>ERZ511473.262-NODE-262-length-107048-cov-6.885894_pt1 | contig 107048 bp, 104 predicted proteins | sample MGYA00374947_ERZ511473 | MGnify/ENA primary metagenome ERZ511473 (study PRJEB26303, sample SAMN06343854) | sediment metagenome | isolation source: hot spring sediment | place: Canada: British Columbia | collected 2012-09-26 ... | reverse complement strand
GGTACGCTTCCACTCCGCGAACCATTGCTGCAGCCTGGTGCGCAGTTGGCTGGCACGGACGTCCCCGGCGATGCCCAGGATGGCGTTCTGTGGCACGTAGCGCTGCTGGTGCCAGTTCGCCAGCGCTTCGCGCGTCAGCTTGTCCAGGGACTCTTCGGTAGCAGAGACCACCGCAGCAGGATGATTGCCGAAGACCGCCTTGCTGAACCGTTCGTTCACCAAAAATCCCGGCTGCGTGCGCGACTGGCGCAGAGCGGCCTTCTGCCGGGCGACCAGTTTCTGCAGCTCGTCCTGCGGGAAGCTCGGCTGCAGAAGCAGTTCGGTGGCCAGCGCAAACCACTCGTCGAAGTTGTCGCTCAGCCCGGAGGCGGTCAGCGTGGCCGTTTCCTCCCCAAAGCCGGCCGAAGCGTTCACCGAAGCGCCCAGGCCTTCGATGGCCTGCGGCTGGCCAAGCGGCGGGTGCGCCGGCCTGACCTGACGGTGGCCACGGCGGACCACAACGTCCCCACCTGGCCTCGCTACATGCCCATAACGGACGAGGTCTCCCGCCGCCAGATAGAGGCCCTCCAGCGCAACTGCGAGGAGTTCGGCCTCACCTACTATGGGCTGGAGTCGGACCGACAGGGGATCGTCCATGTCATCGGGCCGGAGCTGGGGCTCACCCAGCCGGGGATGGTCATCGTCTGCGGCGACTCCCACACCTCCACTCACGGCGCCTTCGGCGCCTTCGCCCTGGGCATCGGCACCTCGGAGGTGGAGCACGTCCTGGCCACCCAGACCATCAAGCTCAAGCGCCCCAAGACGATGGAGGTGCGGGTGGAGGGGCAGCTACCGCGGGGCGTCACCGCCAAAGACGTCATCCTGGGCATCATCGGCCGCATCGGCGTGGACGGGGCGGTGGGCCACGTCATAGAGTACACCGGCTCGGCCATCCGCTCCCTCTCCATGGAGGGGCGCATGACCATCTGCAACATGTCCATAGAGGCGGGGGGCCGGGCGGGGATGATCGCCCCGGACGAGACCACCTTCGCCTATCTGGAGAGGCGGCCTTACGCCCCCAAGGGCCGGGACTGGGAGGAGGCGCTGGCCTACTGGCAGAGCCTCCCCACCGACCCGGGCGCCCGCTATGACAAGACGGTGGTCATAGAGGCGTCCGAGCTGGCCCCCTACGTCACCTGGGGCACCAACCCCGGCCAGGTGGTGCCGGTCACCGGCCGCGTTCCCGACCCCTCATCCTTCCCCACGCCGGAGGAGCGGGCGGCGGCGGAGCGGGCCCTCCAGTACATGGGGCTGGAGCCCGGCACCCCCATCACCGAGATATGGGTGGACCGGGTCTTCATCGGCTCCTGCACCAACGCCCGTATCGAAGACCTGCGCGCCGCCGCCGAGGTGGTGAGGGGGAAGAAGGTTCACCCCAAGGTGCGGGCCATGGTGGTGCCTGGCTCCACCCAGGTGAAGCTCCAGGCGGAGGCGGAGGGGCTGGACAGGGTCTTCAAGGAGGCCGGCTTCGAGTGGCGGGAGGCCGGCTGCTCCATGTGCCTGGGAATGAACCCTGACATCCTCCAGCCGGGCGAGCGTTGCGCCTCCACCTCCAACCGCAACTTCGAGGGGCGCCAGGGCCGGGGTGGGCGCACCCACCTGGTGAGCCCTCAGATGGCCGCCGCTGCCGCCATCGCCGGGCACTTCGTGGACATACGCGAGTGGCAGTGGGAGGACTGACCCTCAGGGGAGAGGAGTAGGAACATGGAGCCCTTCCGAGTCCATACCGGCATCGTGGCCCCCCTGGACAGGGCCAACGTGGACACGGACCAGATCATGCCCAAGCAGTTCCTGAAGCGCATCGAGCGGACGGGCTATGGCGAGTTCGCCTTCTACGACTGGCGCTACCTCCCGGACGGCACCCCCAACCCGGAGTTCGAGCTGAACCACCCAGGCTACCAGGGGGCCACCATCCTGGCCACCGGCCGCAACTTCGGTTGCGGCTCCTCTCGGGAGCACGCCGTCTGGGGGCTGATGGAGTACGGCTTCCGCGCCATCATCGCCCCCTCCTTCGCCGATATCTTCTTCAACAACTGCATCCAGAACGGCGTCCTCCCGGTGGTGCTGAAGGACGAGGAGGTGCGGCACATCATCCAGCAGGCGCAGGCCCAACCCGGCTACCGTCTGACGGTAGACCTGGAGCGACAGCTCGTCTTCGATGAGGCCGGCTTTCAGACGGGCTTCGATATAGACCCCGTGGCCAGGGAGCGGCTCCTCAACGGCTGGGACGACATAGCCCTTACCCTCCTCCACGAGGAGAGGATCCGCGCCTACGAGGAGGCCCGCCCCCGCTGGCTGCCCCGAGTCCTAGGGTGAGGACGATGGCGGAAGGCAAGGGGCTCTGGCAGCGGCTGCGTCGGCTGGGCACCCGGGTAGAGGACAACCTCTTCGAGCTGACGGAGGAGGAGGAGCGGCAGGAGGAGCCACCGGGACGCAACAGCCTGGTGGTCCTCCTGAACGCCTTCCTCTCCCTCTGGAAGGCGACGGAGGCCAACGTGGCGGAGCGCGTCCTGGGTCTGGCCGGACTGGGCTCCGCCCTCTGGCTCCTCATCGGCGAGTGGGGATTGGGGGTCCGGCGGACGCCTCTGGCCCTCCTGGCCCGCACCCTGGCCTCCGTCTGGCTGGTGCCGGGCTTCATCGCCAGCCTGGCGGCGGCCCGCAACCTGGGCTGGGAGAACCTGCGGCGGCCGCGCCTGTGGCCCATCCTGCTCATCTTCGTCCTGGGCGGGCTCATCAGCTTCCGGGCCGTCTTCGGCGAGCTGACCCGCCCCCGCCTCGGGGTAGCCCGCCGCCGGCCGGGAGCGGTCGGCTAGGCCCGGCCGCGAGGGCAGAGGCCATGGCAGGGCGACTCTCGCCAGGGAGGCCGAGCTTCAGCGCTCTCGTCTCTAACTGGGGCCGTTCGGACCTGCCCTTCTGGCAGCGGCTGGGCGTCGCCCTGCGCAACCTGGCCCGTCGGCTGGGGCCGCCGCCCCGCAACTGCTGCGGCCACCACGGGGAGCCCGGCTGCTGACAGGTGACGGGGCCGCCCGGTCGGGGCGAAGGCTCGTGACGAGGACAGCGGCCCCGTAGCTAGCTCTCTGCGGGAGGCATGGAGTGGCTACCTACAAGCTCGTAGTCCTGCCGGGCGATGGTGTGGGCCCGGAGGTGGTCTCCGCCGGCCTGGAGGCGTTGAAGGCGGTGGAGCGGCGATTCGCCCTCCGCTTCGAGTTGACGGAGGACGTGGTGGGGGGCGCCTGCATAGACCGCTTCGGCGTGGCGATCCGACCGGAGACGCTGGAGCGCTGCCGCCGCGCTCACGCCGTCCTCCTGGGGGCGGTGGGCGGCCCCAAGTGGGACGACCCCACGGCCCCGGTGCGGCCCGAGCAGGGGCTCCTGGCGCTGCGCAAGGGGCTGGGGCTCTTTGCCAACCTGCGGCCGGTGAAGGTCTATCCCTACCTGGCCCAGGCCTCCACCCTCCGGCCGGAGGTGCTGGAGGGCGTGGACATGGTGGTGGTGCGCGAGCTCACCGGGGGCATCTACTTCGGGCGGCCCCAGCGGCAGTGGCGCAGCCGGCGGGGGCGCCAGGCGGTGGACACCCTGCGCTACTCGGAGGGGGAGATAAGGCGCATTCTGCGCGTTGGCTTCGAGCTGGCCCGCCAGCGCCGCAAGCGGCTCACCAGCGTGGATAAGGCCAATATCCTGGAGTCCAGCCGCCTCTGGCGCACCCTCGCCAACGAGATGGCCAGCCAGTACCCGGACGTGGAGCTGCGCCACATGCTGGTGGACGCTTGCGCCATGCACCTGATCCGCCGGCCGGCCGATTTCGACGTGGTGGTCACGGAGAACATGTTCGGCGACATCCTGACGGACGAGGCGGCCATGCTGGCCGGGAGCATGGGGATGCTCCCCTCCGCCAGCCTGGGCCGGCGGCGGTCGGACGGCACCGGCCTCGGCCTCTATGAGCCGGTCCACGGCTCGGCGCCGGACATAGCGGGCCAGGATGTGGCCAACCCCCTGGCCACCGTCCTCTCCATCGCCCTGATGCTCAGGCATTCCCTGGGGGAGCCCGCGGCCGCCGCCGCCCTGGAGGAGGCCGTGGAGCGGGTGCTGGCCCAGGGCTACCGCACACGGGACATCGCCAGCGAGGGGGCGCAGACGGTGGGGACGCAGGCGATGGGGAGGCTGGTGGCGGAGGCCGTCCTGGCCTGAGGCCAGGCGGACCGGTAGCGTGGAGACCAGGAGGAGAGCGATGGCGACGAGGGTAGAGCTCTACGACACGACGCTGCGCGACGGCACCCAGATGGAGGGGATCAGCCTCTCCGTCGACGACAAGCTGAAGATCGCCCGCAAGCTGGACGAGCTGGGCGTCCACTACATCGAGGGCGGCTGGCCTGGCTCCAACCCCAAGGACGCCGAGTTCTTCGTGCGGGCCCGCTCCCTCCATCTGCAGAACGCCCGCCTGGCCGCCTTCGGCGCCACCCGGCGCGCCGGCGGCAAGGCGGAGACCGACCCCAACCTGCGGGCCCTGGTGGACGCCGGCACCCCTGTCGTCACCATCGTCGGCAAGGCGGACATCCGCCATGTCCTCCACGTCCTGGAGACGACAGCGGAGGAGAACCTGGCCATGATAGCCGACTCCGTCCGCTACCTGAAGGGCCACGGCCTCACCGTCTTCTTCGACGCCGAGCACTTCTTCGACGGCTTCTTCGCCGACAAGGACTATGCCCTCCAGTGCCTGAAGGTGGCCGCCCAGGCAGGCGCCGATTGCGTCGTCCTCTGCGACACCAACGGCGGCACCATCACCAGTCGTCTCCAGCAGGTGGTGGCGACGGTGGTGGGTGAGGTGGACGTCCCCGTGGGCATCCACGCCCACAACGGCGCCGACCTGGCCGTGGCCAACACCCTGGCCGCTGTGGAGGCCGGCGCCGTCCACGTCCAGGGCGCCATCAACGGCTACGGCGATATGTGCGGCAACGCCAACATGATCAGCATCATCGCCAACCTGAAGCTCAAGATGGGGCTGGACGTGGTAACCGACGAGCAACTGCGCAAGCTCACGGAGGTCTCCCGCTTCGTGAGCGAGGTGGCCAACCTGCCGCCCAACCCTCGGCAGCCCTACGTGGGCTCCGCCGCCTTCGCCCACAAGGCGGGGCTGCACGCCGCTGGCGTGGCCCGTGCCCCCTGGTCCTACCAGCACGTGGACCCGGCCCTGGTGGGTAACGAAACGCGCTTTCTGGTGTCTGAGCTTTCGGGCAGCCACGGCCTGTTGGCCAAGCTGCGGGAGCGCGGGATAGAGGTGGACCGGGAGGAGGCGAGAAAGATCCTGGAGCAGGTCAAACTGATGGAGAGCCGTGGCTACCAGTACGAGGGCGCGGAGGCCTCCCTGGAGCTGCTGGTGAGGCGCAGCCGCCCCGGCTACCAGCCCCCCTTCGAGCTGGAGGACTTCATGGTGGTGGAGCGCCGCCACCACGGCCCCGGCGACCGCGAGATGCTCTCCGAAGCGATGGTGAAGGTGCGGGTGGAGGACGAGGTCATCCACACCGCCGCCGAGGGAAACGGCCCCGTCAACGCCCTGGACGCCGCCGTCCGCAAGGCCCTCCTCCAGTTCTACCCCAGCCTGGAGGCGGTGCGGCTGGTGGACTACAAGGTGCGCATCATCAACTCGGCGCGGGGCACCGGCGCCTCGGTGCGAGTGCTCATAGAGTCCACCGATGGCGAACACGTCTGGACCACCGTGGGCGCCTCCACCGACATCATCGAGGCCTCGTGGCTCGCCCTGGCCGACAGCCTGGAGTACTGGCTGGTCACCAGGGGACAACCGTGAACTGACCTCTGTCCGCTAGCTCAACGCGTGCTAAAATTCATGAGTTCAATTATCGTCAACCAGAGGTGGGGCGGGGTGAGATGGCCGATGAATCGAGTAAAAATGTCCTCAAAGGGCCTTGCCATATGGGTTTCACCCTGCTATCCTCTTCAAAGGCCTGTGCTCTTAACACCAATGGTGGGAGGTTATCGTGGTCGTGGTGACTAGCTTCCCAAAGTGCCAGAAGTGCCAGAACGGGGACCTGGTCCCCCTTTCTGACTACGGCGGGCATGGGGCGGCGGTGTTCTTCAAGGCATGGGTCTGCACCAACCCGTCCTGCGGATTTAACATAAAGATCCGCAACGGGGACCTTTACGTAGAGGAGCCGATAACCAACGGCTCCATGAACTCGCCGCGCGTGCGAGTATAGGCCTTCCCAGAGGCGCTCCGCCGCGCCGTCGGTCCTCCAGCGGTCCCACAGTGGGGCCGTTGGAGGACCGAGGGAGGGGTCTCCCCAGCCAGCCGTAACCCGGTCCTCTCTCCAGGCGTTAGCCATGTTGGAGGACCTCGGCGAGCCGGGATCCTCGGCTGTCCCGGGCGAGTAGTAGCGAAAAGGGCATGGAGCAGACCCTAACCCCGTCCAGGCGGACCGGCCTGAAGGCCGATTTCTCTCTGCCCGATATGCTCCCGGCCTTGCTGGAGCTGTGGCGACGCCGGGAGCTGCTTTTCCACATGACTGTCCGCCACCTCAAGGGCCAGTACAAGCAGTCCATCCTGGGCTACGCCTGGACCTTCGTCAACCCGCTGAGCCAGATGTTCATCCTCACCTTCGTCTTCTCCACCCTGATACGGGTGCAGACGCCAGGGATACCCTACGCCCTCTTCCTGTTCATGGGGCTCCTGCCCTGGAACTTCTTCTCGGCCTCCCTCACCTCGGCCACAGGCAGCGTGGCCGGGGCGGCCAGCCTGGTGACCAAGGTCTACTTCCCCAGGGAGATCCTGCCCATCGCCGCTGTCTTCACCAAGGTGGTGGACCTGGCAGCCTCCTCCGTCATCCTGGTGGGCCTTATGCTCTACTACGGCCACCCGCCGGCCACCACCACCGTGTGGGTCCCCCTCCTCTTCCTGATCCATCTCATCTTCACCCTGGGGCTGTCCCTCCCTCTGGCCGCCCTCAACCTCTACTTCCACGATGTCAGCTTCCTGGTGGGGGTGGCCCTCACCCTCTGGTTCTACCTCACGCCCGTCATCTACCCCATAGACATCGTCCCGGCCCGATACGAGTTGCTGTTCAACCTGAACCCTAACGCCCTCCTCATCGAGGCCTACCGCAGGGTGGTTCTACAGGGGATCAGCCCCGGGGCTGAGCGGCTCCTCATGGGGCTGGCTATATCGGTGGCCACCTTCATCGTGGGGTATTATCTTTTCAAGAGGATGGAGTCCGGCTTTGCGGACAGCATCTGACACCGTCATCGAGTTCCGCAACGTCAGCAAGCGGTTCCGCCTGCACCAGGGCCGCACGCTGAGGGAGTTCGTGCCCGCCCTCCTGAAGGGCCACGGCTTCTCGGAGCCCTTCTACGCCCTGCGGGGGGTCAGCTTCTCCGTGGCCCGCGGGGAGACGCTGGGGATCATCGGCCGCAATGGCAGCGGCAAGAGCACCATCCTGAAGCTCATCGCCGGCGTCATGGCTCCCACGTCCGGTGAGGTGCACGTGCGGGGCCGTATCTCCCCCCTCATCGAGGTGGGGGCAGGTTTCCACCCCGACCTGACGGGTCGGGAGAACATCTTCATGAACGCCTCTATCCTGGGAATGACCAACCGCGAGATCCGGGAACGCTTCCACGAGATAGTCTCCTTCGCCGAGCTGTGGGAGTTCGTGGACACGCCGGTCAAGCGCTACTCCTCCGGCATGTACGTGAGGCTGGGCTTCGCCGTGGCCGTCCACAGCGACCCCGACATCCTCCTGGTAGACGAAGTCCTCTCCGTGGGCGATATCGAGTTCCAGGAGAAGTGCATGGCCAAGATGAGGGAGTTCCAGCGCCAGGGCGTCACCATAGTGGTGGTGAGCCACGGCCTGGAGATGGTGCGGGAGTTCTGCCACCGCGCCATCTGGCTGGACAGCGGTCATATCATGGCCGATGGCGACCCCCGACACGTCGTCTCCGAGTACGAGCGGGCCGCCCTGGGGCCCGCCCCCTCCACCTACTGAGCCCCCCGCTGGCCCATGTCCGCGCCACCCCCCGCCGAGCTCCCCCGTGTGGCCGTGGTAGTGGTGAACTGGAACAACCTCCAGGACACTGTCCGCTGCCTGGAGTCCCTCCTTCGCTCCGACTACCCTGCCTTCCAGGCCATCGTGGTGGACAACGGCTCCAGCGGGGACGATGTGGCGCGTCTGCGGGAACGCTTCGGGGAGACGGTGCAGGTCATACCGCTGGGGAGGAATTTGGGCTTCGCCGGCGGCTGCAACGTGGGCATACAGGAGGCCCTGGCCCAGGGGGCGGACTACGTCCTTCTCCTGAACAACGATGCCTTGGTGGCGCCGGACTGCCTCCGCGAGCTGGTGCGGGCCGCCCGGGCCCGGCCGGACGCCGCTGCCCTCTGCCCCAAGATCTACCACCTGGACCGCCCTGGTGTCATACAGTCGGCCGGGGGCCGGGTCTCCGCCTGGCGGGGCCGCTCCTACCAGGTAGGCCGGGACGAACCCGACCGCGGCCAGTACGACGAGCCCGCCGAGCGGGACTACACGGACGGCGCCTGCATGCTCATGAGCCGGCCGGCTATAGAGGCGGTGGGGCTGCTGGACGAGGAGTACTTCGCCTACTGGGAGGAGACGGACTGGTGCGACCGCGCCCGCTCTCGTGGCTTCAAGTGCTACTACGTGCCCACCGCCCGAGCCTGGCACCGGGGCATCACCTCCTTCTCCAGCCAGCGCTACCGTTATCTGTACCGTCGCTCAGCTTTCCTGTTCCTGCGGAAGCGCCGCAACCGCCTGTACTGCCTTTCCGCCCTGCTCTATCACATACTGGTGCTGGCCCCCGCCTATCTCCTGCGGCGCCCGCGCGCCCTCCTCTACATCCCCACGGAAGCCCGCGCCCTGCTGTGGCACCTGCGGCACCGCGTCCGCCGCTGAAGCAGGTGGCCGCGGACGGGCCGGCCGAGGGTTGACACTTCCCTGCATTGGCGGCAGCATGACCAGAGAGCTGGGCCACGGCGGGGTGGAGGTGGAAACGCCCGGCGGGCTTTAGTCGTCTCTTGATCGAGTCGTGAGGACCCGCGTCCTCGGCACTGTATCGCTAGCGCTGGTGGCGCTGGCCCTGGTGGCCTGCGGTGGCGGCGAGAAGTCCACCGGCGGGCCGCCCGGTGTCACGGTCACCGTCTCCCCTGCCGCCTCGCCCTCTCCCGTCCCCTCCCCGGCGGCCACGCCCACTCCTCAGCCCACCCCCTCCGGGCCGCGTCTCCTCTACAGCCGCTTCGGCACCACGGAAGACGTCATCGTCGTCTCCCCGGGCGCCGCGCCGGAGCAGGGAGAGACCCTGACCACCGTGAGCCACGTCGGCTTCTGGGGGATCAACGCCTCCGTCTCCCCCGATGGCAAATGGGTGGCCTACACCCGCCTTTCGCCCGATGTCCGCAGCCCCGAGATCACGGCCGACAGCGAGGCCGAGGTGTGGCTCCTCCCTCTGCCGGCTGGCCAGCCGGTCCTGGTGGGGAGGGGAGCCGATGTCCGCGTGGCCCCCGTCTGGTCGCCGGACTCCTCGCGCCTGGTCTATCAGGGGTTCGACAGGGAGCGTAACACTTTCGTCCTCTCCCTCGTCTCAGTAAGGGAGAAGACGGCTAAGCCCTTGGTGAGCGTGGGCGGGGCGACTCCTGTCTCGCTCCTGTCGTTCGACCGGCGAGGCAGAGAGGTGTACGTAGTGCAGATGGAGTCCGGGGTGAGCAGCGTCCTGGCTGTCGATGCCAGCAACGGGTCTCTGCGGACGGTGGGGAGGGCTCCCGGGGGTGTGGCCCGTGACTGGCAGCCCTCCCCCGACAGGCGGCAGGCCAGCTTCGTGGCCCAGTCCGCCGATGGCGGGTGGGGCGTCTGGGTGATGGACCTGGAGAGCGGGTCCGTCAGACAGGTCCAGGGCCTGCCCCGGGACAGAGAGCTCTTCAGCCCCGTCTGGCACCCTGAGGGAGGCGCCCTAGCCGTGGGTGTCGCCCCGGCGGGTGCGCCGGGTGGCGTCCTCATCGTCCCCCTGAGCGGCGGCGAGGTGCGGCGAATGCCGCCACCGTCCCAGGGGTTCGATGTCCCCGTCGCCTGGTCACCGCAAGGGGAGTACCTGGTCGTGCAGGAATTCGCCGAATACCCAGTGCGCCAGCGGGGAATACTCAGGGTCCTTACCGCCGATGGCAAGAGGTTCACCCCCGCTGGCGAGGCGGAGGTGAGCTTCATTGGCTGGCTGCCGGGAGAGGACTAGGGCTCTCGCTCTTATCGCCTCCTTGGGGGCCGCGCTGGCCCTCCTGGCCCTCTGGCCAGGCCAGCCCACCACCCCAGCGCTGGCCGACCACTGCGCCGTGGCGCCAGTGGTGAGCCGTCCCACCCTCAGCCGGGGCAGCGCCGGCGACCAGGTGGCCATCCTCCAGTCAGCCCTCAACCGGGCGGGCATCTCGGTGGATGTGACCGGCATCTTCGGCTCCGCCACCGAGAGCGCCGTCAGGACCTTCCAGCAGCGCCAGGGGATACCGGTGACGGGCGTGGTGGACTCCACCACCTGGGACAGGCTGGCCCCCTACATCGACAACAACCGGCAGCGGGTGAGCGCCCGCGACCCCTCCTACGGCGAGGCCAGCGCCACCTTCAATGCCGCCGGCTTCAACGCCCTCTTCCCCGGCCATCCCTACTTCGGCTTGGATGCCATGTGGACGAATCCCAGCAGCAGTCAGCCGTCCCAGCCCTACGTGCCGCCCACCCTCTTGAAGGCCATGGGCTGGATCGAGTCGAGCTGGATACAGGCCGACCGTGGGGGCGCCCCCCTCATCTCCTTCGACTGCGGCTACGGCGTCACCCAGATCACCTATCCCGGGGTGCCGCTGGACGGCAAGTCTTGGAGCATGAAGTACCCGGCCCCTGAGCCGCTGTATAGTCAGGTGCAGGTGCCCATCGCCACCAGCCACGTCCACAACATCGCCTTCGGGGCCAAGACCCTCATCGCCAAGTGGAACCACACCCCCTGGATCCTGAACGAACAGGGCGTCCAGGACCCGCGCCAGGTGGAGAGCTGGTACTATGCGTTGTGGGCCTACAACGGCTTCGTCTACCAGAACAACCCCAACAATTTCCCGTCCACCCGCGGCGAGTACAGCTGCAACCTGAGTGACAACTTCAACCACAACCGCTCCAATTTCCCCTATCAGGAGCTGGTGTATGGCTGCATGAAGCACCCGCCGCTAGTGAACGGCGTTCCCCTGTGGGTGCCGGTGGAGTTCAGCCTGCCCGACCCATCGTTGCTGAGCGGTTGTCCTTCCTCCTGCCCGCGGCTGAACACACCCCAGCCAGCCCACGTCGACCCCACCTCCGGCGCCTTCCCGCCAGCCGTGGTGGTGGACACGCCGGTGCCGGGGACGGTGGCCCGACAGCCCTTCGCCATCGCCGGGTGGGCGGTGGACTACACGGCCAACAGCGGCTCGGGCATCCAGTACGTACACGTCTGGGCCTACCCCGCCAACGCCGATGGCTCTCCCAACGGTCAGCCCCCCCTCTTCGTGGGGGCAGCCCAGACGGGGCTGAGCCGGCCGGACCTGGTCTCCATCTACGGCAATCCCAACTTCCAGAGCGCAGGCTATGCCCTCTCCGTGCGGGACCTGCCCCCGGGCTACTACCGGCTCATCGTCTATGCCAAGAGCTCGGTGACGGATGCCACCTTCGAGTCCCATCTGGTGCTGCGAGTGGAGACGCAGCCCATGATGGCGGTGGACATGCCGACGTGGGGCCAGACGGTGAAGGAGCCCTTCCAGGTGGCGGGGTGGGCGCTGGACCTCGCCTCCAGCCGTGGCCCCAGCATCGAGTACGTGCACGTGTGGGCCTACCCGGCGCGGGCGGACGGGGTGGTGACGGGGCCGCCCCGCTTCCTGGGAGCGGCCGAGCTGGGGGTCTCCCGGCCGGATGTGGGTAGTGTGTACGGCTCGCAGTTCAACAGCGCTGGCTTCAACCTGAACGCCACGGGGCTGCCTGGCGGCTACTGGCGCCTCATCGTCTACGCCAAGAGCGCCATCTCCGGCCAGGTGATCGAGCAGCACCGCCTGGTGCAGGTGCCGTCGATGGCCATGTACGTGGACGTGCCAGCCCCGGGGGCGCAGGTGGGCCGGCCCTTCGCCGTGGCGGGCTGGGCGCTGGACCAGGCGGCGGCCAGCGGTGTGGGCATCGAGTACGTGCACGTGTGGGCCTACCCGGCGCGGGCGGACGGGGTGGTGACGGGGCCGCCCCAGTTCGTGGGGGCCGCTCAGCTCGGGGGCTCGCGGCCTGACGTAGGGGCAGTCTACGGCTCGCAGTTCAACAGCGCTGGTTTCAACCTGAACGGCGGCAACGTGTCCGGCACGGGCTACTGGCTGCTCATCGTCTACGCTAAGAGCGCCATCTCCGGCCAGGTGATCGAGCAGCACCGCCTGGTGCAGGTGACGTCCTGACCTGAAAGGCCCCGGCCGAGGGGTCGGGCGTTGGCGGGGCAGGGCACCCGAGGCGGTTGCTCTGCCCCGCTCTACTGTTATCCTGAGTGTGTCCAGTGCTGGAGGATGTACGTTGGCGGGACGTCCGTGGCAGTTGCAGTCGGCCCTCGTCGGCATAGCGGTAAGCGTACTCTTCCTCGTCCTTCTCTTCCTGAACATCGACCTGGGCCAGATGCGACAGTCCCTGGCCGCCGCCAACTATGCTCTGACCCTCTCGGCTATGGGGCTCTTTGCTCTGAGCGTTGGGTTCCAGGCCCTGCGCTGGCGCCTGCTCCTGAGACGAGTGGCGAATGTGTCAGCCCTCAGCCTCTATCGCATCGTCTTCGTGGGGCACATGGCCAACGGGCTGCTGCCCCTCCGTTCCGGGGAGCTGGTGCGGGCCTTCCTGCTGGGCCGTAGCGCTGGCGTCAGTGGCATGGCCACGCTGGGGACGGTGGCCGTGGAACGGGTCCTAGACGTCCTGGTCCTCTTCCTTCTCCTCCTCGTCTCCCTGGCCATGAACGAGGTGCGAGGCGGCTGGCTGTGGGGGCTGGCGCTGACGAGCGGGCCAGCCCTGGCTGCCATACTCTTCCTGTTGATAACGGCCGTCCTCTGGCAGTCCCAGACCATGCGTCTCTTCGGCCTGCTGTCGAGGCTGGCCCCTTCTCCCTGGCGTCCCGTCCTTCTGGGCTGGGCGGAGGCCTTCCTGGCCGGCATCCGGGCCACGGGCAGCCCCCTGGGCCTGGCGGGAGCGCTCCTGTGCTCCCTGGCCTTTTGGTTGGCAGTGGCCGGCATCTACCAGCTCGTGGGCCTGGGGTTTGCGCTGGAGGAGGGGTTCGGCGCCTATCTCCTGGCCACCGCCGTATCCAACCTGGGGCTGTCCCTGCCCGCTTCCCAGGGTGGGCTGGGGCCCTACGAGTTCCTGATCAGGGAGTCGCTGGTGGCGGCGGGAGCGCCTCCGGCAACGGCCACCGCTTACGCCATCGGCCTGCGGGTGGTCTTCTTCGTGCCTGCCGTGGCACTGGGGACGCTCTTCCTCTGGTGGGCCAACGTCCCCCTGCGAGAGGTGCTGGCCGCCCTTCGCCGGCGCCGCGAGACAGAGGCGCCAGTGCGCTGACCTGACGGACAGTCACCTCTACCCGCCCGGGCGACCCTCACCCATGGCGCTGGCCCCAGGCGCGCCGGTAGACGGAATCGTAGTACTCCTGGAAGGCGCCACGGGTGACTTCCTCCAGCCAACGCCGGTGCTCCAGATACCAGCGCACCGTCCGGCGCATCCCCTCCTGGAAGTCGACACGGGGCTGCCAGCCCAGCTCCTTCCGCACCCGCTCCGCCCGCACGGCGTAGCGACGGTCGTGGCCGGGGCGGTCGGTCACGGAGCGGACGCGGCCCAGCAGCTCGCCCAGGGGCTGGCCCGTCTCCTCCGCCACCAGCCGGCAGAGGGTGTGGACCACCTCCAGATTGGGGCGCTGCTGGTAGGCGCTGACGTTGTATATCTCACCCGTGGCGCCCCGCTGGAGAACGGCCAGGACGGCCCGCACGTTGTCCTCCACGTAGAGCCAGTCCCGTACCTGAAGGCCGTCCCCATAGACGGGGAGTTCCTCGCCCAGGAGGGCGTTGCGCAGCATGAGAGGGATGAGCTTCTCCGGGAACTGGTAGGGGCCGTAGTTGTTGGCGCTGCGGACGATGAGCACGGGGGTGCCGTAGGTGCGCCAGTGGGAGAGGCAGAGGAGGTCCGCCGCCGCCTTGCTGGCGGCGTAGGGGCTGCTGGGCCTCAGGGATTCCTCCTCGCCCGCCGGGGGGAGGCCCTCGCGGTCCCCGTATACCTCGTCGGTGGAGATGTGGAGGAAGCGCTCCACACCGTGCCGTCGGGCGGCGTCCAGCAGCACCTGGACGCCCAGGACGTTGGTGCGAAGGAAGGGCGTGGCGTCCAGTATGCTGCGGTCCACGTGGGACTCGGCGGCGAAGTTGACCACCGCCCAGGGCCTCTCCTCTGCGAGGATGGCGTCCACGGCGTCGGCGTCAGCGATGTCGGCCTGGATGAAGCGGTAGCGATCACCCTCGGCCACTCCCTCCAGGCGCTCCGGGCTGGCGGCGTAGGTGAGCTTGTCCAGGTTGACCAGACGCCAGTCCGTCTCGGTCAGCAGGAGGCGGAGGAAGTGGCTGCCGATGAAGCCGCAGCCGCCAGTGACCAGGACGGTCGTCATGCCGTTCCCTCCCGGTAGACGAAGTTGTTGTCGGCCAGACGGAGGGGCGGCAGGCTGGCATCCTTGGGTGAAAGGATGGGCTCCTTGACCGGCCAGGGGATGGCCAAGTCAGGGTCGTTCCAGAGGATGCCGCTGTCCAGGGCAGGGTCGAACTCCGCTGTCACCTTGTAGACGACGTCGGCCTCGTCGCTGAGGACGCAGAAGCCGTGAGCGAAGCCCGGAGGGACGTAGAGCATGCGGTGGTTCTCCTGGGAGAGGACCACGCTCACCCAGCGGCCGTAGGTGGGGGAGCCGCGGCGGATGTCCACCGCCACGTCGAAGATCTCGCCGCGGACGACACCTACCAGCTTGCCCTGGGGCCGGGGCTCCTTCTGGTAGTGGAGCCCCCGCAGGACGCCCCGCACCGAGTGAGAGTAGTTGTCCTGGACGAAGGTCTCAGGGATGCCGTTAGCCACGAACTCGGAGCGCTTGTAGGCCTCCATGAAGAAGCCCCGGGCGTCCTCGAAGGCCACCGCCTCTACGAGGACCAGCTCCGGGATCTCCAGCCTCTGGAAGCGGAACGGCATGGCGACTCAGAGGAGGACCTCGGCGTCGTCGCTGAGCATGAGACGAAGCGCCTGGTGGTTGAAATGAGAGCGGCCTACTAGGGCGTTGCGGCCCAGGATGCTGTCCTCCAGCCTCTCCACGCCGATGACCCGCGCCCCTTCCAGCAGCACCGAGTGCTCCAGGGACGCCTTCTCTATACGGCAGCCAGCGCCGATGCTGGTATAGGGGCCGATGAAGGCGTCCTCGATGACGGCACCCCTACCCACGACGACGGGGCCGCGGATGGTGCTGTTTTTGACCCGGGACCCCTCCTCCAGGGTGACGCGGCCTATTATGCGGCTGCGGCTGTCCACCTCGCCCCGGATGTCGCGCTTCGCCCACTGGTCCAGCACCACCTGGTTGGCCTCCAGGAGGTCGTCCTTCTTGCCGGTGTCCAGCCACCAACCCTCCAGAGTGAAACTCTGGACGGCGTGTCCCCGCTCCAGCAGCCACTGGATGGCGTCAGTGATCTCCAGCTCCCCCCGCCAGGAGGGCCGTATGGAGTCCACGGCCCGATGGATGGCGGGCGAGAAGATGTAGACGCCCACCAGGGCCAGGTTGGAGGGTGGTTCCGGTGGCTTTTCCACGAGGCGGACAACGCGTCCCTGGGAGTCCACCTCTGCCACGCCGAACATGCGCGGGTCCGGTACCTCCTTCAGGAGGATGTAGGCATCGGCGTTGCTGGCCTGGAACGCCTGCCTGAACTCCCGTATCCCCTGGCCGATGAGGTTGTCCCCCAGGTACATGACGAAGGGGTCGTCCTGGAGGAAGTCCCGCGCCACCTTGACGGCGTGGGCCAGGCCCAGGGGCTCCTCCTGCAGGATGAAAGAGAAGCGCATGCTCCAGGGGTGGCTGAGGAGGGCCTCCCGCACCTGGTCTCCCGTCTCCGGCGAGACGACGACGCCCACGTCATCCAGACCGGCCTCCTCCAGGTGCTGCATCACGTAATGGAGGATGGGCCGGTTGGCCACGGGGACGAGCTGTTTGGCCATGGTATAGGTGAGCGGGCGTAGTCGTGTTCCCTTACCGCCTGCCAGCACCAGGGCCTTCATCGTCTTCGCTCCTCGTCCGCTGTGGGGCCGGGGCCCGGGCGTGCTCCCGCCCAGCCTCTGTCCCGTCCCCTTAACCAGCAACGAATATAGCGGTCACGCGGATACGGTCGCCAGACCCCGGACATGGGGAGGGTGCCTGTCGATATCCCAGCCCGCCAGCATCCCCTTCTCTGGCCGCGGCGACCCTACGTTGGCCCCGAGCCCTCGCCAGGCCTGACCGCTACCACGAACATCTGCTTGCCCAACAGCAGGTGCAGCATTGGCAGACGCAGGTAGAGCCACACCAGGGGCGGCCACTTGGGGAGGCGGCTCTTGAAGGTATAAGGGAGGAAGCGGGGACGGACCTCTTCTACGACGAAGCCGCTGATCCGCAGCGCCTCCGACAGACTGAGATGGCTCAGGGGCAGGTAGTGGTCGAAGTAGTCCCAGAACTCCTTCAACGTGTAGCGAATGTTGGGCTGCAGGACCAGCAGCTTTCCCCCTGGGCGCAGCACGCGATAGAACTCGGCCAGGGTGCGGAGGAGCTCCTCTCTGGAGGGTAGATGCTCCAGGAGATTGCTGGCGAAAACCACGTCTATGCTCTCCGCGGCGAAGCAGGAGAGGTCGTTCGCTGGCCTCACCAAGACCTCCACGCCGGGGCCAGCGAAAGTACGGGTCTCCTGGCTGATGTCGACGGCATATTTGCGCTGGCAGACGATATTGTTGATGAACTCGCAGTAGCCGGCCCCCATGTCCAGCACTGTATCGGTGGGCCGCACGTATCTCTGAAAGAAGGAACGACACAGTACCCGCCAAACGGTGGCCTTCTGGGACCGCTCGCGCTCGCCGAAGCGCTTCTCGTACAGCTCGCGAGCGATGGACGACCTATCGCATTCCTTGCCCCCGGTCATGGCCTCCCTTGGCCAGCACCTCCGCCTTGTACCACTCGATGACCCGTCTGAGCCCCTCGTCCAGGCCCACCCTGGGCTGCCAGCCCAGGAGCCTCCTGGCCTTGCTCACGTCCGGTATCCGTCGCTGGATATCGTGTGCCAGGGGCTCCAGGTGGGCCAAGCGGAACGGCTCCCGGCGGTCGCACAGCTCCCACAGCTTGCGGGCCAGGGTGGCGATGGGCGTGGGGGTGTCGTCGCCGATGTTGAAGTCCTCGTTCTCCCCACGGGGGTCGAGGCCGGCGGTGACGATGCCGTCCGCTACGTCGGTCACGTAGGTGAAGCAGCGCACCTGCTCCCCGGAACCGAAGATGGGGAGCGGATAGTCGCCGCGCAGGACTTTCTTGATGAGGTCGGGTATCACGTGGGCGAGGCCGGGCTCGTCCTCCGGGTACTCGCCGGGGCCGTAGGCGTTGAAGGGGCGACAGATGGTGTAAGGGAGACCGTATTGCTCGTGGAAGGCGCGGCAGTAGTACTCGCCCACCAGTTTGGAGAAGCCATAGTGGGTGACGGGAGGGGGGCACTGATAGACGGCCTTCTCCGGCGTCGGGAAGACGGTGGCTCGCTCGAAGACCATGGACGAGGAGACGTAGACGATCTTGACACGGTGTCGCACGGCCGCCCGGAAGACGCTGGACAGCATCTGGTTGTTCTCGTCCAGGATGGTAGCCGGGTACTGGTGGAAGTACTTGATGCCGCCGATCTTGGCCGCCAGGTGGAAGCAGACGTCCACTCCCTCCAGGGCGGCCAGCGCCTGCTCGGGGTCCCGCAGGTCTGCCTGCAGGAATTCGACGCCAGCATCGGCCTCCAGGTTGCTGTACCCCTTGGACAGGTCGTCCACCACCCTAACCCGGTGGCCGTCCTGGAGGAGCCGCCTCACCACGGCGCTCCCGATGAAACCAGCCCCTCCTGTGACCAGGATCATCTGCCGTCCCCCTTGCCGAAGACTATGATGTCAAATCCTCTTTCTCGGGCCACCGCCTCGTCCCAGACGCCCCAGCAGTCCACCAGTATGGGCCTGGGCTGGCGGTCCTGGAGAATGTCCAGAAACTCCATGCTACGGTAGGCGGAGTGGTTGGTGGCCAGGACGACTGCGTCGGCGTCACGCAGGGCGGCGGGCAGGTCTGGGGTCTCGTGGTAGGGGTCGGTGACGACGACTTCCGCCCCTTCGGCCCTCAGCAGCTCTGCCAGCCGCACCGCCGGCGACTGGCGCACGTCGTCGATGTCAGCCTTGAAGCCCATCCCCAGCACGGCCACCCGAGCGCTCCGCAGGCCCTGACGGCGCTCTTGGAGCTTATGCTTCAGCCTGCGCACCACATAGGCGGGGATGCTCTCGTTCAGCTTCCAGGCGGTGAGGATGAAGTCGGGGAAGGTGATGTCCTCTACCAGGAAGTAGCCGTCCTTGGCCAGGCAGGGGCCTCCGCATGGGCCAGGCATGGGGATGCCGCCACGCGGGTAGTCCTGATTGCTGATGCGTATGATCTCGTGGGCGTCCTCCCCGTGCACCTCGCAGAGGAGGGCGAACTCGTTGGCCAGGGCGAAAGTGACATAGCGATAGACATTGGTGAAGAGCTTGGCCAGCTCGGCGCCGGTGGGGCTGGTGATGAATACCCTCTTCTGCGGATTGAGGGTGCGCAGCACCTCCGCGGCCACCTGAGAGCTCAGCTCGTCCATGCCGCCCACCACTTCCGGGAGCTGCGGCAGCTCCTGGAGCGCCCTCCCGGCGGCGATGCGCTCCGGGGTGGAGGCCAGGAGGACGTCCCGCCCCACCTTCAGGTGCAGGGTGCGCTCCAGCCAGGGGGCCACCAGCTTGGTCAGCGTTCCGGGGGCCACCGTGCTGCGCAGCATGATGAGCTGGACGGGGCGCAGGACCTCCCCCAGCCCCGCCAGGGCGCTGCGCAGGGCGGAATAGTCCGGCCGGAACTGGTTGTCCAGGGTGGTGCCAACGGTGATGAAGATAGCATCGGCCCGCTCCAGGGCAGCGTAGTCAGCCCCCACCTCCAGTCGTCCTGAGACCAACGCCTGCTGTAACGCCTCCTGCCCGCCGTCCTCCTTGAAGGGCATGACCCCCTCTCCCACGCGGGCCACGTGCCTCTCGTCCACGTCGACGCCGATGACGTGAATGCCCCTGACGGCGAAGGCCAGGGCCAGGGGGAGGCCAACGCGCCCCAGGCCTATGACGCCCAGGGTGTAGTCTCCTCGCCTGACCTTCTCCAGCAAGTCCTGCGGACTCATCTGCGTCCCTCTCGTGTCTTGTCGTGTCGCCTGGTAACCCTGGCCAGGAAAAAGGCTATCAGCCCTCCCAGGGCGAGCACCATCGCCTTCTTCGATAACGGCCGCGGCCGCCATAGGGTCGCGTAGATGGCCCACCGCCCGTAGTTGAGGGCCTCCCGCCCCATGCGGAAATGGGACTGGCCGAGCTTTCGGTTCGTCCAGACCGAGGGCACCTCGGCCACCTTGAGGCCCCGGACCAGGGCCTTGACCGTGATCTCGACGGAGATGTCGAAGGAGTCCGCCTCTGTCTCGATCTCTTCCCACACCCGGCGCCGGTAGGCCTTGAAACTGTTGGAGAAATCGTGACAGGGCGCCCCGGTGACGAGATGCAGGAGCCAGGAATAGAGGCGGGAGGTTCGCTGCTTGAAGGTATCGCCCACGATGCCGCCACCCGCTATGTAGCGGCTTCCCGCCACGATGTCCGCCCCCTCCTCGATCTTGGTCAACATGGCGGGGATAGTGGCCAGGTCATCGGAGCAGTCGGCCATGATGGGGACGATGACGTCGCCCTCGGCCACCCGGGCCCCCGTCCGCAGGGCGCTGCCGAAGCCGCGCTCATCGGTTCTGGTCAACACCCGTACCCCATAGCGGGCCTCCAGCTCTCGCTGCTCCTGGCGTATCTCTGGAAGCCACTCGAGGCGGGTGACATCCCACACAATGATAGTCTCGTGAGGGATATCGTGGAGGACGGAACGGAGCTGCTCCAGGACCTCGGTAAGGCGCTCCTCACGGTCCAGGACGGGGACGATGCACGAGACCTTCATCCACAAGTAGCTGCTAGCCTAGCAGGTGGGTATTATACCACGTGGCGACCTCTCACATGACCGAGGCCTTTGCCGGTGTCCCTGATAGAGCGACTGTCCCAGCGCAGATGGCCGTTGCTGCTAGCCCTCGGAGTCCTGTTCCTGATCCTCTCCGGCCTCTACAACGTGAAAGTCCCCGTCTACGAAACGCCGGACGAGCCGTCACACGTCGCTTACGTGGACTCCCTGCAACGTACAGGCCGCATCCCGGACATCAATGGCCTCACTTACCAGGCCTGGCAGCCTCCCCTCTACCACGCTGTGGGTGCTGGTGTGCTGAAGGTCCTTGGCTTGGAGCCACCCCTGGCTCCGGTGACAGCCAACCCCAAGTTCCCCAACGAGGACAAGAGGGCCTTCATCACGCCACCTGGCGATTCTTTTCCCTACCGCGGCCAGATACTGAGCATACACGTGTTGAGGGCCCTCAGCGCCGTGTTCGGCCTGGGAACCGTCGTCTTCGTCTACTTGACGGCCGAGTTGCTCTTCCCGCAGCGTCGTCTCCTGGTCTGGACGGCCACGGCGGTGGCTGCCCTGTTGCCCCAGTTCCTGTTCATCAGCGCCGCCGTCAGCAACGACACAGCAGCCGCCTTCTTCGCGGCGGCCACGGTCTATTTCGGCCTCCGGTTCCTGCGCTCTGGAGACTGGCGGCCCCTTCTCGTGGCATCGCTTCTGGGCTCGCTGGCAGCCCTGAGCAAGGCCTCGGCAGCCCTCGCTCTCCTGGTGCCGGCCGTCGCCCTGCTGGTGCGGCCCATGCCATGGCCCCGGCGATTCGCCGCTGCCTTCATGCTGGCCGCCTTGCCTCTTCTGATGGCGGGATGGTTCTACTACAGGAACTACGCCATAGGGGGTGATCTGTCAGCCACCGAAGCGCTACGCGAGGCAGGAGGGATCTGCTGCCCCAGCTCCCTGACCGATCCGATGTACAGAGAGATCTTCTTCGGGCCGCTGAGACGCTCATACTGGTTCGCCGGCGGATGGTTCAATATCTGGTTGCCAGCCGTGGTCTATGACTTCATAGACCTCGTAACCGGGATAGCGCTGGGAGGACTGGTGTTCCTCTTTGTAAGAAGAGGCCTGACGCCATTCCAGCGATGCTCTCTATCGCTCATGGCCCTGTTGCCACTGGCCACCTTGGCCGGGATTTTCTATCACTCGGTCACGCTCAGCTTTCAGACGCAGGGGAGGCACCTGTTCGTGGCGCAGCCTGCCCTGGTGCTCTACCTGGTGTTGGGGCTGGCGACGGTGCTCTCGCCCAGGGAGGGACGGGACTCGCCCCTTCTCCTGCTGTTTCCCCTGTGCCTTCTGGGGCTGAACGCGGGTATACTGTGGATTACCCTGCCAGCGGCGTACGGGTAGCCGGTACGGGAAGCTCCAGGACGCTCCCCTCAGTCGATGCGTATCGTGTACGGCACCTTGTCCGACAGGTTGGGGTTGTAGTAGGGGTCGCGGTACTGGCCGGGCTCGCCCCAGCGCCGGCGGAAGTAGAGCTCCTCGTCCCAGGGGTGGAGCTTCCCCCTGGTGGCACTCTCGTGGTGATAGAGGAGGGCGTAAGGCGTATAGACTATCAGGTAGCCCTTTTCCCGCGCCCGCAGGCAGAGGTCGACGTCATTGAAGGCGACGGCCAGCGCCTCGTCGAACCCTCCCAGCTCCTCGAATACCTGACGGCGCATCATCATGCAGGCCGCCGTCACGGCGCTCACGTTGCGCACCAACTGGCCGAGCCCGAAGTAGCCCCGGGTGTCCACGTTCTCACATGAGCCGCCGCCTACTCCCATGACGATGCCCTCGTGCTGGGGCGTCCCGTCAGGGTAGAGGAGGCGGGCGCCCACGGCGGCCACCTCGGGGCGCTGGGCCTGCTCCAGCATCGCCTCCAGCCACTCCTCCGAGATCACCTCGATGTCGTCATTGAGGAAGACCAGGTACTCGCCGCGGCTGAGGCTGGCTCCCCAGTTGCACATCCTGGAGAAGTTGAAGGGCTGGGTGTAATCGTGAATGGGATAGCCGAAGCGGGACAGGGTCTCATGGGACCATTCTGCCTTCTCTCCCAGGTGATGGTGCACGATGAGCAGCTCGTAGTTGGGGTAGCGAGTCCGCTGGGTCATGCTGCGCAGACAGGGGAGGGCCAGCTCCATCCGGTCTTTGGTGAGGAAGATGAGGCTCACCAGGGGCTGGCCCCGGATACGGTAGCGGACGCGGTACGTGGTGGGGAAGGGGCCGTCCTCCACCTCGGCGTCGATGCCGCGGCGGGCCATGGCGTCCCTCAGGGCCCGCTTGGAGGCGTCCACTGCTTTTGGCTTCGCCCTGGCGTCGGCGGCCGCGGAGCCCGGGTTCATGCGCCAGGTGTAGAGGGGCCAGGCGATGTGGGCGATGCGGTCCGTCCGCTCGCTGACTCGCAGCACCAGGTCGTGGTCCTGGGAGAAATCGCACTCGCTGCGCAGGCCGCCTACCTCCTCTACTAGGCGCTTGCGATAGACGGCGAAGTGGCAGACGTAGTTGGCGCAGAGGACCAGGTCCGGCGACCAGTCGGGCTTGAAAAAGACCTGCCCCAGACGGCCATCAGGGAGGCGCTTGTCCTCGTCGCTGTAGATCATGTCCAGGTCCGGACGCTCGTTCAGGAGCTTGACCACGTAATAGAGGGCATCCGGCTTCAGTTCGTCGTCGTGGTCCAGGAATCCCACGAACTCGCCCGTGGCCAGGGTAAGGGCGGCGTTGGAGGCGGCCGAGATCCCCTGGTTGCGCTCCAGGCGGGTGACCTTTATGCGCTGGTCCAGCCGCCGGTACTCCTCCAGCACCTGGAGGGTCTCCGGCCGGGTGGAGCCATCGTCCCCTATACAGAGCTCCCAGTTGTCGTAGAGCTGCCCCCTGACCGATTCGATGGCCTCCCGCAGGAGGCGGGGGTCTGTGTTGTATACGGGCATGATGATGCTGATCTTGGGCCGGTAGGGGAAGGCGGCGGCCTCCTCTCGCATCTCGCGGATGCGGCGCGGGGTGAGGGCGTGGTTGCGGAGCCATATCTGGTACTGCTCATCCAGGGAGAGCTGGCCCATCTGCTGGCTGCGCACCTGCTGGTCCAGCCGGGGGGCCCAGCGCCACACCTGCGGCGCCTTCAGGACGAGCCCTGTCCAGCCCCGGGTGGCTACCACGTCGGCCGCCCGGCGCGCGGCCATGAGGGGGATCCGACGCCGGGAGCCCGGCGGCGCCAGGCGGTTTATGGCGCGCCTTGCCCGCTCCAGCATGCGGTAGCCCAGAGAGCTGGTGACCAGGTGCAGTTGCATCTGGAGCTGCCGCAGCTGCACCTCCGTCTCGGAAAGGGTGGCCTTGACCTGGCGCAGCTCTTCCAGTAGATAGGTCCGCTCTTGGGAGGACCGTTGTTGCTCCTCGGCGAGCTGGCGACGCAGGGCGTCACGCTCCCGGTGCAGGGTGCTCAGCTCCTCGTCCCGCTGAGCCAGGGTTCTCCTGGCCTCCGCTAGGGCGATTCGCTCAGCCTCCAGCTCTCCCCTGAGGCGCCTCAGCTCCACCTCCAGGGACAGGCGCTGGCCCAACAGGTGGAAGAGGCGGCGGAGCTGTACCGTCGTCTCTTCAGTAGCCTCCAGGAAGGGCGAGAGGGTACGGGGCGGCTCCGCTCCCACCGCCGCCAGGCCCAGCCCGTGGCCGTGGTGGAACTCGAAATGCGGGTACCGCTCCTTCAACTCCTCCCAGAACTTCCAGACGCCGAAATCGTCCTCGCGGACATTGATGTCGTGGAGGAGGACGACACCGCGCCGGCTCAGCTTGGGGAGCCAGGTCTCGAAGTCGTGCTTCACCGTCTCGTAGGTGTGGTAGCCATCTATGTGAAGGAGATCTATGGAGCCGTCCGGGAAGTGCTGGACTGCATCGTCGAAGGTGGACTGCACCAGGCGTGAGAAGTCGGAATAGAGCGGGTCGTGGTGGGCGCGCAGGTCGGCCAGCACCTCCGGGCCGTAGAAGCCCGTCTGGGGGTCGCCCTGCCAGGTATCGATGGCGTAGCAGCGAGAGGGAAGCCCCAGCTCCTGGACGGCCTGACAGAAGGCGCAGTAGGAGTCGCCATAGAAGGTGCCCAGCTCGACGATAACATCGGGGCGCAGGGCGTCTACCAGGAACATGGCGAAGGGGATGTGCTGGTGCCACGAGGAGAACGGGGTCAGCCTCCTCGGCATGGCAAAGAGGATGGGGTAGTCTAGGGGGCTGAACTTATTCGTCATCTAGCTGGTCGCCTCCCGGTACGATGTGGGCCGGTGCAGGCCACAGAACACTGTCCGCACTCCACACACCCTCCAGTTTATAGGAACGTAGCACGACGATGTATGGCATCGGCCTCGGGTTGCCTGGGGCAGGGAGCCCGCCCCTGGCGGTCGCCTGGGGCGGTGGGCCGCGCCATCAGATGGGCCCGGCCAGGAGGAGAGGTAGCCAGCCCAGGAGGAGGGCTCCCCCCATCAGCCTGTCCAGGATGGCCGGGCCCGGCCACAGGCGCCGGGCCAACCGCCAGAAGAGCCAGACGAGGACGGCCATGTGAGCGTAGGCGGTGAGGGTCAGGAACCAGTCCGCCTGGCGCAGCTCCCAGAAGGCGTGGGCCACAGGGTTGTGGCTGGGGTGAAGGAGCGGCGCCTGTGCAGGCACCATATTGACGAAGCTGGCGGCGAGGCCACCGTACACCAGAGCGGAAGTGCCGATGGTGATGATCGCCAGGCCCACACAGAGGGAGGGCAGCCCGACGACAGGCAGCGCCAGCACCAGGAGAGGGACCAGCAGTACCATGTGGTGATTGGCCAGCCCCGTCCGGAGCAGGAGGAAAGACATCAACCCCAGTCCTACCAGGTACACCCATAGCTGGCCCTCCCTGGCCACCTCTCTCCTGAACCAGACGAGGGCTGACAGGGCGGCCAGCACGAGCCCGGAGAGCACGGTGCTCACCAAGGCGTAGGACAGAGGCCCTATCAGCGGCGCCGACGAAGGAAAGAGCACTCGTCTGCTGCCCTGGACGGCCTCTGTAAAGGGGCTCACCAATACCCAGATATTGGGCATATAGAGAGAGAGGAGCGCCTGAGGCCCCTCGCCCAGCCCCGTGGGGGTCTGTCGCTGCAGGACCAGCAGCCAGTGATCGACGGCGAAGGCGGGCGACATCTTCAGGACGAAGGGGGCCAGCAGGACGTACACCGTCAGCACCGCCCAGGCCGCCCCTATTAGATTGCGCCCCAACGGGAAGCGTCGCAGCATCACGACTCCCAGCAGGAGGGCCACTGGCAGGAGCTGGGGCCTGGTGAGACAGGTGAGGCCGACGGCCAGCCAGGCCGGGAATATGTCACCCCTCAGGATGAAAAGCATCGCCAGGAGGGGGAAGAAGGCGCTCACCACGTGGGTGGTGCCCCAGACGGCGCTGACAAGCCAGACCAGAGGGTTGAAAAGGAAAAGAGCGGCAGCCAGGGCTGCCCATCGCACGTCCAGGCCCAGCCGGCGGGCGATGAGGTAGATGAGCAGGGAGTCAGCCAGGAGGAATAGGAGGATAGTCCCCTTCATAACGGAGCCTGGCAGGCCCCACACGCCGCCCTGCCAGCTAGTCGGCTCCGTCAGGAACAGCTTGTACAGCCAGCCGACGGCCGTGAAGAAGTAGGCCATGACCGGTCCGTAGGGATGAGGGGTAGCCTCCAGGGGCTGGCCATCCCATATCTCTGCCGGCGTGACGAAGCGGGGCAGGCGGTATATGTCTAGGACGTCGTAGCGGGCGCCCACGTAGGCCCACAGCTTGGCCCCGTAGAAATCGTAGGAGTGGTAGCCCAGGTTGAAGAGGAGGACGTTGGCCACCACCGCCACCACCAGCGCCATCGCCGCGGCCAGCAGACGTGGCCATCGCTCTATGACGATGGGTTGGCCGCCCCGGACGGTAGCGAGGCCACTGCGCAGCGCAGCCAGAAGCCCGCCTCTGGCCCGCCAGGCCCACAGCCCTCCCTGTAGCGCCAGGAGGGACAGCGCCCCCGCCAGAACGAAGGCGCTCAGGGCCGTGGCGCGGAGATCCCTCACCCTGGCAGCGAACCAGTCCTGTGCGGGGACGGCCAGCTCGTAATCGGTCACCTCGGATATGGCTATGCCGCTCCCCCTGGACAGGGCCGATAGCTGGAAGGCCACCGGCGCGGGTAGGAAAAGGCCCGGCGCCTCGTCCCGGGTGAGGCTGGCCTGCCAGGCCGCGCCTTCCCCCTGCACCGAGACCCTGGCCAGGCCGGCCCGCCGGTCTATGGAGAAGGCGATGCGGTAGGGCTGGTCGGGCTGGTAGGTGCCCAGGGCCTCGCTCTTGAGGACTCTACGGCCGGCGGCGTCCAGGGCTTGGACGGTCACCTCGTAGGCGGGGGGCGGGCCGAAGCGCACCAGGTAAGCCAGAGAGGCACGGGCCTGCCGGAAACCCACGATTAGGGGCTCGGTATCGGCCTCGGCCCGGCGGATGGTGGCCCGCAGGGCTACCTGGTAGTCGACGCCGCTGGCCACCGGGTAGGCGAGGGGGTCGGAGCCGGGCAGCGCCACCAGTCGCATGCCCTGGGGCCCTATCTCCACATGACCGTTACCGGGGAGGGAGGAGCGGCTGGCCCGGTAGACCAGGTTGGGGTCGAAGCCGTAGTAGATGGCGTCATAAGCGGGGCGCTGCCAGAAGTCCACGGGGAGGGCCATGAGGACGACTGCCACGATGGCTAGGACGAGCGCTCCCCACCTGAGGACGCCCTCCAGCCGGTCCGTCCAGGGAGGGAGCGCCGGCGGACCGGCCCGGGCCGGGGCAGCGAGCGCCCGGTCAGGCTGCGGCGTCTCCCCCGGAGGGCCCCTCCATCCACGGTGGGAAGGCACCGTCATGGGTCTAGCCAGTGGCCCAAGTCCCTCCGAATGAGACGCTGTAGCCGGAGTACGTCGTCGCGGCAGACGTCCCGGACGAACCGCAGGCCACGAGGGTCCGGTGGCGGCTTGTCAGGGGCCTCCAGCTTTCTGGTGAGCCGTGTTCGAGCAACCTCAGCCAACCGCTGGGGTAGCAGTGACAGGGCCAGATAGCGCAGGCGGTGACTGGAGGACCAGAGCCGCAACAGCCAGGGCCGGGGGATGTAGACATTGTATCTTTCCCTGGGGTCGAAGAAGCGGCCGTCGTGGAACGGGATGCCGAGAAAGGCGCACACGTCCTGCATCAACTCGCGAGGCCGAGACAGGTCTTCATACAGATAGACGCGCACCTGTTCAGGCCCGAAGGTCTCAAGGTATCTGCTCACCTGGTCGTGGTAGAGCCCCAGGTCTACATAAAGAAGCGAGGTGCCCATGTCCCTCCTGGGGAGCCCATAGTCTTCTCTCACTGCCCTCTCGAAGCTCCGCTTCTCCCAGCCTGTCTCGAGGTACAGCAGGTAATGGGAGTAGGCGCGATCCGCGGGCTCCCTCAGGATGGCGATTATCCTAGCCTGAGGGGACTTCTCTCGTATGCGCTGCGGCGCCTTTGGGTGCCAGAGGTAGTAGGGAGTGGCCTCGCCGATAAGCTGGCCCTCGCCCGCCTGCCTGAAGAGGGAGAGGTATTCCGTCTCATCACTGATGGGGCGTCCGATGACACTGGCCCAACGAGCGGCTAGGGCGGGCTCAATCTGGGTGAAGAAATGGGGTTCCTTGACGCCGGGCATAAAGATGTCGGGATGGCCCCGGAGCCAGTGGTAGAGGGTGGTGGTGCCGGCCCTGGGCGCACCGACAATGAAGAAGTCAGGCCAACGCTCCATACCTTACTCCGTTGAACTGATCAGGGCTGCTGGAATCGCATCTTGAGACATCAGGAATCAGCAAAAGCGCACCTCTCCTCATCCCCTGTCAGCTTTATTCAGTAGCAGGTTACTGGTGGCCTGCGAACGTGGTAGCTCCCACGGAAGCTCGAAGGTCTCCCCCTCCCTCTCCAGCACCCGCCCCTTGCGAAAACCGAGGTTGTACAGGAGGAGGGCCAGCTCTCGGTGTTCCCATCCCGCTGCCCTCAGGGCGGGCCAATTGAGCTCCAGAATAATACGGAGGCGGGGACTCCGCTGCACGAGTTCTCGCATTCCGCTCAGGGCGGCCGGCTCACCCCCTTCGATATCCATCTTCACCACGTCCACTGCAGGCCAACCCAGGGCACCGAAGTATTCATCGAGTGTGGTGCACTCGACGACGATGTGGCCTCCCTTAGCCACCAATCGTCCCTCGGTCCCGTACCTGTCAACGAGGAAGCGGCCGTCTCCCGAGCGGTCGCTGATAGCCTTGCGCTCGGCTGTCACGTTGTCGCAATCGTTGTCCCTCAAGTTGGACAGAAGGACTTCGAAAATGGAGAGGACGGGCTCGAAGGAGTACACCCTGCCTCCTGGCCCTACCAGGCGGGACGCCAGCAGAGTATAGTAGCCGACGTTGGCCCCCACATCTACCACCGTCATGCCAGGCCTCACCAGCTCCAGGATTGCCTTGGTCACCGCCGGCTCGTAGAGGCCAGCCGCATAGGTGCGGCCGCTGGGGAAGCCAGGAGGCACCCGCATGTGGAGGTCGAGGGGAAGTCTGGCCTCCAGCGCTCGGCGCGGGGGTGGGATGACCAGCGGGCCGAGGTGTCGCAGGAGGCCGTCGCAGGGGCCGAGCAGCCCCGCTCTCTGAAGGATCTGTCGCGCTCGGGCGCCCAGCCCCCATGCTCTGGTGGACCAGACATCAAAGAGGCCAGGCCTGGCTGCACCCGCCGGAGATTCCCGCTGGGCCCTCTCTCTATTTCCCCCGGCCAAGAGTCCATCTCCTGCCTGGGTCACGCGGTGACGAGTTCTGGGCGTTCCCCCCGGGCGGCTGCCCGCCGTACCGCCTCCTCGAAGCGGGCGCCCACCCGCCCCCAGGCGTGCCCCTCGGCGAAGGCGCGGGCGTTGGCGGCCAGCCGTTGGTGGAGGGCGTCGTCGGTCAGCGCCCGGACCAGCGCCTCGGCCAGGGCGTGGCAGTCGCCGAAGGGGTAGCGAAGGCCGTTGTAGCCGTGGGCCACCGCCCCCTCCGGCACGCCGCTGGAGGCCACCACCGGCACGCCGCAGGCGCCCGCCTCCAGCACCACTATGCCGAACCCCTCCACCGCGGAGGGCAGGGCCAGGACTCGCGCCCGCAGGAGCAGCTCGCGCTTCTCCTCCTCCGTGAGGTCGAACAGAAAGCGCACCCGCTCCTGCACTCCCAGCCGGCGGGCCAGGGCCGCCAGACGGGCCTCGTAACCGCGGTCATGGTGGCGCCCGGCCAGCGTGAGACGGGCCTCCGGCACCCGCTCCAGCACCCGGGGAAGCGCCTCCAGCAGGTGATGGGGGCACTTGTAGCGACGGAATTTGCCGATCCAGACGATCTCTGGCCCCCGCTGGCCGCGGGGTAGCGGCCCCAGCCACTCCTCCCGGACGCTGACCGGGACGACGAAGACCTTCTCCCGCCGAAAGCCCAGGCGGACGAAGGCGTCCCGCCACTCCTCCGTGCCCGCTCTCACTAGGGTATGACGGTGGAGGTGGGCGGTGAAGCGTTCCGACAGGTCCAGAAGGGGGACCATGGGCCGCGGGTACTGGGCTGTGAAGAGGTCATGATGCACCTGGTGCCACTCAGTGACGATGGGTTCCCGCACGTAGAGGGGGGCGAAGCGAGGGATGCGGGAGCCCCCGAACCCCTCCTCCACCACCACATCGTAGCGGCCGCGGCAATGGCGCAGGTAGTGAAGGCAGGTGCGCCACCAGAGGGAGAGGATACCGCCCAGTCGGACTACGTGGATCCCGTCCAGCCACTCCTCCCGGGCGCCTCCAGGGAAGGCGCTGGTCAGGTAGGTCACCTGGTGCCCGGCCGCCGCCAGGTAGCGGGCGAACTCCCAGCACTGGACATCTCCCCCGGCCGCCGCCGGGTTATGGGCGTCCCGCGTCACCATGAAGAGGACGCGCAGCCCCCCTCCAGCGGACGAGGTCATGTCTTCCGCTCCTGCTCGGCCGCCGCGGGCAGGGGGAAACGGATGGCGCCGGTGCCCCACCGCGGCCTGTAGGTGAGGATGTGCCAGATCATGACCAGGCCCACCTGCAGGCCCTTCCAGAGGCTTTGGCTGGCGCCCTTGGACTGACCGACACGCCGCCAGAAGGTTATGGGTATCTCTATGACGCCCAAGCCGTGGGCCAGGGCCACTAGGAGCATGTGGGGCGAGAAGTGGTTCCCGCCCACCTGCAGGTGGGGCAGGATACAGGCCAGCGCCTCCCGGCGAATGGCTCGGTAGGTGCAGCCCACGTCGGTGAAGCGGGCTTTCCCCAGGAAATGGGCGTCCCAGAAGCGGAGCCGCAGCAGGGTGCCGATGAAGATGTTGCCCCAGGTAAAGAAGATATCCATCTGGGAGCCCCGCTCCACTAGGCCCGGCACCGTGCGCGTCCCGATGACCATATCGGCGTGCTCCAGATAGGCTTGGAACTTGGCCAGATCACGGGCGGAGAAGGTGCCGTCCCCCTCCACCAGGACGATGACGTTCGCTCCCGGCACCGCCAGCGCTTCCTTAAGCCCCCGTATGCAGGTGTAGCCGTAGCCCTGCTGCCTCTCCCGAACCACCCGGGCGCCGGCGGCGGCCGCCAGTTCCGCGGTGCCGTCGGTGCTGTTGTTGTCCACCACGATGACCTCCAGCACGCCCGGCTGCTGGAGGAACTCCTGGACTGCCTGGACAATGCTCCCGGCGTGATTGTAGGCTGTCATGGCCACGACCACCTGAGGCGGACCAGCGTCCGCCCACGGTAGGCGCATTCGTTGCAGCCCCCAGTCGCTGCCTTGCAGAGAGCGACGAGCAGGCCGCCGGCCGTTGAATACGAGCACCAGGGCGAAGGCCAGACCAGCCAGGAGGGACCAGAGGAGGAGGTGGGCCAGGAAGGAGCTGGCAGCGTGGACGACCGATACCGCAGGACCTTCCACGGGCAACGAACGGAGCAAGAGGCCGAAGGGGTGGAGGAGGGCCCCGGCCAGCGCTAGCAAGAGCAGGAGCAAGGCGAGATACAGCATCGCGCCTGGGTGCCCGCGGTGGCCCCTACTCCCACGGGCCTCCAGGCGTGTCGCCCCGCTTCTCCCTGCTTCGCCCCCTCACCCCGAGGCCTGCGGGTGGGCGGATGTGTCGGACGGCTCTCGGGGCCGTATGCTGCAGGCACTGGCCCTTGCGTTAAGACGCCCGAAGGCGGCGCAGCGTTACACAGGACGCAACGAGCCGACACTATGTATAGGACGGTATCACAGGAGAAAAAGAGCAGTCAACACCTTACTGGTGATAACCGTCCCGTATCGCTGCGAGGATCGTCAGAGGGTGCAGAAGTGTTGCTAGCAGGGAGCGGGACTCGCTTCGACCCGACGCTGGGAACCGTCTAATGTGTGTAGGCACATTTCCGGCAGCGCCGCCCGGTGGGGCTGCCACTTCGAGGCGTCTTCGCTCTGTCCCAAGGCCCTCTGTAGCTCAGGGCCTTCACGCTGGCCACCAGCCCCGTTTCCCTGTCGAAGTTGAAGCGGAGGCGGTCCGTCCCCTCCGGCGATGGCACCACCAGCACAGCCGCATCATCTTCTCCAGACTGCCATTGCAGACGCTGGTCGATAGCGAAGGCGGAGGGGAGCTAGACCGACTCGCTCCACAAGGCCAGATTGGCAGCCGAATCTGCCATAGCGGTGGCTGCCATACCTGAGGGGCTGCCAGTGGTCTTCACCATCACCCTGGCCCTGGGGGTGCGCCGCATGGCGCGCCGGCGCGCCATTGTCCGCCACCTCCCGGCGGTGGAGACGCTGGGCAGCACCACCACCATCGGCAGCGACAAGACGGGCACCCTCACGGAGAACCGGATGACGGTCCAGAGGTGTGGACCGCCGATGGCACCTGGAGCCCGCCAGCGGAGACAGTGGACCAGCCCCGTCCCATCGACGATAGGTCGCCCCTGTATCTCACCCTGCTGACGGGCGTCCTCACTAACGAGGCCCACGTCTACGTTACCGCTGGGGGACTGGGATCCCAGGGGGACCCCACCGAGATTGCCCTTCTGGTGGCGGCCCTGCGGCTGGGCCTTCAGCCCGAGGAGGCCCGGGCCCGGCATCCCAGCGTGGCCGAGGTGCCCTCTGAGCCGGAGCGGCGTTACTCCGCCAGCGTCCGGCAGTTCGACGGCCGCTACGCCCTCTTCGTCAAAGGCGCCCCCGAGCGGGTCCTCGCCATGTGTAGCCACCTGCTGACGACGGACGGAGCCCGCCCGCTGAAGCATGGCCTCGTCCAGGAGGCGGCCGACGCCATGGCCGCCCGTGGGCTGCGGGTCCTGGCCATGGCCTACCGCCCTCTGGACGCCCCGCCGGCCGACCCCGAGCACCTGCCGGAACCCTCGGGGCTCCTTTTCCTGGGGCCTCCAGGGGATGCTGGACCCGCCCCGTCAGGGCGTCCGGGAGGCCATAGCCGGCTGCCTGCGGGCCGGCATCCGGGTGCTGATGATCACCGGCGACCATGCCCGGACAGCCCGGGCTATTGGCCAGTAGCTGGTCATCTCCCCTCCTGATGCCCCCGTTCTGACGGGCCGCGATCTGGACAGCCTGAGCGATGATGAGTTGCGGGAGGCGGTGCGGCAGGCATCCGTCTTCGCCAGGGTGACGCCCGAGCACAAGCTGCGCATCGTCAAGGCCCTACAGTCCCATGGCCAGGTAGTCGCCATCACCGGTGATGGCGTCAATGACGCCCCCGCCCTCAAAGTGGCCGACGTGGGTGTGGCCATGGGCGTCAGCGGCACCGACGTAGCCCGGGAGGCTGCCGACACAGTATTGGCCGATGACAACTTCGTGAGTATGTATGCAGCGGTGCAGGAGGGGCGCATCACCTTCGACAACCTGCAGAAGGCCACCTTCTATCTCCTGTCGGCTGGCATGGCGGCCATCTTGGCCCTGTTGACCTCCCTCGCCCTTTGCTGGCCTGCCATTTTCCTGCCGGCCCAGATACTGTGGCTCAACATGGTGGTGGACGGCTTCCAAGACGTGGCTATGGCCTTCGAGCCTGGCGAGGAGGACGTCCTCAAGCGTCCCCCCAGGGGCCGGGAGGAGAGCATCATCCCCCATGCGGTGGGAGCGCACGCTGCTGGCGGGGCTGGTGATGGCAGCCGGCACTCTGTTCATGTTCCGCTGGGAGATGGACGCGTCCGGCTCGCTGGAGCGGGCCCGCACCGTTGCCCTCACCACCCTCGCTATCTTCTCCAACTTTCACGTGGGCAACGCTCGCTCGGAGAGGCGCTCTGCATTCCTCCGCAGTCCTCTGTCCAACCCTTTCCTGTCCTTCGCGGTGGCCCTGGCCCTGGCCTTGCATGTGGGGGCCATGTATTTCCCACCGACCCAGTTTGTGCTGCGGCTGGAGCCCCTGGGTCTGGAGAGTTGGGGGAGGATGGCCCTGGTCGCCTCCAGCGTCCTGCTGGCCGTGGAAGCGCACAAGCTCCTGCGTCCCGTTCCCTCCGTGGCCCGCTGGGCCGGACGAAGCTGATCCCGGGCAGAGGTCGGTGGCCTGGCGCTGGCGGCGGGCGGCCGCAGACTGGACGGGCGCCACCGCCGGGCGGGCGGCCCGGGGCTCGGGTCTTCCGTAAGACCCTCCTCCCGCAGCAGCTCCGGCAACCGGGGAGCGCATGAAGGCAGCATGAGGACGCCGGTGCGCCCTCATGTAACCTTCAGCACCACCTTGCAGGCCCGGTTCTCAGCGGCGTTGGCGAAGACGTCGTAGGCCTCCAGGGCCTCATCGAAGGCGAAGGTGTGGCTGGCCAGCGGCCGGGGATCCAGCTTACGGGCCTGGACCATCCGGAGGAGCAGCGGGATGCTGTAGCCATCCACCAGTTGGGTAGTGATGGTGATGTCCCTGATCCACAGGGTCTCCAGGTGCAGGGTGGCCGGCCGCCCGTGGACGCCAATGTTGGCCACCCGGCCGCCCGGGCAGACCAGCTCGGTGCACAGCTCGAAGGTCTCGGGGATGCCCACCGCCTCTATGGCCACATCCACCCCTGCCCCGGTGAGGGCCATCACCTCACGCTTCACGTCCTGTCGCAATGGATTGAGGGTATGGTCGGCCCCCAATGAGCGGGCCAGCTCCAGACGGCTGTCGTCCCGGTCGATGACGATGACCAGGCGTGGCCCGTGCAGGCGGCTCGTCAGCAGGGCGGAGAGGCCGATGGGCCCCGAGCCTACGATGGCCACAGCATCCCCCGCCTTCACCTGCCCTCGCACGATGCCGCACTCGTAGCCCGTGGGCAGGATGTCGGTGAGAAATATTACGTCTTCGTCGGCTAGCTCTGGCGGCACAGGGTAGAGGCTGGTATCGGCGAAGGGCACCCGTGCCCTCTCGGCCTGGAGGCCGTCGATCAGGTGGCCGAAAATCCAGCCGCCTCCGCTCTCGCACTGACCGTACATCTGTCGTCGGCAGTAGGAGCAGGTGCCGCAGGCGGTGATGGCGGGCACGATGACGCGGTCGCCCGGCCGGAAGTGCCGCACTGCTGCGCCGACCTCTTCCACTACTGCCACCGCCTCGTGTCCCAGGACGGTGCCGGGGCGCACCTCCGGGACGTCCCCTTTCAGGATGTGCAGGTCGGTGCCGCAGATGGTGGTCGTGCGCACCCGCACGATGACATCGGTGGCGTCCTGTATCCGGGGGTCCGGCACCTCCTCGAGGCGGCGGTCGCCCGGGCCGTAGTACCTGACAGCCTTCATGCCTCTCCTCCTCCCTCGTTCGCCCCCTCCTCAACATCATACCCCCTCGGGCAGGGCACCCTCGAGACGAACGGGCTACGGGCCCCGGTCCGGGGCCCGTAGCCGTCCCTCGCCTAACCCAGGGCGTACTGCAGGGCGGGCGTCCTCTTCACGGGCTCCCAGCGCTCAATGAGGGCGTCCAGGCCCAGGATGCGACCGGCGCCCAGAGCACCCAGCAGCGCCATGACCAGGATGTAGACGATGTGCTCGTCCAGGAAGGGGTTGAACTCCGGCCAGAGCTGTGCCAGGTAGAAGATGAACATCTGCACCGCGCCCATGAGCAGCCCGAACCGGGTGAAGAGGCCCAGGATCAGCGAGAAGCCGATGAGGATCTGGCCCCACACCACCAGGGGGTCGATAACGGTGAGGGCCGTCTGGTTCTCGCCCAGGCGGACGAACAGGTCCTTCAGCGGCCCGCTGGTGGCGTTGATGAGGAAGCCCTTGGCCGTGAAGTCAGTGATGAGCTTGTCGAACCCTGCCCAGATGAAGATGAAGCCCAGGGAGAGGCGCAGCAGCAGGGCGAAGACCGGCACCACCAGGTCGACGTGGCGGTACTCGTACTGCCAGCGGCCCACCTTGATCCTGTGCACCGTCTCCTGCATGATGATTCACCTCCCTCGAAGGTTTTTCAGTTGGATCCTGCTTCCCTGAGCGACCGCCGGATGCGCTCGAACTCCTCGGCGCTGATCTCGCCCCGCGCGTAGCGCTCCTTGGCGATCTCCAGAGGGCCGGGCCGTCGCTCCTCGGAGCGGCCACTCAGCCGGTAGACAGCCCAGGCTATCAGGCCCACCACGAAGCCCCAGAAGAGGACGAACCACAGCCAGCCGAAGACCATCCACCAGCCCGTCCCTCCGTGCATGTCCCACATCTCCTTTCACCTCCTCTCCGTCCAACGTCAATGTAGCCCGCCGTCCCGCGGGGCGAGCAGCGTCTTTCGGCCCGGCTGGGCCAGCGCTTCCGCCCCTTCTTCGCTGGGCCGGATGGCTCAACGGCCCCGGGACTTCGGTCCCCGTGTCACCTCGTCGCCTCTGCACGGCCCCCAGAGGAGACCGAAGCTCAGCGCCAACGCCTCGAGGGGCAAAGCCCCACAGGGAGCCGGCGACGCCGGATGGACGCTGGCAGGGACCCCGGCAGAGGCTACGGGTACAGAGATTGCCGTGGGGACACGGCGACGGAGAGGAGCAGGTCGCAATGAAGGGAGCTGACGACAGGCGAAGGGCAGGACACGGCCGCTGCCATCCCGAGGCCTTGCGCTTCCTGGTGCCGGTGGAACGCAGGGAGGATCTGGAGGCCGTCCTCTACAGGGTGGGGCTCATCTTCGCCGGCACAGGCGTAAAGGTGGTGCTCCTCGCTGTGGGCCACCAGGCAGCGGGGCTGCGGGAGGCGCTGACCCTGGCGGCGCCCGGGCTCGCGGCCCTGGGGCTCGACGTGACAGTGGACATCGCCTCCGGCGCCGCGCCCGAGGCCATCGCCCGCTCGGCCCGTCGCCACCGGGCTGACCTGGTCATCCTGAACAACGGGCCACTCAGGCCCGTCGGCCTCACCGCCCGCGGGGACGATTAGTCCGGGACAGCGCGTGTCCGTAAGAGGAAGCCAACCCGCTCTCAGGTGGGCCAGCTCATGAGATAGAGGATGGGGTAGAAGAAGACCCAGACCACGTCCACGAAATGCCAGTACTTGACGCTGGCCTCCACGGGCCAGACGTCATCCGGCGAGGGGCGAGGCGGGCGGTGGGGACAGGGCCGCCAGGGCGTCCAGCGGTTACAGGGACAGGGAGGCGGCACGAACCGCCCCCGGAGGCCGTGGAAGAGCACCAACCCCAAGATAAAGACACCGCTGGCCACGTGAGAGGAATGGATCCCCGTCATGGTGAAGAAGGCGGTGCCGAAGGGGTCCGAGGGCTTGAAGTGGGCGCTACTCCACTCGATCCCCACGCCCCCCAGGAAGGCCAAGCCCAGGAGGATGGTGGCCGCCAGGTTGCGGAGCATGCCGCCACGGTCGCCCCTGGCTGCCGCCACCTCCGCCCGATAGGCGGTGACGCTGCTCGTCAGCAGCACCGAGGTGATGGCCAGGCCCAGCGCCTGGTCCACCTCTCCCCGCTCCAGCCCGGCCAGAAAGAAGCGGCTGCTGGCCACGGCGGCGAAGAGGAACGCTTCCGAAAGGAAGAACAGCCAGAGCCCCCACTGACGGACGCGGCGCTGCACCTGGGCCTGGAAGAGAAGCCCGTTCTCCATGGCATGGGCAGTCATGACTCCTCCTCGCACCAGAGCCGGTAGATGTGCTGGAAGAAGTACATGATGCTGGCGGCCTCCAGCAGGTTGATCAGGAGCAGGATGGGCAGGTTGGCCGCCATCGCCTGGGCTACCACGTACTCCGCTATCGTCTGGACGGTCAGCCAGGCCGCCATCCCCCAGGTGACGACCGTCTCCCAGGCCAAACGCTCTCGCCTCTGCTCTTTCTCCGGGCCGTAGCGTTCATTCATGGCCTGACCTCCCATCAGCACCGGCGGGAACGAGGACGGCATGGGCCGTCGCCCCGGAGACGCCGTAGTCATAGGGGCCACCCGTCACCAGGGGCGGCGCCGGGAAGTTGTGCTGCGGCGGCGGCGATGACACCTGCCACTCCAGCGTGCGGGCCCGCCACGGGTTGGCCACCGCCCTGGTCCCCCGCGCCAGCGACCAGGCCAGATTGGCCACCAGCGCCAGGAAGCTGGCTCCCGCCACGAAGCCAGCCACGCTGACGAAGCGGTTCACCTCCGCCAGCTCCGGGCTGTACACGGCGATGCGCCGGTTCATTCCCTGCAGCCCCAGCCAGAACATCGGCAGGAAGGTCAGGTTAAAGCCCACGAAGAACAGGAAGAAGTGCAGCTTGCCCAGGGCCTCGTTGTACATGCGGCCCGTCACCTTAGGGAACCAGTAGTAGAGGGCGGCCAGGACAGCGAAGATCTCGCCGCCGATGATGGTGTAGTGGAAGTGGGCCACCACGAAGTAGGTGTCCGAGAGCTGAATGTCGGTGGGCACGTCCGCCAGATAGATCCCGGTGATGCCTCCGATGAGGAAGTTGAAGACGGTAGCCAGGGCGAAGAGCATGGGCGTGTTCAGCCGCAGCCGGCCCATCCAGATGGTGCCCAGGGCCGAGAGGAAGACCAGACCCGTTGGGATGGAGATGACCTCCGTCGTCACCAGGAAGGCGCTGAGGAAGGGTATGCTGTGGGTGGTCACGAACATATGGTGTGCCCACACCAGCCCGCTTATGGCCACCACCGCCAGCATTCCCCCCACCGCCCAGCGATAGGCGAAGAGGGGCTTGCGTGCGAGGTGGGCCAGCACCTCCAGCATCAGCCCCCAGCCGGGGATGACGAAGATATACACGGCGGGATGCGAGTAGAACCAGAAGATGTGCTGATAGAAAAGGGGCTCGCCTCCCGCCCGGGCATCAAAGAACGAGGTGCCGACGATGCGGTCCAGCGTCACCATCAGGAGCGAGGCGGCGAAGAACTGGGTGAAGGTCAGGGAGAGCAGGGAGGCGGCGAAGACCGACCAGACGAAGATAGGCAACCGGCCCCAACCCATGCCGGGCGCTCGCAGAAAGGAGATGGTGGCCAGAAAGTTGAGGCCGCCCAGGATGGAGGAGAGGCCGAAGGTGATGATCGTGAGGTTGAAGAAGAGCTGGCCCGGCGCATTGCGTACCGAGAGGGGTGGGTAAGCGGTCCAGCCGGAGTCCCAGCCCCCCACCGCCTGGGCCGTCAGGAGCAGAACGGCTACCGGCGGTACCAGCCAGTAGCTGAGAGCGTTCAGGCGAGGGAAAGCCATATCGCGGGCGCCGATCATCAGGGGCACCAGGTAGTTGCCGAAGCCGCCCAGGACGATGGCCACCGCCACGGCGATCATCAGGATGCCATGCAGGCTCATCACCTGGTTGTAGACGCCGTCATCGAAGAGGGCCCCCTCAGGCCTGGTCAGGTGGTAGCGCATGAGCATAGCCAGGAGGCCGCCTACCAGCAGTACGGCCACGAAGGTCGTCAGGTACTGGATGCCGATGACCTTGTGGTCGGTGGTGAAAGCGAAGTAGCGAGTCCAGCCCCGCAGGTCGGGTTCGGTGGGGAGCCCCAGCCACTCTCTGGCCCAGCGCTCCCACATCCCTACCCCCAGGAGCCAGCCCACGAGTCCCAGCACGTAGCCCACCGTGAAGTTGTGCTCCAGCCACCAGGGGCTGGAGCCGGCGGCGGCCCGCGCCACTGCCGCCAGCCCCGCCCCGATGCCGAAGCCTATGCCACCCCAGGCGAGTCCTCGCAGCAGATAGCGGAAGGGCATCCCCTGGTCAGGCGTCGCCCGGCCTGCTCTCTCCTCGGTCTCCGCCATCACCGCTCCTCCTCAGCGGATGCTGAGAGTCCCCTTCATATCGGGATGGACGTCGCAGCGGAAGTAGTAGGTGCCCTTCTGCAGCGGCCCCACCCGATAGGTCTTCGTGGCCGGCCCAGGGAAGAGCTCGCCCCGGAAGAGGACACCCCTGAAGTCCTTGTCCCTGTACAGGGAGACGTTGTGGGGAACCCCCGCGTCCTGGTTCTCCAGCTCGATAGTGAGGGGCTGCCCGGCCGCCGCCTCCAGCTCAGCCTTGTCGAAGCGGCTGTTCCTGGCCACCAGGGAGAGGGTGGAGGTCCCCGGCGCCGGAGTGGGGGCTGGCGTAGGGCTGACGACGGCGCGCTGGCGGCGCTCTGCCACCCAGCGCTGGAACTCCTCCTCGGTCACCACCCGCACCGGGATCTGCATCCTGGCATGGGAGAGACCGCACAGCTCGGCGCACTGGAGGCGCATCAGGGGCTCCGTCTCGTAGGACGCCGTCGCAGTGGGGCGCAGGTGGACGTGGTTGGTGGTGCCGGGTATGGCGTCCACCTTCGTCATGAAGGCCGGCACCCAGAAGGAGTGGACCACGTCCAGGGAGGTGACCTCGATGTGGACGTCCCGTCCCACCGGCAGCACCAGCTCCTGCAGATTGCTGAGGCCGTAGTCCGGGTAATTCACCAGCCATGTCCACTGGACGGCCTGGACCTGCACCATGAGGTCCGCCTCGCCGCCCCTCACCACCTTGGGGATACCGGTCAGGCCGGGGTAGATCATCACCATCACTGCCAAGGCGGAAGTGACGGCCAGCCAGGCGAGGGGCACAGGTCCCCTCCCCAGCAGGGGAGGGCCATCGCCATCGGCCTCTCCGCGGAAGCGGAGCACGCTATAGGCCAGGGCCGCCACCACCAGGGTGAAGACGGGGATGCCCAGCAGCGTCAGGACATGGAAAGCCTCGCGGATATGCTCGGCCCGGTCCGAGAGGGCCGGTGGCTGGAACTCGTAGCGAACCGCCAGCGTCTCGCCGACGACGGTCAGCGCCACCCACAGAGCAGCGCAGAGGACGATGTCCCGCTTCATGCTCGCTCCCGGAGCCTCTCGCGATTTCCTTCACAAAATATCGGGCTAGGCTTCCCCTTGTCTGTCGGGCGCTTCCCCCATGGCGTATAAGGTTTTGCCCGACAAGCGAGGGGGAGCGGCGTGATAGAATTGGCCACAGAGGTAGGTCTATGTCCGGTCGGACGGAGAGCGAGGACCACGCTGGCCTGCTCCGGGTCTGCGGGCATCCGCTGCGCCTGCGTCTCCTCTCGGCTCTGGTCGAGGGTCCGGCCTCCTCGAGGCAGTTGGCGGAGCGGACGGGAGCGGCCAGCGTGGCAGTGGGGCAGCACCTCCGCTGCCTGAGGCTCGCCGGTCTGGTGGAGCGGCGCAACGGGACCTACAGGGTGGTGGAGGAGGCGCTCGCGGGGCTCGTCACCTCACTGCTCTCCTATCTCGGCCCAACCCAGGACAGCGGCGAGCTTCCCCTGCCGCCTGTAGCCTGCTTGCAGTGTTACAACAACGTCTACGTCCTGGGGCTGCTGGCCCGCCTGGCCCGTCAGGTCCGGGAGGCCCAGGAGCAGGAGGAGCGGCTGCGCCGCCTATCGGCGCAGGTGATGCGGGCCCAGGAGGAGGAACGCAAGCGGGTGGCGAGGGAGCTGCACGACGATACTGCGCAGGCCCTCACTGCTCTATTGGTCCATCTGCGTGTCTTGGAGAACTCCGCCCCCGACGACGAGACCCGCCGGCGCCTCCGGGAGCTGCGGGAGCTCACCTCCTCTACCCTGGAGGGGGTGCGCCGGCTGGCCCTGGACCTGCGGCCAAGCGCCCTGGACCACTTCGGCCTGACGGCGGCCCTGGCCGCCTCCGCCGAGGAGTTCTCCAAGCGCTGGGGCATTCCTGTCCATCTGTCCCTCCCCCGCCTGGAGGAGCGCCTGCCCCCGGACGTAGAGCTGGCCCTTTACAGAACTACTCAGGAGGCGCTGAGCAACGTCGCCAAGCACGCCCGCGCCAGCAGGGTCAGCATCGCCCTCCGTCGCCTGGGGGAGCGGCTGGTACTGCGGGTCGAGGACGATGGCAAGGGGTTCCGGCCCGAGGAGGTGATGGCCAGCCGCGAGAGGGGGCTGGGCCTCTTCGGCATGCAGGAGCGGCTGGCCCTGGTAGGGGGCAGCCTGGAGATAAGGTCCCGCCCCGGCGCCGGAACCGAGGTGTTGGCCCAGGTGCCGCTAGCCCGTCCGAGGCCAGACCGTGTCCATGCCCATGAAGGTACGCATCCTCCTGGCGGATGACCACGCTGTCGTCCGCTCCGGTCTGCGGGCCCTTCTCAACGCCGAGCCCGACCTCATAGTGGTCGGTGAGGCCTCCAGCGGGGGCGAGGCGGTGGAGAAGGCGCGCGCTCTCCTGCCCGATGTGGTGGTAATGGATATCTCCATGCCCGATATGGACGGCCTGGAGGCGACGCGGCATCTGCGGGACGAGGGTCTGGACTGCTCAGTGGTCATCCTCACCGTCCACGCCGATGACGAGTACCTGTTCCGCGCTCTGGAGGCCGGCGCCTCCGGGTACGTCCTCAAGAGCGCCACCGACACCGACCTCCTGGAGGCCGTGCGCATGGCCCACCGGGGCGAGGTCTTCCTTTACCCCACGGCTACCCGCCGCCTCCTGGAGCGCTTTCTCAAGGGAAAACGCTCCCAGGCGGAACAGCTCGGGCCTCTGACGCCTCGCGAACGGGAGGTCCTGCAGCGGACGGCGGAGGGCTACACCAATCAGGAGATCGCCCAGGAGCTCGGCATCAGTCCCAAGACGGTGGATACCTACCGGCAGCGCATCATGGAGAAGCTGGGTCTCCAGAAGCGCTCCGAGCTGGTCCGCTACGCGCTGCGCCACGGCCTGCTGCGGGCCGGGTGAGGGCCCACCACTGAGCCTTGGCCTGACCCTGCTCCCGGTGGATCACGGTCACATGCCGTGCAGATGGGCCATCAGCTTTCAACACTCGTCCAGAGGGGGTAAGGTGCGCGGCGGGCCCACCTGGCGGGGGCCTCTCTAGCCAGGGGTGAGGCGATAGAGCGAGGCGCCGTCCCGTCGCCCGGCTGGCCCATCGGCCTAGCCTCCCCACCAGGGCACTGGAGGCCACGGGTCGGGCCCAAGGCAATAACAGCTCATCGAGCGGGCCAGCGCCTTGCAGACGCCGCTGGAGCGGGCATCGGCAGCCAGGCGGTAGGCCTCGGCAAGCTGGGGAAAGTCGACTATGTGGCTGGCCAGTGGCCGCGGCCTCAGCCTCCTTGTCTCTATCAGCCTCAGTAGCTGGGGCATGCTGTAGCCGTCCATCGTATGCGTGACGATGGTGACGTCTCTCCTCCACAGCCTCTCCAGGCCCAAACGGACCGCCCGACTGTAGCTGCCTATAGCGGCGACCCGGCCCCCCGGCCGTACGAGCCCGACGCACAGCTCGAACGCCTCCACCGAGCCCACCGCCTCCACAGCCAGGTCCACCCCGTCGCCCGTCACCCCCGCGGCCGCCCGGCCGATGTCCTGTCGTCTCGGGTTGAGTACGTGATCAGCCCCCAGGTGAAGGGCCAGGTTGAGGCGGGCGTCGTCCACGTCGACGACGATAACCCTGTGCGCCCCCTGCAGGCGCGCCAGCAGGAGGGTGGCGAGCCCCACGGGGCCAGCTCCCACGATGAGCACATCGTCCCCTGGTTGCAGACGGCCGCGCGCCAGAGCGCACTCGTAGGCGGTGGGCAACACCTCCGACAGGAACACCGCATCTACATCGTCCACGTGGTCCGGCAGCGGGTGGAGGCCCATGTCGGCGAAGGGTACGCGAACGAACTCGGCATGGACGCCATCGATGACCCTCCCCAGGAGACGCCCCCCGCCGCCTCGGCACTGGCCGTACATCTCCCGCCGGCAGGGCTCACACTGGCCGCAGGCGCTCACAGCGGAGACGACGACCCGCTGCCCCGGCTGGACCCGCCGGACGGCGGATCCCACCTCTTCGACGATTCCCACCGCCTCGTGCCCGAGTACGGTGCCGGGCACGACCGATAAGTCGCCCCTGACTGCCGCCAGATCAGCGCTGCAGATGGCGACCATCGTCGTGCGGACGATGGCATCCGTGGGGAACAGCAGCGTTGGAGCCGATACCTCTTCCATAACCAGACGCTCGTCCCCCGGCCCGTGATAGACCAGCGCCAGCATGGCCCCTCACCCCTCCTCTCGCACTCCCCGCGCTCCATTTACATCCGGCCCCGTGTGGCCAGCGCCCGGGTCACTGAGCTTCACTCCTCGGCCCGCTAGGCGACCTTGGCCCTGGAAGCAGCCCTGTCACGGATCTTTCGCCCACCCCTGAGCAAGGCCCGCTCCTGCGCGGGCGTCAGTATGTAACCGCATTGTATGCAGCTGACGTAGAGGCCGTAAATGTCCGACTCCAGATAGAGCTCGCCACCACATCTGGGACATCTGCGGCGCTCGATCATCTCCGACCTCCGGCTGACTCGTTGTCCGACTTTCCTTCCGCCCTCACCCTAGCCTGGGCCGGCTCCGAGACGGGACAGCCCTTTGGCCCCTTTCTGCCGTTCCCTTCGTCACATCTCAACCGGGCCGTACGGCCCCGTCCAGCGGCGTGTGGCGTGGGAGGCCAGGCTGGCGTAAGGTTTTCCCCTTCAACATGTCGGGCCTTGCCTGCTAGCTGTCCGCCCCTCTCTATGCCTAGCCTCTGACCAGAGGGCCTGTATACCGTGAACATGCCCCGGCCGGCTGCAGGCCCCCGGGCAGGCGTCAGGACCCACGAAGGTCAGGGCGTGGAAAGGAGGCCGACTGGAAGGAGACCTGGACGACCCGTACTGAAGCAATGCCAGAGAGGGAGGAAGAAAGCATGGAATTCGGCATGCTCCATCTGTTTGAGCACCCGGCTGGACGGACCGAGAAACAAGTAGTGGACGAGCAGCTGGATATCATGGTCAGGGCCGAGGACTACGGCTTCGACTCGGTCTGGCCAGCGGAGCACCACTTCAGCGAGTACGGCTGGTGCGCCACCCCTGCTCTCACCCTCTCCTACGTTGCCGCTCGCACTCGCCGCCTGCGGCTGGGTACGGGCGTGGTGGTGTTGCCCTTCAATAACCCCATCAGGGTGGCCGAGGACTTCGCCTTTCTCGACCTGGCCTCCGGCGGCAGGGTGGAGCTGGGCCTGGGGCGCGGCTACCAGCCCCACGAGTTCCGCGGCTTCAACCTGGATCAGGCCAGGTCCCGAGAGATGTTCCACGAGGGCGTGGAGATCATAGTCAAGGCCTGGATGGAGGAACGCTTCAGCTTTCACGGACAGTTCTACCAGGTGGAGGATCTCTCCGTCCGTCCCAAGCCCTTGCAGACGCCTCATCCGCCCATCTGGATGGCCGCCATCTCCCGTGAGTCCTTCGCCCTCTGCGGCCGCTACGGCTTCAACCTGCTGATGGGGCTGGCCTTCGGCCTGCACGTGGACAAGGCGGCCCACGAGATCGAGAAGTGGCGGGAGGCCCTACGCGAGCACGGCCGCGACCCGGCGCACCACAAGGTGGGGATGCTCTGCATGACCTACGTGGCTGACACCACCCAGCAGGCGCTGGCGGACTTCGCCGAGCCGGTGCTGTGGTACTATCACACCATCGGCAAGTATGTGGCGCCGCCGCCCGGTCATCCGCCGGTTCCCGGGTATGAGGTTTATGCCCTGACGCGTGATTTCGTCAACTCCGCCACCTGGGAGGACCTGGTGGCCCGGGGTTCGGTGGTGGTGGGCAGCCCCGACCAAGTGGTGGACCGCATCGGCCAGATCGCCGAGAAGACGGGCCTGAACCTCTATCTGGCCTGGATACGCATTGGCGGCCTGGCCCACGATAAGGTGATAAGGTGCATGGAGCTGATGGCCTCCCGCGTCATCCCTCAGCTCAAGGGGATGGGGGTCGTCCGGGCCTAGGCCGCTGTGGGCTGGCCAGGCCCAGACAAGGGAATGGCGCCCTGGCCAGCCCTCCTCTCACTGGGCCATCCCCGTCCCCCGAGTAGGGTGGTGTCCGTGTCTGGCCTCGCCCCGTATACTGGGGGCGGGCCAGTGGCTACAGCTCCGAGACAACCGAGGGAAGAGGCGCCATTCCTGCACCTTCTCTTCGTGGGTGGCGCCCTCGTCCTGGCCCTGGCGGCTGGTTTCTCTCTGGGGGTGACGCTGGCAGCCGCCCGGGCGGCGGGGTCGTCCCTCGCTGAGCGGTGGCCGGCCCTGGTTCAGGCCCACGGACACGTCCAGGTGGCCGGGTGGGCCGGCCTCTTCGTCATGGGTATGGCCTACCGCCTGGCGCCTCGCTTCGCCGGAGCGACGCCGGTGCCCACCGTGCCCGTCCTGGCCTCCTTCGGGGCCACCTTCGCCGGCCTTCTCATCCGTACGGTGGGCCAGCCCTTTCTGCCGGCGGAGGCTGCCCGTCTTCTGCTGCCCTTATCGGCGGGGCTGGAGCTGATAGGGGGCGTCATCTTCGCCTTCGTACTGCTGCCTCGCCTGCGGCGGTCCCTTCTGCAGGGAAGCGCCTTCGCCCCGTACATGACCGTCATGGTGCTGTGGCTCCTGCTGGCCAAAGGGCTGGCCCTGGCCTGGCTGTGGCGGTCCACCTGGGGGGCTGTCGCCCTGGTCCCCTTCGACCGACAGCAGACGCTGTACGACCTGGAGCTGGTCGGCTTCGTCCTCTCGGCGGTGATAGGGGTCAGTCTGCGCAGCGTCGTCATCTTCTTCGGGCGCCAACCGCCCCGGCCTCGCCTGGTCTGGTCCTTCTGGACGCTCCTGCAGCTCGGCCTCGCCATCTATGCCGTGGCCTCGGTCTGGGAAAGTTACCGTCCAGTGGCTGGCCTAGGGGAGGCCCAGGCCGCCGGACGCCTGCTGATGGGGCTGGGGCTCATCGTTCCCGCGCTGTACAGCGCCTTCTGGCGCCCGCCGCTGCGTCTGCGCGCTTCCGCCCGGCGTCCCGGCACCCTGGTGCGGCTGGGCATGGCCTGGTTGGCCGCTGGCGGCCTGCTCATGGTGGCGGTAGCCGGGCAATCGCTGGTGCGGGGCGGGGCAGTGGCCTACAACCAGGTGGACGCCGTCCGCCATCTTCTGGCAGTAGGCACCGTCACCACCATGATCATCGGCATGGGCTATCTGGTGATGCCGGCCTTCGCCATGGCCCGCCAGACCGGCCTCCTTTATCACGGGAGCCTGACGCTCGCCTTGCTGGCCCTCCCGACGGCCACGGCGCTACGGGTAGCCGGCGGATGGTCGCTGGGCCACCTGGCGGTGGCCGACCATCTGACAGCCGGGGCCGGCATCCTGGCCTGGCTGGCCGTGGCTGCCTTCGCCCTCTCCCTGGCCCGCGCCCTGTGGCAGGCGCGGGAGACCGGGCCGCCAGCGCCCACGGCCTCCGTGCCCTCGGGATAGACCGCCACAGGGGGCTGTCTTCCCTCACCAGGGGAGAGCGTCACCTCAGGATGAGCTGTCCGATAAATTCGTTGCCCTCGCTCGTCGCCGCCCATTCCCGCTGCGCCGCTCGTCCTCAACCCTAATCTCAAAAATCTCTCGTTCAGGCCTCGAAGTATCCGTACCCTGCGCTGGTCTTAGCGCCCGCCCCAAGCTCTTTCAGGCCAGACCTGAGCCACTCTCCAGCCAGGTCGAGCAGCCTTCCAGTTTGAGGGTTGGGGCGCCCACGCCAGCCCACCGCGAAGCGGAACTCAGCGCCCGGCGCTACGGCGAGAAAATATACCGATACGGGACTCTGCCAAGCGGTAGGGGCATCGGAACCGCTATAATACTCTGGGTAGTGTGGATTCATCACATCGATCTCGAGATCGGGGAGGCGGGTTGGAATCGCATCGAAGAAGATCGCGCGGCCTGCCACTGCCGTCGTGCCAAAAATAGCGCGGAAGTCTGCCACCAGCCGCTTAACCTCTTCGATCTGCTCACCATACCAGGCCTCAAACCTTTTTCGCGCCTCGCTGTCCGGCCCGCCGTCAGCAGCGACTAGCACGGCGAGGTCCCTTAGGCTGTGAGCAGGCAGCCTTCGTGCCACCTCCCACAGGGCCCAGGCCCGGGCGATCCCTTTTACGCTGCTGCCCGGAAGGATGGGGAAACCGTAGCGGTGGAAGCTGAATCCGACCTCCAGCGTTCCCTTCCTGCCCAGTCCGGCGACAAAGCGCCAGGCGGTCTTCAGGGAAAAGAGCCGGGCCTGGGCAGCCTGGGCTGACATCTCCCACCGGAGATTCCAAGCCTCAAGCAGCTGCCTATCGGCTTGTCCCGCCGCCCACTGGACCATTTGGAGCCCTTCTTTCTTGAGGGTGGGCTCCCTGGACCAGTCTGGCATGAAGCGGTCAAAGACCAAGCCAGCGTTCTGGGGCCGGTTAGGGCCCAGAGCCCGGAATACCTGCTGGGTTCTCGGAGGCACGGGAGGCAGGTATTCTGTTGGCTGAGGCGGCTGTTTACCTCCCGGCGTCGGTCCGGCCATCGTCGCGATCTCCTTTCGGCAGCTCGGCTTCGGCGAAGCGCCTGAGCCAGACGAGAAACGCGATGGCTTCGGCAGTGGCCCGGCGGTAACCATCGGTGTCCGCCGTCCCCATGACCCACTGCAACAGGTCCGGCTCGGTGAACCTCAGCCTTTGCCTGACCCAATCTGATACATGGTCGAACACGACCCTGTGATGCTCCTCGCCTTCGTTCCGTCCCTTGGCCCGCCAGAAGGCCAGGGTCTGACCCAGCCCGTTCGCTTGGATATCCGCAGCGGCGCCGCGGGCTAGCTGGTTATACTTTGCGGCGTACGGCTTGCCTTTGACTTCTATGACCCTCTCCCAGGCGGCTTTCGCCCTCTCCTGTTCCAGCGAACGCTGTCGGCTCACGGGAATGCCTCCTGCTCGCGGCCCTTTGTGACGGGGTTAGACCGGCCTGTGCTCGTCCACGAACCGTAGCGTAACTATGCCCTGCCCGGTAGTCTCATTGCCGCCCAGCTGGATGCGAGTAAGGCCTAGATCCCGGACTTTTTGGAGGACGTCCTGCGCTTTCAGGTCCGTTCCCCTGGTCCTGGACTGGGTGGCCAGGAGCGGCGCATAGAGGAGGGTATCAGTGGGCAGGCTTTCCGCAGTCCAGAGCGCCCCGGTCTGCACCGTCTTAGTTTCGGGGTCTAGCCGAATATGAGTATGCACCTCGGTTGCGTACCTTACGAAGTCCCGAAAGGCGTCTTCAGGCAGAATACACAGCTTGTTCGGCAGGGTTGTGCGCCAGTATTCATATTCTGGCCCCTGGGGCAGGGCGTACTGGGCCAGCCATTGGCCGATGTTCCTGACCGTCTCAGCCTGGCCGGTATCGGGCACAAAGCTAAACTCCTCCAGCACCACGCTGTCGCCGGCCTGCAGGGCGCTACCGGAAACGAGTGCCTTATCACCGGCTGACGAGACGGGTAAGGACCAGCTTATCCGCATCCCCGCCATGGAGGCTTCCCGTAGAAAGCGAGCCAGGACATCTACGCTGGTCGTCCAGGCGAACACGCCCACCAGCGACCGCACCGGAAAGAGCAGAATGCGAGCATCACCAACGGAAAGGGCCCCAGCGTGGTCCGAGGCCCGCTCGATTTCGGACCCAAAGATAGCCTCCAGCTCATTATCCGGAAGCTTCCCCCTTGCTTCCGCCCGCAGCCGGCCCTTCAGGCTGCTCGCTTGCACTATGGGGTAGTCCGTTGTTCGCTCCCTCTGGATGGGCAGGTCAACCGCTCCCAACCCCCGGCCGCTGCCCGCATGCAGGGGCGTATCCACATAGATGAAGACCAGGCCACAGGCCTCGAACATTGGCCTCCCTCCTCACCATTCGCCGATGATGACCTGGCCGAAGCCCACCTCCGGCCAGAGTTCGGTGATCGCTCCGTTCAGCAGATTTGGATTCAGCCGCATCTGCCCATCGACGGTGAAGTAATACACGCTACCCGCAGGCACATAGCGACGGGCTGGCTTCGGCCTATTGCCCGCCAGGTCAAATCCACCGACGGTTTCATATCCCCGCAGAGCAACGGCCTGTAAAGTCACCGTGCCCGCTCCGGTGAAGAAGCTGGCCCAGCTCCCCCGGGGTCGCCAGCCCCCGCCAAAGTATGCCGGAGTGGCGAAGTAGACCTTGAAGCGCTGGGGCAGCGGATCTGGGGGAGCGGGCCATCCCAGCGGGGTCCTCAGCCGTCTGAACCGGGCACTCCGTCCCTCCCCGCCCAGTGAGACCAGGCCCTCCGCTGGCCAGCCCTCGTAGCCGTTCACCTCTACCCACAGACCGACCCCGGGCTGGGGCCGAATGAACTCAACGTGGTAGAGAAGCCCCTCTCCCGCGGTGCGGGTGGCGCTGTCCAGACTGACACCCGTGCGGTGCTCGCGAGCGAAAAGGGTATGGCCCGCTGTGGCAGCGGCTGGCTCTCCCCTGAGGTACTTAAGCAGTTCATCCTCATGCAGCCACTGGTCGGGCTGGTCTCTGCCCGAGTCTACGCCTGTTGGCGGCCAGAGCAGAGCGGCCAAATCAGGTGGGGCACTTACCCGCACCCGAGGCGTCTCGCCAAGTGGCCTGGGATGAAGAGGCCGGTATAGCTTCGATTCCCCGTCCGGAACCGCGTCGGCGGGCAGCGGGAAGTAACGGCCAACGGTGTCGCCCTCATTCCGGGCCACGAACGGGCCGCGCATCCGCAAGCTCCCGAAATTGTCCGCCGTACCCACCGCTTCCGCGATGGCCTGGGGGGAGCGCCAGTCAACGCCTCTGACGACCAAGTGGTAGGAGCGAATGGCCCCCTGCACAACGCTCGGATAGGGCGGGAACATGCTGATGGCACGGTGGTCAGCGCCGGCATCAAACGGCCGGCCGTCCCGAAAGAGCCATACGTCTACAGCCTCTAGGAACAGCTCCATCAGGCAGCCCCTCCCTGGGCCACGAAGCGGGCAAACAGCACCCAGCGGGCCAGCTCAACCAGTCCTTGGGGTATCACTGCGTCGCCCGCCTTTTCCGGTGGGACCTGACCGTCGAGGGCCTGAGCCCATTCTCCGAGCAGGCCTGCCAGGCTGTCGGGGTCCACCAGCGTTTCAGCCCCGTGTCGGTGGAGGAGCTGTTTCAGGGCGGCCCGGCGGGCGTCCGGTGGTAGGGCCGTAATCGTAGAGGCGCGCTCGGCGAGGTCATGGGCGAAGCGTGACGAGAGCCGCCCCTGTGCGAAATGGTCCACCATCGCATCGAAGAGGTCGCCTAGGTTAGCCCAGCGGCTCCGCATCGTTAGTAGCTCACCGCTGCGCCGGACCACCGTGACGGCCACTGCAGCCTTACCGGTCACCCCCTTGGCGATCCCTTCTGCCTCCCGGGCCGCCGCCAGGGCCGCGTCCAGCGGATAGAGGTGATGGACGACGGCCACCCCGGCCGAAGCCGAGCAGCCGGGAACCCGCTGACTGAACGTCCGCGCCAAGGCCTGGGCCATCGGCAAAGCCGCCGAGAGGGGCGCGAAGGTCAGGACGTCATCGCCACCGTTGTAAACGAGAAAGTGACGGCCATTAAGCCCGGCGCCAGAGCCGCCAGCGCCAGTGGCCGGTACAACTCTACTGAACTCTTTGTCCATCACTTGGGGCACCTCTGTGGCGAATTCGGCGAGCTGGCGACTGAACCGACGATGCTCGTCCTCAGGGTTAGGCCTTTCCAGCAGTTCTCGGATGTGCGCCCCCATGCTGTCCCCATCGAGGACGAACACCGCATAGTAGGGCGACGGCCGGGCTTTGACGACCCGGTACAGATGGAGCAGACGATCCCGGGCCATCTCCAGCTTCTCAGGCCGGGCAACGCCGTGATAGCTGTCCTGCAGGCGCTCCACCGTCAGCGTCTCCAAGAAGAGGAGGTCTCCGTCGTAGGGCCACAGGTGATCATAGTGCCGAACTTTGTAAATATGGGAACCCAGGGCCTCTTCGATGGCCCTTCGGTAAGAGCTGAGCTGGCCGCTGGCCTTCCGTCGTGCCATTTCGAGGAAATCGGCACTTGCGATACTGCTGGTGGAGGGGAAGGATTTGTCGGCTAGTGAGCAGAACCGCTTGGTAGCGCCGATGGCGTCGAGCCGCTCCCGGCCAGCTGGACGCAGCCTGGAAGGCCCGGCCCGCCGGGCGACGTTGGCCCAATGCTCCCGCGCGCTTTCCCCGCCCCTGTGCAGCGCCTGGCGCTTCCCGCTCAGCGAGTCCTTGACTCCCGGCTCCTGCACCTGGGGGAAGATGCGGCTCCGCTTGAGGGCAGTCAGGGCAGCCCTGGCCGTCTGGTACGTTTCCCTATAGCCCTGACCGTCCATCGAAACGGTCACCCAGAATATCTGCCAGAGGCCTTCGGTCTGACGGCCCCAGATCTCGGCCCATGTCTTATCAGGCTGAACGTAGGCAGCGAGCCTATGGCGAGCCTCATCGGTCAGCTGTTGCCACCGCCGGAGCAACGCGTCGTGGGCAGCGTGGGCGATCTCCTCGGCACTGCCTTCATCAACTCGCGCTACGAGGATATTCGGAACATCATCAGGAAGGGCGCCGTCCAGGGGCGCAGGGTAAATCAGTCTGGCCGCTCCTATTTCTTGGGCGGCGGCCTTGGCCAGTTGCACCAGAATCTGACTACCCGCGTAAAGGTCCGATATCCGCCGGGCCTCGGCGATGAAGGACTGGACGGGCGTGAAAGTGAGGATCAGAAGGGCATCAGCCATAGGTTACCTGCAGTAAGTGGAGGCCCCGATCCCTGAGGGAACGCTTGACGGGATCAGGACCGGTAATGAACGTAGATATCAGTGTGTCGCCGGGTACTGGCCCCTTCGCAAGCTCAGCTTTATCCTTTTTCAGGACGAGCTTATCCCCATCAGGCAAGAACCTGGATTGGAACCAGACCAGCAAAACGGTGTACTGTCCGTCAGCAAGCTTCACGGCGCGGATAACCAGCGGCGATGCCCGACGGTCATGTCTGTAGGATTGTAGTGTCACCTGCTGGTTCAGCGAACGGTAATATAGTGGCAGGGGTAACCCGAAAGCGGCCCGCTGAACAGGCTGGGAGAGGGATTCGTTCCGAGCTATGACGCCCCGGAGGACTTCATAGTCTGGACGACGACGATTTCGGAATTCGGAGAAGCAACGGCCGATTTCGTCGAGGGCATCATACCACTGCGGGTAGACCCTGTTGAGGACCCATATCCGGCAAGTGTTCGGATGGATAATATCGAACTCGGATGGCTTCTGAAAATCAGGTGAATAAGCCTTCCCAAGGACCTGCTGAATCTTCCGTAGACCGGTCTGTAGCTCGTCGACGAGTTGTCGCGGCGTTCGGGCTTGGACCGGAAGGGGCAGATCGGGTATGGGAGCGAAGTTCTGGTCCACGGCCTGGACCGCGCCGGCGCCGCGGCGCGCCCGGCTGCCCACGCCCCCCAGGTGTGTCAGGAGCCAGAGGGCGGCATAGGCCTTCTGCAGGGCGCCGTCCGACTGGCCGGGTCGCAAACGGAGCTGGAGATAAAAGCTGCCAGTCAAAGCCTTTCGCTCAGGCTGCCATCGGGTACGCCGGGCCGCGAAGAAGAGATAAGCCAGGCCTGCCCGGACCGTGTGTCTCTTTTGTTGCCGGTGTTGTTGACCGCCGGTCAGCTCTGAGTAGTTTACTGTGGAGAGGGCTGAGCTGCCCTCAATGCGTACGGTGACTGGAGAGGCGGCGGCCTGATGCTCGCTGGCGCTACCGAATACCTGTGCCTCGGCCTGCCGCAGTCCGGCCAGGTCAGCGTCTCCGAGCACCCCGCCGAGGGCTGCCCGCAGCCAGTAGCGTAGGGTGCCGCGAAATGCCGGTGGCCGAAGCTCTGGCTGGCCCCGCGGGTCCGCCCCGCCGAGGAAGAGCGGCGTCACGGCCTCAAGCTTTGCTATGAGGCTCGTTCCGGATCCCCTCATGCGGTCTTCCCCCTACCGGTGATTTTGGGGAGCGGTTACTGGCCTGACGTGTACCGGGCCAGCCCTGTCGCTCGGCCATCACAGGATGCGGGCATAAGGCTTCCTGTATCAGGAACCGGTCTGAGCAGAGGCAACTCACTCCTATCGCCATTCTGCGGCTATTGTATTCCGACGCCCGGTCATGTCAAGAGATGTTTTGTGACTCAACCCGCAACGGGCTACTGTGCCCGCCGCGCCACCTCAATGATGATGTCACGGTAGGGGGCTAACCAATCCGTCTTCGGCTCCACTTTCCCGCCAGGGCCGATCTGCTGGATGCGAACAAAGCCTCCACCATCATGATCCTCAGGGCTCATGTTCACTTTGATGATCCCCGCTACCTCGCCGCGCACCCGCTCCAAGCCCTGTTTCACCTTAGTGCCGTCCAGCGGCCATCCGAACTCTTTGAGAGCGATGCGCGCCCCCTCGACAATATGGGCCGCCAGCACGAGACCGAGATAGTAAGAGCGTGTGTTCGAGAGGTACTCGGACGGCGTCCGCCCCTCCTCCTGATACATCCTGGCGATCTCCTTGGCCACCGAGGTCTCGGGACCCCACTCGAATATCTCCGTGATGTACATCCCCTCTACGGCCGCGAAGCCACCTATCCCCGTAAAGTCCTCAGGGTAGGAGCCACCCCACAGGTGCACCAACCTGTTCATCGGGAAGCCAGCGTCTTTGAAGGCCTTGGCATGAACGGCCGTGGGACGGCCGAAGACATGGCCGATCACCCAGTCCGCCCGGAAGCGCTGCACGATATCGGTCACCTGGGCAGTGACGTCCAACCCTGGCAGGGGTATAGCATAGGTCCTGAGCTCGAACCCCTCCCTGCGAGCGAGCTCGTTCATTAGCTCCAGCGGCTCACGACCAGCCGGGTTGTCCAGATAGGTGAAGGCGATACGCGGTGGCCGTTGTTCCTTCCACTGGTCCAGGATAAACCTGATGACGCCCGCGGCCTGCGACCAGTAGCTGCCACCCATGGGGAAGTTGTAAGGAAAGCGCTCCCCCAGAATAGCCGCTCCCACACCGAAGCCGGTATGCAGGAGCGGTATCCTGTCCTGGGCGGCCCGCTCCTGCAGGGCGCTCACCAGGGGGGTGGCCCACATACCGATGGCCACCACACCTTCTCTCTTCATGCGCTCATATCCTTCGACGCCCTTCGGCACCTCGTAGGCCATGTCTATGAAAGTGACGCTTACTGGGTGACCATCGATACCGCCCTTCTTGTTCACCAGGTTCATGTAGTCTTCGAACCCCTGCCTGGCCGGCACACCGATGCTGCTGGTCAGGCCAGACCCGTCATAGAACATGCCGACCTTTACGGGCTCTCCAGTAGCCACTTCCTCTCCTGCCTGGCCACAAGCCACCAACACCAGCGCCACCACGATGAGAGGGAGTACCAATCTCCGACGAAAAGAGCTCTTCATGTGGGCCTCCTGCTAAACTGTCACTCAATTTTTTACTTTCTCGTAAACTGTCTTGTCAATCTTGCGCGGTTTATCTTATAAATAGCGTAATTTGGCACGAAAGACGAGCTTCGTAGTCGGGGCGCAGAGCAATGAGAGGCGCAGCAGCCGTAGGTCCAGGAGTGGCCTCGCGCGCTCTCCCTCCGCCTCCTCATACTGGGCCTGCTGGGCCCGGGCCAGCTCGAAACAGGCCTGGAACGCTCGTTAGGCTTGCCGCTACCCTGGCGGTGGCATAACAGGCCTATCCCTACCCCTTTGCGAGACAAGCCCGCGACTCCCGGCCCCGTTTTCGCGCTCCGCGTGGTAACTTGGCCGGGAGGACCGGCACGGAGGAGAAGATGAAGGAAATGCGAGAACAGGACCTTCGCACCTTCCAGGGGCTACGCCAGATAGTGGCCACCCTGAGGAGTCCCCAGGGCTGCCCCTGGGACCGCGTCCAGACCCACCAGAGCCTGCGCCACTATCTGAGGGAGGAGGCCGCCGAGGCGCTGGCTGCCCTGGACGAGGGCGACCCCGCCCGCCTGGCCGAAGAGCTGGGAGATCTCCTCCTCCAGGTGCTGATGCATATCCAGATCGCCGAGGAGCAGGGCGAGTTCACGCTGGAGGACGTCCTCTACAGCGTCGCCAGCAAGCTGGTGCGTCGTCATCCTCACGTCTTCGGCAGCCAGCGGCTGGAAACGCCCCAGCAGGTGCTCCAACAGTGGGAGGAGCTGAAGCGCCAGGAGCGGGGGGAAGACGCCTCCGTCCTCGAGGGCATACCTTCCACCCTGCCCGCCCTGGCCCAGGCCCAGCTACTCCAGCGCCGGGCCGCCAGGGCCGGCTTCACCTGGGAGGGGCCGCAGCAGGCCTGGGAGAAGCTACAGGAGGAGCTGGCCGAGCTGGCCTCCGCCCGGGACGCCGCCGAACGCTTCCACGAACTGGGCGACTCCCTCTTCGCCCTGGCGGACGTGGCCCGCCTCCACTCCCTGGACGCCGAGGACGCCCTCCTGGCCGCCTGCCGTCGCTTCAAGGAGTCCTTTCAGGCCCTGGAGTCCCTCCTCAGGGCGCGGAATGCTGACCTCTCTTCGCTCAGCCTGGAAGAGAAGTTAGCCGCCTGGCGGGAGGCCAGGGGAGGACAGACGCCCCCCAGCCTCCCGGAGGGGCCACAGGGCCGTGGCCCGTGAAGACGGGCTAGCGCCGCGGCGTCGGCGTGGGCGTGAAGAAGCGGGTCGGAGCAGGCGTGCGGGCGGGCGTCTGCTCCTCCTCGGCAGCGCCACACGCCACCCACAGCAGAGTGGAGCCCGCCATGACAGCGGCGGCGAAGATGAGGACTAGGCGCTTGAGCATACCACTTCACCTCCGCCCGATTTGGCTTTGTCCTCGTTGAGAGAACGCCCCGTCGTGCCCCAGGTCGCGCCGCTTTCGGCCCTCTCCATCGATATGCTATCCTGAAGCCGTCATTCTGAGGAGGGGAGGGTCGACATGGCCCAGCAACAGGAGAGCGTGGTCACACCGGAGCGCTTCGCCTCCGGCATGACGTGGCAGCAGTACCTGGACTACATCAAGCGCAACAAGGATAAATTCCTCTACAACTACGCCGAGACGGAGCTGACGGAGGAGGAGGTGGCCGCCCTGCGTGAGCTGTCCTCCCGCCCGGACGGGCCGGCCAAGGTCCTGGCCCTGGGCGAGGACTGGTGCCCGGACGTCTTCCGGGGCCTCCCCGTCATGGCCCGCATGGCCGAGGCGGCGGGCATGGAGCTGCGCATCTTCCCCAGGGACCAGAACCTGGACATCATGAACGAGTTCCTGAACCAGGGGAAGTACCAGTCCATCCCCACCTTCGTCTTCTACACGCGGGACCACCGCTACATCTGCCACTGGATCGAGCGCCCCGCCCTGGCCAATCAGGAGATGCACCTGCTGACCAGCATCTTCGAGGGGCGCTCCCGCGAGGAGGCGATGCCGGAATACGAGGCCTTCCAGCGAGGTCCGGTGTGGGCCCGCTGGCGCCGGGAGACGATGCGGGAGATCATCGCTCTCCTCCGTGAGAAGTGCGGAGGAGAATGACCGTCAGGGGGCAAGGGGGCCGCCCTGGCCCCTCCCCCTCTGGCCGGCTGGCCAGCGCGGGCGTGAGCTATAGGCGTCCGCCTCGGATATAATGGAGGGTTGGAGGCCCGACGGCTGCCCACCGGCCTGTCGGGCCTGACCGTCTGTGGGCTCCTCCTCCTGACATGAGCGGAGAGACGCCACCCTTCGAGATCACGGAACACACGGCGGACGTAGGCATCGTCGCCCGCGGGCAGGAGCTGCGAGAGCTCTTCGCCAACGCCGCCGTGGCAATGTTCCACGTGGTGGCTGACCTGGACGGGGTGGCGGAGCGAGAGTCCCGGTCGGTCAGGGTGCAGGGGCATGACTGGGAGTCCCTCCTGGTCCACTGGCTCAACGAGCTTCTCTATTACCTGGACGCCGAGGGGCTCCTCTTCCGACGCTTCGACATCCAGGAGCTGGAGCCCTACAGGCTGGGCGCCATCGCCTGGGGCGAGCGCCTGGACCCTGAGCGCCACCAGCTCAAGGTGGGCATCAAGGGGGTCACCCGCCACCTGCTGGAGGTGCGGCAGGAGGACGGCGGCTGGCTGGCCCGCCTCGTCCTCGACATCTGACGCCATGGCCTACGCCGATATCAACGGCTTCCGCATGTGGTACGACGTCCGGGGTTCCGGGCGGCCCGTCCTGTTCATCCACGGTGGTCTGGCGGGGTTGCCCAGCCGCCTGGAGCCGCGGGACTACACTTGGCTGGGAGAGATAGCCGACGCCTACCGGCTCATCGTCTACCACCGCCGGGGGTGTGGCTGGTCGTCCTGCCCGAAGGACGGCTGGCGTCTGGAGGACTTCGTCGCCGATGCCCTCGCCCTCCTGGACCATCTGGGCATCGGGCAGGCCCACGTCATCGGCAGCTCCGCCGGCGGGCCCATCGCCATCCTGCTGGCGCTGCGATACCGGGAGCGGGTGCGAAGGCTGGCCCTGGTCAACACTGCCGCCCGCCTCTTCCGGGAGGACGGAGTCGGGGGCCGCCTCCTCCATCTGGTGAAGGAGCAACTGGCGCTCCTGGAGAGCGAAGGACCCCTGGCCGTCTGGCGAAGGCGGCCGCCGGGTGTCAGGCTCTCCCTCCTGGGCCTGTGGGAGCGGGAGGTGGCGGCGGCCAGTGGCACCCTGGCGGACTACGAGGCCTACGAGGAGCGTCTCTCCAGCTTGGCAGCCGCCCTGCCCGAGGTGGAGCAGGCCCGCCTCTACGCGGCGGAGCTGCGCAACATAGCCTCCTACCTGGGGCGGGACCTGCGGCCCCTGGCCCGTCAGCTCGAGGTACCCGCCCTGGTTCTCCACGGCAGCGAAGACCGGGTGATACCCCTGGAGGAGGCCCGGGAGCTGGCCGCCCTCGTCCCGGGGGCGGAGCTGGTGGTGGTGCCGGGCGCTCCCCATGGCATCCTGGGCGCCAGCCAGGAGGCGCGCCGGGCGGTGGTAGACTTCTTGCGCAGGGTGGACGGTGCGCTGGACAGGGGTGAGGGAGAATGAACTGGCGAAAGATTCTGCAAAAGGTGGACGACTGGCGCTGGCTGCTGCCCCAAGAGTACAAGCCTGGCATGCAGGTGCCCGGCCTCATCTATGCCTCCGAGGAGATGCTGGACCAGATAGCGGAGGACCAGGCCATAGAACAGGTGGCCAACGTGGCCTTCCTGCCCGGCATCGTCAACTTCTCCCTGGCCATGCCGGACATCCACTGGGGCTACGGCTTCCCCATAGGGGGCGTGGCCGCCATGCGGGTGGAGGACGGCGTCATCTCGCCGGGCGGCGTGGGCTTCGACATCAACTGCGGCACTCGCGTCGTCCGCACCGACCTGACGGAGGAGGAGGTGCGCCCCCACCTGAAGCGGTTGGTGGACCAGATCTTCCGCGACGTCCCCGCCGGCGTGGGGGGTGAGGGGCTGGTCAAGGCCTCCCTAAAGGAGATAGACCAGGTGTTGGTGAAGGGCGCCCGCTGGGCGGTGGAGAAGGGCTACGGCTGGCCCGAGGACGTGGAGCGGATCGAAGGCGGGGGCGCCCTCCCCGGCGCCAACCCTGAGAAGGTCAGCCGCCGGGCCAAGGAGCGGGGAGCGCCCCAGTTGGGCACCCTGGGCTCCGGCAACCACTTCCTAGAGATACAGGTCATAGACCGCATCTTCGACAGCGAGAAGGCGGCCGTCATGGGCATCCACCGGGAGGGCCAGGTGGTGGTCTTCGTCCACTGCGGCTCCCGCGGGCTGGGTCACCAGACCTGCGAGGACTACCTGGAGGTAATGGAGGCGGCCGCCAAGCGCTACGACATCCGCCTTCCGGACCGCCAGCTCGCCTGCGCTCCTATACGCTCCCGGGAGGGACAGGACTACCTAGCGGCCATGACGGCGGCCGCCAACTTCGCCTTCTGCAACCGCCAGCTCATAACCCACTGGGTGCGCATGGCCTTCGCCCGCGTCCTGGGCCGCGACCCCCGCGAGCTGGGCATGCACCTCGTCTACGATGTGGCCCACAACATCGCCAAGATCGAGCGCCACCGCGTCGATGGCAAGGAGATGACCGTCTGCGTCCACCGCAAGGGGGCGACGCGCGCCTTCGCCCCTGGCCACCCCGACGTGCCGCCCCAGTACCGGGAGATCGGCCAGCCGGTGCTGGTGCCCGGGGACATGGGGCGCTACTCCTTCCTGCTGGTGGGGACGCAGCGGGCCATGGAGGAGACGTGGGGCTCCACCTGCCACGGGGCCGGCCGCGTCCGCAGCCGCGCCGCCGCCAAGAAGCTGCTGCGGGGAGTGGACATCGCCCAGAAGCTGGCGGAGCGGGGCATCTACGTGCGAGCCCAGAACCGCGCCCTCCTGGCCGAGGAGGCCAGCGAGGCCTACAAGGACGTGGCCAACGTGGTGGACGTCCTGCACGAGGCTGGGATCTCCCAGCGGGTCTGCCGCATGCGCCCCATAGGGGTGGTGAAGGGGTAGCGGCTCCCTCAGGAGGAGGTGGCGTCCCGCTCCTGGACCATCACGTGGGAGGGGAAGGGTACCCGCACGCCCTCCCGTACGAAGGCCTCCATGAGGCGGCGGCGCAACTCGCTGGAGACCTCCCACTGGTGCCCGGCCTTGGCCGCCCCCTGCACCCGCAGCACCACCCCGGCATCGGACACCGATTCCACCCACCTCAGGTGGGGACGCTCCAGCACCAGACCACCGATGACCGGGTCCTCCAGCAGCTCCTCCCCCACCCGGTCTACGATGCGCCTTACCCGCTCCAGGTCCTCCCCGTAGGCCACCCGCACCTCCACGTAGACGCCGCCCTGGCCCCGCGTGTAGTTGGAGACCACCGTTACCAGGCTGTGAGGGATGGAGTGGACCACGCCGCTGGGGTCCCGTATGACGCTCCGCCTCAAGGTCACCTCCTCCACCGTCCCCTCCACGTTGCCTATCCGCACGAAGTCCCCCTTGCGGAACTGGTCCTCCAGCAGTATCAGGATGCCGTTGATGATGTCTCTCACCAAGATCTGCGCCCCTAGGGCGATGGCCAGCCCCGTCAGCCCCAGCCCAGTCAGCAGGGCGGTGATATTTATCCCCAGTTGCGGCAGCACCATGAGGACGCCGATGACTACTACCGTCACCAGCACCGCCCAGTGGGCCACCGATACCAGGGTATCCAGTCGCTTGCGCCGGTCCTCGTCCACGGGGGCGCGGCGCAGGAGCCGGTCCACCGCCGCCGGGAATAGCCTTCTGAAAGCCAGATAGAGCAGGGAGAGGACGAAGACGATGGAGGCGATGCGCACACCGTCGCTCAGGAGCCAGTCCTTGATGCCGTCCACGCCGGCCTGGAGGGATGGCATGTGCTCGATACCGACGGCGAGTAGTCCCCTGCCAGGGTAAAGGATGGCCACCGGCCGTTCAAGGCGGCGGCCGTCCCTTTCAGCCCTCGCCGGACCCCAGGCGCTCCAACGGGGCGAAGGAGAGGAGGAGCTTCTTGATGCCGGCCGCTCCCTTGAAGGCCACCGTCACAATCTCGTCCTCGCCAGAGGGGGCGCAAGAGACCACCACCCCCTCTCCGAACTGGGGGTGCCTCACTAGGTCGCCCGCCCGGAAGCTCCCCCTCGGCGCCTCCTGGCGGGCCGGCATCGGCCGGGGAGGGCCGTAGAGGAGCGGCGGCCGGGGCGCCTCCACCGTCGCCGTCAGGTGGGGCGGCAGGTCGTTCAGGAAGCGGGATGGCGGGTGGGGGCCCGAGAAAGAGCGACGGAAGGCCCGCACCAGGTAGAGCCGCTCCTTGGCCCGCGTCATCCCCACATAGCAGAGGCGCCGCTCCTCCTCCATCTGGGCCGGGTCATCGAAGGAGCGGGCGTGGGGCAGCAGCCCTTCCTCCATCCCCACGATGAAGACCACCGGGAACTCCAGCCCCTTGGCGGCGTGCAGGGTGATGAGGGTGACGGCGTTGGCCCGCTCGTCGTACTCGTCCACGCTGGTGATGAGGGCCACGTCCTCCAGGAGGGCGGTCAGCGCCTCCTCCGGCCGCAGCTCGTCGTACTGGGCGGCCACCGCCCGCAGCTCCTGCACGTTCTCCCAGCGCTCCTCCCCCTGCCGCTCCGAGAGGATGTAGGCCTGGTAGCCCGTCCGCTCGATGACGGTGTCCAGGAGCTGGCCCAGGGAGGAGTGGGGCGCCAGGGCGATGAGCTCGTTCAGCAGGCCCAGAAAGCGCAGCAGGGCGCCCACGGTCCGGCGCTGGAAGCCGTGGCGCGGCGCCGCCAGCCCCTCCGCCGAGGGGACGTCCCGTTCTTGCTCCGCCAGCACCTGCAGGGCCGAGTAGAGGGGTAGACCCTGCTCCCGGGCCCACCGCTGCAGCTCCGCCACCGTCCGCTCGCCGATGCCCCGCGGCGGCACGTTCAGCACCCGCAGGAGGGCCAGCGAGTCAAAGGGGTTGTGGACCAGCCGCAGGTAGGCCAGCAGGTCCTTCACCTCTCGTCGCTCGTAGAAGCGCGTCCCCCCCACCAGCCGATAGGGGATGCCCCGCCGCACCAGCGCCTCCTCCAGTGGCCGCGACTGGGCGTTGGTGCGGTACATGACGGCGCAGTCGCGGGGCGAGCACCCCTCCTCCCGCACCAGCCGCTCTATCTCCGCCGCCACGAAGGACGCCTCCTCCACCTCGTCGTACCCCTCGTAGAGGAAGACGGGGTGGCCAGGCCCCGCCTCCGTCCATAGACGCTTCTCCTTCCGCTGCTTGTTCACCACGATGACGCGCTGGGCGCAATCCAGGATGGTCTGGGTGGAGCGATAGTTCTGCTCCAAAAGGACCACCTTGGCCTCCGGGAAGTCGTGCTCGAAGCCCAGGATGTTGCGGATGTCGGCCGCCCGCCAGGTATAGATGGACTGGTCGGGGTCGCCCACCACGCAGATGTTGCGGTGCCGCCCCGCCAGCAGCCGCACCAGGACATACTGGGCCACGTTCGTGTCCTGGAACTCGTCCACGTGCTGGTAGAGGAAGCGCTCGGCGTACTTGGCCAGGACGCTCTCGTCCTCTTGGAAGAGCTGGACCGTCTTCGTCAGCAGGTCATCGAAGTCCAGGGCGCCGTTCTCCTCCAGCAGCCTCTGATAGCGCTCGTAGACGCGGGCGGCCACCTCCTGATAGTAGTCCTGGGCCAGGGCGGCCACGTTCTGGGGCGTCCGCAGCTCGCTCTTGGCCCGGGAGATGGCCGCCAGCACGGAGCCAGGGGAGAACTGCTTCGGGTCCAGGTCCAGCTCCTGCAGCGCCTGCTTCACCGCTGCCGCCTGGTCGTCCTCGTCGTAGATGGCGAAGTTGCGGGGGACGCCGATGCGCTCCCCCTCTACTCGCAGGATGCGGGCGCACAGGGAGTGGAAGGTGCCGATGCTCATCTCCGTCCCGAGCGACTCCCCCACCAGACTCAGCACTCGCTCCCGCATCTCCCGCGCCGCCTTGTTGGTGAAGGTGACGGCCAGTATGCGGTAGGGGCGCACCCCGCAACGGGCGACCAGGTAGGCGATTCGGTGGGCGATGACGCGAGTCTTCCCCGACCCCGGGCCGGCTATGATCAGCAGCGGCCCTTCGGTGTGGGTGACCGCCTCCCGCTGGGCCGGGTTCAGCCCCGACAGAATAGGGTCCGTCACGGTCATGCTGGATATGAGGATACCGCAGCGTCCCGCCCACGGCATAGGCGGCGGCGCCGTTCAACGGTCGCCCAGGAGTGGGCAGGAGAGGCACTGGGGCAGCAGCCGGTCCGGCGTAGGCTCCGGCGCCGCCAGGCCCGCCCGGTCCAGCAGGCGGATGACCACCGCCAGCGAGAGGCCCACCACGTTGCAGTAGCAGCCCTCGTAGGCGGCCACGGGCAGGAAGGGCTCGTCCTGGATGCCGTAGGCGCCGGCCTTGTCGAAGGGCATCCCGGTGGCCACGTAGGCCGCTATCTCCTCTTCCCCGTAGCGACGCATGAGGACGCGGGTGATGGCGTGCCCCAGGAGGAGCCTTCGCCCCCACGCCAGCGCCACCGCGGTGACGACGCGGTGCCAGCGGCCCCGCAGCCGCCGCAACATCGCCATCGCCTCGTGGGCGTCGCGGGGCTTGGCCAGGGGCTGACCTCGCTGGACGACGACGGTATCGGCTGCCAGGACGGGGCAGCCCGGGTAACGCCCGGCCACCGCCAGGGCCTTGGCGCGGGCCAGCCGTCGGGCGAGCCGCTCCGGATGGGGCGCCCGCGGTGGCAATTCCTCCTCCAGTCCTGGGCCCACAGCGATGAAGTCCAGGCCCAGACGGGAGAGGAGCCAGCGCCGGCGCGGCGAGGCCGAGGCCAGCACCAGGGCGGGGCGCTCCCTCATGCCCGCTCCAGGGTGGCCACGCACTCTATGTGATAGGTCTGGGGGAACATGTCCAGGGGCGTCACGTCCAGCAAGCGGTAGCCGCCATCGCAGAGCTGGCGCAGGTCGCGGGCCAGCGTCGTGGGGTCGCAGGAGACGTAGACGACGCGCCTCGGCCCCAGCTTCAGCACCCCTTGCAGTGCCCGCGGGTGGCAGCCTACCCGCGGCGGGTCCAGTATGAGGACGTCCGGCCTCACCCCCAGCTCCGGCAGCACCTCCTCCACCTTGCCCCGGCGGTAGAGGACGTTACCGATGTCCAGCAGGTTGTGCAGGGCGTCCTCCACCGCCGCCGCCGACTCCTCGATGGCTATGACCCGTCGGACGTAGGGCGCCAGCAGGACGGCGAAGGTGCCCACGCCGGCATAGGCATCGGCCAGCACCTCCTCGCCGGTGAGGGAGAGCCTCTCCCGTACCAGCTCTACCAGCCGCTCCGCCTGGCGGGTGTTGGTCTGAAAGAAGGAGGCGCCGGAGATGCGGAAGCGCCGGCCCAGCAGCTCCTCCTCGTAGAAGCTCTGACCGGAGGGGAGGGAGGGCTCCACGTGACGGAGATCGGGATGGATGAGGGCCTGGCCAGTGTTGACGCCGTAGCGGATGGCCACCTGATGGACTCCCCGGACCTTGCCCTGGAGGCGGGCCAGCGCCTCGTTGATCCAGGGGTGCATGAGGAGGCAGCGGTCTATGCGCAGGAAGACGTAGCCGTGCCCCGGCCGGGAGACGAACCCCAGGTTTCCCTCTCTGTCCAGGGAGAAGCGGGCGTGGTTCCGGTAGCCATAGGGCTCCGGCGCTCCCACTGTGGGGGAGACCGGCGGCTCCTCGAACTTGCCGATGCGCCGTAGCTGCTCCCGTACTATGTGCTGCTTCAGCTCCAGTTGCTTCTCGTAGGCTATGTGCTGCCACTGACAGCCGCCGCAGACGCCGAAGTAGGGGCAGGGTGGCTCCACTCGCCAGGGGGAGGGCCGCAGCACCTCTGTGACCCGGCCCAGGGCGTAGTCCCGCTTCTCCTTCTCTATCTCCGCCACCACCTCCTCGCCAGGGATGCCGAAGTCGACGAAGACGACCCGTCCCTCCTCCCGGCCGATGGCGGCGCCGCGGAAGGCGATATCCTCCAGGGAGAGGGTAACGCGCCGGCGTTCCTGTCTCTCTTCCTTCATGGAGGCCTCCACAGGCCAGTGTATGGCCGGCCGCTGGCCGTGGCCAAGGGGAGAAGCGTAGTGCCGTCTGAGACGGCCATGATATAATGACAACGATTTGCCGCTGGAGAGAGAGCGAGGGTAATGGACCGCAACGCTGCTATCTTTCTCGGCGCCCTCCTGGGCGGCCTGTGGCTGCTCTTCCTCTGGCTCGGCATCGTCGCCTGGACCTACCGGGACGTGCGCTCCCGCAGCCGCGACCTGACGGCGCAGGTGTTGGCGGTCTTCCTGGTGCTCATGTTCTTCCCGGGCATGAACGTGCCCGGCCTCCTGCTCTACCTTCTCCTCCGCCCGCGGGAGACGCTGGAGGAGGCCTACGCCCGCTCTCTGGAGCAAGAGGCGCTGCTGGCGGAGGTGGGGGAGGGGGCCCTCTGCGGCCAGTGCCAGCAGCCGGTGCAGAAAGACTTCCTCTTCTGCCCCTACTGCCAGGCCCACCTCAGGGAGCCGTGCCGTAGCTGTGAGCGCCTCCTGAGCCTCTACTGGAGCATCTGCCCCTACTGTGGCACCCCCAGGGGGCCGCGGGCCGTCAGCGTGCCTGCCCAAGAGGTGGCCCCGGAGACGCGGACGGCGGAGCCGGTGGCGGGGACGGCCTCCAGTACCGCTGGCCGCTCCCGGGGCCGCGCCAGCAGTCGCTCCCAGGGGACGGAGTCGGGCACGGAAGAGCCGGCGGAGGGCAACGCCGCCGGGCCGCAGCTCTGATAGCAGGCTTCAGCCAGCCGCTCCGGCCAGGGAGAGCAGCGTCTCCGGCGGGACAGCGGCGCTCAGGAGGTGGGCCGCTCGCCTCGCCTTCTCGTCACCTGCCAGCCGCACGGCGCCAATGAGCTCCTCCAGCCGCCGCGCCACGTCCACGGTCTCCAGCCGGGTCAAGAGGAGAGGCACCTCGTCCTCCTCCGCTCGCTGGAGCACATAGGAGAGGATAGGCAGGTCGCCGCTAATGATGAGGCAGGGGACGCCCACGTTCAGGGCCGCCAGCTGGTGGTCGGGCTTATCGCTGCGGACGATGATCGCCTTCGGGTCGAGGCGACTGAAGTAGCCCTGGCCGGGGTCGGCGGCGATGGAGGAGATGTAGACCCGGTCCAGGACATCGTCCCGGTGGCGCTCGGCGAAGAGGGTCTCCGCCTCCAGGGCCCCCGCCAGCTGATCCAGGGTGGGAGAGGCGAGGGTCCTGTCCTCGACCAGCAGGGCCAGAGGGCGCAGGCCAGCCTCCTCCAGGGACTGACGGGCCTGCTCCTGGCGACGACGGGGCACGCAGGTGGCCACGGTGCCCAGGAAAGCCTCCCCCAACTCCTGCGACAGGGAGGCGAGGGAGCTTTCCGTCAGCTCCGGGTAGCGGGCCACCAGGATAGCCCGGGCCCCCAGGGACTGCCACTCCGCCGGCAGCTCCCCGGCCGGCGCCTCGACAATGAGGATGTCCAGGGAGGCCCCTCGCTGGACGGCGTCGGGCAGCTCCAGTGGCTGCCGGGCGTCACCGCTCGCCGCCAGCCCCAGGCGAGCGAAGAGCTCGGCGTCGCTGGCGGCCCCTTCGTCGCCTGGGAGGCGGAGCAGACCCGCCCTCTGACCTCGCTGGCGGAGGGCCAGCGCCAGAGCAGTGGCCACGGTAGTCTTGCCGACGAGGGGCCGGCTGGACAGGAGCAGCAGGAGAGTCATACCAGCTTGCGAATTATAGCACAGGCCCCGCCCAAGGTATACGGCCGCCCGGCCTGGAGGAGGTTGGACACCCTCGTGGGTGCCTGTCGGCAGGGCGGCCCCAGGTGCGAAGCGGCTTCAGCGCTGCATCGCTTCCCCCATGCCACGGTCACAGCGATCGTTCCTGTCCTCCCGTCCACGGGCGGCCCGGGACGACGACACCCGAGGGCAGCCTTCCCGCTCCCTGGGAGACGGGGAGGCCGGTCGGTCTGCATCAGTGGCCGCTGCCCTGGCTGACCTGCCCCTGGATGACCTCCGGGTTCTCGGGCCCCGTCACCTCCAGATAGCCAGCCAGGTTACGCATCAGCCGCGACAGAGAGTGGTCCACCAGGATGTAGCGCCCCGGCACCTGCAGCCCCAGCTCCACCACCGTGGCCCCTCCCGCCGGCACTAGCGTCGTCTGCACGTCAGTCAGAGCGGGGGCCGTCAGGGAGGCCTGGTCGTACACCCGGTCGAAGATCTCGCCGATGATGTGGAAGGAGGAGACGGTGTTGGGGCCGCCCACCCCGAAGAAGATGCGCACCCGCTCCCCCACCTGGGCCCGCAGGGGGTGCAGCTCCGTCAGCGCCCCCACCTGGCCGTTGAAGACGTAGTACTCGGGGGCCTCCGCCAGCAGCTTGGCCGTGTCATGCTCCACATGCCCCTTCTCCCCATAGGGGACGTTGGTGTAGAGCTCGCCCTGCATCACATAGAACTCGCGGTCCACCGGGGGCAGGCCACCCTCCGGCTCCACCAGGATCAGCCCGTACATGCCGTTGGCGATGTGCAGGGCCACCGGCGGCGTGGCGCAGTGGTAGACGTAGAGGCCAGGGTGGAGGGCCTTGAAGATGAACTCTTTGGTCTCCCCTGGCTGGGCCTGGGTGTAGACGGCGCCCCCGCCGGGGCCCGTCACGGCGTGCAGGTCGATGCTGTGAACCATGGTGGAATCGGAGGCGTTGTGCAGGCGGACGGTCACCGTATCCCCAACCCGTACGCGAATGAAGGGGCCAGGAACCTGGCCGTTGAATGTCCAGTAGGTGAAGGTGACGCCGTCAGCCAGCTTCCCCACCACCTCCTTGGTCTCCAGCTCCACCACCACGTGCTGGGGCGCCCGAGCACCGATGGGTGGCGGCAGGTCGCTGGGGTCGCGGGCCACGTCCACAGCGTCTGGCCGGGCCGGCCCTGCCGTCACCGGCGGCGACGCCGAGGGCGCGGTGGTACCCCCATCGCCAGAGGAGGCGGTCGTCCAGCTCAGCACCCCCACCGCCAGCACCGCCAGGGCCAGCAAGCTCGCCAACACCATCAGCAGGTCCAGCTCCCGCCGGGGCTCCCTCAACGCCTTGGGAACGTTCATGGCTCTTCCTCCGTGCAGGGTGGGTCTTCTATCTCCCATTGCTACACACGAGAGGAAGAGACGGGCAGGGCTGCAGGTCATTCCTTCGGGATGCTGAAAGTCCTGATTGGGGAGGGAACAAAGTCAAGGTGCGGTCAGGTGAGACCTGACAGGGGACGCCGGGACTATCTGCACGAGGGGAGGCACGCTAGCTGAGTCCTGGCGAGGCGCTGCGCCCGCTCAGACCAGCCCCAGCCAGCGCGCCATAGCCTGGGCGAGGCCTCGACCTGTCTCCCCGGTGACCACCTCCTGGGCCTCCTGGAAGACCAGGTCTTCCTCGTTGTCGAAGTGGACGAGGAGGGCCCTAGTAAGGCCGTCCAGGGCCCTGACCACATCGCCCTGACCGCTGAGGGCGGCCTGCAACTGACGATAGCGGTCGGGCAGCGCGTCGTGCTCCGCCTTCATGGCCTGCACCATGGGGTTCTGCCGCCCGTGACGGGAGAGGGCCTCGTCCACTGCGTCCAGGTAGAGCTCCTCCTCCAGTCGCGAATGCTCGTCTACCACCTGCCATACGAGCCCCACGACCTCGGCAAACTCCGCCGCCTCCACGCCGGACAGGGCACGCTGCCGCAGCTCCGCCAGGGCTGCCCTCAACCATTCGTGGTCCACCATGAGCATCGCCGTGGGGTCACCGGCGAGGTACTGCTCTCGCCTCTGGCGGTTCAGACGCTCATAGGCGCGCTGGGGGCTTTCGTCAAGGACGCTCATGAGATCGCCTCCCTCTCGGAACGATGCCGAGGGCAGCCGTGCCACTCCCCGCCTGCCGGCGGTCACCGTGCAGAGAGGGCGCCACCAGGGGGCCCTCTCTGCCGCCCGCTCGACCGCCCCGGCCACCGGTTATTGCCGCTGGGACATGGCCACGGTGACCATGATGGCGGCGTCTTCAAGCCCTTCTATCTGGTGGGGCACCCCCGGGCCTATCGAGGCCAGGTCGCCAGGGCCCAGTTCCCAGGCGGCGTCGCCCGCCGTCAGGCGGACCTTCCCGTCGAGCACCTGCACCAGGGTGGTGCCGGCCGTGTCGTGCTCGGCGATGCGGCCACCAGCCCTAATCACCGTCAGCACCACGCTGAGCCCCTCCTGCTTGAGCAGAGGGAGGCCACGGCGTTGCTGGTCCTGGCCCAGGGACTGCCTCAGTTCGGCGATGTGCTGGGGGATCCGGAAGAGAAGGTGTTCACCCCGCAGGGCATGCTCCTTGAGATATTCGGGGACGTGCTCCTCGGACATCCGTACTTCTCCCTGCCTGAGATGATGCTTATGCCGGGCAACGTGCGCTCACTCGCTGGCGGCAGCCGCTCCATCGAGCGTCGGACAGTGCGTCCTCCCACCCCCTCTCGACAGTCTCTCTGCTACCCGCCAAGGCTACGAGATGAAAGAGCCTCCGCACTTGTCAGGGCCAGCGTAGCTTACGGGTTGCCCGCTCGCCAGGGCCTAACGTCCCAGAGGATGGTGACCAATGGCACTATCTCCGGGGGCCTCACGGCCAGTACGGTGAAGGTAAACGGGGGCGCGGCATAGCCGCCAGGCCCCGAGCGACCATAGGAGGAGGGATGTCATGATGGTGCGTCTGTTCATCGCAGGTCTCGTTGCGGCAGCCGCCGTCGTCACCTTCGCTTGCGCCGGCGGCACGGCCTCGCCCGGGGCCACATCGACTCCCGCCGGGACGCCCCAATCGGCAGCGACCATCAGGGCGGTCAAGACCCTGAAGTATGACAGGGATAGCCTGACGCTGAGCGCTGGCCAGCCCGTGACGGTGCGGTTCGTCAACGAGGACACCGGCGTGCCGCACGACTTCGCCGTCTACAGGGACGCCGCCCATACCCAGCTGGTGGCCAAGACGGACATCTGCACAGCCCCTTGCGATGAACAACTGCAGCTCAACCTGGCCTCCGGAGAGTATCACTTCATGTGCACCGTCCATCCCCAGCAGATGGAAGGCATGATCATAGCCCGTTGATGAATGAATGGAGGACTGCAGGACCTGGTTCCTGAAGATAGCGAGAGAATTGGGGGGTGCGCCGGCTCAGAACCTGGTCCACTGACGCCAGCGCGACATGGGGAGTGCCATGATGACCACATCGTGGGGGCGGCCCTGAGGGTCGCGGGCGCCGCCCTCCAGGATGCAGAGGCGCATGAAACCGGCCCATTCGGCGGCCCGGATGGCGTCCGCCTCCAGGTCGGCCACTGCCTCGTAGATAAGCTTCTCCAGCCCCAGGGCGCTGGCAGCCTCGCACAGCTCGCGTAACAGGGCGGAGCCCAGCCCCCGGTGCCGGTAGGCAGGCACCACGGCCACGCCGATGTCGCCCACATGGGCGCGGGCGCGCCCCGGCCGCCGCGCGAGGGAGGCCACCCCCACCGCCTCCTCGCCGTCGAGAGCGAGGAGGGCGAGAGCGCCCTCCCCGGGCGTCTCGCTGCGCTCCCAGGACAAAAGGAGCCGCCCCTCCTGGAGAAGCCTCTCTTCCTCGGGCAGGGCCTGGAGGAAACGCTGCACTCGCGGCCCTTCGCCGGGCTGCATCGGGCGCACGAGTACAGACCGGCTGTCCCGCAGGACGATGGGCCGGGGATAGCTACTGTTCAAAAGGGGCATCTCCATCCCCGCTCTCCTCTCCCTGGCTGCCCCGCGGCGGCGTCCACACCATGCCCTCTAGGCCAGTCTCCTCGGTGGCGTAGCCGCAGTGCTCGCACACGTAGTAGGGCCCCCAGTGGTCGCTCCTCCGCCGCATGAGGCCCGAGCAGATGGGGCAGCGGCGCGTCCTCGACACGGTAGGCCGAACGGTCTTGCGTTCTCGTTTCGGTACCGTTCGCTGCGCCATAGCCCATCCCTCCAGGCAGACAGTAGCTCTCGGCCTGGCGCCCTTGCCAGGGACTAAAGGCCCATATAGAGGGGTCTTTCGGCCTTACCGTCCGTTGCTAAAGGACAGTGACTGGATGATGGGAGATGGCTAGTATTGGCTTGTAGGTTAGCGAGGAAGCCCTCGCTGCCAGACGAAGATAGGAGGATCAGGAATATGTTCGAGAAACTGCTGGTTCCGCTGGACGGCTCCCACCGCTCCGAGGCCGTGCTGCGGCCCGTCTCCACGCTGGCGAGAGCTCTGGGAAGCCAGGTCACGCTGCTGTATGTCTTCGAGGACCCCGCGGTCGATGTCTCTCTGCAGGCAGAGGCTGCCCGGGCGGAGGGGACGGCCGGAGGGGAACGAGAGCGGCTGCTGGAACTGGCCCGCCAGTACCTGGAGGAGGTGGCGGAGCGACTGCGGAAGCTGGGCGTCTCCTCCCAGGCAGTGGCGATAGCTGGCCGGCCCCACGATGTCATCGCCGACTACGCCCGCCGTGAGGGTCACTCCTTCATCGCCATGGCCAGCCGCGGCCGAGGGCCGCTGCCTGGGCTCATGCTGGGCAGCGTCACCCACCGGGTGCTGCACGCCAGCACGGTGCCGGTGTTGGTGGTGCGGCCCCGCCGGCAGGGCCAGTTCTGGACGGCACCCCAGAGGTTCAGTCGCATCATGGTACCCCTGGACGGGTCGGCCCAGTCGGAGGCGGCCCTCCCCTACGCCCAGGAGCTGGCGCGCCGACTCGCCCTGCCCGTCTTTCTGTTCCAGGTCATACCGGTGTCCGCGGAGGTGCCCCTGGGCGCCAGCGCCGTCGCCTTCGGCGGAGAGGAGATATTCGCCCGGGGCGATACCCTGGCCACCAGCTACCTGGCAGGCGTGGGGCGTCGCCTCTCGGAGGCTGGGCTGCGGGTAGACTGGGACGCGGTGAGGGGCCCCCTGGTGCCCACCATCGTCGAGTGGGTCAACCAGCAGACCGGGACGCTGGTGGTGATGGCCAAGCGCGGCAGGTCCGGCATCGCCGACTGGATGGGGAGCGTCACCGAGGCGGTCATCCGGCAGGCGCGGGTGGCGGTGATGGTGGTGCCGCCGGGGAAAACCGGCTAGCGTGGCCGCCGGGCAGGCCGCCCTCCACGTGTTAGAATGGGCCCGGGGTGGCCTGGAACGGGATGAGGCTGCAACATCTCCGCTGGATCGGTATCCTGGCGCCGACAGCCTTCCTCTTCGGCCTGGGGGCGCTTCTGGAGTGGGGACTGCGGCCTGCCCTGCCCACGCCCTTTCCCTATCTCATCGCCTCCGCCATAGGGACGCTGGGCATCGCCATCTTCGCTACCGCCATGTTCCTGGCCCTGGAACGGCTGCAGGCCCAGCTAGTCCGACGCGGTCAGGAGCTGGAGGCCCTCAATGAGGCGGGGATGCTCCTGGCCTCCGACCTCTCGCTGGACACCCTCTTGCAGCGGCTGGTGGACCTGGCGCGTGAGCTGGTTCCCGCTCACTACGCTGCCCTGAGTGTCCTGGGGCCCAGCGGGGATATCCAGCGCTTCGTCACCTCAGGCATCCCCGATGAGCAGGTGGCCCTCATCGGCGACCCGCCGAAGGGGCGCGGCCTGCTGGGGATCGTGCTTCGGGAGGGGTCCACCCTCCGGGTGCACGACATATCGGCCGACCCCCGCAGCGCCGGCTTCCCGCCCCATCATCCGGTCATGAAGAGCCTCCTGGCCGTGCCCATCGCCATCGGGGAAAGGATCATCGGCAACCTCTATCTGGCCGACCGGCGCGATGGCCGCCCCTTCGACGACCGGGACGAAGGGCTCCTGCGCCTCCTGGCCGCCTGGGCCAGCATAGCCATGAAGAACGCCGATCTCTACGAACAGGAGCGACAACGGGCGGCGGAGTGGCGCTCCCTCTTTGAGCTGGGGCAGGAGGTGACCGCCTCGCGGGACGTGGAGGAGCTGCTCGACTCGGTGGTGCAGCGCTCGGCCGGGCTGCTGGGGGCGGACGTGGCCGCCCTCCTCTTGCTGGAGCCGGAGGGGGAGTCCCTCAGGGTGGCCGCCCAGCAGGGGCTCCTTCACGCCCGCAAGGGGGAACGGTTGCCCCTCTCGGTCTACGGCCTGCAGCGTGCGGTCATGGAGTCTGGCCAGCCCCTCGTCGTGGACGAGGCTCGGACAGCCCCCGATGCCGCCCCGGGCCCGCGCGCCCTCGTAGAAGAGGAAGGGCTGGCGGCCCTGGTCATCGTCCCCTTCTCCGTCAAGGGCAACGTGCTGGGGACGCTGACGGTGGGCAGCCGGCGGCCCGTCCGCTTCCGGGAGCGACAGGTGGAGCTCTTGCAGGCCTTTGCTAACTGGGCGGCGGTGGCCGTGGAGACGAGACGGCTGTACGAGCGGCTGGAGAGCCTGGCCCGCCTGGAGGAGCGAGAGCGCATCGCCATGGATCTGCATGACAGCATCATCCAGTCGCTCTATGCCGGGGAGCTCCTCCTGGAGGACGCCCTGGCCCATCTGACGACGACCCCCGAAGTGGCCCGGCAGAGGCTGGAGCGGGCGGCCCAGGGGCTGGACCGCACCATAACGGAGATCCGCAACTACATCTTCGACCTACGTCCCAGGCTCTCCACGGTGGACGACCTGCCCGAGGCCCTGGCCACCCTGGCCCGCGAGCTCCAGGTCAACACGCTGGCGGACGTGGCCCTGGAGGTGGACGATCACCTGCCGGCCCTGGACGAGCAGCAGTCCCTCGCCGTATATCACATCGCCCAGGAGGCCCTGAACAACGTGGCGAAGCACGCCAGGGCCTCCCGCGTGTCCGTCCGCCTCTGGCGGGACGGCCCCTTCCTCCACCTGGAGGTGAAAGACAACGGCATAGGCTTCGACCCCGAAAGCGCGTCGGACCTGTCCCGTCAGGGGTTGCGCAACATGACGGACCGCGCCCGCAGCATCGGCGCCCACCTGTCGGTGCGTAGCTCGCCGGGCGAGGGCACCTGTGTCTCCCTCAGTCTCCCTCTCACGGAGGTGGAACGGTGACGAAGCAAGACAGCGTGCGGATCCTCATAGTGGACGACCACGAGGTGGTGCGGATGGGCCTGCGCTACCTGCTGGAGCGAGAGCCCGGCTTCGTCGTGGTGGGAGAAGCGGGGAGCGTGGCAGAGGCAGTGCGCGCCGCCCAGGCCCTCCAGCCCCATGTGGTGGTGATGGATATCCGCCTGCCCGATGGCTCCGGCATCGAGGCCTGCCGGGAGATCCGGGAGACCAACCCGGAGACGAAGGTCATCATGCTCACCGCCTACGCCGACGACGAGGCCCTCTTCGGCTCCATCATGGCAGGGGCCTCGGGCTATCTGCTGAAGCAGACGCGCGGCCAGGGCCTGGCCGAGGCGGTGGCCCGGGTGGCCCGGGGAGAGTCCCTCCTAGACCCCGGCGTCACTGGCAAGGTCCTGGAGCGGATGCGTCGGCTCGCCTCCGGTGAGGCGGACGAGCTGTCCAGCCTCTCCCAGCAAGAGCGGCGCGTCCTGGGGCTGATCGCCGAGGGGAAGACCAACCGGGAGATAGCCGAGGAGCTCTACCTCTCCGAGAAGACGGTCAAGAACTACGTCTCCAGCATCCTGGCCAAGCTGAACCTGCACCGACGGTCGCAGGCGGCCGCCTTCCTCGCCCAGCTCAGGGCCAAGGGCATCAACCCGGACGCCCGCTGAGGAGCCTCCCGTTCGGACAGCCCCTGGCCCAAACCGGCCTTCTCTTCCCCACCCTGCCGCTGGCAAGCCCCCGGGCCTGCCCACAGGCCCCCTGGCCCTCTCACCGTGCTCATACCTAGAAAGTCCCGTCCCGCATGGGCCAGGGGGCCTGCTCGAGGCGTGACCAACGCAGCGCTGCGCGGGTACCGAATGGCCGTAGGGAGAGGCGACGGCTAGCGTCTACATTTGAACTGGTAGGGTCAACGGAGGAAGGCAATGCGTCATGGAGGTGACACAATCGTCATCGGCGCTGCAGCGGCCGCCTCTGCCGGCGACGGGTTCAGGAGACCGCCCGCCCCCGCAGCCGCAGCTCCGAGCGAGCTCTAATCGGAGGGAGGTGACATCGTGCCCGGAGTGTTCGGTCGGCTACGACGCGAGACGGATATCCTTCTGGTGCTGGCCCTGCTCCTGGCCGCGGGCATCCTGTCGGCAGGACTCACGGGATGGCTCATGACCAACCGACTCGCCAGTGCTCAACCCGTGCGTGAGTATACGCTGGAGATCGTGCCCACCGATATAGACTACGGCGGCGGCAACGTCTGGCACGCCTGGACGTACAAACTGGCTGACTCACCCACCGGCAGCGTCCCCGGGCCCACCCTGTACGCCAATGTAGGGGAGCGGCTCAGGGTGAGGGTGCGCAACCGGCACAATCTGGTCCACAGCTTCCATACCCATCTGACCCACTACAGCCTGGAGTCGGACGGGAGCCAGTTGAACACCATCACCGGCCGAGGCGCTGGTGCCATGATCCCGCCCGGCGGCGAATACGTCTATGAGTTCGAGCCTCAAGAGCCGGGCATTTACTACTACCACTGCCACTCCGCCGACGGCGGACTGACTATAAGCCAGCACATACACCAGGGGCTCTACGGCGCGATAATCGTGCGCTCCAAAGACGACCCGCCTATGCAGGAGGAAGTTATCTTCATGGCCGAGACGGGTCATGAGAAGGAGGGGAACGCTGTCCCCTTCTTCATCATGAACGGGCTGGGCATCCCCGGTGGGGAGCACAAACTGGAGGAGATCTATCACCAGGGCGGCATGCCTGCGGTGGCCGCTCAGCTGGGGAAGACCGTCCCCACCATCAAGGCCAAAGTGGGCCAGCCTCTCCGGGTGCACGTCATCAACATCGGCGACCAGATCCACTCCTTCCATGTGCACCACGCCAGCCACATCTCGGAGACTACTCTCCAGGGGCGCCCCTGGCCGGCCAACGTAGTGCCGCTCGTTCCCGGTCAGGCCGAGACCTTGCGCATCACCTTCACGGAGCCCGGCCTCTGGCTCTTCCACTGCCACGTGGTGCAACACGCCGACGCCGGGATGATCGGCCTCTTCTCGGTGGAGGAGTGAGACGAGACGGTCTGTCCTGCGCGGCCGGGCAGCTTCATGGACAAGGTCAGTACTGGACGGGCGCCTGGGGACGTCAGCCCTGGGCCCCGTCCGGTGCCGGCAAGCACCGCCTTCTATAGGCCAGGAGCGCGAGGCCGTATCCTCCCGGCCAAGTTACCACGCGGAGCGCGAAAACGGGGCCGGAGGTCGTTGACAGGGGGCGTCAGCCCTCCATACGATTGTCCCAGAGAGGTTTTTGACCCCCCGTGGCGGCAGGAGCGCGCGTGCCGCTCTCCCCAGGAGGCGCCCGTCAGACGACGGGCGCCGGGCCGTTGCGCTTTGTGGCGACACTGCTCTTCGTCCTAGCGGTGCCTGTCCTGCTCCTGACGACGAACATCCGCATCGCCTTCAATCTGCCACAGCTCTATGACTACAGCGTCCGCCAGTACGATGCCGCCGACAGGAGCGGCATTCCCCAGGAGGAGCTGCTGCGAGCCAACCGCGAGATAGTGCGCTACTTCAACGACGACCGGGAGACGCTGCGCATCGTGGTGACGGACCGCACGGGCGCCAGGGTCTCCCTTTTCACTCCCCGGGAGACGGCCCACATGGCCGATGTCAAGTCCCTCCTGTGGAAGCTCTTCCGTGTCCAGGAGGCGGCCCTGGCCTATGTGCTGGTCTTCATAGTGGCCGTCTACGTCTGGGCGAGGGAGGGCAGCCTGCGCGACCTGGCGCGGGCGGCCCTGCAGGCGGCCGTCCTGACGGTGGGGATAGTGGTGGGCGTGGGGGTGGCAGCGGCGGCCGGCTTCGACAGGCTGTGGGAACAGCTCCACGTCCTGGTCTTCCCCAACGACTTCTGGCTCCTGGACCCGCGGGAACATCACCTGATCCAGATGTTCCCTGAGGAGTTCTGGTTGGAGATGGTCCTGCTGCTGGGTCTGGTGACCTTGGCGGAAGCGACGCTCCTGGCGCTCCTGGCCGGAGGATATCTCTGGTGGTCACGCCCCGAGGGAGCGCCAGCACGGCAGCGCTATGTCTTCAACCTGGCCACCCGGGCGAGGCCACTGCCGCGTCCCTGGCGGGCCCGTCCTGGCGCGCCCCGCGGCTGAGGCGGCGCCTCAGGCCCCACAGGCGCAGCCGGCGCAGTGACCTCCGGCGCAGGAGCCGCAGCCGCCGCCCAGGCTACCCATCTGCCCGCCCTCACCGCTGCTGAAGGCGGCGAAGAGGGAGAGTACCCGCTCTCCTCCCTGATGGCCGGCGGGGCAGGTGGCAGGCTCGTCCCGGCGGGACATGGGCCGCAACAGCTCGAAGCGGGCGTCGCACTGGCTGCAGTAGTACTCGTACAGGGGCATCCTACCGCCTCCGTGCCCCGATGCTAGGTGTCACCGGGCCCTTGCGTCAAGGCCCGCCCGTCACTCCAGGAAGTCCCGCAGCTTCTTGCTGCGGCTGGGGTGGCGCAGCTTACGCAGCGCCTTCGCCTCTATCTGGCGGATGCGCTCACGCGTCACGTTGAACTCCCGGCCCACCTCCTCCAGGGTGCGACTGCGCCCGTCCTCCAGCCCGAAGCGGAGGATGAGCACCTTCTGCTCCCGGGGTGTGAGGGTGGAGAGCACCTCCTGCACCTGCTCTCGCATGAGCTGCTGGGAGGCCGCCTCCACGGGCGAGATGGTCCCCTGGTCCTCGATGAAGTCGCCCAGGTGGGAGTCCTCCTCCTCGCCTATGGGCGTCTCCAGGGAGACGGGCTCCTGGGAGACGCGGACGATCTCCCGCACCTTCTCCGGCCCCACGTCCATCTGGCGGCCGATCTCCTCGCTGGTGGGCTCGCGGCCGTACTCCTGGACGAGGCGGCGGCTGACCCGCATCAGCTTGTTGATGGTCTCCACCATGTGGACGGGGATGCGGATGGTGCGGGCCTGATCGGCGATGGCCCTGGTGATGGCCTGCCGTATCCACCAGGTGGCGTAGGTGCTGAACTTGTAGCCCTTGCGGTAGTCGAACTTCTCCACCGCCCGTATGAGGCCGATGTTCCCCTCCTGGATGAGGTCCAGCAGGGACATGCCGCGGCCGATGTACTTCTTGGCCACGCTGACCACCAGCCGCAGGTTGGCCTCGGTGAGGCGCTTTTCCGCCTTCCGGCCGTCCTCCTTGAGCTGGCGCAGGCGGGCGCCTAGCTGCTCCTCGTAGGGGGAGAGGCGCTCCACTAGCCCCTCCGCCGGCGGCAGGAGGGAGGTCAGGTCGCCGCCCGTGGCCTCCAGGACGATGGGAAGCAGCCCCTGGATCAGGACGTGGGTCACCACCGAGAGCTGAACCAGGGCCTGTTCGGCCTCCCGCTGGTCCATGCCCAGCCTCTGGGCCACCTTCTCCGCCATGGCGGTGTCTATCTCGCCGTCCACGCAGGAGCGGAAGGCCTCGTTCTCCAGCAGCTCCGGTAGGAAGAGGCCTCGCAGGTCCAGCTCGTCGGCCACCACGTCCATGACGCGCCGCAGGCGGTGCAGCTCCTGGAGCATGGCGACCACCGTCTGGGCGGCGGAGGGGGCGCGTCCGTTCTTCTCCTTGAGGGCCTCCTCGAGGCGCTTTATGAACTTGGCCTCCTCCATCTGGCGAGCGAGGAACTTCTCATCGGCGGCGGTGAGGAGGCTGACCTTGCCGATCTCCCGCAGGTACATGCGGACGGGGTCATCCACCCCCTCTTCCAGCTCCTCCAGCTCTCGCTCGACATCCTCAGGGTGCTCCTCTTCCTCCTCCACCCACTCCTCTTCCTCCACCACGTCAGGGGCGGCGAGGACGGGCGGGGCCTCCTGGGCCTCGGGCTCCTCCAGGTACTCCAGGGTGGGGGCCGGGCCCTCCAGCTCCTCGGGCTCGTCCAGGATCTCCTCTTCCTCCGTCAGGTCGCCCTCTCTGGGGTGTCTGCGCCTCTCCATGTCTTCCAGGTGCTCGGCCATGTCTGTTCACCTCAAACCTAGCTGCTCTCTGGACCCCCGCCCTCGGATGGGCGCTCTTTACCCCGGCCGTGGAGCTTGAGCCCCAGCTCCAGGTCCTCTAGGAGCAGGGCGTCCAGGGGTTCCAGCTCCTCCTCCCTCTCCGCCACACGCAGCGGGCGCTCCCGCCAGACGCGGGCCGCCCGTTCCAGGACCTTCAGCTTGTCAGGGGTCTTCTCCTCCTGCGCGGCCAATGAGACAGTTCGGGCCATCTTCTCGGCCTGGAGCTGCCGCTGCTCCAGTCGCTGCCGGAGGCTCCAGAGTGCATTACCTCCATCATCATTATCCCACACAGGGTCGAAGCGCGTCCAAAGGGACAGGAGGTACTCTACATAATCATGGAGCTCCTCCGGCAGAGCCTGGCGCAGTTCGCCCAGGTCTTTGCACCTTTTCCAGGCCCTGAGCACCTCTCGGCCCTCGCTGCGCCAGAACAGCTCTTCGGGCAGGTTGAGGCCGTCCTGCCGACGGGCCGGGTAGCGCAGGAGGAGGGAGAGGGCCCAGTCCTCCGGTTTGTACACAGAAGTGGTGTCCGGCGTCACCTCTGGGCCTCTGGTCGTCTCCTCCGGGCCGGCCCGGGAGCGCCGCAGGAGGGAGAGGAGCTCCGCCTCCCGGACCAGGGCCAGGCGGGAAAGGCGCTGCAGGTAGTGGGCGCGGACCACCGGATCGGCGATGGCGGCTACCAGGGGGAGCAGCTCCCGCACCGCCTGGGAGCGGGCGCGCGGGTCATTGCGGTCTACCGACTCGGCCACCCGGCGGAAGCGGTAGTCCAGCACCGGCTCGGCGCTGGCGATGAGGGCCTGCCACTCCGCGGGCGATTGCCGTATCACCTGGTCCGGGTCTTTGCCCTCCGGCAGGACGGCCACCCGAAGCTCCACGGCCGCCGCCTCCTGGTAGCGGACGAGCCCGCGCCAGGTGAGGACGGGCACTGTCTCCCGCTCCTGGGCGAGGGCGGCCTCCACCACCTCCTGGCTGCGCAGGGCGGCCGCCGCCCCGGCCGCGTCGGCGTCCAGGGCCAGGACGAGCCGCTGGCTGTAGCGACGCAGCAGGCGCACCTGTCGCTCTGTGAGGGCGGTGCCCATGGAGGCCACCACGTTGGCGAAGCCGGCCTGATGGGCAGCCAGGGCGTCCATGTAGCCCTCCACTATTACCGCCTCGCCCTGGCGGCGGATGGCGTCCTGGGCGCGGTCCAGGGCGTAGAGGAGGCCGCCTTTGTCGAAGAGGTGTGTCTGAGGGGTGTTCAGGTACTTGGGCGGCGTGTCGTCCAGGGAGCGGCCGCCGAAGCCCACCACCCGGCCGCGGGCGTCCCGTATGGGGAAGATGAGGCGGTCATGGAAGCGGTCGCGCGTTCCCCCCTCCCCCTCCACCAGGAGCCCCGCCTCCAGCAACTCCTGCTCGCTGAAGCCCCTGGCCAGCAGGTGGCGGCGCAGGACGTCCCTCCCCCGGGGGCTGTAGCCCAGGAGGAACTCGCGCCGGGCCCACTCGTTGACGCCGCGGGCCTCCAGGTAGCGACGGGCGGCGGCCGCCTCGTCGCTCTCCAGCAGGAGGCGATGGTAGAACAGGGCAGCCGCCTCGTTGGCCTCCCGCAGGCGGCGGAGTCGGTCGTCCTGCTCCTTCTCCCGGCGCTCCGGCAGGTCGACGCCGGCCCGCTGGGCGAGGAGGCGCAGCGCTCCGGCGAAGTCCAGCCCCTCCTTGCGCATCACGAAGCTGAAGACGTCTCCCCCCGTGTTGCAGGCGCCGAAGCAGTGCCAGCTCTGCCGCTCCGGGGAGACGTAGAACGAAGGAGTGCGCTCCTGGTGGAAGGGGCAGAGAGCGCGATAGTAGCGCCCCGCCCGCTGGAGGGATACGTAGCTCCCCACCACGTCCAGGATGTCCAGGCGCGCCTTGATCTCGTCGACGACGCTCATGCCCCCGAGCGCTGTCCCTTCATTATGTATTTTAGGGCCGGCGAAGGCCTTCCACGGGCCATTTCTGCCCCATATCCCAACATAAAACGCACATCAGGCCTCCCGGTAGCCGAGCCGGAAGGCGGTCTCCAGGGCGAAGCGGTCCGTCATACCGGCTATGTAATCGGCGGCCTGACGCCAGGGGGGGTCGCCCGGTATCACGAAGTCGCTCCTGATCTCCTGCGGCCTCTCGACATAATACTGATACAGGAAGCGGACGATCCGTTTCGCCCTCTCGGCCTCCGCCTGGCGTCCCTCCCACAGGTATACCCGCTGGAACATGAACTCCCGTAACGCGTTGGCCGCCTCGTGCACCGATGGGCTCATGGCGATGCGGGGCTGGACGTCCGTGCCCAGCTCGCCGGTGGCGGCCCAGGAGGTGGCGACGATATCGCACACCAGGGCGTTGATGCGCTCCGAGTGGCGTCGCCCCAGCCGCTCTTGGACGATTTCCGGCAGCTCCTCCTCCCGCAGCAGGCCGGCCCGTATGGCATCGGCGATGTCGTGGTTCAGGTAGGCCACGGCGTCGGCCAGCTTCACCACCTGTCCCTCCAGGGTGGCCGGCGTCCCGTAGCCCTCCCCCAGGATGTCCTCCCGCGGCTTGGAGCTGTGGACGATGCCGTCCCGCACCTCCCAGGTCAGGTTCAGCCCCTGGCCGCCCTTCTCCAGCCGCTCCACCACCCGCAGGCTCTGCTGGGCGTGGCGGAAGCCCCCGGGCATCAGCTCGTTCAGGGCGGCCTCCCCGGCGTGGCCGAAGGGAGGGTGCCCCAGATCGTGCCCCAAGGCTATCGCCTCCGTCAGGTCTTCGTTCAGGTTCAGGGCGCGGGCGATGGTGCGCGCTATCTGGGCCACCTCCAGGGTGTGGGTGAGACGGGTCACGTAGTGGTCCCCCGCCGGGGCCACAAAGACCTGCGTCTTGTGCTTGAGCCGACGAAAGGCCTTGCTGTGCAGGATGCGGTCGCGGTCCCGCTGGAACTCCGTTCGCACCGGGGAGGGCTCCTCCGGCCGCTCCCGGCCCCGGGAGAGGTAGCTCCTGGCGGCGAAGGGAGAGAGACGCCTCTCCCCCTCCTCCAGACGGCGTCTCACGCTGGCGAAGACGTCCACTTCCCGGGGTCTCGGTTGCTCCTCCGCCATGACACCCCCCTCCCGCGGGCGACCGATGCGGCAGCCCCACTGCCATATTAGCAAGGGCCGTCCTTCCGCAGGAGAGGCCGCCGGCACGGGCACAGGGCCGCCCTATGCCCGCCTCTTCCGGGCCGGCGAGGTGAGCACCAGGAGAACGGCCACCACCGCCGCGGCGGTGGCCAGCACCAGGGGCGCCCGCAGGAGCCCCAGGAGCCAGCCCACCCGGGGCAGGTGCAGCCAGAGGGCGCCCGCTATGTCCTGGGGACGGGGGCGCCAGAGGTCGGCGCCGGTGCGGTTGTCGCCGCGGGTGACGAACCCCTCCTCCGCCGAGCCGCCGACGATGCGGTGGACGACGATGATCCCCTCCCCCGGCTCGCCCCGGGGGATGCGATAGGCGATGACATCGCCCACCTGGTAGCTCTCGCGCTGGCGAACCAAGACGAGGTCACCGCTGTGGAGGGTGGGCTCCATGCTCTGCCCGGAGACGATGACGTAGCCCACGGGGCCGCCCAGGTTCTGGGGACGCAGGAGGAAGAACCAGGCCACCACCAGGGCCAGGAGGGCCAGCTCCACTAAAAGCCCTTGACCGGGACGGGGTCGTACCTTAGTGAGGAGCCGTCTTGTGATAGGCCACGTCCGCCGCTCGTCGGGCGCAGTGAGGCCCAGACTGTCCCGCGCTCCTGGGGACGCAGGGGTCGTGTCCTCCATCCTCTATCCGCTCACTTCAAATAGGTGATATCCACCCAGATCTCGCTTACTCGTAGCTGGTTGTTCCCTGAGCCACCCCCAGCGGTGTTAGCCGTGACCACCACATACAAGTTGTCGACCTGAGTCCTAGTCAGTGACACCGATGTATCACTACCCGTAATCGTAGTGAAACTGGCTGGTACATTGGTCGAGCTGGCGCTGGCGATGGTCGTGGTGCCAGATTTCAGCTCCACGGTGGCAGTCAGCGTCCTGTTGCCGTTACCAGCTTTTTGCGCTCTGAAGGAGACCTTCACCAGCACCACCGGCGAGCCTGTGGCCGGGACATCTATTGGGGCATTATCGAGTTCGAACTCAGCCTTCCGGTTGCTGGGGTTGTTACCGGTGGTGATGTAAGTGGCGTCGTTGCTGTCCCGTAAGGACAGATAACATTGCACCGGACTGCCGCTCGGCGCGCTGTTGCAACGGTTGCCTGACTCGTTATTCCAGTCGTTATCGATGCTGGTATCGCGGTCTTGGTTGGGCCGGAGGGTGGCGGTGCCCACCACGTCGGTGAAGGTCTGGGTGGTGAGCCGGGCGGAGGTGACCTGCAGCAGGGCGGCGGCGCCCCCGCCAGCCGCCAGGGCCGTGGCCGCTATCAGCAGCGCCGCCAGGACGTAACGCCTCATGCTCCCTCGCCTTCCGCGTTCCTCACTCGCTGACGACCCGCTCACAGCTTATGGGGATGTCGCCGGCAGTGACGTAGCAGGTGTCGTTGCCCAGGCCCCCGTCCAGGGTGTCCGTCCCCGGGCCGCCGTAGAGCACATCGTTGCCGTTGCCGCCGTAGAGTTCGTCGTTCCCCGGGCCGCCCAGGAGGACGTCGTTGCCGTTGTCGCCGAAGAGCCTGTCGTTCCCCTCGCCGCCCAGGATGCAGTCGCGGTTGTTGCCGCCGGAGACGGTGTCGTCGCCGGCGTTGCCGCTCATCAGGTCGTTGAAATTGGAGCCTAGGATGGTGTCGTTCCCGTCCGTGCCGCTGTAGGTCCTGTCGACCTTGATGCCGCTGCACTCCGGAGGCAGGGGCGCCCTGCCCCCGGCCAGGACCACCTCCACCCAGTTGACGTCCCTCGCCAGGGGGTCGGGCGACATGTCCACCGTCACGCTGCCGCCGCCCGCGCCGACGGTGGCGCTGCCGCTGGCGATGGGCGTCCCCGGCGGCGTGGCCTGGAAGAGGCTGACGGTGGCGGTGGCGCCCTCGCAGGTGCTGGAGACGTTCTCCAGCGTCACCTGAGGGACGCGGAAGCCCGGCGGCGTGGGTGTCTCCTGGAAGGCGACATCGTAGGAGACGTTGACGCCGTCGATGTCGCAGGAGATGTCGGTGGGCGGCTGGGCGCGGGCCAGGCCCAGGTAGGCCAGGACGGGCAGGCCGGCCAGGGCGGCCAGCAGGAGGCCGCCGGCCAGCAGGCGGCGCCCGCGCCCTCCCCTCGCTCCTCTACGGCCCCACGACCACCACATAGACGTTCCTCACGCTGCTCACCGGCACCGGCGTTACGGGCACGGTGACACTGCTGCCGGCGACGGCGGCGCTCCCCTCGCTGAGCTTGTTGTTCGCGCCGTCCGTCAGGGCCACGCTCATCTGGCCGCCGTTGCAGGCGCTGGCCACATCGCCGATGGTTACCGACACCACCTTGCCGGCGTTGGCGCCGCTGCCCAGGTTGATGGTCCTGGTGAAGGAGGTGTCGCAGCGCTGGACGGCGGCGCCGCCGGCGCCCAGGCTGGCGGAGCCGACGCCCAGGCTGGCGGCGGCGCCGTAGACCAGGGCCAAGGCGAGGGCCCCCAGGAGGAGGGCCAGGGCGGGCCTAGCCATGCTGCGTCATCTCGTGCGGGTGAGGGGGCCGGGGGCGGGCCTCCCCCGGCCCCCCGCTCTCGCCACCTCTCCGCTCCTAGCCGGTGATGACCACGTGGACGTCCTCGACCGCGGAGGCCGCAGGAGGTGTACCGAGGTTTACGGCCGCGGATGTGCCGCCAATAAGGGTGCTGCCGGTGGCACCCGATAGTGCGGCGCCGCCCGAGCCCGTCAACTGCACAGTGAGCTCCTGGCCAGAGCAGCCCTGATCAATGTCGCTCACCGTCACCTTCGTGACCTTGAACTGGCCGCCCTGGAACTCCGGCGTGTAGCTCACGTTCACCCCGTCAGTGTCACACGACGCAACTGTAGCATCGCCGGCGCCCAGGCTGTCGGACGTGACGTTCAGGCTGGCGGCGACGCCGAAGACGGTGGCGAAGACAGCACCGCCCGCCAGCAGCGCTATCAGAAGCCGCTTCTTCATTCTCCCTTCCTCCCTTTCTCGGGCCTGTTGCTGTGTGACCTCTCGTCAGTAGCGTTGATAATCTCTGATGTCGCTCCTCTGTGGTGCGCCTGCTGTCACCTCCCGTCGCATCGGGGTGTGGCGGGCGGGGCCGCCCCCCGTCCCTCTCAACCTTCGTAACGCAGAAGGGACTAGTCCATTACAGCGGGGGGCGGCCGCGCCGCCCCCCGCCTGGGCTCCGGACGCTGGAATCTAGGGCTCCAACCGGTGAGGGACGCCGTTGTCCCGGGGCTCCCCGTAGCGGACATGCAGCCCCTCGATGCCGATGACGATGTCGTCCACGTAGGAGGTGGCCGGGCCCTCGTCCAGGATCAGGAAGAGGGCGCTGACGGTGGCGTCGCTGTGGGCGGCCACCACGTCCGACCAGCTAGTATGGGTGTGGCCAGCGGAGTCGTAGATGGTGCAGGCGCCGTTCACGAAGTCCACCGTCTTCCAGTCGGGGCTGCCGGTGTCCAGGTCGTCGCAGTAGAGGGCGGAGAGCCAGAGCACCGTGCCGTCGTCCAGGAGCAGGGAGAAGCGGGGCGCCCCGGCGCCTATGTAACCCGTGACGGAGAAGCCCAGCTCCTGCAGGTCCGACAGGGGCGTCCCGGAGATGCCCCCCACCCAGAGGCCGGCGTAGGCGCTGCCGGTGGGGAGCGGGTTGTCCAGCTTCACGGCGAAGCGACCTTCGTGGGCCACCGCCTTCGTCCACTCGGCGGTGGCGCCGCCGGCGGCGAAGAAGGAGAAGGGGCCGAAGGCCGGACCGGCCAGGGAAGCCCCGCCGGCGAAGGCCAGCGCCGCCAGGGCAGCCGCCGCGGCCAGGCCAGTCCACCACAGTCTGCGCATAGCGCTCCCTCCTTATCCTGATCCTGAGTATCGGCCTGACTGAGAGGGCAGGCAGGGGTCTTCCAGCGCGCCCTCTATCACCCCCCGTTGCCGTGGAATGGAGGGGACGGGGCGGCAGGCGCCCCGCCCCGTCTTCTCATTCCCGTGCGGGGGGAGGGAGTGCGACGCGGCGGAGGGAACGCCAGGGAGGGGGCCGCTCTCAGAGGCGGGCGGGGGCGGCGCGGCTGGCCAGCTCCGCCTCCGCCTGGGCCACTACCTCCCGCGTGCGGTCTATGGCGTCCGGGTTGACGGAGACGGAGGTGATGCCCCACTCCACCAGGCGGCGGGCCAGCTCCGGGTAGTCGCTGGGGGCCTGGCCGCAGATGGAGACGGTGACGCCGCGGCGGGAGGCGCCCTGGACCAGGAGGCGCAGCGCCTCCATCACCGCCTCGTCCCGCTCGTCGAACTCACTGGCCAGGAGGGAGCTGTCCCGGTCTATGCCCAGGACGAGCTGGGTCAGGTCGTTGGAGCCGATGCTGATGCCGTCGATGCCCACGTCCAGGAAGCGGTCCAGGATGAGGACGTTGGCCGGGACTTCGGCCATCATCCAGAGCTTGAAGTCGGGGGAGCGGCGGAGTCCTTCCTGCTCCAGGAGGGCCTTGACGCGGGCCAGCTCCTGGGGCGTCCTGACGAAGGGGATCATGACCCACAGGTTGTTGTAGTCCTGGCGCACCCGCTTGATGGCCTCCGTCTCCAGACGGAAGACCTCTGGCTCCCGGATGTAGCGGGAGGCGCCGCGGTAGCCTATCATGGGGTTCTCTTCCTGGGGCTCGTAGCGCTCGCCGCCCTTCAGGTTGCGGTACTCGTTGGTCTTGAAATCGGTCATGCGGTAGACGACGGGCCTGGGGTAGAAGGCGCGGGTGAACTGGCGGAGGCCATCGGCCAGCCGCTCGATGAACCACTCGGCGCGTCCCTCTTCCAGACAGAGACGGGGGTGGACGCCTATGTGCTCGGCGATGATGAACTCGGCCCTGAGCAGGCCGACGCCGTCCACGTTGCGCCTGGCCACCCGCTCCGCCAGCTCCGGCTCGGCCAAGTTGACGTAAATCTTGGTACGGGTGCGGATGCGGGAGGCCTGGGCGCGGCGCTCCTGCTCCTTGGCCCACCAGGCCAGGCGGGCCTCGGCGCGGCCCTGATAGACGCGGCCCGTCAGGCCGTCCACGGTGACGGTCTGGCCGTCCCGCAGCCGCTCCGTGGCCCCCTCCACCCCCATCACCAGGGGGATGCCCAGCTCACGGCTGACGATGGCGGCGTGGCAGGTGCGGCCTCCCCGCTCGGTGACGATGGCGGCCGCCCGCTTCATGGCCGGCACCCAGTCCGGGGCGGTCATCACCGTCACCAGGATGTCGCCCTCCCGCACCTTGGCGATGGCCTCCCGGGGCTCCAGGGCCACCCGCACGGTGCCCACGGCCACGCCGGGGCTCCCCGGCGCCCCCTCCAGCAGGACGGGGGCCGTCTCCTCCGGCCCTTCCTCCTCCTCGGCGAAGGCGTCGCCCCTGAGGGTGGTCACCGGCCGCGTCTGGACGATGTAGAACTGGCCGCCCTCCTCTGCCCACTCGATGTCCTGGGGGTGGCCGTAGTGCTCCTCGATGCGGCGGCCGAGGGCGGCCAGGTGGCGCACCTCGGCGTCCGTCAGCTTCTGCTGGTCCTGGTCGTCCAGGGGGACGTCCACCCAGACGTTGGGCTCCTCGCCAGGGGCGGGGGAGGGGTTGCGGGCCAGCTTCTTGACCTGCCGGACGACGCGCCGGTCCAGCACGCGCAGGGTGGCCTTGTCCACCAGATAAGTATCGGGGGTTATGGCCCCCGATACGATAGCCTCGCCCAGCCCGTATACGGCCTCTACTAAGATCTTCCCGGCGTCCCCCTTCACCGGCTCGACGGTGAACATGACGCCGGAGCGGTCGGACTGGACCATGCGCTGCACCGGCACGGCTATGCCCACCTTGAGGTGGTCGAACCCCTGCTGGACGCGGTAGAAGATGGCCCGCGCCTCAAACAGGGAGGCCCAGCAACCGCGGACGGCCTCCAGGACGGCCTCCTCTCCCTCCACGTTCAGGAAGGTGCACTGCTGCCCGGCGAAGGAGGCCTCCGGGAGGTCTTCCGCTGTGGCGGAGCTGCGGACAGCCACCGGCCCGCCGCCCAGGGCGCGGTAGGCCTCGCGGATGGCCTGAGCGATCTCCTCTGGCATGGGGGCGGAGCGTATCAGCTCCTGGATTCTGGTCGCCACCTGCCAGAGGCGGTCGGAGTCGTTGACGTCCAGGTCGCGCAGCAGGCGGCGGAGCTTCGGTCTGAGGTTGGCCTGGCGGAGGAAGTGGAAGAAGGCTTCAGAGGTGACGATGAAGGCTGGTGGCACGGGGATGTCAGCCTTGACCAGTTCGCCCAGGTTGGCACCCTTGCCGCCCACCAGCCCCACGTCCTGTTTACCCACCTGGTCCAACCATACCACCGGCCTCATAGTCTCCCCTCCTTACCGGTGACAGGGTTGAGACCATTATAGTCGCTGAGAAGCCCCCCTGTCCAGTCAATGAAAAGGGGGGCAGTCTATAGAGCTTACTTTAATGCAGAGATAGAATTATCTGCTAGAAGGTCAGCTATTCGACGGTGACGGTCTTGGCTAGGTTGCGGGGCTGGTCCACGTCGCAGCCCCGGCGCACGGCGATGTAGTAGGCCAGGAACTGCAGGGGGACGGCCGTCAGCACAGGCATCAGGAGGCCGGGCGCCTGGGGGACGTAGATGACGTGGTCCGCCAGCTCCCGGATGTCCTCGTCCCCCTCGCTGGCCACCACGGTGAGGGAGCCCTCCCGCGCCTTCACCTGCTCCAGATTGGAGCGCATCTTCTCGTACAGCTCGTCCCGCACGGCGATGGCCACTACCGGCATCTCCTGGTCTATGAGGGCGATGGGCCCGTGCTTCATCTCCCCCGCCGGGTAGCCCTCGGCGTGGATGTAGGAGACCTCCTTGAGTTTGAGGGCGCCCTCCATGGCTATGGGGTACTGGATGCCGCGGCCCAGGTAGAGGAAGTTGCCGTAGCGGAAGAGCTGGTGGGCCAGCCGCTCGTATTCGCCGGTGCGCTTGGTCAGCTCCCCCAGCAGGTAGGGGAGGCGGGCCAGCCCCTCCAGGGCGCGCCCCATCTCCTCTGCCCCAAGGCGCCCCCGCAGGTGGCCCAGGTAGCAGGCCAGCAGATAGAGGGCCACCAGAGAGGCGGTGAAGGTCTTGGTACTGCAGACGCCGATCTCCAGTCCGCAGCGAGTGTAGACCACGGCATCGGCCAGGCGGGCCGCCTGACTGCCGATGACGTTGCACACGGCGGCCACGAGACAGCCCTTGCGACGCCCCTCCTCCATCCCGGCCAGGGTATCCACCGTCTCCCCGGACTGGGTGACGGCCACCAGGAGCGTCTCCGGCCCGACTATGGGGTCGCGGTAGCGGAACTCGGAGGCGTTATCGGCCTCGGCGGGGAGGCCGGCCAGCCGCTCCATGTAATGGCGCCCCACCATGGCGGCGTGGAGGCTCGTCCCCATGCCGATGAGCACCACTCGCTGCACCTGCCGCAGCCTCTCCGGGGGTATGGAGACGCCCTCCAGGGAGACCTGGCCCAGCTCCAGGTCAACGCGTCCCCTCAGGGTGTCCAGGATGCACTCCGGCTGCTCCATCATCTCCTTCAGCATGAAGTGCTTGTAGGAGCCCTTGGCCGCCGATAGGGGGTCGTAGGGGACGGTCGTCGGCTGGCGCTCCAGGGGCTGGCCGCTCAGGGTCCGGAGGTGGACGCCCTCCTGGCCCACCTCGGCCAGCTCGCCATCGGCCAGGAAGATGACGCGACGGGTGTGGGGGAGGAGGGCGGGGAGGTCGCTGGCGACGAATGTCTCCCCCTCCCCCAGGCCGATGACGACGCCGCCGGCGTTGCCCAGCCGCGCCGCCACCAGCCGCCCCGGCTGACGGCGGCACATGACCACCGTCGCGTTGGCGCCCTGCAGGGCGGAGAGGGCGCGCCGCACCGCCTCCATCAGCCCTTCTCCCCGGGCCAGCCCCTCCTCCACCAGGTGGGCGATGATCTCCGTATCGGTCTCCGAGGAGAAGCGGTGGCCCTGGCGCTGCAGTTTTTCCTTGAGCTCGCGGTAGTTCTCGATGATGCCGTTGTGGACCACCAGCACATCGCCCTGGCAGTCGCTCAGGGGGTGGGCGTTCTGGTCGGTGGGCCGGCCGTGGGTGGCCCAGCGGGTGTGGCCGATGCCCACCCGGCCCTCAGGCCAGCACCCCTCCAGGGCCTGGACCAGCTCCGTCAGCTTGCCGGCCCGCTTGTGGACGGCGACGCGGCCGTCTCCCTCCAGGACGGCCAGGCCGGCGCTATCGTAGCCGCGGTACTCCAGGCGCTGAAGGCCGTCCAGTATTATGGGCGCAGCGGGGCGCTGCCCTACGTAGCCGATGATACCGCACATGACGGAGGCCCTCCGGGGCCTTCGGCCCTAAGGAAAGAACGCGCTCGGCAGGGCGTGGTCGCGTCGGGAGGCTGTCAGTCCTGAGGGATGAGGCCCGAGGCCGCCATCTCCCGGATGCGGGCCACCACTTCCTCCACCGCCCAGTCCGGCGTGGAGGCGCCGGCAGTGATCCCCACCCGCTGGCGTCCCTGGAGCCAGCCTGGCTCCAGTTCCTCCGCCCGCTCGATGTGGTAGGTCTCGGCCCCCTCCTCCTGGCAGACCTCCACCAGGTGGCGGGTGTTGGCGCTGCTCCGCCCCCCGACGACGATGACGACGTCCACCTCTCGCGCCAGCTCCCGCGCCGCCTCCTGCTGGCTGGAGGTGACGTTGCACAGGGTGTTGACCAGGCGCAGTTCGTGGATCTCGTCCACCCGCTCCTTCAGGAGCCGGGAGACGAAATCGGCGAACTTGTCCGGGTTCTGTGTGGTCTGAGAGATGACGGCGACGCGGGAGAGGTGGGGCGGCAGCTCGGAGATATCGGTGACGGCGATGCCCTTCCCCTGCGTCCAGGCCAGGACGCCCCGCACCTCGCGGTGGTTGGCGTCGCCGAAGATGACCACGGTGAAGCCCTGGTCCACCATGCGCTTGGCCCAGCGCTGGGAGCGGGTGACGATGGGACAGGTGGTGTCTATGATCTCCACTCCCTGCTCGCGGGCCCGCTGATAGACCTCGGGGCCAGCGCCGTGGGCGGTGATGGCCAGGGGACGCCCCTGGGGCATCTCCCCTCCGTTGGCCAGGCGCACGCCCCGCTCCTCCAGCTTGGCCATGACCAGGGGGTTATGGGCGATGGGGCCCAGGCTTATGATCTCTCCCTTCTCCTGGGCCGCCCGCTCCATGATCTCTATGGCGCGGCGCACGCCCCAGCAGAAGCCCATGTCCCTGGCCAGTATGATCTCCATACGGTCACCTCGCGTCGTTGGCGCTCTCCATCTCGCACAATCTAGCATACACGCCGCGGTAAGGGGGGTCTAGCAACTCGGCTATGCGACGCATTATCTCCTGCGTCGCCTCCTCCACCTGGGGCGTCCTCACCCTCTCCAGCCGCGGCAGGGAGAAGGGCCGGCCGTAGACCAGCCGCACCAGGGGACGCTCTCCCCGCGCCCAGTTGAAAAAGCTGCGGGGCAGCCGTATGGCCTCCGTCCCCATGATGCCCACCGGGAGGACGGGCGCCCCCGTCTGCAGGGCGATGAGGGACGTCCCCGGGTAGGCCCGGTTCATGCCCGGCCGCCCGCTGCGGGTGCCCTCCGGGAACATACCCAGGGCCATACCGCGGCGGAGGGCCTGGCGGGCCCGTCGGAGCGCCTGCAGATCCGCCTCGAAGCGCCGGACGGGGAGACAGCCATACAGATAGTAGGCCAGGCCGATGACCGGGACATCGAAAAGCTCCTTCTTGGCCATCCAGGCTATGCGCCGCGGCGTCTTGACGGTGATGATGGGCGGGTCGGCCACGCTTATATGGTTGCAGGCCAGTATGAGGGGGCCGCTGCGGGGCACGTTCTCCCTTCCCACCACCTCCACCCGCACGTTGATAGCTACCAGTAGCTGGGCCCAGCTACCGATGTTGGCCCAGTACCACAGGGCCACTATAGGGTCAGGAACCCCGTTTCTGAGCAAGCTGCACCACCTGCTCCACTACCTGCTCGATGGAGAGCCCTTCCGTGTCCAGGACGATGGCGTCCGGGGCGGGGCGGAGGGGCGAGACCTCCCGGGTGGAATCGATCTCGTCCCGGCGCTGGACGTCCCGCTTCACCTGCTCTAGGCTGCCCCGCCAGCCCTGGGCCCGCAGCTCACGGTAGCGGCGACGCGCCCGTTCCTCCAGAGAGGCGGTGAGGAACACCTTCACCTGCGCCCCCGGCAGGACTACGGTGCCTATATCGCGCCCCGCCACCACCACGCCTCCCTCCCGGGCCAGCTCGCGTTGCAGGCGCACCATCTCCTCCCGCACCGCTGGCACCCGGGATACCAAGGAGACCGCCCGTTCCACCTCGGGACGTCGCAGGTGGGGGGTGGCGTCTTCCCCCTCCACCAGGATGGAGGAGGCGTTGGCGGAGCCGGGCGGCGCGGGCCCCAGCCGCATGTGCACGGTGCGGGCCAGGGCCGCCAGGGCTCCGGCGTCGTCGGGGTCGAGGCCGCGCCGCAGGGCCAGCCAGGTGAGGGCGCGGTACATGCTTCCCGTGTCCAGAAAGTAATAACCTAGGCGGCGCGCCACCGCCTGTCCTACCGTCGTCTTGCCGGAGGCGGTGGGGCCATCGATGGCGATGAGGAGGCCCCGCTCCTGCCCGGGGCCCCTGCCTTCGCCGGCCCTCGTCCTGGCCTCCGCCATCTTCCAGCCTATTTTACGGCCCTCGCCCCCCATGCGACACGCCGGTTGACACCTCCTCCCCTGTAGGGCTAATTTGGAGCCAGCGCGTGTCACGAAGCGCAGGAGGCGGAGAGATGACCACCACCAGCTTCACCCTGATGATGACGCCGGAGATTAAGGAACTGAGGGCCCGCACGCGGGCCTTCATGGAAGAGCACATCTACCCCAACGAACGCCTCTTCCAGCGGGGTGGCCCCGAGGCCGACGAGCTCATGAAGGAGCTCAAGAAGAAGGTAAAGGCGCTGGGGATGTGGGCGCCCCACATGCCCAAGGAAGCCGGCGGGATGGGCATCGGCTTCTTCAAGTATGTCTTCATGAACGAGATCCTGGGGCGCAGCTACTGGGCCCCCTTCGCCTTCGGCTGCCAGGCGCCCGACGCCGGCAACGCCGAGATCCTCTGGCTCTTCGGGACCGAGGAGCAGAAGGAGAGGTACCTGCGGCCCCTGGTGGACGGCGAGGTCTACTCCTGCTTCTCCATGACGGAGCCGGACACCGCCGGCTCGGATCCCACCCTGCTCAGGACCAGGGCGGTGCGGGACGGCGACGAGTGGGTCATCAACGGCCACAAGTGGTTCACCAGCGGTGCTGGACGGGCCGCCTTCGCCATCGTCATGGCCGTGACCGACCCCGATGCCAGCAGCCACCGCCGCGCCAGCATGATCATCGTCCCCGCCGGCACCCCTGGCTTCAAGATCGTCCGGCCCATACCGGTGATGGGGGAGGAGCACAGCGACCACTACGAGGTCATCTACGACAACGTGCGCGTACCTGTCACCAATACCCTGGGCCAGCCAGGGGACGGCTTCCTCATAGCCCAGAAGCGGCTGGGACCGGGGCGCATCCACCACTGCATGCGCTGGCTGGGCCAGTGCCAGCGGGCCTTCGAGCTCATGTGCCAGCGGGCCCTCTCCCGCCACGCCTTCGGCGGCCCCCTGGCGGAGAAGCAGGCCATCCAGTGGATGATCGCTGACTCGGCGGCGGAGATCCAGGCCTTCCGCCTCCTCACCATGCACGCCGCCGCCAAGATCGACGCTGGCGAGGACGCCCGCCTGGAGATCTCTCTCATCAAGTACTACGGCGCGGAGGTGCTGCACAAAGTGATCGACCGCGCCGTCCAGGTGCACGGAGCGCTGGGGGTGACGGAGGACACGCCCCTTTCCTTTATGTACCGCCAGGCGCGTCTGGGCCGTATCTACGACGGGCCGGACGAGGTCCACAAGATGGTGGTGGCCCGCCGCGTCCTACAGGCCTTCCAGGGCGGCGGCGTCTACGAGTTCCAGTAGCGCCTCCACCAGCGCCACGCCTCGAGAACGGCCAGCGCCAGGAGGAGGCTGCCCAGGACGCCCAGGCCCGCCAGCAGCGGCCAGGGCCGCCCGCCCGGGGCGCGCTCCGCTGGCGGCGACGGCGGACGTTGGTTGACCAGCGGCGTCGCCCCTATTTGTATGCCCGATATCTCCTGGAAGGGCGTCGCTGTGGGCGACGCCCTTCCCGTGGGGGCGGACCGCCCTCTCCCCTGCAAGGGGCCAGCGCCCGCGGCCTCCCCCCGTCCGGGCGAGGTGAGGGGCGCCGCCACCTCCTGGAAGCTGACGGCATCGAAGTAGGCGCGCGCAATGGCGGCGGAGCGGGGCCGCAGCATCAGGCGGAGCCGGGCGCTGTGAGCGCCAGGGGGCGCAGTCGCCGGGCCGGTGGAGAGGGCCCGGAAGGCGGGCCCGTCCTCATCCAGACGCTGAGGGGAATCGTGAGAGGAAAGGGCCTGCCCGCTTCCGTCCTCGCTGGCGTACCAGGATATGCTCAGCCAGATCTCTTCCGCGGCCGGGTCATCCTTGAGGACGTGGGCCCGCAGCTCGTAACTCGTCCCCGCCCGGACGCGCACCGTCTGGTAGGCCCACTTGGTTGAGGGGGAATCGCTCACCAGGACGGCGGCGTGGCTCCCCTCCAGGGCCGTCCCCGGCTGCCTCGCCAGCGTCCCGCCCACCTTGCGCCAACCATAGGGGGTGCCATCGGGGCGGGCCTCCTCGAAGCCGCCGTTGACCAGGACCGGGAAGACCACAGGCTCCTCCGCGGTGACAGGGGTGAGGGTAGGAGAGGGAGCGGGGCCTGGGCCATCGCTCACCGATGGGGAGGGGGTGGGCGAGGGAGTAGGCAGTTCGCAGGGCTGGCCTGTCGCCCCTTCCTCCTCCAGATGGAGGGAAAGGACGCCGGCGCCCCCCGTCAGCGAGGCGATGCCGTAGCGGGCGGATCGTGAGCGGCAGGGGGCGGTCACGGCCTCCGAGGCTTGCCAGCAGTGGCCGGCCTCGTCCTCGGGGGAGCCCGGTACAGTCTGCTCGGCCAGGGAGTCGCCGGCGGCGTCGGGAGCGTCGTAGAAGACCACCCTGAGCATCACCGCTTCCACTTCCCTGGAGTCGAAGCAGGCCCTCACCCGGTAGGAGGTTGCCATGGTGATGGAGGTCGTCTGGAAGGCCACCCAGCCGGACTGGGCGGCTGCCGGCCGGAGCGAGGGGGTCGGCGAGACGAGGGCCGCCATGCAGGCGGCCATCAGGAGGACGCCGAGCAGCCTGGACATGGGCTCGCCAGCCAGCGAAGGAAGCAGTTAATTCTTTCGACGCTTCAGCCGCTGTGTCAAGTCCGGCGGGCGAGGCCGGACGCAGCCCTGCCCCGGGGCGGGCCCCGGCGCTTGACAGGACCGGCGCATTGACTATCATTTCTAGCGCTAAAACTGGATATTGCCTATATATAGGGAGATTTGTTCACGCTGGAGGTGAGGTATGGGGAGGAGCAGGCCTCGGCGGTGAGCGGTGGTGATGCAGCACTCAGGAGGGGGTGTCTCTCGCGATGAAGTTCGTCCTGTTTCCGCTGCCCACGGTGCCGGCGGCCTCGCTGGAGGAGCGGAAGGCCCTCAGGCCCATAAGTGCCCGCACGGAGCGCTTCCAGATGATGATCGACGAGGTGACGGAGCTGGCCCAGATGGCGGAGGACCTGGGGTTCGACGCCATCGCCTTCCCAGAGCACCACCTGCACTCGGAGGGGCTGGAGATGGGCTGCACCCCTTCGTGGCTCCTCTACGTGGCCATGAAGACCAACCACCTGAAAGTGGGGCCCATCGGCTATGTGCTGGGCTCCTGGGACCCGCTGCGGCTGGCGGTGGAGATAGGCTGGCTGGACCAGCTCACCAAGGGGCGCACCTTCGTGGGCTTCGCCCGTGGCTATCAGGACCGCTGGTACAACAATATGGCGCCGGGCCAGTTCTTCGGCGTGCAGTCCACCCACCACGAGCCCGGTGAGAGGGACGCTCGGAACCGCCGCATCTTCGAGGAGGTCTTCCAGGTGCTGAAGCTGGCTTGGAGCGACGAGCCCTTCTCCTTCAAGGGCGAGTTCTACCAGTACCCCAACCCCTACGACGAGGGGACGGAGTGGCCCCCCGCTCCCTGGACGCTGGAGCTGGGCGCCCCGGGCGAGGTGGACCCCGAGACGATGCGGGTCAGGAAGATCTTCGTGGTGCCCAAGCCCTACCAGAAGCCGCACCCGCCCCTCTGGCAGGCCTTCTCCATCTCGGAGCCCACCATCCGCTGGACGGCCCGCCAGAACATAACGCCTGCCATCCTGACTCCCTATCCACCGCAGCTCCGCCAGCTTGCCGAGGCCTACGTGGACGAGGGGGCCAAGGCGGGCCGCAAGCTGCGCATGGGGGAGAGCATAGGCGTCCTGAAGACCGTGTACTTCAAGGAGGTAGGCGACCCCGAGGACATGGCGATGCGGGGGCTCCTGGGGGTGGGCTTCCGTAACTTCTGGTTCTACTTCGGCTTCGGCGAGGCCTTCCGCCTGCCCCAGGACGAGGAGAAGTGGCCCTTCGGCAAGGCGCTGCTCCCCCTGGAGGAGATCACCTTCCAGCGGGCCGTGGAGTGCGACTTCGCCTTCGCCGGCACGGTAGACGATGTCCTGCGCCGGGTGGAGGCGCTGGAGGAGAACGTCAACCCGGAGTGGTTCGTCTGGCTCATCGACCAGGGGCTCCTCTCTCGCTACGAGCTGAAGAGGGAGCTGGAGCTCTTCGGCCGGTACGTCATCCCGCGGTTCAAGCACTGAGCGGCCCCCGGCGTTCAGACCGTATCGGACGGGGGCGGCGGGGCCGGGGCTGGCCACAGGCCGGCCGCCCCCGCCGTCGGGGGCCGTGCTCCCTCCTCCTGGGGGCAGGGGCAGCGGGCGAGGGGCCAGGAGAGGCCCCTCACGGGCGGCGGCGCCACCAGGATATGCGGCGCACTATGACGACTTCGCTCACCTCCACGGGGGGAGGGAGGGCCTCCGTCCCGGCCAGCTCGCCCCGCCGGGGCTGACGGCGGATGGCGGGGGCCAGGGGCCGCAGCGCCTGACGGACGGCCGCCCGGGCCAGGGCGCGCAGCAGCCATTGCCCCAGCACACCCAGGGCGAGATAGGCAGCCCCCCTGGCCAGGACGGGCACCAGGGGGAGCGAAGGCGCCGGCAGGGCGCTCCTCCCCTCCTCCACCGGGAGCGGTCGTAGCGCTCCCAGGGTGGAGCCGCAGTTGTGGCAGTAGTTGTCCTGCGGCGAACAGTCGGCCCGGCAGTAGGGGCAGAGCATGGTCATCTCCTCCTCAGCGTTCGCCCGGGCCAGCCTCCCGGGAGGCCGCCACCAGCCTCTCGATCTCCTCCGTCAGGTCGAGGCCCGGGATGGGGCGTCCCCGGGCGTCCACCACCCGCTTCTCTCGGACGGCCACCCGGCCCTCGGCCAGGGCGCGCACCGTTTCCACCACCAGGGGCACCTCCCGGGCTACGCCGTGGCGCCGTATCTGGAGGAAGAGAGGGTTCTCCTCCCCCTCGGTGGCCCGGACTTCGGCCAGGGCGCGTCCCTCCATCTGCTGCCACAGAGGGTCGAAATCGGGGCCGCGCAGGGAGTAGAGGCAGTAGGTGACCGGCGGCCCCTCGTCCACCTCCGGCGTCGCCAGGTGCATCATGACGCCTGAACGCTCGGCCCGCGCCTCGATGAGCTGCCAGATGACCTCCTGCCAGATGCCCTTGGGGCCGCCTGGCGGCGCCGGGTGGAGGTTCAACAGGTCATACTCCTGACACATGACATCGCTGGCCACCAGCATGTAGCCGGCCAGGACGGCGATGTCGAAGGCGTAGGGCCTGAGGAGGCGGATGACTTCGCGGTCGTAGTCGCGGCGCCAGGGCGGCAGGGGCTCCCCCTGCCTCACGGGCGGGAGGCCCCGCTGCTGGCGAAAGCGCCGGTAGGAGAAGGTGACCAGGGGGATGCCGTAGGCCTGGACGAGACGCAAGAACTCGTCGGTGTTGGCGTCCTCCCCGGGCTCGCGGTTGCAGAAGACTACGACGATGCGACCCTGAATGTAGCCGCGATCTATGGCCTCCTGCACCGCCGTCAGCAGCTTGCGGGAGGTCTGGCCGCGGGCCGTGGAGAACCAGCCGAGCCTCAGCACGTCTCACACCTTGGCCGGTCGCCAGCCGAAGACGCGTCGGCGCAGGGCGGCCCAGCGGCTGTAGAGGTGGACGTGGGGCGGCGCCCGCCGCTCCACCAGCCGGGCCTCCGCCAGCGCCTCCAGGAAGCCCTGGGGGCCATCGAAGGCGGGCAGCTCGATACAGGCACGCCCCAGCTCGCCAGGGGAGTGGGCATCGCTCACCGCCACGCCCGGTATCCCCTGCAGAGCGGCGAAGTGGCGGGCCTGCTCGTCCGCTCCTGGCGTCATGTTGCGGGCATTGAAGGTCTCTATGACGTCCACGGCGGGAAGGATGCGCCTCAGTCCCTCCTCCCCCAGGCTGTTGCGGAAGCGATCAAAGGGATGCGGCACCATCACCAGCCCGCCCTGGGCCTTCACCCGGGCCACCGCTTCCTCCAGGGGGAGGCCCGGCGGCACCTCTTCGCGGAGGAAGAGGCCCACGATGTCGCCCGCGTCCGTCTTGATCTCCTCGCCGATGATGACGGGGAAAGGACAGAGGCGCTCCATGAGCCTAGCCCCGGCGATGGTGTTGTGGTCGGTGATGGCCACGCAGTTGATCCCCCGTTGCAGGCAGGCCATCACGAACTTGCCAGGGGAGGTAAGGGCGTCCGGTGAGTAGTAGGTGTGGGTGTGCAGGTCCAGCCGCAGGGTGCGAGTAGCCATCAGCCCAGGGACAGCTCCTCACCGTTAGGATATTCCTCCAGGGCGGAAGGGGCCAGCCCCTCGCCGAAGCGGGGGGCCAGCTCCTGCCGCAGGGTGGTTATGCGCAGCCTGGCGCTGTCCAGCATCTCCTGGCAGCGGCGGGCCAGGCGCATCCCCTCCTCGTAGAGGGTGATGGCCTCCTCCAGCCCCAGGCCGCCCGCCTCCAGCCTGGCCACCACCTCCTCCAGGCGACGATACAGCTCCTCGAAGGAGGGCTCTTCCTCAGAAGCCATACTGTCTTGACACCTCGGCCGGAAAGCGGCCCCTGGCCACCTGCACCTCCAGGCGGTCGCCCGGGGCCACCTGTTCGATGCCTGTCACCACTGGCCCGCCCTGCCTGCGCACTATGGCGTAGCCGCGGGCCAGGGTAGCCCGGGGCTCCAGGGCCACCAGGTGCCGTTGCAGGGCTGCCAGCCGTTCCGCCAGGCCGTCCAGGCCCCGTCCGCCCGCCTGATGCAACCGCCGCGCCAGCTCCAGGGTGCGGCGGCCCAGCTCTTCCAGGTCTGGCAGCGCCCGCTCCAGGCGGCCCATGGCCCCGGCCAGCAGGGCGCTGCGGCCGCGCACGGCCTCCTCGGCCTCCTCCTCCAGAGAAGCGATTATAGACCGGAGACGGTGCAGGAGGGCGGCCATGTCTGGGACGGCCAGCTCCGCCGCCGCCGAGGGGGTGGGCGCCCGCAGGTCTGCCGCCAGGTCCGCCAGGGTCAGATCCGGCTCGTGCCCGATGCCACAGATGACAGGGACGCGGCTGGCGTAGATGGCCCGCACCACCGGCTCCTCATTGAAGGCCCAGAGCTCCTCCAGGGAGCCACCGCCCCGGGCCACGATGATGACGTCTACCGCCTCCTCGTTGAGCAGGCGGAGGGCCTCGATCACGCCAGGGACGGCCTCCGGTCCCTGCACCGCCGTGGGGGCCAGCACCACCTCGGCCAGGGGCCAGCGCCGGGCGATGATGTTGCAGATGTCATGGAATACCGCCCCCACCGGCGAGGTGGCGACGCCGACACGCCGGGGGAACGCCGGCAGCGGCCGCTTCCGCGCAGGGTCGAAGAGCCCTTCCGCTTCCAGCTCCGCCCGCAGCCGCTCCAGTTGGGCCTGCCGCAGGCCTACGCCGGCCGCCCGCACGTAGTCGACATAAAATTGGAGGTCGCCCCGCGCCCCGTAGAAGTCAACGTGGCCGTGGGCCAGCGCCTGGAGACCGTTCTCCAGGACGGCGGCGCCGTAGCGACCGCGAAAGAGGACGCAGCGCACCTGGGCGCCCTCGTCCTTGAGGGTGAAGTAGACGTGACCGGCGGCGGTGCGCCGCAGGTTGGACACTTCCCCCTCCAGCCAGAGGTCGCCCAGGTCGGGGTCGCTGGAGAGGAGCTGGGAGAGGGCGCTGGCCAGACGGGAGATGCTCCAGGCCGCCGGTTCGGTGGCCACGCTAGCTGACCTTGCCCAGGTACTCGCCGGTGCGGGTGTCTATCTTCAGGCGGTCGCCCTCGCCTATGTGCAGAGGTACCTGGACCACCAGCCCGGTCTCCAGGCGGGCGGGCTTGGTGCCGCCCTGGGCGGTGTCGCCCTTCACCCAGGGCTCCGTCTCCACCACCCGCAGCTCCACCGCCGGCGGCAGCTCCACGCCGATGGCCTGGTCGCCGTACATGAGGAGCTCGCAGGGGGAGTTCTCCGTCAGGTACTGGATGGCATCGCCCAGGGCCTCGCCGCTCATGGGCACCTGGTCGTAGGTCTCGGTGTTCATGAAGTAGTGGATGTCGTCGTCGCGGTAGAGGTACTGGGCGGGCACTCGCTCCACTCGGGCCAGAGGGAAGCGCGTCCCTGCCTGCACCGTCCGCTCGATGATGTGGCCTCCCCGCACGTCCCGCAGCTTGAGGCGCACCTGGGCGGTGCCCCGCCCTAGCTTCAGGTGCTGGAAGTCCAGGATGCGGTAGAGGTTGCCGTCCACCTCTATGGTCATGCCGCGCTTCAGGTCACCGGTCTCGACCATCTCGTCACCACCTCGGTAGAGTGTGGCCCCTGTCCCTCAGAGGCTGTAGAGCTTGGGGGCGTGGCTGAGGACGCGCACCCCGGCCTCCTCCACCACTACCATGTCCTCGATGCGGATACCGCCCCAGCCCGGTATGTAGATGCCGGGCTCGATGGTGACCACCATGCCGGGCTTCAGGACGTCGTTGGAGCGGGGAGCCAGGCGGGGTGCCTCGTGCACCAGCAGGCCGACGCCGTGGCCCAGGCCATGGCCGAACCGTTCACCGTAGCCGGCCTCCTCGATGACCCGCTGGGCCAGCAGGTGGGCCTCCTCGCCGGTCATGCCCGGCCGCACCAGCTCCTCGGCGGTGAGCTGGGCCGTCAGGACGATGTCGTACAGGCGGCGGAACTGCTCATCCGGCTCGCCCAGGACGATGGTGCGGGTAAGGTCCGAGCAGTAGCCGTTGACTCGCACTCCCATGTCTATGACGATGGGCTCCCCCTCCCGTATGGGCCGCTCACGAGGGTAGGCGTGGGGCATGGCCGACCACTCCCCGGCGGCCACGATGGTGGGGAAGGAGAGGCCGTCCGCCCCGTGTTCGCGGGCGTAGCGCTCTATCTCCCAAGCCACCTGCGCCTCCGTCCATCCGGGCTCCAGGCGGCGGGCTACCGCCTCGAACGCCTCGTCGGCCAGGTCGACGGCCCGCTGGATCCAGTCCAGCTCTTCCGGCTCCTTAATGGCCCGCAGCTCCTCCACCAGTGGCGGGGCAGCCACCAGGTGCGGTCGCTCCTCCTGGGGCATCTGGGAGAGGCAGCGGACCAGCGCCTGCTGCTGGGCCACCGTCACGTTATGGGGCTCGTAGCCTATGCGCCCCCCCGTGAGGCCGGCCTCCCGGACCAGCGCCGGGAACCAGGACTCCGGGGCGCCCACCGCCTTGAAGAGGGTGAAATGGGGTGCCTCCCGCTCCGCCTGCTCGTAGTAGCGGAAGTCGACGGCGATGAGGGCCCTCTCCTGGCCGATGAGGAGCCAGCCTACGGAGCCGGTGAACCCGGAGAGGTAGCGCCGGTTGGCCCCGTAGGTCTTGAAGATGTCCTCCACCGGAGCGCCCACCAGGAGGGCGTCCAGGCCCTCCTGGGCCAGCCTCTCCCTGAGCCTCTGCAATCGCCGCTCCATGCTCTCCCCCTCTTCATGGTCGCTCGGTCCGCCGGCCGTGCCCCTGGCCCGCCGGCCACCCGTTCCTGTCCTCCGTCATGATACCGACGCTGCCAGACCGACGACCAGCGCCCCCGCGCTCGCACTCCCCGCCTGTCACAGGATACGGGACCGTTGCCGCGTCGGGCCACCTTCGTCACCGCTGGCTATCGGGCGGGGCGGCCTCCCGCAGCATCTCTACCAGTGCCTCCAGGGCCAGCAGGTAGCCCCGCCAGCCCAGGCCGCTCACCTGGCCCAGCGCCACCTCCGCCACCACGGAGCGCCGCCGGAAGGGTTCGCGGGCGTGGATGTTGGACAGGTGTACCTCCACCACGGGCCGCCCCACCGCTTCCAGGGCGTCACGTATGGCGTAGGAGTAGTGGGTAAAGGCTCCCGGGTTGATGATGATGGCGTCGCTCCGCTCTCCTTCCCGCTGAACCAGGTCTATCAGTTCTCCCTCGTGGTTGGTCTGGAAGCAGGCCACCTCCACCCCTAGCTGGGCGGCGCGCTGGGCCAGCCTCTCCTCGATATCCCTCAGGGTCAGGGTGCCGTATATCTCCGGCCGCCGTCTCCCAAGGAGGTTCAGATTCGGGCCGTTGAGGACCAGGACTCTCACGACAGCAGCGCCCCGTCAGGGCATCATGGGGAATTATAACTCGCCCAGCGCTACCGTTAGAACCGTATGGCGGCCGCCTGCCCGCCGCGGCCCGGGCTGGCGTCCCCCAGTGAGGGGGCGCTCTTGACGCTCTACCCTGTAGCTGGGTAAACTCTCGCTACCAACGTTCCTGGTGGCTGGTCGTGGATGCCATAGTGGCCACCCTGGGTAGCGAGCCCCAGGTGGTGACCCTTACCCTGGACGTCCTGCTGGCGCGGGGCTTCGCCATCGGCCAGGTAGTGGTGGTCCACACCGAGCCCTCCGCCCTGGGCGATTCCCTACCCCGCCTCAAGGCGGAGGAGGAGCACTACGCCCGCCGCGACCCGCCCGTGGTCTTCCGCTACGTCCCCATAAAGGATGGACGGTTCTTCCCCCGCGACATCACCAGCGAGGAGGAGGCCGCCCTCCTCCTGCGCGTCCTCTACCGTGAGGTGGCCGCCCTGAAGCGAGAGCGACGCCGGGTGCACCTGTGCATCGCCGGTGGCAGGAAGGTGATGGCCGCCTATGGCATGGTGGTGGCGCAGCTCCTCCTGGGGGAGGGTGACCACGTCTGGCACCTGCTATCGCCGCCCGAGCTTCTCCGCTCCCGCGAGATGCACGCCGCTCTCTCTCGGGTGGTGCTGGTGCCCGTGCCCGTCCTCCGCTGGAGCCTCCTCCCCTCCACCATCTCCGAGTTGCTCCTGTGGGACGACCCCTACCGGGCTATCCAGCGGCAGCGAGAGATGCAGGACCAGACGCGGCGCCAGATCCTCCGGGGGTTCTGGAGCCAGCTCACGGCGGCGGAGCGGCGGGTGGCGCTGGCCCTGACCCGCCACGGCGGCAGCAACCAGGAGCTGGCCCGGCGCCTCCGCCGCTCGCCCAAGACCATAGCCAACCAGCTCCAGTCCATATACGAGAAGTACCGCTCCTCTCTGGGGCTGCCGGAGGGCGCCAGGGTGCGGGAGCGCCTGGTGAGCGACCTCGCCTCCTCGCCCGACGTCACAGGCGAGGACGCCCCCACTGGCGCGGGCTCTCCTGCCCGTGCGCGGCAATGAGCGGGGGAAGCGATCGCTGAATATCCGGAGGGCGACCATGACGCCGAGAAGGGGCATGGTACTGACCGTCGGCACCGGGACGCGTCCTGACGTCGACATGTCGGCCCCCCTGGCCAGGAGCGTTCGCGAGGCGAACCCGGACAGGGTAGTCTTGGTCATCACCGAAGAGAGCGCGCCTGTGGCCCGGCGGGTGCGGGAGCAGGTGTCGGGCGTCGAAAGGTGGCACGAGGTGCCCCTCGCCTCCGCCGACGACATCGGTGAGGCATTCCAGGCCTGCATCAAGGCCATCCGCTGGCTCCTGGGCGAGGGTCTGCAGCCAGACCAGGTCACCGCCGACTACACATCGGGGACGAAGTCGATGACGGCGGGGCTGGCCCTGGCGGCGGTGGCCCTGCGCTGTGGAAGCCTGCGTTACATAGCCGGGGAGAGGGACACGGGCGTCGTCGTCAGTGGGACGGAGCGCTTCCTGGTGACTCCGCCAGCCGCCGTGTTGGCCCTGGACGACCTGCGCCTGACCGAGGAGCTGATCCGGCGGTTGCAGTTCGACACCGCCCAGAGGGTCTGCGAGGCCATCAACGTCCACCTGTTGCTGTACGATGACCGGCAGCGACGGGACGCCCTGCTGACGCTGGCCCGGGCCTATGAGTTCTGGGACCGCTTCCGCCACCACGAGGCTGTGGACCGCTTCCAGAGCCTGCGGGACGCTCCCGCGCCCCCCGACCTCCTCCCCGACCGCCGGACGGTCCAGCGGCTGAAACCCATAGGTGACGCTGCGTACATGGACGTCCCCACGTCAGACCTCCTGGCGGACCTCATCGCCAACGCCCAGCGTCGGCTGCTGGAGGGGCGCTGGGACGATGCCGTGGCCCGTCTCTACCGGGCCGCCGAGATGCTGGCCCAGATGGTCCTCTGGGAGCGCTATCGTCAGCGGACCGGCGACCTGGACCTGGACCGGCTCCCCGAAGCAGCCCGCTCCCTGGCCCAGACCGACGCCGAGGGGCGAGCGCGCGTCGGGCTGGAGAGGGCCTACCGGGTGCTGGAGGCCTACGGTGAGCGCCTGGGCCAGCGGTTCTACGAGACGGTGCGGCGCTACCTGTCCCAGCGCAACGACAGTATCCTGGCCCACGGCCAGAAACCTGTCGGCAGGGAGGCGGCTGAAGGCTTCCTCTACTCCCTCCTGGCCCTGGTCAGGGACGAGGTGCCGGACATCGACGAGCGGGTGCGGGCCCTTCAGTTTCCCTGGCTGGTCGCCGAATCACCGTCCCGACGGGAATAGGTTTCGGTAGAGGCGTCGCTAGGTCGTCCTGCCCAAGGCGAAACGGGCCGGTCTGCTCATGCGGGCCTCCGCCGCGAGCGGTAGCTTGGAGAACGGAACGTAGGTGCAAGAGGTAGCGTCGGTCCCGGAGAGGAGTGAGGATGCCAATGCGGACAGTCCTAGTGACGGTAGGCACATCGGCGATCAGCAACTTCGCCCGGCACAACAACGGGAAGTCGCCGGCCTCGGCGAAGGAGCTGGCGTGGTATCTGAGGCAGACATCGCCCAGGGAGGCCAGCGCCGAGACCAACTCCCTGTCTCATCTCCTGCGGGAGGACGACCGGCTGGTGTTTCTGGCCTCGTCCACGGAGGAGGGCCGCCTCTGCGCCGGGGCCCTGCGGGAGCTGTACGGCCCCAGCCGCTGCCGCATCGAGGAGGTGCCGGGTCTGACCTATGAGGAGGCCCGCTTCAGGATGCGGGGCCTTCGCTCCCTGGTCTCCAAGCTGGTGGAGCTGGTGGAGGGGGAGAAGCGCTTGGAGAGAGAGGTGGTCATCAATGCCACGGGCGGTTTCAAAGCGGAGATCGCCTATGCCAGCCTGGTAGGTCTCCTCTTCCGGGTGCCGGTCTACTACCTGCACGAGCGCTTCGACCAGATCATAGACCTGCCACCCGTGCCCGTCTCCTGGGACTACGCCCTGCTGGCTGAGCACCGCGACCTTCTCCGCTGGCTGGAGGAGGGCGGCCCGCGTCCGGCCCGCGAGGTGGAGCAGCGCCTCCAGGGCCGTCCCGAGGAGCTGCGCCTCCTCCTCTCCAGCGAGGACGGCGACCAGGTAGAGCTGTCGCCGGCGGGGCTGGCCCTCTTCCGGGCCTTCGAGGAGCGCTGGGCCGAGGCCGAGAGGGTGCCGGTCTATCTGTCGTCCCGGGCCAGATCCGCCTACGACTCTCTGAGGGGCGCCGACCGCTCTCAGGTCGATGATCTGCTGGAGAAGCTCCGCCTGCCCGACTGGCGCCGGAGCAATGCCCGTCACCCGGAGAATGTCGACTTCCTGACGGCGCCCGGGGGCCGCATCGGCTGGCGCCTCTGCTTCTACGAGGACGGGGATGGCTCCCTGCGCGTCCTGGAGGTGCTCCGCCACGACGACTATGAGCGAGTCCTCAGGAGGGGACGCCGCCGGGCGGACTACAGCGGCTTCACCCCCTGGAGGGAAGGGTGATGGGCGAATCGTCAGAGTACGCGCGGCGCTTCGCCAGTGCCGTATGCCAAAAGGCGGCCTATGGCCTGGCCACAGCCCGGTTGGAAGTGCGCGCGATGCACCTGGCCATCATGGGCATTGCACTCGCGCCAAGCATGGGAGGCCTGTGATATCGCTAGTGGGAGGCGTTTAAGAATGGCTGGGAGTGTGGCCATACATACAGGTTCGGGACGTGGGACCGGCAACCTCTGGATAGATACTGGCCTGGTCATCCTGGCCCAGGGGCTGGAAGAAGGCGAGCACGAGGCCGATGCCGTCGTCGAGTGGCTCCTGGCCAGGGTCACGCAGAAGACCGGCAATACCGGCCTCTACTACGACCTGCGCGAGGGTCGACTCCAGGAATACGAGAAGACTAACTGGGCCTATCCCATCAACCTGTTCATCAAGGTGGCAGGCGATGCCGGCAAGAAGGTGACCATCGACGGGCAGACGTACCCCACCCGGCCGCCCGCCTTCCACCTCAAGCTCGACCTCAGTAAGAGGCCGGCCTCGTGCGACATCTGTGGCGAACATGGGCCCGTCACCGATGCCAAGATGTGGATGTTACCGTTCCTCGTGGATCCCAGCAAGTTCGGCAATTTCTACCCAGGGCTCAGGCGCGGGGTACGGCTCTGTGCCCGCTGCGCCCTGGCGGGCCTGGCCGCCTATCTGGGCTGGTTGTGGAAGGCCCAGGGGCAGGACGCCCTCCACTTCTTCATCTTCCATTCCGAGCTGGACGAAATGGAGCGCCTGCACCGCCAGGTACTGGGCCCGCTGCGGAGCCAGGGCGGGAAGGGAGGCAACGCGCCGGTCGCCTTCTCTGGCCCGTACATCCACGAGACGGTGCTGGGGCT
>ERZ511473.259-NODE-259-length-109569-cov-15.451622_pt1 | contig 109569 bp, 111 predicted proteins | sample MGYA00374947_ERZ511473 | MGnify/ENA primary metagenome ERZ511473 (study PRJEB26303, sample SAMN06343854) | sediment metagenome | isolation source: hot spring sediment | place: Canada: British Columbia | collected 2012-09-26 ... | reverse complement strand
GTGGTGAGCGTGGAGCCGGGGGCGCGGGAGTCGGTGGAGACATGGAGCCGGGTGCTGCGGGACCTGCGGGACCGGGGGCTGCGGGCACCCCGGCTGGTGATCGCAGACGGGCACCTGGGGTGTTGAGGGGCGGTGCGGAACATCTGGCCGGAAGTGGACGAGCAGCGGTGCTGGAACCACAAAGTGGTGAACGTGCTGGACCAGGTCCCCAAGACGCAGCACCCAGCCGCCCGGCGGATGCTGCGGGAGGTGATGTACGCGCCCACCCAGGCCGAGGCGGAGCGCAAGCGGCAGCAGTTCGAGGCGTGGGCCCAGTCTCGGGGCTACCGGACGGCTGCCGAGACTCTGGCCAGGGACTGGGAACGCATGGTGACCCTGTACCGGTACCCCCGGGAGCACTGGGTGCACATCCGGACGGTGAACGTGGTGGAGTCCCCGTTTGCGGCGCTGCGGCTACGGACGGACGCTGCGAAGCGCTTCAAGCGCTCAGACCGGGCCACGGCCGTGATCTGGAAGATGCTCATGGTGGCGGAACGCCGCTTCCGCCGGCTGAACGCGCCGCACCTGCTCGGGAAGGTCTACGCGGGCGTGCGGTACGTGGACGGAGTCGAGGCTACCCAGGAGGTCGCCGCCTGATGGCAAAGTACACACCTCTTGACGGAACCTCCTGATCATGTTCTGAGCGAGGTACATCCAGCCTAAACAGAGGAAACCCAAAGCCGCCACGATGAAGGTGACGGGGTGATCCAGCAGGAGGAAGACGAGGTCGTGGAAGTAGGGCCGAACCGGAATCCCAAGTTCCTCACCCGCACCCGATACAAGAGCCGTCAGGAATTCGGACCCAGTGGTGCGGACCAGAAGACCTCCCAGCCCCGCTGTGGCCAAGGTCACAGCACCGAGGGCGCTCAGCATCCCCAGCGGCTGGTTACGGCGGAAGTCTTTAAGCTCAGGCGTAATGAAGGTTGTTCCTACGGTCCAGGGCAGCACCAGGAACGCGGCAGGCACGACGGTCAGAACGGACCCATCCGGTCGTGTCGGGGTTGGCGCCCGCCGTGTGAGAATGTCGTAGGCCTGGGGCACGCCGACCGCTCCGCGGATGAGAGCGTCGAAGCGGGCACGGAACTGTGCTTGGTCAGTCGTGGCCAGGGATCCCGCAAGGACGAGGACGGCCGATGTCGCCAAGAGGAAGGTCCAACGCTGGATCCGCAGGAACAGACCGATGCCGAGGGAGGCTACTACGCCAAACCCCAGGATGACGCCAGTCCCCAGCAGCAGGGTCGACCCGGGCCGATCCAGCCAGGCACTCCCTCGCAGGAAGTCAGGTCGGCCCAGGACAAGAGCCAGGGCGGTCATAACTCCGCGTAGCCCGACCGTCGGGAAGGAATAGGCACCGAAACCGATCCAGAAGCACAGCCAAATCGCCCAGTTCCAGCTGCACAGAAAGCCCAGGGCTGGGTGGAGTACCTGTCCCACGTAGGCGTAGTCCCCGCCTGCGCGGGGAATACGAACTGAGAGGAGGGCGTACGCTGCTACAGGAAAAACGGCCAGAATACCGGCCAGTAACACGCCGGGGACGAGGTGACGTGGGTGGCTCACCGTCACCGCCACGGCATACAGGTACACGAGCGCGAGGGCGAAGGAGGTGAAGTACACGTTGTAGATGAACACGTCGAGAGGGCGCATGGCTCTCGGTGCGAGCGCAGCAAGGGCGCTCGCGGAAGAGGCGAGGGTCTGCCCTACGTCGCGCCAGCCCGCCCGGGCGCCCGCACGGTGCAGGGCACCCGAGGGAAGAGCTGTGATCCATCGTTCAGCTGCCATGGGACCCTGCCTTGATCCACAAGGGCTCCCAGGCTTCCAGGTGGGCCTCCACCGCCCGGCGCGCACCATCAGGGTCATGACGGCGCAACGCTTCGAGGACGGCCGAATAGGTCTCGGTGAGCGGCAAGACCGGACCTGTCCAACGACGGAGGTTGGGCACAAGTAGCCGCAGCGGGTCGACAACTCCACTCCATAGGCGGCGGAGCCTCGGCATCCCCGCGATCTCCAAGAGTCGGGCGGAGAACTCGACGTCACGGTCCACCGTGGCTTCCCAATTCCCCACGATGGCCGCATCGTGAGCCGCACCGGCCAGCTGCTCAAGGTAGGCCAAGTCGTGCGGATCGCAGCGGGTCGCCGCGCATCCCGCGGCGTACCCTTCCAGGAGCGCCCGGAGAGCGAGGATCTCCCGGATATCATGCGGGCCCAACCGCACCACGAAGGTGCCACGATGAATCCGACTCACCACGAGCCCCTGCTCCTCAAGGCGCGCGAGAGCCTCCCGTATGGGTGCCCGACTCACCCCCAGCGCCTCGGAAAGTCGAGCCTCCACAATCCGTTCTCCGGGAGACAGGCGCCTCTCGAGGATGGCCCGCCGGATCGCTCGCTCGACGGCCTGGGTCAGCCCCTCACGCCCAAGGGCAGGGAAGATCTCCTCGGCCATGGAGAGTCGATTGTCGACAATCGGCCACATACTACTATGTCGGAGGCCGGCCGATCAAGAAGAGAGCCGGATCAGGCCCCTAGCGATGCCCTCACCCTACCTCCACCGGCTCTTCTCTCCGGATGCGGACCGAGACGATGCGGGAGACGCCCGGTTCGTCCATCGTCACCCCGTAGAGCATGTCGGCGGCCTCCATGGTGGCCTTGTTGTGGGTGATGATGACGACCTGGCTCTGTCCTGTCAGTTCCCGCAGGAGCTCTGCCACGCGCTGGGTGTTTGCCTCGTCCAGCGCCGCCTCGATCTCGTCGAACACACAGAAGGGGCTCGGGTGCACGCGCAGGAGCGCGAACACGAGCGCGAGTGCCACCATTACCCGCTCCCCGCCCGAGAGTGCACCGAGCTGGCGCACCTTCCGCCCGGGCGGTTGCACGGTGATCTCCACCCCTTCTGTCCCGTCCTCTCCCACCACCCGCACGAGGGAGGCTGTCCCTCCGCCGAAGAGCCGCCGGAAGCAGTCTTCGAAGGCGCCGTCCACCTCCTGGAAGGTCTTGCGAAACTGGCGGTCCATGAGCCATTCCACCCGCGCCATGAGATCCTGCAGGATCGTCCGGGCAGCCTCGATGTCCTCCACCTGGGCCCGCAACGCCGCAATTCGTGCCGTGAGCTCCTCGTGCTCCTCCTGAGCCCGCAGGTTCACGGCCCCCAGTGCCAGAAGACGCGCCCGCAAGTCCTCCACCCGCCGCAGGAGGACTTCCCGGTCGAGATCGCGCGGTGCCACCACATCCGCCTCCTCGAACCCTACCCCGAACTCCTCCCGGATCCGGGACGCGGCCGCCTCCCACTCAGCCTCCAGGTGCGCCCGCCGGACCTCGGCCCGACGCAGCGCCTCCTCGTGCTCCCGCACAGCCGCCCGCACCGCTTCCTGCTCCGCCTGGAGGGCAGAAACCTCCTGGGCCGCCCGCTCGCGCGCCTGAGCCGCCTCGGTGATGCGGCGCCGCACGGCCTCCTCCTCGGCGCGGGCCGCGGCCAGCTGAGAAGTCGCCTCCTGAATTTGGGCGATGAGTTGCGCCCTCTCCCCGATGAGGGAGTCCTGCTCGGCCCGCAGGGCGGCGATGCGGGAGTCCAGCGACAGGTGCGCGGCCTCCCGCTCGGCGATGCGACCGCGTACGGTGCTTAACTGGGTGAGAGCCTCCGAGAGACCATCGCGTGCGCGCCCGACTGCTCCCACCACCTCTTCCCGCTCCCGCTCGGCGTCGGCGGCGCGCTTGAGCGCCGAGTCCAGCTCCGCCCGCACCCGCCGGAGCCCCCCCTCCAGGGCGGCGAGGTCGGCGGTGAGGCGCGCCTCTTGCTCATCCAGGCGCTCCAGCTCACTGCGCACCTCCCCGAGCTCGCGGGCGGCTTCCTCGGGCTGCGACCGGGCGAGCGCCTCTTCTAGGCGGGCGAGCTCCCACCGGAGGGCCTCCAATCCAGCCTCCGTCGCACTCCGGGTGCCTACGGCCTCGTCTATTTCCTCCCTGATGTGCGCGATCCGCGTGCGGAGCTCACCGATGCGCTCCTGCAGCGCTGCGTGATGGTCCTCCAGAGCCGCTAACTGGGCGCGCAGCGCCGCCATCTCCGATGCCCGGGCGAGGGGGCCATCCGGCAGGCCAGCAGGAGGGTCGGTGCGCTCCGGGACGTGCGGCATGCACCACGTGCCGTTGGGTTCCAGGACGTCACCCTCCCAGGTGACGAGGCGGCCCCGGAATCCTCGGGTGCGGAGCGCCACCGCTGTCTCCAGCTCTGGCACGACCCACGTGTCGGCCAGCATCGCGCGGACGAGGGGTGCGACGGTCGGATCGCACCGCACGAGCTCCAGGGCAGGAACCCCTCCCTCGGGTGCTTCCCGCTCTTCCTGCGGACCCACGAGGTCGGGTACGAGGAACTCCGCACGTCCGCCGCGCGCACGGAGCCAGGCCCGCGCGGCCCGGGCATCCCCCAGGGAGGACACCACGAGGGCGAAGAGGGAGTCCCCCAGGGCGGCCTCGACCGCGGCGCGGTTCTCGGGGTCGGCGTCCACGAACTCCACAAGGACGCCCCGCACGCCCGAAAGCTCCGGCACTTCGGGGCGCACGCGGAGGAGCTCCCCCAGATCTTCTCCGCCAAACCCTCTCCTTTCCAGGGTATCCAGCCGCGCCCGGTGGACCGCGCACGCGAGGGCCGCATCCCGCTCCTCGGCCTGAACGCGCTCCAGCTCCGCCTCAACAGAGGCACACTCGGCCCGCAGCGCCGTGATCCGGCCGACGAGGGCCTCCAGGTCGGCTTCCCGCCGGGCAATCCGGTCCTGCAGGTCCTGCCGCCGGGTCTTCGCGTCCGCGCGTTCCGCCCACCGGTGCATCAGGTGGTCGGTCAGCTGGGCGCTCCGGATTCGGAGGGTCTCCCGGCGGGCGTGGAGGGCCGTGAGCTGGTTTCGGGTCTGGGCGCGGGCGTGCTCCAGTTCGAACACGTCCGCCCGCAACCGCTCCACCTCCTCCGCGAACGCGCGGAGTGCGGAGGTGGTGGCCTCCAGGCGGGAGGTCTCCCCCCGCACCACCTCCTCCAGGCGGGCAACCTCCTCCGCCCAAGCCCGTTCCCGATCGCGCAACGCCTCAAGGACGTCGGCTCCGCCGTGGCGTTCCCGGAGGAGCTGTCCGAGGTCGCGCTCGGTTCTTCGGATCCGCTCCTCGCACGCCCGAAGGCGCTCCTCCAGGAGCTGCACCTGGGCCTGTGAGGTCCGGGCGGCCTCCACGGCCCGCACGAGCTCTCGTTGGGCCGCCTCCAGGAGGGCGGCCGCCTCATCGTGGCGGCCTCGCGCATCGGCCCACGCACCCTCCACGTCTCGGGCGCGCGTACAGGCGGCCTCGTACCGCTTCCGGGCGGATTCGGCCGCCGCGAGGGCGCGCCGGAGCTGTGCCCGCGTGCGCCGCGCCGCCTCCACGTGCAGGAGGAGTTCGGTCTCCCGCAGGGCCCGTTCGGTCTCCCGGTACTCCCGGGCGGCCTCCGCCTGGAGGGCGAGGGCGTCCCTTCGGGCCTCCAGTTCGGCGAGGAGGTCTGTGACCCGCTCCAGGTTCTGGGATGCGTGCGCAAGCCGCCGCTCGGCCTCCCCGCGCCGACGCTTCGGGCGCGTGAGCCCGGCCGCTTCCTCCAGCACGGCCCGGCGCTCCTCGGGCGAGGCGTTCACGAGGGACTCCACCTCGCCCTGCCCGATCATGGCGTAGCCCCGTCCGCCCAGCCCCGTACCCAGGAACGCCATCTGGATGTCCCGCAGCCGGCAGGGCACCCCGTTCAGGAAGAACTCGCCCTCGCCCGCCCGCGTGGCCCGCCGCGTCACGGTGACCTCCGCGAAGGGGAGCGGCAGGATCCCGGACTCGTTGTCGACCGTGAGGTCCACCTGCGCGAGCCCGTGGGGGCGGCGGGTGCTCGTGCCCGCAAAGATCACGTCCTCGGTGCGGTGGGTTCGCAGGGCCCGCCAGGACGTCTCGCCCAGAACCCATCGGATCGCGTCGAAGAGGTTGCTCTTGCCCGCCCCGTTGGGTCCCACGATGGCTGTGATGCCGGGGCCGAACTCGAGCTCCGTGCGGTCCGCGAAGGTCTTGAACCCGCGGAGCTCCAGGCGTTTCAGGTACATCGATGCCTCCGTGCGCTAGGGCGTTCGGCGGGATTGTTCTTAGAGGCTTCGACCTGCCGGCGTCCGATCCTCTTCCCAGAGCGCCCGGTACAGCCCGGCCACCCGCTCGGTCATCCCTTCCACAGACCAGCGCGCGGACAGGGCCTGAGCCCGCTCACCCATCCGGCGCCGCAACTCGGGATCGTCCGCAAGACGACCGCACGCCTGGGCCAGCGCCTCCGGATCCGGGGGCACGAGGAAGCCGGTCTCGCCGTCTCGGACGGTCTCGGCCGTACCCGTGGCGTCCACCGCGGCCACAGGTAGGCCGCACGCCTGGGCCTCCGCCACCGCGATCCCCTGGGTCTCGGTCTGGGATGCGAAGGCAAAGAGGTCACTCGCGCATAGCCACGCGAGGACTTCAGGATGCGGCCGCAGACCCGCAAAGGTCACGCGATCCGCGATCCCAAGACGCTCCGCCCGACGCTCCAGGGCCGGCCGCTCGGGCCCCTCGCCCACGAGCAACAGGTGGAGGTCGCGCCCCACACAGGCCCGTGCGAAGGCGTCCAGCAGGAGCTCGAGTCCCTTCTCCCGGGCGAGCCGGCCCACGTAGGTCACGAGGATGCGGTCGCGGGGGATCCCCAGCGTCGTGCGGTCCGCCGGACGGGTGCGCGCGATGGCATCCAGGTCTAGCGCCGCCGTGGGGATCACCGCGATCCGGGTCCGCACGCCCTGGGAGCGGAGTATGCGGGCGATCGCCTCCGAGGGCGCGATCACCGCGTCGCACCGGTTGCAGAACCGCACCACATGGGCCCGCACGGATCTGGCGAGGAGCCCGCGAGGGATCCACGGTGCGTAGTGCACATAGTCCGGGTAGCGGGTGTGGTGGGTGAAGACCACCGGGACGCCGAGCGCGCGGCCCACCTGGAGGCCCAGCCGGCCCGCCACGAAGGGCGAGTGCACGTGGACGACCTCGATGCCCAGGGTGCGAAGTCGGCGCAGCAATCCGGGTTGCCAGGGCAAAAGGAGCGGGAAATCCGGGTAGGGTGGAAGCCGCACCGCCGGGAGTCGGTGCACATCGGGCTCCGCATCCGAATACCCTGGATACCGAGGGACGAAGAGGTGAACCCGGTGGCCCAGGCGGCGGAGTCCCGCGGCGAGGGATGCCACTGAGTGGACGACGCCGCTCGTGCGCGGACGGTAGGAGTCGCTGAAGGCCGCCACGTTCACGCCCCCCAGTGTACCGGAGGGAATGCCGCGTTTGCGACCCGCGTTGAGGTCCGCGGCGAGAACAGGACAGGCTAGAATGGCTGAGTAGGACGATGAACCGCATCTACCTGGACCACAGTGCGACCACGAGGCCCTTGCCGGAGGCCGTGGAGGCGGTGGTGCACGCCCTCACTGGCCCGTGGGGGAATCCGTCTTCCCTCCACAGGATGGGGATCGAGGCGGAGCGGCTCCTCTATGAAGCCCGGGCGCACATCGCCGCCCCCCTCGGGGTAGACCCCGCCGAGATCCTCTTCACTTCAGGTGGCACCGAGGCGAACAACCTGGCGCTGTGGGGAGCGGTCCTGGATCGCCCGAACCCCCATGTGGTCACGACGGCCATCGAGCACTCCTCGGTCCTCGAGGTCGCACGGCGGATGCGGGATCGGGGCGTGCGGGTGGACATCGCTCCGGTGGACCGCGAGGGGTTCGTGCGGCTCGATGCGCTGCGGGAGGTCGTTCGGCCGGACACCGCGGTGGTGAGCGTGATGCTCGTGAACAACGAGGTGGGGACCCTCCAGCCCCTCGAGGAGGTAGTCCGGATCCTCGACGAGGTGGAGGCGCGATCCGGCCGACGGCCCCTGCTGCACGTGGACGCAGTCCAGGCGTTCCTCAAGGTGGAGGTGCGGCCCCGCACCCAGCGGTTCGACCTCGTGACCCTGTCGGGCCACAAGGTGGGCGGTCCCAAGGGGATCGGGGCGTTGTACGTGCGGAGGGGCGTGCGGCTCGCGCCGCTGCTCGTGGGCGGCGACCAGCAGCGCGGTCTACGGCCCGGCACCGAGAATGTACCTGGGGCTGCGGGGTTCGGGGCTGCTGTGCAGGCCCAACACCGGACCTGGCCCCAGACCAGCGAGCGGATGCGAGCACTCCGGGACCTCCTGCGCGATCTCTTGGCCGATATCCCAGAACTCGTTCCGAACACGCCGGCTCACTGCACGGCCCCCCACATCCTGAACGTCACATTACGCGGCGTCCGAGGTGAGGTCCTCGTCCACCGCCTGGAGCAGGAGGGCGTGTTCGTCTCCACGGGATCGGCGTGTCACTCCCGGAAGGCCAGGCCGAGCCACGTGCTCCTCGCCATGGGCCGCACCGAGGAGGAGGCGATGTCCAGCATCCGGGTGAGCCTGGGAGCTGAGACGACCGAGGAGGAGGTCCGCACCGCCGCGCAGGCGATTCACAGGGCGGTGGAGGAACTGAGGGCGGTCCCGGCGAGGCGGTAGCCGTGGAAGAGGTCGTCCTGGTCCGGTACGGCGAGATCGGCCTCAAGGGCCGCAACCGCGCGTTCTTCGTGCGCCGGCTTGAGGAGAACCTCCGCCGCGCCCTCGAAGGACTGGAGGGGGTTGTCGTGGAGAACCGGTTCGACCGGCTCGTGGTGCGGCCCGCATCAAGCCCCCAGGAGGTGGTCGAGCGGATCCGCCGCACCTTCGGCGTCGTATCGGTGAGCCCTGCCCTGAGAACTTCGGTAGCTCTGGAGTCCATCGAGCGGGCGGCCGAGGAGGCGATGGCCCGCGCCCTTATGGGAAAGTCCGGTGCCACCTTCCGGGTGAGCGTCCACCGCACGAACCCCCGCTTCCCGATGCGCTCCATGGATCTCGAGCGTCACCTCGGGAGCCTCCTCCAGGCCCGCTTTCCGGGGTTGGTCGCGCGGATGAAGGACCCGGAGATCGAGCTCGCCGTGGAGGTGCGGGAGGAGGCGTACGTCTACACGGAGGTGTGGCCCGGATGGGGCGGGCTCCCGGTGGGCACCGGGGGTCGGGCCGTGGGGCTGCTGTCGGGCGGGATCGATAGCCCCGTGGCGTTGTGGATGATGGCCCGCCGCGGGATGGAGATCGAACCCGTGCACTTCCACGCCTTCCCCTTCACGAGCGAGCGGTCCAAGGAGAAGGTGGTGGCCATCGTGGAGCATCTCAGGCCGTGGACCGGCCAAGACGGACTCCACGTCGTGCCCTTCGCAGAGGTCCAGCGGGCCATCGCCGCGTCCGTGTCCGAGCCTCTGTGGACCCTCGTGATGCGGCGGATGATGATGCGGGTCTGTGAACGGATCGCCCACCGGATCGGTGCGCGGGCGCTCGTGACGGGCGAGAGCCTCGGACAGGTAGCAAGCCAGACCGTGGAGGCCCTCCACGTGATCGAGGCGGTAACCCAGCTCCCTGTCCTGCGGCCCCTCATCGGCCTCGACAAGCAGGAGATCGTCCGGCGGGCCCAGGAGATCGGCACCTACGAACTTTCGGTGCTCCCCTACGAGGACTGCTGCACGCTCTTCGTCCCCCGCCACCCCCGCACGCGACCCACCCTGGACGAGGTGGAGCAGGCGGAAGCGCAGCTCCCGGTGGAGGCCCTCGTGGCGCAGGCGGTGGAGCAGACAGAGGTCGTCCGATCCAAGGAGACGGTCACGGCCTGACGGGACGCACGCGGAGCGCGGGGTGCTCCTAGAGGAGCTGGGCCCGCACGCGGGGGGCTCTGCCGTGGGGGGTCTGGAGCCACTCCACTCGGCCCGTGAGGGCGCTGCGGGCGTACCGGAGAACGGCGAGCGGTGCACTCAGCACCTGGTGGGATCCCATGAATAGGTAAGCCGCCATGGCACCTGCGATCCGGAGCGGGTGCCAGCCGATCCGGCTGCCGATGGAGATCCCCAGCGACGCGGTCAGGAGGAGGAACGCACCGTCCGTCACTGCCGGCGGGAGGGAGCGGCCGAGCGGCAGCAGGTACAGGGGCTCCAGGACGTTCCGGAGGAGGGTGGCGGCGCCGTACAGGTAGCTCGTGAAGATCGCGGCAGGGATCACCACCGAGCCGGTTAGGAAGAACACGAGGTCCAGCTTCTGGAACGGGGTCGCCCGCCCCGTGAGGATCGCCCGCAGGTGCGTGCTCAGTGCCCCGAGGGCTCCTTCTGACCAGCGCGTGCGCTGCCGCACGAGCTGCCACCACGTGGGCACCGACTCCTCCCACACGACCGCCTCCTCGCAGTAGCGCACCCGCCAGCCCAGGGCGTGGAACCGGATCGCGAGGTCGATGTCCTCGGTGAGGGCCTGGGGGTTCCACCCGCCGACGCGCACAAGTGCCCGGCGGTTCACGACGACACCGTTCCCGCCGAAGATCACGCAGGCGCCGAAGCGCTCCCGGGCCCGCTGCATGAGTGCCTGGAAGACCCGGAACTCCACGTCCTGACCCCAGGCAACGAGCGTGCGGGCGGGATGGTGGAAGAGCCTGAGTCCCTGCACGCCGGCGACCCCGGGCTCCAGGAGGTAGGGGACCGCTCGGAGGAGGAAGGCCGGGTGCACGCGGGCGTCGGCGTCGAACACCGCCACGAGCTCCCCCTGCGCCTTGTGGAGGCCCGCGTTCAGGACGGCGGCCTTGCTCCCCCCAGCCCCCTCCGGGATCCGCACCACCTGTGGCGCGACGGGCAACCGGTGGGAGAGGGCCCGGACGACTTCTGCGGTGCCGTCCGTGGAGGCGTCGTCCAGCACGATCACCTCGAACCGGGGAGTTCCGTTCGGATCGTGGTAGCGAAGGGAGCACGCCGACCGCACGCTGCGGGCGATCACCGCGGCCTCGTTGCGGGCCGGGATGAGCACCGTGACGAAGGGGAGGTGGGGAAGGGGAGGAGCCGGAGGACGTCGGAAGCGGGCGAGCACGCCCAGCGCGTGCATCGTGACCCCGTACAGCGCGTAGGCGAGGAGGATCCCCTGGAGCCACACGATGTCGTGGGTGCGGATGCTGTAGAGGAGGAAGGCTACCCATACCGCGCCGCCCAGCGCGATCCAGGCCACAACCTCGGGCCGTCGGGCCGGCATCACGACGGGTGCCGGACGAGTTCGGCTCCCTCTACCAGACGGCGCAGGGACTCCTTGTAGGGCGGGGTCACGATCCCCGCGTCGGTGACGATCGCGGTGACAAGCCCAGCCGGGGTCACGTCGAAGGCGTCGTTCCAGGCGGGCGTTCCCTCCGGCGCGATCGGAAGGCCGCCGATGTGGGTCACCTCGCGGGGGTCGCGTGACTCGATGGGGATCACTTCTCCACTGGGGGTGCTGAGATCGATCGTGGAGCGCGGGGCCGCCACCCAGAAGGGGATGCGGTGGTGGCGGGCGAGGACCGCGAGGCTATAGGTGCCGATCTTGTTCGCCACGTCCCCGTTCGCCGCGATCCGGTCCGCTCCTACGATCACGCGGTCCACCATCCCGCGGGCCATGAGCCACCCGGCGGCGGAGTCCGGGATCAGGTGGAAGGGGATGCCGCACCGCAACAGCTCCCATGCCGTCAGACGCGCGCCCTGCAGCGTCGGACGCGTCTCGCAGGCGAACACATGGATCCCCTTTCCGGACTCGTGGGCCGCGCGGAGGATGCCGAAGGCGGTCCCGATGTCCACCGTCGCGAGGGATCCGGTGTTGCAAAGGGTGAGGATCCGCTCGCCATGCCGGATCATGGCTGCACCGATCTGGCTCAGCCGGCGGTTCGCCTCCACGTCCTCCTCGGCGATCCGGTGGGCCTCCTGGAGGATCGCCGAGGCGTTCGCCTCCGGGCTTTGGTCGACTTCCACGCGCCCAAGCACGCGCCGGACGGCCCACCGCAGGTTCACCGCGGTGGGCCGGGCGGAGGCGATCTCCCGCGCCGCCTCCTCCAGCCGATCCTGGAAGGTGGCGGGGTCGGTGGCGGCCTCCCGAGCCGCGAGGGCCACCGCGTAGGCACCGGCCGCTCCGATGGCCGGTGCCCCGCGGACGCGCATCGCCCGGATCGCCTCCACGACGTCCCGCCAGTCGGTGAGGCGCAGTAGATGAACCTCGTGCGGAAGACGGGTCTGGTCCACAAGGACGAGGGCGTCCTGTTCCCAGCTGACGCTTCGCATCGCCGCTCAGGGAAGCGGCAGGAGCGGACTCCCCGTGCGTGGGGTGGCCGCAGAGGGCGCGGTGATCGCCACGTGGCTTGGGGCGAACAGGAAGATCTCCTCGCCCACCTGCTGCACGTGGCCATCCAGCGCGTAGTCCACCCCGCACAGGAAGTCCACGATCCGCCGCGCCACATCGCGCTCTGCCTCGTGCAGGTTCACGATCACCGGCCGCCGGTGCTTGAGGCAGTCGGCAGCGTCGCGGGCCTCCTCCAGGTTCTTCGGCTCAAGCACCACGATCTCCAGCTGCCGGTGCGTGTGCAGGCTGAGGACGGGGGCCTTGCGCCGGCCTGGCTCCTCCGGGAGCTCTTCTTCCTCCTCGGGCTCTTCTTCAAATCCCAGGAACTGCAACAGCCGCGCCATCGCTCCCATACCGCACCCCTACGGCGTTCCGTGCTGCGTCTTACCTCGATCGCTCCCCAAACAGCGCCCGGCCGAGCCGGACCAAGGTGGCGCCCTCCTCCACCGCCACCTCGAAGTCGTCCGTCATCCCCATGGACAGCTCGGGCAGTGCCGTGCCGAGCTGCAACTGTATTCTATCACGCAGCGTCCGCAGCGCCCGGAACACCCACCGCACCGCCTCCGGGTCCGGACTCACGGGCGCGATCGTCATGAGCCCCCGAAGCCGCAGGCCCGGAAGCCGTACTGCCTCTGCGGCGATCCGGAGGGCGTCCTCCGGGGCGGCGCCGTGCTTTTGGGGTTCTGCCGCCACGTTCACCTGCACGAGCACGTCCACGGTCCGGCCGTGCTGGACGGCCCGCCGACTCAGCTCCGCCGCGAGCTCCACGGAGTCCAGGGAGTGGATCCACCGGAAGAGCCGGACGGCCTCCCGCACCTTGTTCCGCTGGAGGTGGCCGACGAAGTGCCACGTGGCCTCCGGGACGGCCCCCACCTTCTTGCGGGCCTCCTGAACGTAGTTCTCCCCCAACTCCTCTAGCCCTGCCTGGAAGGCGGCCCGGGCCACCTCCACGGGAAACCCCTTGGTGACCGCCACGACCCGCACCGCCCCAGGGTCGCGGCCCGCCCGCGCACAAGCCCGCGCGATCCGCGTCCGCACCACGGCCAGGTTCTCCCGGATCTGATCCGAAAGGAGTACTGCACTCATCGTCGGTCCGAGGATGAGGTCAGGGCGATGAGGGCCTCCATGCGGCCGGTGCGCCGATCCCGTCGGTAGGAGAAGAACCAGTCCGGGTGGCAGGCCGTGCACGCAGGGCAACAGGAGACGCGGTGCGCGGCGAGTCCAGCGGCCCGGAGCTGGCGGAGGGCGATGGCCCGCAGGTCCAGCCTCCAGTGGCCGGGGCGGGTCGGCGGGAGTGCCCCATCCAGCCACGGTTCCAGCGCCTCCACCACGGGAGCGTCTACCTCATAGCAGCAGGGACCCACGGAGGGCCCGATGGCGGCGAGGACCCGGTCGGGGCTAGCCCCTCGTGCGGTCATCGCCTCCACCGTGCGCAAGAGAATCCCGTCCGCCAGTCCCCGCCATCCCGCGTGGGAGGCGGCCACGATCCCGGCTTCGGGGTCCGCCAGGAGCACCGGGAGGCAGTCGGCGGTACAGACGCTCAGGACCACTCCGGGTGCGCAGGTCACGACGGCGTCCGCAACGCCCAGGCGCCTTCCGGCGTCGTGCGGGCTCGCCTCCACCACGTGCGCGGTGTGCCGCTGGTCCAGGGTTACCACGCGGCGGGGATCGAAGCCCAACGACCGGAGCACACGGCGGCGCACCGCCGCATCTGCGAGGGGGTCTAGGTGGGCTTCTAGAGACTGGCGGGTCGTGAAGGCGTGGACCACGCCGGAAACCCGCAGGGAATGGGACCGCAGGCACAGAAGCCCGCCCGCCTCCACGACGGAGAAGTCCGGGCCGAACGTCACGTGATCTTCTCCCGCACCCGCGCGCTCAGGTAGTCCATGGCCGCCACCACCAGGGTGATCGCCCACACCGCGGTGGCAACCCGCTGCCAGAGGAGGAGGTTGATGTACTGCTGGAGGAGGAAGCCGATCCCGCCTCCGCCCACGAACCCGATCACCGTGGACATGCGCACGTTGATGTCCCACCGGTAGATCGTGAAGGCGATGAACTGGGGGACGATCTGGGGGATCACCGCGTAGCGCACCACCTGGAGCCAAGAGGCACCCGTGGCCGTGATCGCCTCGATGGGCCCTGGGTCGATGGACTCGATGGCCTCCGAGTAGAGCTTGCCTAACGACGCCAGGGAGTGGACGCCGAGGGCGAGCACGCCCGCGAAGGGACCGATCCCAACCCACACCGCGAACACCGTCGCGAGGATGAGGGGCTCGATGCTCCGCAGGATGTTCAGCACGGTGCGGGTGGCGAAGTACACGGTCGCGCCCACGGGACCGTGGGCGAGGTTTCGGGCTCCGAGGAAGCTTAGCGGGAGCGCGAAGGCGACGCCCATGGCCGTGCCCATGAGGGCTAAGAACACGGTCTCCACCATCCGCTCGGCCACAAGGCGCAGCGTCTCGCTGGGCCGCCAGGTCGTCTGCGGGAGGTACACCCGCACGAGGATCCGGCCGGTGGTCCCGATCGTGTCGGGGATCCGGATCCAGAGCGAGAAGCGGCCCTGCGGATCGGTCCGCAGATCGGTGAGCTTGGCCTGGGCACCGCTCTGGTCCTCCCAGAGGAGCTCTCCGGGCCGGTCCGGCCCGAACCCCTCTCCGACCACCTGCACCCGCTGACCCATCCGCACCGCCCGCGTCGAGAGCCGCAGGCGGGGTCCGGCGGAGGGTACCTCCTCCGGCGGAGGGCCCGACAGGGAGACAGAGGCCGCGGCGGTCTGCGTCACGGGTACGCGTTCTAGGATCTCCGGGCGCACGAGGTCCCGCACGAGCGGCCGGATGAGGCCGACCTTCGTCACGAGCTCCCCCAGGTCGATGCGGGTCACCCGCCAGCCGTAGACGAACGCAAGGGCGGTGATGGCCAGGAGTAGGAGGCGCTGACAAGAACGCCAGCCCAGCGCGGGCTCCCACGCCCGCTGGGCCACCGGGCGCGCGTGCGGCTCGACCGCCATGGGACCTACGCGATCTCCACCTCGACCGCGTCCTCGCCGTAGATCTCCCGGAACCGGCGCTCGTCGATCTCGGCGGGATGGCCGTCGAAGACGATCCGGCCCTCCCGCAGCGCGATGGCGCGGGTCCCGTAGCGCCGGGCCAGGCTCAGGAAGTGGAGGCTACAGAGGACCGTGATCCCCTCCTTGCGGTTCAGCTCTTCCACGTAGCGGAGGACGGAGTGGCTCGTGGCGGGATCCAGGCTCGCCACAGGCTCGTCGGCCAGGATGATCTTCGGTTCCTGCATAAGCGCCCGGGCGATCCCCACCCGCTGCTGCTGGCCGCCGGAGAGCTGGTCCGCCCGCACGTACGCCTTGTCCCGGATCCCCACCCTCTCCAGGCTCTGGAGGGCCCTGTGGCGCACCTCCGGGGGCCAGTAGTTCACGAGAGACCACACAGGCGGCACGTAGCCCAGCCGGCCGCACAGGACGTTCGTGAGGACGTCTAGGCGCTTGACGAGGTTGAACTGCTGGAAGATCATCCCGATCTCCCGGCGCAGACGCCGCAGGCCCTCCGGGTCGAGGGCCGTCACGTCCACCCCGTCCACGTAGATCCGGCCGCTGGTGGGCTCGACGAGGCGGTTGATGCACCGCAGGAGCGTAGACTTCCCCGAGCCCGACAGCCCTACGATGACGAGGAACTCGCCCCGTTGCACCTCGAAGGAGACGTCCCGGAGCGCCTGCACGCCGCCCGGGTAGATCTTCGTGAGGCGCTCCACGCGGAGGATGGGTTCGGGCACGGAGCTAGCGCACCAGCTTCCCGAGGTCTACACCGAGTTCTCGCGCCGCCTGCCGGATCGGGTTGAAGTAGGCATCGAGGCTTGGGACCTCGCGGCGGTTCACCTTGTACTTCGTGACGAGGTCCTCGTAGTCCGCAAACCCATCGATCTGGTATAGGTCCTGCAGGGCCTGCTTACCCGACTGTGTTTCGGCGATCCGCTTGAGGGCCCGTACGACCTTCCGGGTCATCTCGGGCTCCATCCCCCGGCGCACGGACACGGTATCGTTGGGGATGTAGGGCTTCACGTACTCCAGGACGACGACCTTCTGCTTGACGTCCGGGAACTGCCGCAGCACGCGCTCCCTGGCGTCTCCGGTGCCGAGCTCGTCTCCGAAGGTTGCCCCTCCTTCGACCTGCCGCTGGTAGACCGCCAGCACGACCTTGTCGTGCCCGCCCGCGAAGATCACCTGGGCGAAAAACCGCTCCGGGAGCAACCCCGTGCGCCGCTTGATGTGGAGGGCAGGGTAGAGGTAGCCGGAGGCCGAGGCAGGATCCACGAAGGCGAACCGCTTCGCCCGCAGGTCCAGTAGCTGCCGGAGACCCGACTCCGCGTGCACGAGGATCTGGGAGCCGTAGTAGGGCAGGTTGTTCCGGATGGAGATGAGCTGGACCTGAGCGCCGCAGCGTTCGTGGGCCAGTACGTACGAGAGCGGGGCCAAGAACGCAACGTCCGCGCGGTCCGCGCACATCGCCTCGATGGTGGCTGCGTACGAGGTGGGGACCGTGGCCTCGAACTCCATCCCGGTCGCCACCTCCAGCATCCGCTCCAACACCCGGCCGGTCGCGAGCACCCGCTGGGCATCCAGCGAGGGGACGAAGGCCAGCACGATGGGCCGTCGCTGGGCGGGCGTGACCACCGGGAGCCCGACCACGAGGGCGAGCAGGAAGAGCAGGACAGCCGTCCTCTTCACACCCATGCCATTCCCTCCCAGCACTCAGGATCGCCCATCTCATCCTACCCGAGTTCTGTGGAGAACGGGGGCCCGCTCTGGTAGAAGAGCAGGGGTCAGGGCTCGCGGCCCCACTTCTCCGCGAACTGCTCCCGACTCAGCCGGTAGTAGTCCGCGTTCATCTCGATGTACTCCTTCCACTGCTCGGGCACGTCGGCCTCGGCGAAGATCGCCTGCACCGGGCAGACCGGTTCGCAGGCCCCGCAGTCGATGCACTCGTCGGGGTTGATGTAGAGCATGAGCTCGCCCTGGTCTTCCTCGGCCCGGGGGTGGATGCAGTCCACCGGACACACCTCCACGCAGGCCCGGTCCTTCGTCCCGATGCAGGGTTCGGCGATCACGTACGTCATGGTTCCCCTCCTCTAGTGGGATTTGGGTTACACGGCCTTCCGCTGGCCACGCTGCATCCGGTCTACCAGGAACTCCACGTACAGGAGCAACGCCTCCACGACGTCCGCGGGGGCCGTCCGGAGCTTCTCCACGTTCGCCTGGAGCCGGGCCCACAGGACCGGGCTTGCCGGCTCTGGCCGTGCGCTCCGGAGCTCCACCACGTCCGCTGGCGTCACAAGGGCCGCCACCCGCTTCATCACCGAGGTCCGAACCCCCAGGGCCGGAGCGAGCCGCTCGATGTACCAGGGTTTGCGCAGGTCCTGCAACCCCCGCTCCCCCCGGGAGAGTACGCTTGCGGCGATCCCCGTCTCCTCGCTGAGCTGCCGCAGGCTCTTCCCCCTGCCCCGGCCGTAGAAGTTCTGGCGCAGGGACCGGATGTAGTTCCCAAACGCCCGTGCGCGCTCCTTCGAGTCCGTCAACCTCGGTGCTGTTCCCATCGTGGAACACCTGCCCCCATCATAAGGCTGTTCGTCCGGCCAGTGCAACGATCTACGTTACGAATTTGGAACACCCAGGACCATCTCCGGCGTAGATCGAACAGCTGTCCCATGGACAACTTCGCCTCCGCCCTCCTCGGGTGGTTCTCGCACAACGGCCGGTCCCTCCCCTGGCGCCGGACGCGCGATCCGTACGCCATCTGGATCTCCGAGGTCCTCCTCCAGCAGACCCGGGTGGAGGTGGCGATTCCCTACTACGAGCGGTTCCTGCGGGCCTTCCCCACCGTGGAGGCCCTCGCCGGAGCAGACCTGGAGGAGGTCCTCCGGGTGTGGGCGGGGCTTGGGTACTACGCCCGGGCCCGCAACCTCCACCGGGCCGCCCGCCTCGTGGTGGCCCAAGCAGGATTCCCCACCACGGTGGAGGGATGGAGGCAGCTTCCCGGTGTGGGGCCCTATACCGCGGCGGCGGTGGCGAGCATCGCCTTTGGCGAGGACGCCCTGGCCCTGGATGGGAACGTCCTCCGGGTGGGGGCACGCCTCCTGGGGATCCTAGACCCCATCGACGAGGTGCGCACCCGACGCCGGATCCGGGATGCCCTCGAACAGCTTCTCCCCCCGGGCCGGGCCGGAGAGTTCAACCAGGCCCTCATGGACCTGGCATCCACCGTCTGCCTTCCCAAAAGGCCCCATTGCAGGACGTGTCCCGTGCGGGCGTGGTGCGCATCCTTCCAGAGCGGCCTACAGGAGCGACTCCCCCGCCGGCGGAGGAGATCTCCAAAACCCCTCCGTCCCTTCGTGGCGGTGGTCGTTCGGGACCCCCGAGGGCGCGTGCTCCTCGTGCGCCGCCCTCTGAGCGGGGTCTGGGGCGGGCTGTGGGCCTTGCCGGAGGCGGAAGCAGCGTGCTGGAGAAGGGCAAGGCCCGCCCTGGAGCACCTGCTGGGAGTGCGGCTCCGCAAGCGGCGCACGCTTTCTGAACTCCACCATACGTTCACGCACTTCGTGGCCGCCTACACCGTGGTGGAGGCGGAGGTGGAGACCGTACCCCGCACGGGTCGCTTCGTTCGTCCTGAATCACCAGAGGTAGCGGTTCCGGTTCCGACCCGGAAGGTCCTCAGCCAGCTTGCTCGGCCCGGCGTACCGAAGCCAAGTACGGACCCAGGTCCTCACCCCGGCCCCACACGAGGAGGACGACCATGACTCCGTACACCGGCAGGTGCCCCAGAAGTTCTTCTGCACCCATGAACGGGAGCGTGAGGTTGAAGGGGAACCAGGCGAGGGCGATCACAAGGCGCGCGAGCACGCCGGAGGCGATGAGGACGCCGACTGTGGCCTCCACGTAGCCGGCGAGGAGTACGAACGCTCGATCGGAGACCCCCCACCCGCGGAGGAAGTTGAAGTCGTAGTGCCGGAGGAAAGCGACCCCGAGCTCCGGGTTCCACAGCTTCTCCCCGAACGCGAGGGCGATGATCCCAAGTCCCGTGCACCACCGCAGGAGCGGCACGGCATACGGCACCCAGCCCACGAGGGGCCGGACGGGCCGGCCCAGCACCCCATCAAGGGAGTAAGGGCCCCGGCCGAGGATCGCGAGGAACAGCGCAATTCCGAGGAAGTGCAGCTGCTCTGCGATCGCAAGGGGCGGGAAGAACATTAGCCCGATGGGGAACAGCGCAGCGAGGAGCCACGCGAACACCCGCGTGAGGGCCCCGTACAGGAAGCTCAGGGCCACCACGATCTCGGCGAGGGCAACAAGACCCCCCCAGAAGTTCCGGGGAAGGGAGAGGTTCGGCGCAAAAAGCTGCATCTGGATGCCGCTACCGAGCAACGTGGCGGCGGCGTGGGTCCCCACGATGACCGGCATGAGGGCGAACAGCCGCTCAAGCCGCGCCGCGGAGAGCTGCAGATCAACAGGGACTTTCGGCTGGAAGGCCCGCCACGACCGCTCACCGAGCCAAGCGACGCCGACTGTAATACCCGCCACGAGGGCGGCGATGAGGGCCCGTGTTCCATCGACCTCCCGGAGGGGGTGCATGGAGGGCTCCGTGAACCACTTCTCGTGGGCCTGCGCGGATTCCGCAAGGAGTACGACGAGGGCCGCACCCCACAAAAGCAAGCAGGCCCGCACGCTGCGGGCCCGCAGAAGCCACGCCGATCCCTTCATCAGGGACTAGAGTACCGGAGGAGGTGGGTCAGGGCAAGGGGGATCTGGTCAGCACTTGGCGTACCCGCACGACCGGCAGATGCTACACCCATTCTCGTGAACTAAGGTATCTCCGCAATCCGGACAGACCCCGGCGAACTCTAGGGCTTCCCCGTTCGCCGGACTGAGGAGCGGCTGCGCGGGAGGAAAGCGCAGCCGCTCCTGGCGGGCGCGCGGCACCGGCTCGGGGAGCATCGCCGCGCGCGGGAACTCCTTGTCCGGCCGGAACCCCTCCCCGTAGAGGGCCCGGCCCAGAGCGAGGGCCACCGCTTGAGCGATCGTGCTCACCCGCACGGGAGTTCCGTCGCTACTCCGGTCGATCACCGCCTCCTTGGACTGGACCCGCCACAGCTGCTCGATCACCTCCCGCGGGTCCACCCCGGCCCGCAACACCAGCGAGGCGAGCCGGCCGATGGCCTCGGCCTCCACGTCCAGGGACTCCACGAATACCTCGCAGATGCCCAGCTCGTCCTCGTTCACCGTCACGTACACCCTTCCCCGAGGGGTCTCGATCCGCTCCGTCCGGCCCTGTGTGACTTTGGGCCGCGCCCGCACCGCGGCCTGACTGGCCACACCTGCCTCACTGGATCGGATGCGCACCACCTCCGGGGCACCCCGCTTTCCGTCGCTGAGGGCCGTCAGGATGTTCTCCCTGGAGCCCGCCCGGTACACCGTGATCCCTTTGCACCCAAGCTTCCAGGCGAGGAAGTAGATCCGCTCCACGTCCTCCCACGTGGCCCCTTCAGGCAGGTTGACGGTACTGCTGATGCTGTGGTCGATGTGCCGCTGGATCGTGGCCTGCATCCGGACCCGCATCTCCGGCCGGATCCGGTGGGCGGTGACGAAGTACTCCGGCAGGTGCTCCTCGTCGGTGCCGAACTCCTCCATGTACTGCCGCACGAGAGGGTGGTAGACCTTGAACTCCCGCTGGCTCAATGACTCGCTGCGCCGGATGTAGTACAGGTCAAAGATCGGCTCGATCCCGCTCGTGACCCCTGCCAAAGCCGCCCCACTCCCAACCGGAGGTACCGTGAGGAGGGCGACGTTCCGTAGCCCGAACGTGCGGGCTTTCGCGAGTACCTCAGGACGAAGCCCAGCTAGGAAGGGGTGGAGCTCACCGTCGCGGTAGAAGTGCTTTTGGGGATCGAAGGCGGGAAACGGCCCCTTCTCCCGGGCGAGCTCGGCGCTCGCCTCGTAGGCCGCGTCCTTGATCCGCTGGAAGAGCCGATCCACGAAGGTGATCGCCTCCTCGCTGTCGTACCGGAGCCGGAGCTGCGCCAGCATGTCCCCAAGCCCCGTGCACCCCACGCCGATCCGGCGGGCCCGCCAGCTTGCCTCTCGCTGCTGGGGGAGCGGGTGGCGGTCCATGTTGTAGTCCAGGACGTCGTCCAGAAACCGCACCGTGTACTGGACCGCCTGCACGAGCCCTTCCTCGTCCACCCGGGCCCGCTCGGTGAAGGGCTCCAGGACGAACCGGGCGAGGTTCACGTTGCTCAGGTTGCAGGAACCGTAGGCCTCCAGCGGGATCTCGCTGCAGGGGTTTGTCGTGATGACCTCCATCCCGTCGTACTCGCTCGTGGAGAACCTCTTCACGGCGTCCCAGAAGATGACGCCGGGTTCGGCCCACCCCCACGCCCCCTCGATGAGCTCCCGCCACAGGTCCCGGGCCCGGATCGGGCGCTCCACGTGGGCCTTCTCGTTGTGGAAGCGCAGCACGTATTCTCCGTCGCGTTCTACCGCCCGCATGAAGTCGTCGTATACCCGCACGCTGATGTTCGCATAGCGCACACTCGTGAGGTCGCGCTTCACCCTGCAGAACTCCAGCACGTCCGGGTGGTCGTTCGCGATCGTGATCATGAGGGCCCCGCGTCGGCCTGCCTGCCCGATGGTACCCGTGGTAGTGGACATGAGCTCCATGAAGCTCACGGCCCCCGTGCTCGTGAGGGCGGCGTTGTTCACAGGACTCCCGCGGGGCCGCAGGACGCTGATGTCCCCGCCCACCCCACCGCCCAGGGAGTACGTGCGGGCGGCCTCCTTGCACCAGTCGAAGATGTCCTCCAGGGAGTCCCCCTTGATGGGGATCACGTAGCAGTTGCTCGCCGTGCTCCTGCGCGGGTTGCCGGCGGCGAAGAGGATCCGGCCGCCTGGGACCATCCGGAAGTCCTCCAGTAGCCAGTAGAACTTCTCCTCCCACTCCCGGCGCTTGGATTCCGTGGGCTCGGCAGAGGCGATCTCCCGGGCCACGCGCGCCCACATCTCGGGCGGGGTGCGCTCCACCACGTTGCCCCCAAGATCCCTCAGGGCGTACTTGTCCACGAACACCCGGGCCCGGAGCTCATCGCCACCGAACCAGCGCAGTGTCTCGTCGAAGAGGGTTTGGGGCTGCGTTGTGAGCTTCATGGGGTTCTCCTCATCGGGTTGATCCGTCTTCAGGGATCGGCAGGAGCGGAACCTGACGCTGGAGCAGCTCCTCGCGCGCCTTGCGCGCCCGCAGCCGCTCCACCTCCTCCACGATGCTCGCCACGTCCGAGAACCGCCGGTACTCCGAGGCGAACCGCACGTAGGCCACCTCGTCCACCGTCCGGAGCCGCTCCATCACCAGCTCTCCAATGAGGATCGAGGCCACCTCGCGTTCACCCCGGTTCCGCACGACCTGCTCCACTTCGGAGGCGAGCGCCTCCAGGACCTCCGTGGGGATCGGCCGCTTCCCCCGCGCCTTCAGGAGTCCCCCGAGGATCTTGGACCGATCGAAGGGCTCCCGCCGGCCGTCCCGCTTCACCACGAGGAGGGGGGTCATCTCCAGCCGCTCATAGGTCGTGAACCGCCGGCCGCAGCGCACGCACTCCCGCCGCCGGCGGATCGCCCTCCCCTCCTCGCTGGAGCGGCTGTCTAGGACCCGACTGTCCTCGTGTCCGCAGTAGGGGCACCGCACGCCCGACCCACCCTTACAAGATTTTGGCGCTCAAGCCGGTCCCGGCACAAGATATTGTAGAGAAGGAGGTTCGAAACCTTCAAGCTTCGTGGCTTGGGAGGGCGGGCGATTTCGGGCGGATTCCTCGCTCAGGCGGGCTCCCACGCCCGCAGGCGGCGTTACGGGCTCAACAGGCGCAGGGGCAGGAGGAGGTAGTCCAGGGGGAGGGCCAAGAGGAAGATCAGGAGGAGCAAAAGCCCCACCGCCACGCGGCCGGGAGAGGGTGGGGAGACGTCGTTGGCCGGACCTGGATGTCCCCGGGCAGTGAGGAACAAGAGCAAAAGTGCCATGGGGATGAGGCCCAGCAGGACCAGGAGCACGACGGCCAAGTAGGAGGTGATCCGGTGCCAGCGGGGGCCCAGAAGCGCCCGCACCGCGTGTCCGCCGTCCAGCATGCTGGCCGGCAAGAGGTTGATCCCGGTGACGAACAGCCCGATCACGGCGGCGTCGGTGATGGGGTCCGTGTAGTACAGGAGGTTCGGGCCGGATCCGAACCGCCACTCCAGGAGGCGCGCCACCGACCAGGGGAAGGGGAACGCCGGAAGGCCAGCGAGGTGCGGGAGGACCTGCCGGAGATCCAGCACGACGGTACGGGTCAGCCCGATGAGGAGGAGAGGGATCGCCACGAGCATGCCTGCAAGCGGTCCTGACGCACCCAGGTCAAACAGGGCGTTGCGGCTGGGCGCCGGCTCCCGGGTCACGATCACCGCACCCATCGTCCCGATGGACACCTGCCCCAGGATGACGGGTGGGAAGGGGATGAAGTACGGCCAGCTCGCGTCGATCCCGTGGACGCGCGCGGCGATCTTGTGGCCCATCTCGTGGACGAGGAGGATCGCGAGCAACCCCGCGCTGAAGAGGAGCCCGTCGCGCAACGGGTTCGGCACGTACCCCAGCCGTAGCACCGCGCCGGGCATCCGCTGGAGGAGGTCACTGAACCGCTGGGACCCGATGTAGCCCGTGGCGAAGGTCGTGGCGACCGTGGCGAGGAAGAGCAGGATGTGCACCCACGGCCGGCTGCGGGCGGAGAAGGGCCGGGGAACGACCCGGAGCACCATGACACCGTCCCGGTGCCGCAGGAGGGGCAGTTGCCCCCGCGGCGCGAGTTCAGCCCGCAGGGCCTCAAACCGCTCCTCCAGGTCCGGTGGAGCGAGGACGGTGAACTCCGGGACCCCGTCCCGCACCCGCTCCTCCTGCACCGGGAAATGGCGGTGGACGAGCCAGGCGAGATCCCAAAAGGGCGGCGCGCTCATGACCCCGCCCCATTGTAGCAACCAGCCGGAGGCCCCGGAGCCTACTCCAGACCCTCCCGCACGCCGCCGGAAGATCCTTCGAGCTGGCGGAGGAGCCGGCGCTCGTCGGCGACACCGTGGTTTACGGCCGCGATCCGGCCGGAAGGGTCGACCACCGCGGTGGCGGGCACGGTGAGGATCCCGTACCGCTGCGCCCGGTGGGGCTCCCGCTGGACGTCCACCACCTCCACGCGGACGTGCCCGGCGATGGCGCGAAGCCGCTCGAGGGCCGGCTGCTGGACGGTGCGGCATGGCCCGCACAGCGGGTGGGTGAAGGCCACGACCGCCGGACCCGGGACGTCCGCGGGACGGCGCAAGAATCTTCGGTCCCACAGCCGGAGTGCTGCCGGCAGGAGTACGAGCAGCGTCACCGTGATCCCCATCAAGAGGAGAACGCGCTCGAGCATACTACGACCGTCGCACAGCACCAAGGCGCGCCAGCTGTCTGAACACGAAGCAGCCGGCACAGAACCCGGTGGTGAGGTTCATGGCGGCCAGGGCCGCCACGAGCCAGGCCAAACTCCAGCCCACAACCGTGGCACCGCCCAAGAGGGCCACCGACGCCGCCAGGAGGAACGCACCCCCAAGCCCCTGGGCGAACCGGTGCGGGGCCGGATCGTCCGGACGCACGTCCGGACGCACGATCCGGCCCCGCAGCACCCGGTGGTAGAACTGCTGGAATACCGCAAACCGCGGGTCCAGGGCGCCGACCTCAAGGGCAAGGCCCAGGAGGAGCAGAAGCCACGGCGCATCCAGCACGAAAGCGACCGCCACGACCACGAGGATCGCCACCTGGTTCGTGCGCAGTGCGTTGCGGTCCACCGTCATCCCGCCTTCGCCTCCACCGGCACGCTCCGCTCGATGGGGACCCCGACGAGGCTTCCCCACTCGGTCCACGACCCGTCGTAGTTCTTCACCTTGGGGTAGCCCAGCAGGTACTTCAGCACAAACCACGTGAGGCTAGAGCGCTCCCCGATCCGGCAGTAGGCCACGATCTCCTTGTCGGGCGTGATCCCCTTGGGCTCGTACAGGGCCCGGAGCTCCTCTGCGGGCTTGAAGGTCCCGTCCTCCCGCACGTTCTGCGTCCACGGGATGTTCGCGGCCCCGGGGATGTGACCCGGCCGCTGGGCTCCCTCCTGCGGGTAGCCCGGGGGCGCGATGAGTTCACCGGTGTACTCCTGGGGTGAGCGGACGTCCACGAGGCCCAGCTGGGGGTCTCCGAGGCGCCGGAGGATCTCGTCCCGGAAGGCCCGCAGCTCGGGGTCTGGGTCTTTAGCCCGGAAGGTCGTCGGCGGGTAGCGCGGTACTTCAGTCGAAAGCGGCCGGCCTTCGTCGATCCACTTCTGGCGGCCGCCGTTGAGGATCTTCACCTTCTCCACGCCGTAGTACTTCAGCAGCCAGAAGGTGTAGGTCGCAAACCAGTTGTTCCGGTCACCGTACAGGATGATCGTGTGCTCGTTCCCGATCCCCCGCTCACCCAACAGCTTCTCCAGTTGCTCCCGGCTGATCCAGTCCCGGCGTACGGGATCCTGCAGGTCCGTCTTCCAGTGGATGTGGATCGCGCCGGGGATGTGGCCCTGGGCGTACAGCTCCGGGTTCTCGTTGGATTCTACGATCCGTAGTTCGGGATCGCCCAGGTGCCGGGCCAGCCACTCCGTCTCCACCAACACGTCCGGGTACGCGTACTGAGTCATCGGACTCCCTCCTGTCTGCTTTGGCTTTTTGTGGTGACCCCGCTCAGTACCAGAGATGCTAGCGCTGAGCGGCTTTGTTCGGCGCTCCTAGGACCGCTCCGAGGAGCGACTACGGGGAAGCGGAGACAGGAAAGCGCTTCGCGGGCTTAGAACGAGTGCGGCGAAGGCAGTCCCTGCCTCCGCCGAGGACAGATACAGCTGCGGGGAGCGTACCGTGCCAACCCGTGCATCTCGAATCCCTATGTACCACCCTTCGGCGTGCGCGTCAAGGCCGCCGTATCCTGGAGATGTGGGAGCGACGCCGGAGGACCTGGTAGAAGTGCTCATGGCCGAAGGGATCCGGGATGCACGGATCCTGCAGGCGTTCCGGGAAGTTCCCCGGGAGCTGTTCGTGCCCCCGGAGTTCCGGGCGCTCGCCTACGAGGACCGGCCGATCCCGATCCCCCACGGCCAGGTGACCACTCAACCCTCCCTCATCGCGAGAATGATCGAGGCCCTAGACCTCCGGGGGAACGAGGCAGTGCTGGAGATCGGCACCGGGTACGGGTTCCAGACGGCCCTCCTGGCGAAGCTTGCGCGGTTCGTGTGGAGCATCGAGCGGTACGCGGACCTCAGCGAAGCGGCCCGCAAGAACCTCCGGAGCGCTCGGATCTCCAACGTCGAGCTCGTGGTGGGGGATGGAACCTTAGGCCTTCCGGAGCACGCACCGTATGACGCCATCGTGGTGTCCGCGGCCTTCCCGAAAGTGCCGGAGCCCCTCGCGGAGCAGCTGGCGGTGGGCGGCCGCCTCGTGCAGCCCGTAGGACCGGGGGGCCACGACGAGGTGGTCCTGTTCGAGAAGACGCCGCAGGGCTTGGTGCGCCGGCGGCGCATCACCTGGGCCCACTTCGTCCGGCTCTACGGACGTCACGGGTTTCAGGACTAGAAAAGGGTACCTGCGCTTTAGGGCGCGCCGGCGTCGTGGAGGCCGATCATCGCCGTCCGCAACTTTTCCAGCGCCCGCGCGATCTCGGGATCCGAGCCGTCCTGAGGCGGCGGAAGGGTGGGTCCGAACCGCACGCCGACCCGCACCGGCCGGGGAATCACCTCTCCCAGCGGCAACGCACGGTCGGTGCCAAAGATCCACGCCGGCAGGATCGGCGCCTGCGCCCGGGCGCTCAGGAGGGCGATCCCGGGCCGGAGGGGAGCGAGTATGTCCGCCGTGCGGTTCACCCCCCCTTCAGGGAAGAGGACGAGGCACCCTCCGCCTCGCAGGACGCGGAGGGCTGCCCGCAGGGCGCTGCCGGTGTATGCCCCGGGCTCCACCTCGGTCCGGCGCACGGGGATCATCCCGAACCACCGCACCATAGGCGCGATCACGCGCAGTAGCCCTCTCCAGGGTACGAACCCGGGGCTCACTCGGATCCCGAGCAGGTCCTCTGCGCCCACGAACACGACCTGACGCGGCAGAGCCGCACCGAGCACCACCGGATCCAGCCATGAGACGTGGTTGGCGGCGACGAGCAGGGGACCCTGCCGGGGGCAGTGCGCTACACCCTCCGTCCGGAACCCAAACAGGCCCCACAGGAGGATCCGTGCGAGGAGCCAGGCCGCCCGGTACGACCGCGTCACGGATCACGGGCGCGCCAGTCGCACGAGGAGCGGAAGGACGTCGACCCCGCGAAGCGGTCCCAACGCCCCTTGCGCAGCTGCTCGCTCCCCGAAGGTGCCACACCCGTCAGGCGCTACGCCAGGCCCCGCGATGAGCAGGGGAACGGGGTCGTCGGTGTGGGCGCGCACCGCGCAGGGGGTCGCGTGGTCGGCGGTCACCGCGACGAGGACGTCGTCGGGGAGTGGAAGGAGGGTCCCGAAGAAGTGCGCGTCGATCCGTTCGATCACCGTGCGCTTGCCCTCCCAGTCCCCGTCATGCCCGGGCTCGTCCGGTCCCTTCAGGTGCGCGTAGAGCCCCTCCCACGACCGTAGCGCCTCTTGGGCCTGGTGGGCCCAGGCGGCGTAGACGGATGGATTCGCTCCGGCTGATGGGACGGGAATGACGCCCATTCCCAGGACCCGCGCGATCCCCCGCTCCACCGGCATCTCCACGAAGCAGCCGAACCGCACGCCGAAGCGCTCTGCGATGCTCGGGACGCGGGGCACGTGGTCGGATGCGTCCCGCAACAGCACCCCGTTGGCCGGAAGTTTTCCCTCTGCCCGCCGGCGCTCGTTCACGGGGTGGCGCTCCAGGACGGCGTGCGCGCGCTCGGTGAACTGGTTTACGAGCTCTGCGGCCCTCCTCGCCTGGGGTGTATCGACAAGCGGCGTGCACGGCTCCACCTCCCTCCCTGCCGCCGTCCGCGCCACTCCGAGCCCTCCCACCCGACCGTAGGCCGGGTCGGTGTTGGTGATCTCGGCGGAGAGGGGCGTTGCAGGGTCGTACAGGACGAGCACGCACCGGTGGCCGATGCTCGCGGCGAAGGCGAAGCTGGCGCCCTCAAGCCGGACTTCCGACTGCACCGCCTCGGCGAGGGCGCGCGCCTCCTCGCTCGTGAGGCTCCGGCCGACCCGTCGGTCCACGATGCGGCGACCCTCCACCGTGGCGAAGTTCCCTCGGAGGGCCAAGTTCCCGTCGGCGAACGGCAACCCCATGCCCAGTGCCTCTAGCACGCCCCGGCCCGCGTGGTACCGCTGCGGGTCATAGCCAAGCATGCTCAGGACGGCCACGTCGGACTCCGGCGCGATCCCCCGAGCGACGGTCACCACGAGCCCCTGCTGGCCTCGCTGGGCGAGGCCGTCCAGGTGGGGCTTGTGCGCGGCCTCAAGCGGCGTGCGCCCCCCAAGCTCGGGGATCGGACGGTCGGCAAGCCCGTCCAGGATCACGTACAGGATCCTCCCCATGCGGTCCTCCTTACCCGTTGTCGGTGGGCTCCGGCCACAGGGCATCCAGCTCCGCAAGGTTCCGCACAACGAGGTCCGGCCGGAGATCCCCTTGCGGTGCCGCCTCCGACGCCACACCAGAGAGGACGAGGACGGTGCGCATCCCCATGCGCCTCCCACCCAGGACGTCGGTGGTAAGCTGGTCTCCGACCATGAGGGTCTTATCCGGTGCGCTCCGGAGCCGCCCAAGCGCTGCTTGGAAGAGCGGCCGCTCGGGCTTTCCGACCGTTACCGGACTCACCCCGGTGGCGGTCTCGATGGCGGCCACCAGGGCGCCTGCACCGGGCCAGAGTTCTCCCTCCACCGGGAGGTTCGGGTCGCGGTTGGTGGCGATGAACCGGGCACCGCGGCGGATCGCGCGGCAGGCGTCCAGGAGCTTCGCGTAGGTGAACTCCACGTCCAACCCCACCACCACGAAGGACGCTTCGGCCGGGCCGGACAGGAGAAATCCGGCATTCTCCAGGGCCCGGCGCAGCCCCTCCCCGCCCACCACGAACACCGGCGTTCCGGGTTCTGCCTGGGTCTGGAGGAACTCCGCTGCGACCACCGCCGAGGTGACGATCCGATCCGGGTCCACCCGGATCCCCAGGCGCCCCAGGCGCTCGGCGTACTGTTCGGGGGTCGCTGCCGAGTTGTTCGTGGCGAACACGTAGGGGATCCCAAGCCGCTCCAGCCGACGGAGAAACGCGACGGCCCCCGGAAGGGCTTGAACGCCGCGGTACACGACCCCGTCCAGGTCCAGGATGATGGCGCGGATCTCCCGGAGCCAGCCCACCGGCCTCACGGGAGACCCTCGACGAACTCCTGAGAGAGCACCCCGGTGTACACCTCCGAGGCGGGCCCGGTCATCTGGAGTCGGAAGCTCTCGTCCACGCGCACGCGCAGCACCCCGCCGGGCATCTCTACGCTCAGGTCGCACTCCGTCAGCCCGCGCCGCACGCAGGCCGCGGCCACGGCACAGGCGCTGGATCCGGAGGCCAGGGTCTCGCCCACCCCCCGCTCCCAGATCCGGATCCGCACCCGATCGCGCCCCAGCACCCGGACGAACTGGACGTTCGTGCGCTCCGGGAAGAGGGGGTGGTGCTCGAGGAGTGGCCCCACGCGGTGGATCTCAACCGCGTCGGGGTCGTCGGTGAGCACCACGCAGTGGGGGTTCCCGACGTTCACCGCGGTGATCCGGAGGAGCCTGCCGTCCACCTCGAGCGGCTCATCGACCATCTCCCGCACGGGTCCAGTGGCCGGGATGCGGTCGCTTCGGAAGGTCGCCTCCCCCATGTCCACGGTGACCTGCACGACGCGGCCCTCTCGGACTTCCAGGGCGCAGGTCGCGATCCCGCCCGGCGTCTCGACGGTGAAGCGCTCGGCGCGGGTGTGGCCGTGCTCGTAGAGGTACTTGGCGAAGATCCGAAGGCCGTTGCCGCTCTTTTCGGCCTCGCTCCCGTCGGGGTTGTAGATCCGGAGCCCGAAGTCCGCCCGCGTGGAGGGAACGCGGGCGAGGATCCCGTCCGAGCCGACGCCGGTATGCCGGTCGCAGATCCGGCGGATCGCCTCCGGCGTGAGGGGAAAGGAGAGGCAGGCCGGGTCCAGCACGATGTAGTCGTTCCCGAGGGCGTGGGACTTCGTGAACCGGTTCATCCGGCCGCGCCTCCTTCCAGGGCCCGTCCGCCCTCGTAGGTGGTCCGGAGCGCATTCTTCTGCCGCCACCGCTCCAGCGCGAGGTCCACCAAGCGCGAGATGAGCTCCGGGTAGGAGATCCCGGAGGCCTCCCAGAGCTTCGGGTACATGCTGATGGCGGTGAACCCCGGGATCGTGTTCACCTCACTCACGTAGATGGGTCCGTCGCGCTCCACGAGGAAGTCCACCCGCGCCATCCCGCACAGCTGGAGCACCCGGTACGCCCGGAGGGCGAGCGTCCGGACCTCCTCGGACCGATCGGGCGGCAGCTCGGCGGGGATCACGAGCTCGGCACCGTGCGGGTCCACGTACTTCGCCTCGTAGGTGTAGAACTCATGGGTGGGCCGGATCTCGCCGGGGATGGAGGCGATGGGGTCGTCGTTCCCCAGCACGCTCACCTCTACCTCCAGGGGGTTCGGGACGGCCCGCTCCACGATGACCGAAAGTCCGTACTGGAGCGCGTCCAGTACGGCGCGTCCGAAGGCGTGGGGCGTCAAGACCTGGTGGACGCCCACGGAGGAGCCCAGGCGCGTGGGCTTGACGAAACACGGGTAGCCGATGCGCTCCGTGACCTCCCGCCGTACCCCCTCGGGATCCCGATGCCAGCGCACGGCAGGGAACACGAGGAACTCGACCACGGGGAGCCCCGCGGCTTGCAGGAGCGTCTTCTGCACACCCTTATCCATGCCTACTGCCGAGCCCAGGACGTCTGCGCCCACGTAGGGGACGTTCACCATCTCGAAGAGGCCCTGGATCGTGCCGTCCTCGCCGTAGGTACCGTGGAGGACCGGGAACATTACGTCGCAGACGACCTCCCGGCCGTCAACCACGAAGACCGCCTGGCCCATCCGGTCAAGCCGCAGGGCCGCGGGTTTACCCTCCACGAGCCAGGTCCCGTCCCGATCGATGAAGATCTCCACGACCTCAACACGCCTGGGATCGGCGGCCCGGATCACGTTGCGGGCGGAGATCCGCGAGACCTCGTGCTCGCCCGACCGACCTCCGTACACGACGCCCAGCCGAATCCGCTCCACCCTGCACCTCCGCTCCTTCCGGAAGTAGGCTTCGTGCAGGGATCGTGTCAAGCGGCCAAGAACGGATGGACACCCGGCAGCCTCCGCTTACCTGACCAAACCACCTCCGTGAATCAGCCCGCCGGGAGCTCGACGACGAACCGGGCACCGCCGGAGGGCCGGTTCTCCGCGCGGACATCTCCGCCGTGGGCCGCCACGAGCTGCCGGACGACCGCCAGCCCAAGCCCGCTCCCTCCGCTCGCCCTCGACCGGGAGCGGTCGGCGCGGTAGAAGGGCTCGAACACGTGCGGGAGGTCCTCCGGCGGGATGCCGGGACCGTCGTCCTCGACGGTGATGCGCACCCATCCGTCCCCCGACGAGACGGCGACGCGGACGGCGCCCCCCGGCGGAGTGAACCGCACGGCGTTGTGGAGGAGGTTTTGGATCACCTGGCGCATCCGGTCCGGGTCGACCTCGGCCCGCAACGGCTCCCGTACGTCGAGCGTCACGCGGACGCCGCGCTCCTCGATCCAGGGCTGCAGGCCCTCCACCGAGGCCTGGCACAGGGCCGCGAGGTCGGTCGGCGTGCGTTGGAGTTCCAGCTGTCCCGCACCGGCTAGGCTGAGGTCCCTAAGGTCGGTGATAAGCCGGTTCACTAGGACGCACTGGGTGTGGAGGGCTGCGATGCGCTCCGGTGTGGGATCTGTGACGCCGTCGAGGAACGACTCCAGGCTCGCCTGGATGATCGCAAGGGGCGTCCGGAGCTCGTGGGCGACGGCGGCCAGGAACTCCCGGCGCATCCGTTCGTGGGCCGCAAGCCGTGCGGCCATCGTGTTGAATGCCTGGGAGAGCTCTCCGAGCTCACCGGGCCCTACGCGCACCTGCTCGTCCAGGTGCCCTGCGGCGATCCTCCCAGCCGCCTGCCGGAGCTCGCCGATGGGCTTCGTGAGGCGGTGGGCGAGCCACATGCCGACAACGGCCGCCAGCACGGCCGCCGTGGCTCCGCCAAGCCACAGCGATTCGTTGAACGCCCGCAAAAACTTCCGCTGCGACGCGTAGAAGAGTTTGCGCGTCCAGGTGGGCCGCACCGTGGAGTAGAGGAGCTCCCGCACGTGGGGCGGCTGCTCGGTGACCCACGGCGCCTCGCCTTGCCGGACCCGCTCCAGGAACCGGGAGAACTGTCGGTTCGTCGTGTGCTGGGCCCACAGCCCCACAGCCGCCACCGAGAAGACCGCCACGAGGACGAAGGCGAGCGCCAGTTGCGTCCGTAGCGTCCATCCTCTCCAGGGACGTCCCGGCTCATCCGTCATCGGGTTGCCTCGCGAACTTGTACCCCACTCCGTGCACCGTGAGGACGTAGCGGGGCTCTTTGGGGTCGGGCTCGATCTTCTGCCGGAGGTTCTTCACGTGGGCATCGATCGTACGCTCCAGTCCCTCGTAGGAGTGGCCGTAGATCCGCTCGATGAGCTGGGCCCGGGTGAACACCTGGCCGGGGTGGGCGCTCAGGACCTCCAGGAGCTTCCACTCCGTGGGGGTGAGGGTGATGGGCTCGTCTTCCCGCCAAACCTCACGGCTCAGGTAGTTGATGGACAGATCCCCAAAACGGGCCTCCTCGCGGCCACCCCACCGGTTGCGGCGGAGCACCGCCCGCACCCGGGCCACCACCTCCCGCGGACTGAAGGGTTTCGTGACGTAGTCATCTGCCCCGAGCTCCAGCCCTGCCACCTTGTCCTCCAACCCGTCGCGGGCCGTGAGCATGATCACCGGAACGCGGGACGTCTCGCGGATTGCCCGGATCACCTGCCAGCCATCCAGGCGCGGGAGCATCAGGTCCAGGACGACCAGATCCGGGCTCGTCTCCTCCAAAGCCCGGAGGGCGGCCTCGCCGTCCCGCGCCAGGACCACCGCATACCCCTCCCGCTCCAGGTAGGACCTGAGCAGACGGGCAATCTCAGGCTCGTCCTCGACCACGAGGATGGTGATCATCCCTGGACCAGTCCGGGTGAGCACGGTCCCCCTTGCAGCCTTCCACGGACGCACGCGTCCGGTCAACGGTCAGAGGGCGGCACGGTAGAGCGCCGGACACGAGCGGGTGCTCCTAGAGGATCCTCCGGAGGTGGCGCCTGCGCCGCCACCTCCGGAAGGACTCGAGCGGGCTTGTGAGGGGGCCGTAGCGGCCGGCCCGGGTATACCACCAGGCGAACGCGCAGCCACTCAGGGCAAACAGGCCCAGCGGGAAGGGAAAGGAGAAGAACACCAAGACGGTCGCCAGCAAGCCAAGCCACCGGCCCTCCAGCGGGATCGCGAAGTACACGAGCAGCCGCTCGTACGGGTGGATCACCGACCACGCAACGGTCACCGCCGCAAGCGGCATCCACAGGCCCGACAGGAACACAACCCGGCCCAGGAGGATCGTTCCGACCCACAGCCCGAGTGCTGAGGTCAGCGAGGCTAGGGCGAGGAAGAGGAGGTAGTCGCGCCCGCCCCACGCCCGCTCGAGGCTTCCGCCCAGGAGCCAGAAGGCGTACGCACCCACCAGAACCGCGAGGATCGATCCGGTCCCCACGAGCGGGTAGGTGAGGGCAGTCCACGGCCGCGCGGGGAAGGAGAGGGGATCGAACCCAAGCCGCGCTGGTGCCAAAAAGCCTGCGAAGTCCAGCAGGAACGTGAGGAGGTTCAGGCCGATGACCGCCCACGTGAGGGGGCAGTCTCCGGGAAGGGACCCTCGGCCGACCATCACGCCCTCCTCTGCGACGAGCTGACCAACACCCTACACCGGCAGCCGGCCCCGCAGGCGGCGGGGGTCGTGGGGTCCGGGTTCGGCGATAAGGGATCGGGCGGCGTCTACCTGGCCCCACACGTTCCAGAGGAGTACCCCTCGGACGCGGTCGTCCCGGATGTAGTACACGACGCCCTCCCGGTACGGCTCCTTCCAGTCCTCGAAGGTGTTGTGCCGCGCATCCAATTCCCCCACGGCCTCGTAGCCCAGATCGAAGAGGTCGGAGTAGAAGAACGGGAGGTGCGTGTAGGGTTGTTGGGCGCCCGCCATGTTCTGGCCGGCGGTGATCCCCTGGGTGTTCGCGTTGTCCTCGTGCTCCACCCGGATCCACTTCCCCAATGCGGGGTTCAAGAACCGGGCGACATCACCCGCGGCGTAGACGTCCGGATGCCCAGCCCGCAGGAACTCGTCCACGAGGATCCCGTCCTCTACGGGCAGTCCGGCCCCCTCGGCCAGCTCGGTCGCGGGCCGGATCCCGAGCCCGGCCACCACGGCGTCGGAGTCGATCCGGTGCCCGCCATCGGTGTGCACGACGCATCCCTCTCCCACGCGCTCGATCCCCCGCACATTCTGCCCGGGAAGGACTTCCACACCCCTCTCCCGGTAGGAGTCGTTCAAAAAGCGCGCAAGCCCGGCGGGAAACAGCCGCCCCCCGATCCCCTCCTCCGGGAACGTCATCGTGACACGCTTCCCGCTCATGGCGAGGGCCGCCGCGATCTCCGAGCCGATGAACCCGCCGCCGATCACGGCGAAGTGCTCTCTCTCCTCCGCGAGCCGGCGCAGCGCCAGGTAGTCATCTAGGGTGCGGAAGTAGATGGCGCCATTGGTAGCGAATCTCTGTGGGGCGCCACCTGTGGCCAGGAGCACCTTCTCGAAGGTGTAGACCGTTCCCGCGTCGTCCGTCGCCTGCTTCGTCCCAAGATCCAGGTGCCGGACCGTGCGACCGAGGTACAGGGTCACCCCAAGCGCCTCGGTGTTCCGCCAGATGCGCTCCAGCGGTGCCCCCTTCCACAGACCCTTCGAGAGCGGCGGCCGGTTGTAGGGAGGATGCGGCTCGGCACCCACGAGGCCCACGGTGCCGTCGGGATCCAGCTCCCGGATCCCGCGCACCGCGGCGTCTGCCGTCATCCCGCCCCCCACGATGAGGTACCTGTGGTGCGGCATTTTGGCCTCCTCCTCGACGGCCGCCTCCTCCGGGTACCGGGGGTACTGCTCACACAGCGCCCTGCGGATCCTACCGGGTGTGCGTCGCACGGCTCTCCCCCAGGATACACCCGCTCCGCACATGACCTTCACCGTCCGGTGACAGAGAATCCTCCTTTTGGAGGAGCGGAGAATCGCTTGGGCCGTCGAACGGCCAGTTCGGGCGACACCGAATCGGAGCGTACGATGCGGCATCGAACGGGTGTCCTCGCCGGAGCTGCTCTCGTCCTCGTTCTCTCATGCCTTCCCTCGCCAGCCGGCATCCTTGCGTGTCGGATGACCACGATCCACCCCGCCCTGTGGACCTGGGTCCACGTTTTCGACCGGAGGTGTCATGTGCTGTGGCCCCGGTACTGGCCGGGCGGGGTGACCCTCGCCACGGCACGGGCCCGCACGCCCGGCGCGCTCCACGTAACGACGGGCACCTACCACTGGAGGGGCGAGCCCATCGAGCGCGTGCGGATCGGCCGGATGGAGATCCTGCCCCAAGCCGCGCACCCCGACTGGCCCTACCTGGCCTGGCGCGACGGACAACTGGGTGCGCACCACGCCCCCGATCCCCGGGCTGCCTGGGAGATGCGGGGCGGCCCCCTCCTCACCGGAGGGCGCATCGTGGGCCGGAGCTACGATGCCCGGGTGTGGCGCGCTACCACGCAGCGGCGCGCCGTTCTCTGGGTCGAGGGCGGAACCGGGTTCGCCCTGCTGGAGGGCCACCAGAACCTTCCGGGCGTGGATGTGCTGATGCGCCAGCTGGGCTACACCCACGCGTTCCTCCTGGACGGCGGATCGAGCACCGCGCGCTGGGCCCGGAACCCTGTCTACCTGTTCGTGTTCCCGGTGGGCCGGCGCCTGCCCTGACCGATCACCACATGGCGAACACCCGGCAGGGCCCACCCGAGCCCGTCGCCACCTTGGGTGCCCCCACGAACACCCAGGCGCCGGAGGGCGGGATCCGCGCCAAGTTCGCCAGGTTCTCAAGCCCCCAGCGGTTGGCCGGAAGCCAGGTGGTGTGGACCTTGAAGTCCTTCGAGGGACCGTGATCGAGGCTCAGGGTATCTACGCCAATCCCGACCACCTCGCGCTCGCGGAGCAAAAACTCTGCCGCCTCCGGGTGGAAGCCCGGGAAGTGCATGACACCGGAGGAGTCCGGGTTCCGGAAGGCCTGCCAGCTCCCCACGCGCGCCTCCCAGCCGCTATGCATGAACACCGCGGCGCCACGCGGAAGCCGGCCGTAGCGGCGCTCCCACGCCCGGATGTCGTCCACCGTGACGCGCGTGTCGGGGTCGCGGGCGGCTCTTTCGTGGATGTGGATCACCGCCACCGGCGCGATGAGCATCCGAGGCGGCAGCTTCTCCACGGTCATCGCGCCCTCGCCGAAGTGGGCCGGGGCGTCCATGTGGGTGCCGATGTGCTCGAAGTAGCTCAGGTTCAGGCTGTAGTACCCGTCCTTCTGGATCGTCACCGCCACCTCGGACTTGAAGGGCCGGTTGGGATCGAAGGGTGGGAAGGTGGGTTTGAGGGTGTGGGTAAGGTCCTGGACGCGGCGGAAGCGGGGCATCCGCATCTGGGCCACGGCTTCCGCCGGAGCAAGCCACTGGGATGCGACCGCGCCCGCGACGGCCGCACCCGCCGCTTTCAGGAAGCCCCGGCGGCTCACCTCTCTCTGGACGGCCTCCATGACGATCGGTCCGCACATCTTGCACCTCCTAGGCAGTCCTCACGGACGAGATTCGCGGCCCTCCGCCGGCGTCCTCTCTGGCCCGGGCCGCGCGCGCGGCGGCACGGGCGTAGCGAAGGGGCACAGGGGTGCGCCACCGCTCGGTGAGGTATAAGAGGACCCGGGCCGCTGTGTCCGGGCCAGTCCGCCACGCCGCATGGGCCACAAGGGGCCGAACGCCCTGCTTCGTGCGCACCCAGTAGGCCACGAGTTCTGTGCCGATCCACAGCGGGCTCACCGCCCCGCGGACGTCTTCCGGGAGAGCGCCTGTGGCGATCATGGGGCGCTGCGTCACGCCGACCGTGGCCACCCCAAGCCGGGCGCCCAGGTGCAGTGCGAGGCCGGCACGGCGGGGGTGGTCCCGGCCCGTGGCGTTCACCATGAGAAGGTCCGGAAGGGCCGGAAGGGCCCGGACGGCGGCCTCGAGGAGCGGTCCCTCCCGCAGCGCGAGGAGCCCCGGCTCATACGGGGCGCCGGCCCGTCCCCGCACGACCACCGTGGCCACCTCTCCCTCGCGGAGGAGGGCTGCTGCGGCCCAGCCCGGATCCCCCGCCGCACCCGGGCCCGAACGGCCGGTGGGGAAGCAGACGAAGCAGCCCGCGACGGAGCGCACCGTGCCCACGAACTGCCAGGGTTCCGGCTGCATCCGGCCGAGCTGCTCCTGGAGGGCGATCAGGGCTTCGGGCTCCTGAGGCCAGGGTGGAGCTTTAGGATCCATGCGCGTGCCTTCTCGAGGACCGCGTCCCGATTCGCCGGCGTGAGGACGAGTTCGGTGACACCCGGCCTTCGACGCAGCGCATCCGCCCAGGGATGGGAGGACGCGAGGATCGTCGCGACCACCGGGGAGGGACTCTTCATCGCCTCCTCGACGGCGTCTCGGAAGCGGGGACTCAAAAGTTCCATCTTCCCGATCTCGTCGATGAGGACCACCTTCCCCTCCGAGATGGCCCGGCGGATCGCCTCGACCCCGATCCGGTCGAGGACCGAGATGTCCACCCCGTACCGTCCCACGCGCTGCGGCCGATCCTTCCAGTCCACGTGCGCGAACACCGCCTCGTCACCCTGGAGGGTGACGAGGCGGAACCCCACGCGCGCGTTCCTCAGGCGGATCTCCTCGGTGTAGAAGCCGCCCGCCTTCGCCCCCAGGTCCTCGGCGAGGCGGCGGATCAGGGTGGTCTTCCCCACACCCGGTCGGCCGGTGAGGAGCAGGAGGTCGGCCATGGGTGCAGTGCTATGATGGGTCCGGTGAGGGGACAGGGACAACACGGCCAAACGACAAGCCCAGATCGGTGAGTTGAGTAGGGAGACCCTGAGGGCGAAGCGCCATGCGCCTGTACCTGGTCCAGCACGGCGAGGCCAAGCCTGAAGCCGAAGACCCCGCGCGACCTCTCACGGAGAAAGGACGGCAGGAGGCGGAGCGGGTGGCGCGTCGTGTGGCCGAGCGCGTCGGCGCCCGCCCTCATCGGATCGTGCACAGCGGACGGCTCCGGGCACGGCAGACCGCGGAGATCTGGGCCCGGTTCTTCCCTGATGTGCCACTGGAGGAGCGCGACGGTCTTGGCCCCAACGACGATCCCTCCATCTGGGCCGAGCGGCTCCGGGCCGAGGCCGAGGACCTCGTGCTGGTCGGTCACCTTCCCCACCTCCGGCGGCTGGCGGGTCTGCTCCTCTGCGGGGATCCGGATCGGGAGGTCGTGGCGTTCACCATGGCCGGGGCGGTCTGTCTTGAGCGCGACGACCCGACGGGCCGCTGGACGCTGCGCTGGTCCCTCCCGCCGGACCTGGCTCCCTGACGGCACACCATCCGGTTCAGAGATCCCGCTCTAGAGTGTGATCCCCCCTGGTCCGGCTGCGGCGACGGCGTAGGGGCCGGGGAAGTGCCGACGGAACGCCTCGACTATATCCTCGCGCGTCACGCGCCGCACGAGGTCCGGGAACCGCACCCAGTAGTCGAGCCCCAACCCGTGGAACTCGGTGTACGTGAGGAGCTGCGCCTTCGCCGGCCCACCCTCGAACGACACTTGGAGCCAGCCGATCCGGTTCTGGATCGCGTCCAGTAGTTCCTCCGGCGTCGGTCCTTCATCCCGCATGCGGGTGAACTCCTCAACCATCGCCTCCGCCGCCTCCCTGACCCTTTCCGGCGGCACACCGGCGATGGCGTACCACGGCCCCCCCCACTTACCGGCCGTGAGCACGCTCAGGGCGTAGTACGCGAGTCCCTTGCGCTCCCGGACCACGTCCCCGATCCGGCCCATGAGGCCCATCTCTCCCAGGATCAGGTTCCCCACCCGCAGCGGCAGGTAGTCGGGATCCGACCGCCGGACGCCCGGAACCCCAACTGCCACGTCCGCCTGGACCTTGCCCTCAATCGTCACGACCTCCCTCACCACTGCCGGAGGGCGCGGAGGGTCTCCCGGGTCCGGAAGGGGTTCGAGGGAGGGTACCTGCCACCGGTCGAACCGTGCGGCGACCGCGTCCAAGGCTTCTTCCGGCTCGATATCTCCCACCACCGCGACGATGGCGCCCTGCGGCCCGTAGTGACGGTGCCAGAACTCCACAAGGTCCGGGCGCTGAAGTCGCACGACGGTCTCCTCAATGCCTTCCGCAGGGATCCCAAACGGATGCGGCGGCGGGTAGAGAAGGCGGCCGAGCGTCCACTGGGCGACCGTGCGGGGATCCTTTCCGAGTACCCGGAGGGAGGTCACGATCTCCCCGCGTAGCCGCTCCACCTCGTCCTCCGGGAACGCGGGATGGATGAGGACCTCCCCGCACAGGTCCAAAAGACGCCGGACATCTTCGGCGAGGGAGCGGGCGGTGAGCTCTGCGGCTTCGCGTCCGGCTGAAACCTGCAACGAGGCGCCCATCCCGTCCAGCTCCTCGGCGAGGGCGTCGGCGGAGTACCCCTCGGTCCCCCGCGGGAGGATCGCGGCCACGAACCGCGCCCGTCCCGCCGCGTCCGTCCCATCGGCCGCCGCACCGGCATGGGGGAGCAGGATCCGCACCGCCACCGTGGGCGAGGAACGATCCTGGAGCGCCAGGACGACGCAGCCGTTCGGCAGGACCCGGCGCAGGACGGTCTTTGGCCGGATCGGAACGTCCATCACGCAGTACCTCCCGGGAGGTACCATCCCACCGTGCGTGTCCGGCGCCGGAGGTAGGCCTGGGCCACCCGCCGTACGTCCTCCGGGGTCACCCTCTCGATAAGGGCCGGTAGTTCGGTGAACCACTCGCCCACACCCAGCATCTCCGCGGCCCCCAGCCACATGGCGCGGCCCGTGGGATCGTCGGTGCTGTAGGCGAGCTGGGCGCGCAGCTGACGCGTCGCTCGCCGCACCTCCTCCTCTCCGACCAGCTCCTCCAGGAGGCGTTCGATCTCCGCATCGAGGGTCGCCTCGATCGCTTCGGGCCGGACGTCGGGCTGGGCGGTGACGGAGATCCACAGGAGCCCGGGGTCCACCGTGGGCGTGAGGTGGCTTGTGGCCGAGGCCGCAAGCCGCGTGCGCACGAGCGCCCGGTACAGGCGCGAGGACCGGCCCATCCCGCCTTGCCCGGCCGAGGTGAGGGACTTCCCTCCAGAAAGCACCGCGTCCAGCACGAGGAGCGGGATCGTATCGGAGTGACCGACCGCCGGGATCTTGTAGGCCACCAGGACGAGGGGGGTGGCCCCACCCGGCCGTTCCAGCACGACCCGTCGTTCGCCCTCCTGGGGCGGCTCCTCCAGGTGCACCTCCGGCGCGAGAGGGCCCGGCTCAAGGGGTCCGAAGTGCGTGGTGACGGCCCGGATCACCTCTTCCGGAGTCACCGCGCCCACCGCCACCACGGTGGCGTTGTTGGGCCGGTAGTAGGTGCGGTAGTGGGCCAGGAGTTCGGCCCGCGAAATCCGCTGGAGGTCAGCCCGCCAGCCGATCACGGGCTGTCGGTAGGGGTGGACTTTGAAGGCGAGGGCCTCCACCTCCTCATGGAGGAGGGAGGCCGGGTCGTTCTCGTACATCCCTCGTTCGGAGAGGATCACGGTGCGCTCCCGCTCCACCTCCTCCGGGTCGAACACCGTGTTCACCATTCGGTCTGCCTCCACCTCGACCGCCACCCACCAGTCCGATTGCGGAAGCGTCTCCAGGTAGGCGGTGAAGTCCGAGGTGGTGAACCCGTTCCACTGGGCGCCGAGCCGGCCGAAGAGTCGGTCCAGCTGCCCTCGGCCGAGCCTCGGAGTGCCCTTGAAGAGCATGTGCTCCACCCAGTGGGAGATCCCGGTCTGTCCCGGCCGCTCGTACCGGGCGCCCACCCGGTACCAGACCCAGAAGCTCACCACCGGCGCCGAGCGGTCCTCCAGGGCGAGGATCCGCAGACCGTTCGGGAGGGTCGCGCGGACGACTTCCATCACCGGAGCAGCCGAATGAACTCCTCAAGCTCCCGGTTCACCTCCTGGATCCGGCCCGGGTTCTCCTTGAGCGTCTCGGCGCCGTCCTCAGTGAGACGGCTCAGCATGATGTACGTGGGCATGGCACACCCCCTCCGATGGTTTGTCCCGCTGGAAGGCGCGATCATTATAGCAGCGGAGGAAGGCCATGCTCGAGGACGTCCGAGTGCAGCTCGACTACCTGCAACGCCACATCCCCACCACACGCCGGATCGCCGAGCAGTTCACCGCGCGCGACCGGCGCGGGGTGCGCATCGCCTTCTCCATCCACCTCGACCTGAAGGTGGTGCCCGTGGTCGAGGCGGTAGTACGCTCCGGCGCCGAGCCCTTTGTCCTCACCTGCAACCCCCACACCGTGCGGGACGAGGTCTGCGCGTACCTTCACGAGATCGGGGCCCGAGTCCGGGCGCGGCACGGGATGTCCGAGGCCGAGCGCATCGAGGCGATGGACTGGGCCATCGCCCACTCCCCGCAGTTCCTGTGTGAGATGGGGGCCGACCTCACCGTGCACCTAGCAACCGCGCACCCGGATGCCGCCCGGAGTGTCCGGGCCGCCATGGAGGCCACGGGAACGGGGATCCTGCGTCTTGCAGACCTCCCTCTGCCGTTCCCCGTGTTCAACTGGGACGACCTTCCCCTCAAGCAGGGCCTGCACAACCGGTACCTCGTGGGCCTCGTGGTCTGGACCACCTTCCTTCACGTGGCGCAGGTGACCCTCTACGGCCGGCGGGTGGCGGTGCTGGGCTACGGACTCGTGGGTCAGGGGATCGCCGAGTACGCGCGCCTGTTGGGCGCGATCCCTCTCGTCGTGGAGCCGGATCCCGGCCGTCGGATTCTGGCGCGCCACGGCGGCTGCTGGGTCATGTCTCTGGAGGAGGCGTTGCCGCAGGCCGACGTCGTCGTGACCGCCACCGGTCGGGAGCGGGTGCTCCGGGAGGCACACTGGCCGCTCCTGCGGGACGGTGCTTTCCTCCTGAACGCCGGCCACAGCAACCTGGAGATCGACGTCGAAAGCCTCCTCACCTTCCCCCACCGGACCCTGCGGCCTCACGTGGAGGAAGTCTGGCTCGGCGACCGAGGCGTCTACCTCCTCGCACGAGGGGCCATGTTCAACCTGGCGGCAGGACCGGGGGATCCCTACGACGCCTTCGACCTCACCTCGGCGCTCATGCTCGCAGGGATCGCCTACATGCTCGACCACTACGCCGACCACCCGCCAGGTGTGCACCTCATGCCTCCCGAAGTGGAGCGCCACGTGGCGGCCGCTGCCCATGGGTGATCGGGCCTTGGTATGCTGGGGCGGGAGATGGATGGACGTCCGGGTTGAGCCCCTCAGTTCGTGCGATCAGTTCCGGGCCGTCGAAGGGCTCCAAGTGGCCGTCTGGGGGATGCCGGACCGCGAGGTGGTGCCGGCCCATCAGTTGCTGGCGGCCGTCCGCACCGGCGGCCTTGTGCTCGGCGCGTTCGCCGGAACCGTGCTCGTGGGCTTCTCCTACGGGTTTCCCGCCGTGCGGACGGGAGCGCGCTTCTTCTACTCCCACATGACCGGGGTCCTTCCCGAATGGCAGTCCCGCCACGTGGGCTTTGTGCTGAAGTGCGCCCAGCGGACGTGGGCCCTAGAGCAGGGGTACGACCGCATCGTGTGGACCTACGACCCGCTGCAGGCCCGCAACGCCCACTTCAACCTCCACCGACTGGGGGCCGAGGCGAGCCGCTACTACGTGAACTACTACGGCGAGATGACGGACGCCCTGAACCGGGGCCTCGAGAGCGACCGGCTGGAGGTGGACTGGTGGATCGCCCACGATCGCGTTCGGGCCCACCTGGAGGGCCGCACGGAGGGCCCGCCACCCCCGGCATGCCCCCCCGTGCTGGAGACGGAAGGCGAAGAGCCTGGGCCGGTCCGGGAACCCCAAGGACACCGGGTCCGGATCGCCATCCCCGCCTCGATCCGATCCCTCCTGGAGCGCGACCCCGGTCTTGCCCACCGGTGGCGGCTTGCGACGCGTGAGGCCTTCCAGCGGTGCTTTGCGGCCGGGTACGCGGCGGTGGACTTCGTCCGCACGGACCGGGGAGGGTGGTACCTGCTGGAGGCGCGGACGTGAGGGTTGAAGTCGTCGAGCTGCGGGCGGTAGAACTCCCTCTGCGCTTTTCCTTCGAGACGAGCTTCGGGCGGGAGGAGACGAAGCGGGCGATCCTCGTGGCCGCCTATGCCGACGGCCTTGTGGGATGGGGCGAAGTCCCGGTGTCCGGTGCGCCGCTCTACAACGAGGAGACGATCGAGACCGCCTGGCACGTCCTCCGTGACTTCCTCATCCCCCTCGGCCTGCGGGAGCCCATCGAGCACCCAAGCGACCTTCCCGGCCGGGTCGCGCGGATCCGTCGCCACCACATGGCGAAGTCTGGGCTTGAGGGGGCCCTGTGGGATCTCGCATGCCAGCAGGAGGGGATCTCTCTGGCAGAAGCCCTTGGGGGTGTGCGCGAGCGGGTGGAGGTGGGCGTGAGCCTCGGGATCGAGCCGACGGTCCCAGACCTCCTGCGTCGGATCGAGGCCTTTGCCGCCCAGGGGTACCGGCGGGTGAAGATCAAGATCCGGCCGGGCTGGGACGTGGAGGTGGTACAGGCGGTACGGCGGGTTTTCCCGAAGCTACCGCTCCAGGTTGACGCGAACTCCGCCTACACCCTCCAGGACGCACCGATCTTCGAGGCCATGGATGAGTGGGGGCTCCTCATGATCGAGCAGCCGCTGGCCGAGGACGACCTCGTGGACCACGCCCACCTCCAGAAGCGGCTGCGCACGTCCGTCTGCCTCGACGAGTCCATCGTGCACCCGCACCACGCCCGCCAGGCCATCGAACTCGGCTCCTGCCGCGTCGTGAACATCAAACCGGCCCGGCTGGGAGGACTCTCGGCAGCCCGGGCCACCCACGACCTCTGCGCCGCCCACAAGGTGCCCGTGTGGTGCGGCGGGATGCTGGAGACCGGGATCGGGCGCCTCGGTAACCTCGCCTTGGCCTCGCTTCCGAATTTCCGGTTGCCCGCTGACCTCTCGGCGAGCGACCGCTACTTCGAGGAAGACCTGATCGATCCACCCGTCCGGCTCAACCCCGACGGGACGATCGACGTACCGCGCGAGATCGGGATCGCGCCCCGGGTGAACCTCTCCCGGGTGGAGCGGGTCACAATCCGCCGGGAGCGGGTGCGCGTCCGCTGAGGAGCCTCTGGGCCTGAATCCAGTCCTCCGGGGTATCCACATCCAGGGTGGCCTCCGGGAGCGGTACCCAGACGGCCTCCGCACGGTACCGTTCGATCACCGGCTTCGCCCCCACATCCCCCATAAGACGCACGAGGTCCGGGAAGATCGACCGGTGAAAGATCACCGGAGGGCCCACCGTCCCTCCGTACGTGGAGGCCACCACGCGAGCCGAGGTGCGCTGCCACACGTCCACCAACGTCCGTAGGTGGTCCGGCGTGACCGCCACCTGGTCGGCCAACAGCACGAGGACGGCGTCCGCACCCGAAGCCGCCTGGATCCCGCGTCGGAGCGAGGTACTGATCCCCTGCGCGTAGTCCGGGTTCTCCACGACCGTGACCGGGAGGCCTGTGAGCTCCTCCCGCATCCGGTCGGCCTCCGCACCCACCACGACGACGACCTGCGGGCAGACACCAAGGGCTGTCTTTGCGGCCCGGCGGAGGAGGCTTTCCCCCCCAAGGCGCAGGAGCAGCTTGGGCTGCCCCATCCGCCGGCTCCGGCCCGCTGCGAGGATCACACAGGTCAACTCCTTCACGCCGGGACCGGCTCGTGGATCGGCGCCGGTCGGGCGCGTAGGAAGCCTCCGGACCGTCCGTTCAGGGCTGCGAGGATCTCGGCGAGGATCGCCAGTGCGATCTGCTCGGGCCCCTCTGCCCCGATGTCAAGCCCCACCGGCGCGTAGATCCGGGGCTCTAGCTCCAGCGAGGGACGCACGCCTAAAGCCTCCAGCTCCCGCAGGATCTTCTGAGTGCGCTGCCGTGGGCCCAACAGCCCCAGGTATGCAGGCGGTGTGGGATGGGTGAGGAACGACCGGATAATGTTCCGGTCGTGCAGGTAGTTGTGGGTCATGACCACCACGCAGGTGCGGTGGTCCGGCCGGATGGCCTCTGCCGCTTCCGGGAACTCCGTCCGGATGAACCCGTGGGCTTCGGGGAACCGCTCGCGGGTGAGGAACTTCTCCCGGCGGTCCACCACGACCGGACGGAACCCCAGTTCATGGGCCAACCGCACGAGGGGAATCGCGTCGTGGCCCGCACCGCAGACCACCAGGCGCAACGGCGGCTGGATCGGCTCGATGAACACCTCAAGACCATCTAGCCCCTGGCGGGAGGGCTTCCCGCGCTCCAGCGCCGCCCGCGCGAGGGGGAGGGCACGGGCATCCAGGGCACCTTCCCCGAGGGTCCCATCGACCGCCCCGTCGGCGTAGGCCACGAGCCGGCGTCCCAGGTGCGGGTGTTCCTCCGGACCCACCACCGTGACGACCGCCAGGGGCCGCTCCCGCTCCACGGCCTCGGCCAGGAACGCTTCGGGCGATGGCTCGATGGCGCCCACCTTCTCCACGAGCACGTCGATCATCCCGTTGCACCCGAGCCCGAGCCCCCACACCGCCTCGTCGTCAGCGGTGAGGTCGTAGTGGATGATCCTCGGCCGCCCTTCCCGCAGCACCTGCTCGGCCACGATCTGCACGTCCCCCTCCAGACACCCGCCCGAGATGGACCCCACGAGGTCGCCGCTTTGGGGGATCAACAGGCGCGCACCCTCTCGCCGGTAGGTGCTCCCGCGCACGCCGACGACCGTGGCGAGGGCGGCTGCTTCCCCGCGGGACCGTACCTCCCGCAGCGCGTCCAGGATGTCCTGTAGCTCCCGCACGTTCCGTCACCTCCTCAAGGCATCCCGCGAGAGGCTTCACGTTTCGTCCGGCTCCCGACCACCAGCGTCTTCTCCAGCTGGCGCAGGCTGTCAAGGTTGTGGGCCGAGGCGAACACGTCCACGAAGGGCAGGGCCGCCTGCATCCCGCGGGTGAGCGGCTGGTAGCCGGGGCTTCCCAGGAGCGGGTTGAGCCAGATCACCCGACCGGCCCGGGCCCGGATCTCCCGCATCGCCCGCCGCAGGATCTCCACCTCCCCGGTGTCCCACCCGTCGCTCAGGACGACAACCACGGTGCGACTGTCCACTAGGTGCCGCCACCCCTCCAGGAACTGCATGAGGCTCGTCCCGATCTTCGTTCCGCCCGACCAGTTAGGGACCGTGCGGCTCAGTCGGTCCAGGGCCGCCCGCAGGGTGCGGGACCGCAGGGCCGGTGTGACCCGCGTGAGAGAGGTGCTGAACACGAAGGACTCCACGTTCGAGACCGCCTCCTGGAGCGCGTACACGAACTGGATCAGAAAGCGGCTATAGATGTCCATGGAGCCCGAGACGTCGCACAACAGGACGATCCGTGTCTTGCGCACCCGCCGTCGCCGGTACGCGAGCTCGGCCAGCTCTCCTCCCCATCGGAGGTGTAGCCGCAGGGTGCGGCGCATGTCGATCTGGTGGCTCCGGTGGGCCCGCCGCATCCGGCGGCTCATCCGGGTGGCGATCCGGCGGGCGATGGCGACCACGAGCCGCGTGATCTCATGGAGGTCTTCGTCCGTGAAGGCGGAGAAGTCCTTCCGGCTCAGGACTTCCACCGCGCTGTAGCCCGGGACCTCCTGGTCGCCCTCGGCCTCGCGGGACGACTCCAGCCACTGCCGCACCGCCACCTGCCCCTCGCCCCCCGTCCCCTCAGAGGTCGTCTGCGAGGGGGTGGACTCCCTGCGTTCGGTAAGGGTCGGGTGCACGGCCCAGTAGACCGGGAAAAGGGCGTCGAAGATCCGGAGGTCCTCAAGGCGGTGGGCGAGGGTCGTCCGGAGGGCAAGCCGGAACTGCTCCCGGTCCCCGAGGTCCACCCGGCTCAGGGCCTGGAGGGCGTCGGCGATCTCGCCGGGGCCGCACAGGACCCCGCGCTCCCGCAACGCCCGGGCGAAGCCCACTACGTGAGCGCTCAGGTCCCCGCACTCGAACCGGATCATGCCCTCAGGGTGCGCTCCGCCCGGGCGAGTGCCCGGTCCCACCCTTCTCCGTCGCGCTGGGCCTCGGCGATGGCCGCGAGGGCCGCATCGAGCCATGGTCCCCGCACGAGGCGAAGGTCCTCGTGGTGCTTGCACAGGCACGCCAGCGTCTCTTCCACCACGACACGGTCGAGGTGGTCCCGGTGCAACCGCAACAGCGCGGCACTCCAGTCCAGCGTCTCCGCCACGCCGGGCACCTTCTGGAGATCCAGCCGCCGCAGGAGGTGCATGAACGCGGCGATCTGCTCGGCAAGCCGCTGGGAGATCCCGGGTACCTTCCGGAGGACGATCCGGAGCTCCTTGTCGAAGCTCGGGTAGTCGATCCACAGGTACAGACACCGGCGGCGCAGGGCGTCGCTCAGCTCCCGCGTGCGGTTGCTCGTGAGGACCACGTAGGGGACGTGCTGGGCACGGATCGTGCCGATCTCCGGGATCGTGATCTGCCAGTCGCTTAGGACCTCCAGGAGGAACGCCTCGAACTCTACGTCCACCCGGTCCACCTCGTCGATGAGCAACACCGGCGCACGGTGGTGGGTGATCGCCTGGAGGAGAGGGCGGCGCAGGAGGAACGGCTCGGAGAAGATCGTCTGCTCCTTCTCCTCCACCGGGCGGTCCGTCCCCTCCTCCAGGCGGATCCGGAGCATCTGCTTCTGGTAGTTCCATTCATATAGCGCCGTGTGGACATCCAGCCCCTCGTAGCACTGCAGCCGGATGAGGTCGGTGTCGAGGGCCCGGCTCATCACCTTGGCGATCTCGGTCTTCCCGACCCCGGCCGCGCCCTCCACGAGGAGCGGCTTGTGGAGCTCGATGGAGAGGTAGATCGCCGTGGCGATCTCGCGGTCGGCGATGTAGCCCTCCCGCTCCAGCGCCTGGAGGATTTGCTCGATGTCACCCAGCGTCGGTCGCGTCGTCTGCATCCCTTCACCCATACGTGTATTCTACCGGAGCCCTACGGTCTCGGGCGGAACACCAGGATGAAGCCCACCTCGGCCCCGGCCCGGCCCTGCCGGATCCCCACCAAGAGGCCTCGGGAGGTCCACTCCAGGAGCACGGGAACCTCCGAGTCTGCTTCCACCAGGACGAACTGAGGGTTCGTGCCGACCAGCCGCAGCACGTCCAGCATCGCGCTCCCCACACCCAGCCCTCCTGGAAGCCGGAACCGGGGATCGTCGGTCGCAACCGCGAGCACACGGCCCGGAGTCTTCGTCGGGTCCTGGTCTTGGCCGTACCGGTAGTAGTCGTAGACGCACACCCCGATGTTCGGCTCGCTGTTGCACAGACGACGGCCGTCCTCGGTGTTCTCGTCCCGCACCGGCCCGTACATCCGCGCGATCCCCGCGGCCTCGTCCATGGGCATCCCGATCTGCACAGGACCGATGGCCTGCCCGGCGACGATGGCCGTCGCCACCGGCTGGCTCAATGCCGGAGCTCCGACCAGGACCACGAACAGCACCATCCACCTGAGGCGCATTCTTCCCTCCTAGAGTCCCAAGTAGGCGCGTCGGATCTCGGGGTGGTTCATGAGTTCTGCGGACGGCCCGTGGAGCACGATCCGGCCGTTCTCCAGGACGTAGGTTCGGGAGGCAACCCGAAGCACCTGCCGCACGTTCTGCTCCACGAGGAGCATCGCGAGCCCCGTCCCTGCCACCTGCTCGATCACCTCGTAGACCTCCCGCAGGACGAGGGGGGCAAGCCCGAGCGAGGGCTCGTCCAGGAGCAGGAGCCTCGGTTCGGACATGAGCGCCCGGCCGATGGCGAGCATCTGCTGCTCGCCGCCCGAGAGCTGTCCTGCGAGGGTGCGACGTTTGCGCTCCAGCTGGGGGAACAGGGCGTAGACCCGCTCCAGGTTCGCCCGCCGGCGTGGGCGGGCACGGGGGAGGTAGGCACCGAGGAGGAGGTTCTCCTCCACGGTCATCTCAGAGAACAGTTGCCGGCCCATGGGCACGTGGGCGCAGCCCAGGGCGAGCATGGCGTGGGGCGGAAGGCCGTTCGTGACCTGGCCGTTCAGGAGGATGCGGCCCGAGCGGGGCCGGAGCATCCCGGAGATGGCTCGGAGGATCGTGGATTTTCCGCTCCCATTGCCGCCCACCAGACCTACCACCTCACCCTCCCCCACCTCCAGGCTCGCGCCGTAGACGACCTGCACCTCGCCGTATGCGAGGTCCACCGACTCCACCCGGAGGAGGACGTCAGGCAACGGCGGCTCCCAGGTACGCCTCGATCACCCGCGGGTCCTCGGCGACCTCTTGAGGCCGGCCCTCCGCGATCTTCTGGCCAGCCGCGAGGACGACCACGTGGTCGGAGAGCTGCATGATCACCCGCATGATGTGCTCGACCACCACGATGGCGATCCCGTCTGCGGAAAGACCCCGGAGGAGCGTGACCATCTCCTGCTGGGCCGGCGGCGTGAGGCCCGCCATCACTTCGTCGCAGAACAGGACCCGGGGCCGGACCGCCAGGGCCCGCGCCAGCTCCAGGCGCCTGCGGCGGGCCAGGTTCAGATCTCCTGCCGGCTGCAGGGCCCGGTCACCCAGCTCCACGCGGTCCAAAAGCGCCCGGGCGACCTGTTCGGCCTTGTGCCGGTCCTGGGTGTGGAGGAACGCCGGGATGAGGACGTTCTCCAGGACCGTGAGCTCGGCGAAGGGCCGTTCGATCTGGAACGTGCGGCCCATGCCCATCCGGGCACGGGCGTGGGCGGGGAGGTGCGTCACATCCTGTCCGAAGAACAGGACCCTTCCCCGCTCCAGCGGCACGTAGCCCGTGAGGGCGTTGAAGAGGGTGGACTTCCCGGCACCGTTGGGGCCGATGAGGCCGAGGATCTCTCCCTCCCGGAGGACCACCTCGACGCCGTCCAGGGCGACGAGGCCGCCGAATCGCACCGTGACGTCAACGGCCCGCAACGCTTCGCGCATACCGACGCCTGACCCTCCACCGCTCCCACTGGCCCACGATCCCCCGCGGGGCGAAGAGGACCACGAGGACGATCAAGAGGCCGTAGATCAGGAGGTTGGCGGACGCGAACAGGTTCCGGAACAGTTCCGCCGCGAGCACGATGAGGACCGCACCCACCGCCGGTCCCCAGACCGTGCCGCGGCCGCCGATGATGGCCGTGAGGGCGATCTGGACCGAAAGCCTCAGGTCAAACAGCGCATGGGGCACCAGCGCCGAGAGGTACGCCCCGTAGAGAACCCCACCGAAGGCCACGAGGCCCGCCGACAGCATGAACGCCCGCAGCTTCACCGCCACGGGATCCACCCCGGCCGCCTGCGCGGCCTCTTCGTCCTCCCGCACCGCCCGCATCTGGTAGCCGAACCGTCGGGGCGCGAGGTAGGCCACAAGAGCCACCGCACAGGCCGCGTACAGGAGCGCCCAGTAGTACTGGACGTGGCGGTCGAAGAGGTCTAGGCCCAAGGGCCTGGCAAGCTCCCGGACGAAGATCCCCTCTCCGCCACCGGTGAGCCACCGCTCGTTGATCGCGCCGAGCCGCAGGATCTCGGCCACGGCGATCGTGGAAAGTGTGAAGTACGGACCCCGCAGCCGGAACGTGACCCGGCCCCACGCCCACGCGAGCCCCACCGCGAGCAGCACCGCGACCGGAGCGCTCACCCACGGCGGCATCCGGTACGTGTTGGCGCCGAGGCCGAGGGTGTAGGCCCCGAGCCCCACGAACGCCGCATGCCCCAGGCTCACTTGCCCCGTCCACCCGCCCAGCACGTCCCACGCGGTCGCCCACCCCACGAGCACGAGCAGCGCGATCCCGAGGTTCAGATAGCCGGGAAGGAGTTGGGGCAGGAGGGCGATCCCGACGAGCACGCCGCAGCCTGCCGCCCACCCCAGAACCCGATCCACGGCGAAGGCAGCGGGTTGAGGGATCACCTCGGCAGGCCGCACTACACCCTCCGTACCGCCCGACCGAACAGGCCTTGGGGCCGGAACAGGAGAACGGCGAGGAACGCCACGAGTCCGTACGCGTCCCGGTAGCCCGCCGCAAGGTACGAGGCGCCCAAGACCTCCACCACGCCCAGCAGCAGCCCGCCGGCCACGGCGCCCGCGAGATTCCCCAGTCCACCTAGGACCGTGACCACGAACGCCTTCAGGGTGTAGGTCCCGCCCACCGCCGGCGTCACGAAGAGGAGCGGGATGAGGACCACGCCGACGACCACCGAGAGGGCGGTCCCAAGACCGAAGGTGAGCCGGTGGTGGGCGAGGGTGTCGATCCCCACGAGTTCGGCCCCAACTCGATTCTGGGCCGTCGCCCGGATTGCTCGGCCCGCCTCACTCCGGCTCAGGAACAGGACGAGGGCTCCGATGAGGGCCAGCGTGCCCGCACCGGCGATGAGGAGCGGGACGGACAGGGTGACCGGGCCCAGCCGGACCGTGGCGGTGGCGTACCCCACGTAGAGGGAGCGGGGTTCGCCGCCGAACAGGAGGTGGAGCGTGTTCGAGACGACGAGGGCGATCCCAAGCGTCGCAAGCAGGGTGCTGTCGGGCGGGGCGTCTATAAGACGGCTCAGGACGAGCCGCTCCAGGAGGAGGCCGAGCCCGTAGCCGAAGGGTGCAGCCACGAGCAGGCACAGGTAGGGGTCTAGCCCCCAGTACCCGTAGAGGAGGAGCGTCAGGTACATGCCCACGGCCACGAACTCCCCGTGGGCGAAGTTGATGACCCGCATCACGCCGAACACGAGCGACAGCCCCACCCCGATGAGGGCGTATACCCCGCCGATGAGGAGCCCGCCCGCCAGGTTCTGGGCGAAGGCGACGAGGGCTTCCATGGAGGGCGGCTATCGCCTGTCCCAGGGCGGAGCCGGGAACAGGATCCGGCCCACCGCCGCCTCTTGCGGGTAGACGGTCACGAACTGACCGCGCTGGACCTGTTCGGCGATCATCTTCAATGGGTTCTGGTTCCGGTAGCCCCGGAAGTCCGCGAACCGGATGGGACCGTAGGCGGTCATGAGGTTCGTCTCCCGCAGGGCCCGCCGCAGGCTCTCGGGATCGGTGAGCGAAGCCCGGCGCAGAGCATCGGCAGCCGTGAGCAGGCCCGCATAGGCCTGCGCTGCATGGTAAGAGGGCTCTTTGCCGCCCAGGGCGCGCTTCAACCGCTCGTAGAGCGACTGCGCGCCCGGGTACTTCACGTCCTTCGTCCACGCGGTGGCCGTCACCACGTACTCCGCGGCATCCCGGGCGCCCGTGAGGAAGCCAGGGAGCGCGAACCCCGCAGCACCACCCGCGTAGATCTTCGCGTTCAGCCCCACCTCCTTCACCTGCCGCATGAGCGCCACCGAGTCCTCGGCGTAGGAAACCATGAACAGGGCGTCCGGGGAGCGGGCCTTGAACCGGTTGAGGATTGGTCGGAAGTCGGTGAGTCCCTGGTCGTAGGACTGCTTGTCCACGAGCGTATAGCCCCGGCCCTTGGCGAGCCCTTCCGCCGCAGTGGCCACCGCGGTCTCGAAGGCGCCGTTCCCGTGGATGAGCGCCACGGTCTGGATCGGCCGGCGGCCGCCGGAAGCCTGGTTCAGGGCGTCGAACACGTCGAACAGGACCTCCGCGTACGTGCTGGAGGGCTGGTTGATCCGGAACACCCACTCCGAGCCCGGCCGGGTGATCGCGTCGTCAGAACTCGTGAACACGAGGAACGGCCGGCGCTGCCGGGTGAAGTACTGGGCCACGGGACCCGTGATGGAGGAGGAGTAGCAGCACAAGACCAGCGGCACGTTCTGGTTGATGAGCCTCTCGGCGGCCGCAAGCGCCGCGGTCACGCTGCTGGTGTCGTCCTCCACCAGGAGCACAAGGCGCTGGCCGCGCACCCCACCCCGCGCGTTGATCTCCTCCAGCGCGACGGCCAAGCCCGCCCGGTGCTGTTCCCCGAACTCCGCGAACCGTCCGGTGAACGAGCTGATGACCCCGAGCACAGGGCCTGCGGGCGCTGCATGGGCAACGGGGATCCCCAGGACGAGGACCAGGAACAGGATGCCGATCCTCCGCATCGCGTCCTCCTTCCCCAAGCCCCACCGGGCAGGACGGGCGGTGGGGCCCGTTTGATCGGCTTGGCGTCGCACCGGGAGGGTTCGCTGGACGGTTGGGGGTCTCCTACTCGTACCGCAGGGCGACGATGGGATCGAGGCGCGCCGCCCGCTGGGCCGGGTAGAGGCCGAAGAAGATTCCGACGGCGACCGCGAACAGGAAGGCCATCCCCACCGCACCCGGTGTCACGATGGTGAGCCAGCCTGCTGCGGCCGAGACGGCCCGGGCGGCCGCGATGGCCACGAGGATCCCCACCACCCCTCCCCCCACGCTGAGGAGGACGGATTCCACGAGGAACTGGAGGAGGATGTCCCGCCGGGTGGCGCCCACGGCCTTGCGGATCCCGATCTCCCGGGTCCGCTCGGTGACCGAGACGAGCATGATGTTCATGATCCCGATCCCGCCCACCACGAGGGAGACCGCCGCGATGGCCGAAAGGAGGAGCGTGATCGTCCGCGTGACTCCCGTGAACGCCTGCACGAGGTCCGCTTGGTTGCGGATGACGAAGTCCGACTCCTGGTCCTCCCGGATCCGGTGGCGCAAGCGGAGGAGAAGGTCCACCTGGGACGCCACGGCGTCCATCCGTGCGGCGTCTTGCACCTTCACGTAGATGGTCCGCACGAAGTCCGCACCGAACAGGCGCTTCTGGGCGGTTGAAAGCGGCACGAACACCACGTCGTCACGGTCTGCGAACCCGCTGGATCCTTTGGGCTCCATCACGCCGATCACCGTGAACAGCTCCCGGTTGATCCGGATCTGCTGACCGAGGGGATCGGTGTTCGGGAACAGGGTCTGCCGCACGGTCTCGCCGAGCACCGCAACGCGGGAGCGGGCCCGCATCTCCTCTTCCCCGAAGAACACGCCCTCCGCCGGACGCCAGTTGCGCACCTGCGGGAAGGTGGGTGTAACCCCGCTCACGGTGGTCGTGTCGTTCAGGGAGCCGGCCACCACCCTTGCCGGCCGACTGAGCTCGGCGGTCACGGCCTCCACGTCCGGGAGGGACTCCTGGATTGCCCGCGCGTCGTCCCACGTGAGGGTCTGGACGCTGCCGAGCCCTTGACCGATCCCCCCGGGACCCGTGACCCGGCCCGGGAAGATGATGAGGAGGTTTGTGCCCAGCGCCGAGAGCTGGTCCTCCACGCTGCGCCGGGCGCCGGCCCCGATGCTCACGGTGGTCACCACCGCCGCGACCCCGATGATCACGCCGAGGGTCGTGAGGGCCGAGCGCAACGGGTTCGACCCCATGGCCCGGAGCGCGACCCGCAGACTCGCCAGGAGGGTCATGGCGCCACTCCCACGGTGCGGGGGTGGTTCGGCCGGTCCCCCACGATCCGGCCGTCCCGGAACTGGACGATCCGGCGGCTACAGGCGGCGATCTCCGGCTCGTGGGTCACGATCACGACCGTGATCCCCTCCCGGTTGAGCCGCTGGAAGAGGTCCATGATCTCCAGGCTCGTCTGGGTGTCCAGGTTGCCGGTGGGCTCGTCGGCCAGGATCACGGCCGGACGCATGACGAGCGCCCGCGCGATCGCCACGCGCTGCTGCTGCCCGCCTGAAAGCTGGGTGGGGAAGTGGTGGACACGGTCCTCCAGCCCCACCCACCGCAACGCCTCTAAGGCCCGGTGGCGGTCCACCCGCCCTCCGTACACCATCGGGAGCTCCACGTTCTCCAGGGCCGTGGCCCGCGGCAACAGGTTGAACGACTGGAACACGAACCCGATCCGGCGGTTCCGCAGCCGTGCAAGGGCTCCATCATCCAGGCGTGCGGCGTCCTGACCCTCGAACCGGTAGACGCCGGATGTCGGCCGGTCCAGAAGGCCCAGGATATGCATGCAGGTACTCTTCCCGGATCCCGAAGGGCCCATGATCGCCACGAACTCACCGGCCTCAATCCCGAGGCTCACGCCCCGGAGGGCCCATACCTCCACGCCGTCCAGCCGATAGACCTTCGTGACGTCCACGAGCTCCAGGAGCATCACGGCCCTCGGGGCGGTCCGCCTGCCGGGGTGCGGCGTGGGAACTGCGGCATGAACGGGTTCCGGGCGGGCTGCGCACCCCCGCCCCGTACCTCGCCTAGGAACACGACCTCACCCTCCCGGAGCCCTGACCGCACCTCCACCATCCGGCCGTCGGTGGGCCCCAGAATTACGCGGCGGGGGCGGAGGCGGCCGTTTTGGACCACGAGGACAGTACCCTGGCCGCGGATCGCCTCCCGCGGGACGAGCAACACCCCCTCGTGACGCACGAGCTCGAACTCCGCCTGCACGGTCATCCCCAACCGGAGCCGGTGATGTGGGTCCTCCACGCGCAGGGTGACCGCGTACTGCACCACGTTGTTGTTCACCTGGGCGTTCGGCGAGATCGAGAGCACGCTACCCCGGAACACCTCGTCCGGAAGGGCGTCGGCCCGCACAGAGGCCGCCATCCCCGGCCGGATCTGGGGGACGTCGATCTCGTCCACCATCACCTTCGCGAGCACGGGATCCACCACCGCGATCCTCATCACCGGCGTACCACCCTGGGCGCTTCCGATCACCGACTGTCCAACCTGTACTGAGAGGGTCGAGACGAGCCCGCTCACCGGTGATCGGATGAGGGTCTCCCGGACGCGCTCTCGGGCGTTCTCCAGGTTCGCCTGGGCCTGGCGCAGGGCGGCCTCTGCCGCGGCCACTTCCTGAGCCCGGACCGCATCCTGAAGGGCGGCGGCCCGGGCTTGGCGGAGCTGGGCTTCGGCCTGGCGGACTGCAGCCCGGGCCGCCGCGATCTCCTGAGCCCGCACCGCCTCGTCCGCGGCCAGTGTAAGGGCCTGGCGGAGTTGCGCTTCGGCTTGACGCAGGGCGGCCCTCGCCTCCTCCCGTTCTTCCGGGGTGGGGCCGGACCGGAGCTGGGCAAGACGGGCCGTGGCAGACCGGACCTGGGCGACGGCCTGGGTGACCCGTGCGGCCGCTTCGTCCAGCTGCTGGCGGGCCACAAATCCCTGCTGGACGAGTGGCTCGATCCGCGCGTACTCCTTGCGGGCCAACTCCAGTTCGGCCTGGGCGCCCCGGAGGGCTTCTTCGGCCTGCTGGACCTCCTCGGGCCGCGGACCCTGCTCCACCTGCCGGAGTCGGGCCCACGCCGCCTCCAGCGCTGCCTGGGCCTGAGCGATCTGGGTCTGCCGCTGGGCCCGGTCCAGGGCGTGCTGGGATTCCAGCTGCCCTAGGCGCGCTCGGGCCGCCTGGAGGTTCGCCTCCGCCTGCTGGATCTGCTGGCGCTCCTGGGCGGAGGCGGCAAGCCGCTGGGCACGCACTTGAGACAGGCGGGCGCGTGCCGCCTCATAGTTCGCCTGGGCCTGCTGGAGGGCACTTGAAGCGTCCGGGTCGTCGATTTCCACGAGCACCTGTCCTGCTTGCACGCGGTCACCTTCGGCCACGAGCACCCGGCGGACGATCCCGGTGGCCCGCGAGCGCACCTCCACTTCGGAGGAGGGGTACACCGAGCCTGACGCGCTCACCGTCACGACCAGGTTCCCCCGCACCACGGGTGCGGTGCGCCAGCGCGCCTCCTCCGCACCGCGGGGCGTCCGGCGCACCACGACCACCGTGCCTGCAGCCACGAGGGCAGCGAGCAATCCGATCCACCAGAGGCGTCGCATCTTCTCCCTCACTCCGGCAGCACGCTCATCCCAAGGGCCCTGCGCAGCGCTACCAGGGAGGTCCACCGGGAGCTAGCGGCCTGCACGAGGGACTCCTGGGCGCTGGCAAGTTGCGCCCTGGCCTGTGCCACCTCCAGGATTGTTCCGACTCCTGCCGCGTACCGGCCTTCGGCGACCCGCAGGGCTTCCCGGGCCGCGGCGACCGCCCGCTGGGCCGCGACCTCCCGGGCCGCCGCCGAAATCCACCCGAGCCGCGCTTGGACGGCGTCCCGCTGGGCATCTAGGCGCGCCTGGGCGAGGGCTGCCCGGGCGGACTCCAGGTTCGCCCGGGCGACCTCCACCTGGGCCGCTCGCTGCCCGCCATCGTACAACGGCACCGACACCCCGGCTCCCACCGACCAACTCCCCGCTCCGGGCCCACCCACCGTGACGAGCACGTACCGCCCGTCCAAGGTGACCGTAATGCCTCCCTGGATCATGGCGGCGGCGAGGGCCGCCTCCGCGGCCAACACCTCGGCCTGCGCCCGCCGGACCTCCGGTCGGCCGAGGGCCCGTTCGCGGGCTTCGGCCTCGCCCACCTGAAAGGCGGGTGGAGCGCCGGGAGGGGTTGCGGTCACCGGGGTCCCGGGATCGAGGCCGAGGAAGGTCGCGAGCTGCGCCCGGCTCACTTGGGCATCCGCCTGCGCCTCCAGGAGCGTCACCTCGGCCGACGCCAATTGGGCCTCGGCACTCGTGACGTCGGCCTGGGGTGCGGTCCCGGCCCGGACCCGGGCCTGGGCGGACTGGAGTTGCGTGCGCGCCTGGGCCACGACCTGTTCCCTCAGGGCCACCACCTGGTCTGCGCTCAGTTGGGCCATGAACGCCTGGGCGACCTGCTGGGCGACCTGGGCCCGCACGGCCGCCAGGTTCTCACGGGCCGCCTCAAGCCGCGCTTCCAGCTGCCGGATCTGGGCCTGCCGCAGCCCGCCGTCATAGAGGAGGTAGGTCACCCCCAAGCTCACCTGGGCGGAACTCCCCAATCGGTCCCAGCTGGCCGAGGCCGAAAGCCCGGCCGAGGGGAAGAGGGCCGCCCGCGCTGCGTCGAGCTGCGCCTGGGCGGCCTGGAGCGCGCGTTGGGCGGCCTGCACTTGAGGGCTGTGCTCCAGGGCGACCGCCACGGCCTGGGCCAGAGTGTACGAAGGAACCTGGGCGTGGGCCGAGACTGCCCCGGTGAGGGCGGCCACGGCGCACAGGGCGAAGATGAACGCCCTCATCCCTATTCGTACGAGTTCCGCTGGCGGCGTGCGGCCCAGACGTACCGACCGACGTCCGTGAGTTTCCGGCTGTCCATGGCACACCTCCGATTGCCTGCCCGATCATCCCGACCAGCTGTGAAGCCCGTGTGAAGGCGCGGCGTCGTTCAGGGCTGGATCCGCATCCCTCCAGACCTCGCTCCGGCTCGCCCGGTCGGTGGGCCGGGCGAGCCGGCGGTAGACGTCCCGGATCCCATGGGCAGAAGATGCGCGGTAGTAGGTTCCGCCCGGCGGCCACCCGTCGGGGGGTACTCGGGCACGCCCCGGGAGGGCCGCCTCCTTGGCGGCTTCCAGACGTGTGGGAGTCAGGTCCTGGGAGCGCATGCTGCCGCTTACATCGATGCTCAGCACCACCGCGGTCCGGTCCGCTGGAGTCGGGAGAAGGAGGACCGGAGGGCCTGCGGCCATCGCCGCAACACCGAGACCGGCGAGGTACGGCGCCGGGGACGGTCCGCCCGGAGTTGGGTGGTACCAGAAAGGGTCCCCACGGGACCGCAGGCCAAACGAACCCCGGACAGCCCCTCCTCAGGGGCGGGCGCCAAGCACGAGCTCGACGGAGATCAGCGTCCCCTCCCGGACGATCCCCAGCCGCAGGCGCTGTCCCGGTTCCCGTTCGCCCAGCACCCGCAGTAGATCCTCCCACCGCGTGATCTCCCGGCCGTCCGCAGAGACGATGACGTCCCCGGGCGGACCGTCCTGTCGGTCCGCCCGGATCCCCGCCGCCTCGGCCGGGCTCCCGGGCGCCACGTCCAGGACGAGGACCCCTCGGGTCACCACAAGGCGCCGACGCCGGCTGAGCTCGGGGTCAACCGTCATCCCCGCGATCCCGATCCACGCCCGTTCCAGCCGCGCGCCAGCCACGAGATGCGGCAGGATGGCGCGGATCACGGAACTCGCCACCGCAAGCCCCCCTTCCTCCCCCGGCTCTCGTGAGACGCCGATCACGAGGCCGATCACCTGACCTTGTGCGTTGAGGAGCGGGCTCCCGGAGTGGCCGGGCACGATGGGCGCGTTGTGGCGGATGAGGATCCCCGGCACGAGACCCGGAAGTGTGGCGTCCACCGCGAGCACCTGCCCCGCGGTCCACGTGATGGGCCGACCGCGGGGAGACCCGATCACCACCACGGGATCGCCAGGCCGCACGGCGGTGGAGTCCGCGAGCTCCAGTGTCGCAAGACCGTTCGGGGCGTTGGCCCGGAGGAGGGCTACATCCCGCCGGGCGTCGTAGCCCACGAGGTGGGCGGTAAGCTGAGACCCTCCCCGCTCCAACACGATCCGCTCCCGGCCGCGCGCCACGTGGGCGGCGGTGAGGGCGAAGCCATCTTGGCTAATGAAGAAGGCGGTCCCACTCGTCACCCCTCCGTCCGAAGAGGCCCGCACGATGACGACCGCAGGCCGCCCGCGCTCCAGGATCAGCTGGAGGTCGGGCGGCTGCGCGGTGGCGACCGCGCAGAACAGGACAGCTCCGAGCGTGCCCGCGATCCCGAAGATTACCCGCATCTCCTACACCTCAACGGGCCCGGCGGGATGTAGCTCACGCTCCGACCGTATCGGGGCAAGGTAAAGGGGCCGTGAACGGGCGTCACTCCCTCTTGGGCGGCGGGTTGAAGGGGATGAGGCCGACCTGTCGGGGGCCTGAAGGCTTGCGCTGCGGAATCCGGGGGTGCATCGCCAAGTCCAGGTTGAGCTCTTTGCCGCACGTGCAGGTGATCCGCTGGGCCTTCCCCGCGTCCACCCACACGCGGCCCTGGGCCTCGGCCCGGGCGCGGAGCGAATCCAGCGCACCGCTGCGGGCTTCCTCTTCATCTTCCCGGGCGCCCTGCTCGCGGGTTCCCTGTCCGTAGAGGGGGTAGACGATGGCCTTCGGGTAGTACACCGCGTACTCCCGGCCGCACCGCCCGCACGGGAAGGTCAACACGAGCGCCATCGTCTCCCATTGTACCGGGGCGGGTACTTCGCAGAGAATCACGGAGGTGACGGGAGCATGGGACGGATCGTGCAGGCCACACCGGAGGCGATCGAGGAGGCTGCAACGATCATCCGGCAGGGCGGGCTCGTGGCGTTTCCGACGGAGACCGTCTACGGGCTTGGGGCGAACGCCTTGGACGCCACAGCTGCCTCCCGCATCTTTGAGGTGAAGCGGCGGCCGGCCTTCGACCCTCTCATCGTGCATGTCCGCGGCCAAGCGATGCTCCAGGAGGTGGCCGCCGAAGTGCCGGAGCGGGCCCGGACCCTCATCGGCCGCTTCTGGCCCGGGCCCCTCACCCTCGTCCTGCCCCGACGGCCGAAGGTCCCCTCCGTCGTCACGGCCGGACTCCCGACCGTGGCGGTGCGCGAGCCCTCACACCCGGTAGCTTCAGAGCTGATCCGGCGCGCAGGCGTCCCGGTCGCCGCACCCAGCGCGAACCCCTTCGGCCGGCTGAGCCCCACGCGGGCCGAGCACGTGGCGCGGTACTTCGGCGAGGGCGTCGACCTCATCCTCGACGCGGGCCGGACTCCCCACGGGATCGAGTCCACCATCGTGTCCGTGCTGAACGAGCGGGTGGTAGTCCTGCGGCTGGGTGCCGTGCCCATCGAGGAGATCGAGGCGGTCGTAGGCCCGGTGGAGCTCGCGCGTCCTGTAGACCGGCCGACCGCACCGGGACAGCTCCCGTCCCACTACGCACCGGCCACGCCGCTTCGGATCGCGCGGCCGGAGGAGATCGGACAGGAGGAGCGGCGTCGGGCAGGCTACCTCGCGTTCCGTGACGTACCCGAGGACGGGTTCGCCGCGGTCCGGGTCCTCTCGCCCCACGGCGACGTGCGGGAGGCGGCCGCGCGGCTGTTTGACCTCCTCCACGAACTGGACGCGCTGGGTCTAGAGGCGATCTACGCGGAGCCGGTGCCGGAGGAGGGGCTGGGCCGGGCGATCATGGACCGACTGCGTCGGGCCTCGCTCAGGGCGAGCTGAGGCGGAGCCGCATGGAGGAGGTTGGCGAGGGCCTCGCTGATGGGTTGCCCTGTAGCCCGCTCGTAGTAGCTGAACCCAGGAGAGGGGTTCACCTCGAAGCAGTAGTACGCTCCTTCGGGCGTCTCCCTGAGGTCGATCCCCGACATCGCGAGGCCCAGATCGGACGTGAGGCGGCGGCAGCGTTCTGCCACGTCCTCCGGGATCGAGCACGCCTCGATCACCAGCGACGCGCCGGACCGCGGAGCGTACCGGTAGTCGGTGGCCTCCGAACGCACCCGGGCGGCGAAGACCTCCTCCCCCACCACGTGGACCCGGACGTCGCTGCCTGGAACGTACTCCTGGAACAGCACGGGGCAGTTCCGGAGGAAGCGCAGGCGCCGGAACGCCTGCGGCTTGAGGCGCCGCACGATGGACCGGGTCCCACTCATCGACTTGTACACCACCCGGCGGCCGCAGGCCTCGTAGAACGCGAGGACCTCGTCTGGCTCGGTCGTGATCCGGGAGCGGGGTACCCGGAAGTACCTTGCGCACCACCGGCTCTGGTAGGGCTTCGACTCGTTGCTGGCACAGGCACCGATGCGGTTCACGACGACGCAGGGCATGAGGTCGAACATCTCCCCGAGCGCGAGCGTGGCCTCGGCCTTGATGATCTCCCGCTCGCGCTGCCGGAATCGGCGCAGGACGTCGCGCCCGCGGTAGTCGGAGTACCGTACGTAGACTCCGGTGATCCGGTCGAGGTCCACGCGCTCTGTTCCGATGCGGAGGGAGCCTGACGGTCGGTCCCCCTCCATCCACCACGTTACCGGGATCTTCGCAGGGAACCGGAGCTGGTCCAGGAGCACGAAGTCGTACCCCAGGCGGAGGAGGCGCGCGCAGAGGAGCTCGACCACCTCGTCGGCCACGACACCGGAGACGATGATCATCTGGTATCCCGCTGCAGCTCGTCTGTAAGGGCTCCGACGAGCTCGGAGGCGAGGGCGATGTCCTGGGCCGGAAAGGTGGGGTACAGCTCCATCCCCAGGGCGAACACCTCGCCGCCTCTCCCTCGGAGGAGACGGAGCTGGGCGAACACCAGTCCCAGGTGCGCCGCAAGCCGCACGCACTCCCCCCGGATCGCGTCCGGAACAGACGGAGGGTCTCCCCCGCTCTGGGAGGCCACGAACGTCCGGGGGCCGACCACGTAGCAGTCGAGCTCCTCTCCCTCCACCGCCTCCACCAGCCGAACCGGGATCGTCCGCATGAGCCGGTGGAGGCGGTGGAGGTCCCGTTGGGTCCGGATGGGATAGGGGATTGGGGCAGATAGCGGCAGGAAGACCATCCCGCCATGCTCCCGGAAGAAGGTGGTGGCCGTGTCCGGGTCGCTCGTCACGATGGCCTTCCGGAACTGGAAGGTTCCTGGTGCCGACGAGCTGGCGAGCTCCGACTCAGGAATCCAGCCCTTGAACCAGAGCTCGTGTCGCGGGCGGTTCACCACGGGACAGGGAAGTTCCTGGACGAGGGCGCAGAACAGGGCGACGAGCTCGCTCGTGATGTACTGCTGGTCCCGGACGGTGAAGCCTGCTGGAAACGTCAGGGCACCCGCGAACCGGAAGAACACCCCCGAGACCTCCGCGAGGCGGAGCGCTGCAGGGCCGGTCCCCAGGGTGGCCGGGAAGGCGAGGTCGCCTGGGGCCCATGACACCCGAAGCCGACCGACGAGCTCGGCCTCGTTCAGGAAGACCGAAGGGATACACCGCCGTGCGCACTCCTCCTCGAGGAGTGCGCAGAACGGGTCCAGCCCGCTGCCCAGGATCAGGACCGTCACGGGCGCCGCCGGACGCGGACCTCGGCTCTTACGTCCCTTCTCCTCCCAGCAGCGACTGCAGGGTCGATAGGTCCAGCCCTTCTGTCGGCGTCGCCTCTTCTGGTGCGACGTCGGCGAACGTGAGGGGGTTGAGCTGCATGAACATCGGGAGGTGGAGCAGGTAGAGGAGCTGCGCCACCGTGAGGTCGGTGAGTTTGGTGTCGGGCTGGATGTCCGGGATCACCAACTGCTGGGCCTTCTCCTCCGGGCGTTCGCGTGCCATCGCTGGACGCCTCCTCTGGCGGTTTGACTGGCCTCGTACCCTTCGTGGCGGCATCTTGCGTCTACTGCCGTTGCTTCAACTCGCCGATCTGTCGTTCCAGACCGCTGATCCGCTCGATGAGCTGTTCGAGCTCGCTCAGAACGGGTAGGACGCCTCCAATCCCCACATCGGTGAACTTCTCCTGGAGCCCTTTCTCCCGGATCTCCTTGGGTTCCTTCAGTTCCTTAAAGGGCTCCTTGAGTTCCTTCCGTTCCCCCTTGATCTTGTCCCGGATGTCCTTGAGGTCCTTGCGTTCTTTGGGTTCCTTCACATCCTTGAGGCCGTCCTTGAAGTCCTTGAAGTCCTTCCGGTCTTTTCGGTCTTTGATATCTTTGGTGTCCTTGCGGTCTTTGATGAGGTCCTTGCGGTCCTTGAAGTCCTTCGCATCCTTGACGTCCTTGCGAGAACGATCCTTGAGGTCCTTGATGAGTTTCCCGATATTGGGAACCGTTCCGATCCGGCCCAGGATGTCGTCGAGGTCACGGATCGTCAGGTCACCGACCCTGCGGTTGAGATCCACGATGATCTCCGGCCGGATCTCCCGCCCGATGAAGACCTCCTGCTGTCCCCGCTGTTCTGGCATGCTCTTCCCTCCCCCCATGGATTCGGATCAGTTCCCCTGCTGAGCAGCGTACACGAGCTGTGCGGGCGGCGGCGAGGAGGTGGCAAGACACCTCCGGGGAGCAGGAGCCCCGCCTGGACAACGCGAACCCCGAGCTGCGTCGCCGAGGTTCACCGTCGCTCGAACACTCTTACTAAACGCCGGCGCGCCCGTTTTGTCAATACCTTAATCGGCTCTCCTGCTCTCCCCGCCACACTTATTGACCTAGAGCCTCCGCGTTCCGAGGACCAGGGCCATGGTGTCTGATGGTATGAAAGCGCCGCGCCTTTGACGAAGGGAAGATGAAGGGGGCAGCGGCAGATGCAGGATATCGCCTTTGACGTGCACAAGCACGACACATGGGCTCGGGTGGAGGCGGCGGACGGTCGGCTGGTGGGTGAGCGGATCTGCGGCGGCTGATGACCCTGCCTGGGTTGGGGTTCACTTGAGCGGCCGACGCGGGAATGGTCCCGCGGGTCCACAAGTCCGGGGGGAAACGTTTTGGGTCCTCTTGGGCCTCCATCACACGTGGGCGTTGGCCGCCACCGCCGTATGCCCGGAGCTGCGCTCCTCGATCCAGCGCTCCATCTGGGCGATGAGGTCTAGGGTCTGGACCGCGTGGAGGCGGAGGACGGCGAACGCGGGTTGCTGCTCCCTTGTGTTGCTAGCTAGGTCTCCCTTTCATCCTGCAGCACCCGCTTGTAGAGCGCCTCGCTTATCCGGAATCCCGCCAGGTCACGCAGGGCGTCCAGATAGGGCTTCAGGGCGTTTATCAGCCCCTTGTGTTTGGCTTCAAGGAGAACGCCGATCAACCCGATGCAGCGCAGGCCCAAGTGGCGCGCCACCTCCCTACCAAGGCGCTCGTCCATCAGGAGCAACTCGGCCGGCAGCTCCAGGGCCAATGCGATGGTCTCGGCTTCCCCCGCATCCAGCTCTTGTTCCAGGGCTTGGACCAGGGGCCGGTTTTTGACCGCATGCCTCTTGATCCAAGCGGCTGCTTGAATCTCCTCAGCCCCGGACTGTCCGGCTCCTCGAACCACCACCTCTTGCCAAACCGCTTCGGGGAGGTGTAGCTCGCCGTACAAATGGTGGAGCAGATCGAGCTTGCCGATTCGGGCTAAGTTGATCAGCGGAGAAGCGTCGCTCACGACGGTCATAGCGTGGTAAGCGGGTCTACAGGCGACCGAGCGCCTTCAAGGTGGCCCGATCCTCCTCGTAGTCCTGTACGTCGTAGTGGACGGGGATGCCCCGGCTCCCCAGCAGCTGCTGGAAGGCCCACGCGCTCATCTCGGCCAGCTCCCTCGCCTTGCCGAAGGAGAGCTTGCCTTGCTGAAAGAGGTGGACGGCCAGCTCCCGCTTCAGCTCCTGAGGGGTCATCTTGGTCGCGTGGAGGATCTCCTGCGGGATCTCCAGAGACACTTTAGAAGACACGTTCATCCCTCCTGCACACCTGCCCGTAGATCTCCGTCAACATCTTCATGGTTCCTCTCTGCCGTATACTTCTCTCCATACCCAGCCGGCTCTACGCTGAAAAGTGTGGTTCAATCGCCGCGCTGTTGGGGTTGCAATCGTGGATCGTCTACCGGGTCGAGCCGGGAGGAGGGGAGGTCGGAAGGAGGCCTGCTGCCCGGCTTGTTGGGCCCGCACCCGACGGGTCCATAACCGGGCCCCGCGAAGGCCGAGCTCTGTAGCCACCACCGGCACCGCGCCACCAGCACCTACACCGAGGGCATCCACACCAAGATCAAGCTCCTCAAACGCCTCAGCCTAGAGCCTCCCCAATTCTATCGAAGCCGTTGACCCCGGGCCGCTCCCTCCCGGACAATGGACCTGTGCCGGCCCGTTTCATCGCCCTGTGGGGGAAGCCTACCGACCCGGACGCCTTCGAGGCGCACTACCGGACGGTGCACCTGGAGATCGTCCGACGCTGGCCGAAACTGGAGTCCTACCGCGTGACGCGGATCACCGGTTCCCCCCTCGGCGGAGAGCCCCCCTATGCCGTTCTCTTTGAGGCCACCTTCGCGAGCGAGGAAGACCTCCGGGAGGCCCTGCGGAGCTCTGAAGTCGCCGAGGCCGGCCGTGACGCCGTTGAGCTCTCCCGGCGGTTCGGCGCTACCCTCGTCGTCCTCACGGGCGTGGACCTCTAAGTAGCACCCGACTCCGTTGACGCGAACGTATGTTCGCGTACCATGGGAGTGTGCGGGAGTACGTGGAGGTTCGGGTAAAGAGCGTGCTGAACCGGGTGGAGGGGATGCCCTTCCGGTGGTCCGTCAACCCCTACCGGGGCTGTGTCCACGGGTGCCCCTTCTGCTATGCCCGTAAGACCCACTGGTTTTTGGACCAAGATGGGGTGGCGAACTGGTCCCGCCGAATCTTCGTGAAGGTGAACGCACCGGACATCCTCCGCGCAGAACTCGCCCGGCCCACGTGGCGCCGCGAGGAGGTGGCGGTAGGAACCGCCACCGATCCCTACCAGCCCATCGAGGGGAAGTACCGGATCACCCGACGCATCCTCCAGGTGCTCTGCGAGTTCCGGACGCCCGCAAGCCTCGTCACGCGTTCGCCTCTCGTCGTGCGAGACCTGGACGTTTTACAGGACCTCGCGCGAAGGGCCCACGTGACCGTCTGCGTGAGCATCGCGACGTTGGACACGCGCCTCGCCCGGGAACTCGAACCCGGCGTGGCTCCCCCTACGCAGCGTCTGCAGGCCGTCGCGCGTCTTGTGCACCACGGGATCCCGGTAGGCGTCCTCCTCGCCCCGATTCTTCCCGGCCTCACGGACGCACCCAAGAACCTACAAGCGGTGATCCGGGCGGCGTGCGACCACGGTGCGCACTTTGTAGGCTACAACGTCCTCTACCTGGGACAGGTGACCCGCGAGGCGTTCTTCGGATTCCTCCGGGAGCGCCACCCGGACCTCGTGCCGCTCTACGAGCGGCTGTACCCTCGAACGCACGCGCCGAGGGCCTACACCGCCGCGGTGGGCCGGATCGTCGCCGCGTACCGCGCGCGCTCGGGCTTGGGCCCACCGCGGCCGCGGGGCCGCGCGGCGCCCGAGCAGCTCGCGCTGTTCCCAGAAGATCGGCTAGATGCGCGCGAACCTGAGATGTGAGGGGTTCCGCGGGCCGGGGCCACGCCTCCTCCGTCCCGGTGGTGAGCGCTGGTGGGTTCGGTCACCGACTCTCCTGCTGAAGGCTCCGGAGGAAGGCCTCCACCTCCCGAGTGAACTCCTCCGGTACTTCAAGGCTCGGCGTGTGCCCGCAGCGCTGGAGGAGCACGAATCGGCCGAAGGGGATCTGCTCGGCCATGCTCCGGGCGTGGTCGGGCGGGATGAGCGCGTCCTCGTCGCCCGCGACCACAAGGACGGGGACTCGGATCTCCGGAAGCAGGGGTCGGCTGTCGGGCCGCTCCATCATCCCCGCAAGACAGGCGGCGAGGACGTGGTCCGGAACACCCGAAGCGATCTCCCGCAACCGGTCCAGCACGCCCTGCCTTGTGGCCTTGGTCGTCCCTCCGACCAAGCTCGGGAGGAACGAGTCCAGGAATGCCCCAGGACCCCGGGTGCGGATCACGTCCATGCCCTGTCTCCGCCGCGCCCTCGCCTCCTCGGTATCCGGTTCCGCACGGGTGCAGATGAGCGCAAGTCCCAGGATCCGCTCGGGTGCCCGAGCCACGATCCGGAAGGCCACGTACCCGCCCATGGAGTGGCCGACGAGGACGAACCGCTGGATCCCCAAGGCATCGGCGATCCCGAGGACGTCTTCGGCCAGGGTGTCCATCGTGTACGGCCCTTCGGGCTTGTCCGAGCGTCCGAACCCGCGCAGGTCTGGGGCCAGAAATCGCCACTGCCCGGCGATCGTGTCCCGCAGAGGAAGCCAGATCTCGCTGGAGAGGGGGAACCCGTGCAGGAAGACCACCGGTACGTTCCGGCCTTCCCCCACGTCCTCGCAGTAGAACTTGTGTCCGCGCACCTCGACGAACATGGAACCCTCCTTGGGCTTGCCCTTTGATCCTAGCGCACTGGCCTCCTTGACAGCCAAGCGATGCACCTGAAGCTGAATGAGCTGATCCGAGGCCTCGAAGGCGCCCACACCGCCCTGTTGGACCTGGAGAGTCTAACCGAAGAAGATCTGGCCGCCCCCGGGCGCCGTACGAGGAGCTGATTCGGCGCGGCTCCGACAAGGGTGCTTGACACGGGCCGGACAATGCGGTCGGCGGCCAGAGCATGCTGCACGAGGGCCTTCGGATCACCTACAATGTCGGGCGGGGCCGTTAGCTCAGCGGGTAGAGCGCCGGGCTTTTAACCCGGGCGTCGGGGGTTCGAGTCCCTCACGGCCCACCACCTCAGAGCCGGTCCACACGTGCCCTCCGGCGTATCCGCGTGTTGCGGAAGGCCCTACTCTAAAGAGAGGGATGCCGGCGAACCTCACGCCCGAGTACCTGGCGGCCGAGCAGCGGTTCCGCGAGGCGGCCTCTCCTCAAGAGAAGCTGGAGGCCCTGGAGGAGATGCTGCGGACCGTCCCCAAGCACAAGGGGACGGAGAAGCTTCAGGCCGACATCAAGCGGCGGATCGCGCGGCTGCGCCAGGAGATGCAGGCTCGGCGCGGCGGGTCCCGCGCGCAGCCCTTCTACCACATCGAGCGGGAGGGGGCTGGGCAGGTGGCGGTGATCGGCCCACCCAACGCCGGGAAGTCCTCGCTCGTGGCCGCCCTGACCAACGCCCAGCCGGAGATCGCTCCCTACCCTCTCACGACCCGCGTACCGGTTCCCGGGATGATGCGCTACGAGAACGTGCAGATCCAGCTCGTGGACACCCCACCCATCTGCCCGGAGATGGAGGAGGGGTGGCTGTATGGCCTCATCCGGGCCGCGGACGCGGCGATCTTCGTGCTGGACCTGAGCGATGACGGGATCCTCTACCTGGAGGACGCGCTCGGGCTCCTCCCGAAGAACCGGGTGTTCCTGGAGCCTGAGGACGCTCCTCTCGGGGACGATCCCGCCCTCCCCCGCGGAGCCCGCAAGCGGACCCTCGTCGTGGCGAACAAGTGGGATCTCCCAAACGCCCAGGACAACCTGCGGGTGCTCTTGGACCTCCTGAGGGACCGCCTGCCCGCCCGGCCCGTCCCTGTCTCCGCGGCCACCGGGTACGGCCTGGATCACCTGCCGGGCCGGGTCTTCCGGATGCTGGACGTGATCCGGGTCTACAGCAAGCCGCCGGGCCGGAAGCCGGACCTCTCGGCCCCTTTTATCCTCCGGCGGGGCGACACCGTCCTGGACGCCGCGGCGCTGATCCACAAAGAGCTCGCCGAACACCTGAAGTTCGCCCGGCTGTGGGGTCGGGGGTACCAGGGCCAGATGGTGGGACGGGACCACGTCCTCGAGGACGGCGACATCCTCGAGCTGCACGCCGAGTAGACGGCACGGGAATTGCTCCCGTGCGGGAGGCTGCGCCATGATCACGCGGTGGAGACGACCCGGGCGAGAGGAGCGCCGAGAGGATCTCGAGGAGCGGCTCGCCTTGCTCTGGTCCCTCTCATCCGGAGCGCTCCTGCAGGTAGACCCGCAGGGCCGGATCGCGCGGGCGAACGAGGGGGCATCGCGCCTCCTGGACCTCCAGCCCTCTTCCCTCGTGGGCCTTCCCTTCCGGGACCTCCTGGACGGCTCCTCCACCGCCTTCCGGTTCCTGCGGAACGCCCTCCAGCGCCGCACGTACACCGGACGGGTCCGGTTGCGGCGGGCCAACGGGGAGGTGGTTGAGGTCGAAGCCCGGACCGCTCTGTGCGCGGACGGCTCCCTCCTCGTTGCGCTCCAGGAGTCCAAAGACCAGGCCGCGCGTGGCGCGGTGGAGTGGATCCGGTCGGCCATCGCGGAGCTCCCGGTGGCCGTCGAGGTGTACGACCTGGAGGGGAACGCCATCGCCACGAACCCGGCCTGGATCCGGCTGTTCGGACTTGGACCCGAACCCGCTTCGGGCACCACGAACCTCCTAAGCACCTCCCCGGTGTTCGGTGCGGCGGACCGGCCGCAGCTGTTGAGCGCCCTGCGCGGTCACGTGGTGAAGTTCCCTCCCCGGGAGTGGACGCCGCCCGGAGGGGGGCCGACCCGGATCGTAGAGCTCCACCTGAGCCCCCTGCGTGACCCTCGAGGGGCACCCCACCACATCGTCGCCTTCGCCTACGACGTCACGAACCGCCGACGGGTGGAAGACAGCCTCCGGGAGTCCGAGGCCCGCTACCGTGCCCTCATCGAGGGCTCGCCGGACGCCATGTTCCTGGTGGAGGACGGTCTTTTCCGGTTCGTGAACCGCCCGTTCTGCGCCATGTTCGGCGTCTCCTCCACGGACATCGTCCACAGGACCGGTCCTCTCGCCCTCTGCGCGGAGGAGGACCGTGGTCGGCTCGCCCGCTACCTGAGCGATCGGCTGGCCCGGGCGAACACACAGGAAGCGATCGTGTTCCGTGGAGTCAGGTCCGATGGACAGGAGATCCAGTGCGAGCTCCGGGCGAACCGGGTCCTCCTGGGAGGAAAGCCGATCCTCATGGGCACGATCCGGGACATCACCCACGAGCGCCAGATGGCGGACACGTTGCGCTTCCAGGCAGAGCTCCTGGAGTGCGTCCACGACGCGGTGATCGCCACGGACTGGGAGGGGCGGATCCTCTACTGCAACCGGGCCGCCGAAGAGCTCTACGGGTGGCGCAGCGCCGAGGTGGTGGGGAGGCGGCTCGTGGACCTCGTCACCCTGGAAGGATCCGTAGACTTTTCCAAGATCCGCATGTCCCTTGCCCAGCACGGTCGCTGGCGGGGAGAGCTCCGGCACCGAACGACAGAGGGCCGCCTCCTGTGGCTCGACGTGACGCTCTCGGTGACCCGCACCGAAGGTGGTGAGGCGGTGGGGATCGTGGGGGTGTACCGGGACGTGACGGAGCACAAGCGCCTGGAGGAGCAGCTCATCCAGGCCCAAAAGATGGAGAGCCTTGGCACGCTCGCCGGTGGCATCGCCCACGACTTCAACAACATCCTTGGCTCCATCATCGGGTACCTCGGGCTCATCAAGGAGGACCTGCCGGCGAACTCCGCCCTCCACCACTACTTCGAACTCGTCGAGCGCAGCGCCCTGCGGGCCTCCGAGCTCACGCGGCAGCTCTTGGGGTTCGCGCGGCGCGGGAAGTTCACCGTCGAGCGGATTCACTTCGGGCGCCTGTGCGAGGAGGTCCTCACCCTGTTCCGCAGTACGCTGGTCGAGCGCATCGAGCTGGTGACGTGCTTCCCGGACGATCTTCCGGAGGTCGAGGGGGATCCGAGCCAGCTCCAGCAGGTCCTCCTGAACCTGTGCATGAACGCCAAGGACGCGATGCCCAATGGCGGCCTGCTCCGGGTGGAACTCCAGGAGGCGTTCGCCGCCGACCCGCGCACAGGCGAAGGGGCCGAACTCCGGCACTACGTCGTGCTCACGGTGAGCGACACCGGCGTGGGAATGGACGAACACGTGCGGAGCCGGATCTTCGAGCCCTTCTTCACGACGAAGGAGCCCGGAAAGGGAACGGGACTCGGGATGGCGATGGTGTACGGGATCGTGCGAAACCACGGCGGGTTCATCGACGTCCAGAGCGAGGTCGGAAGGGGTACGACGATCCGGGTGTACCTGCCGGTGGCGGAGGCGCGCACGGTGGAGGAGAAGGAGGTGTCCTCGGGCGTGGCGGAGGGATCGAGCGAACTCATCCTCGTGGTGGACGACGAAGAGCCTCTGTGCAACCTGCTCCGCGACGTGCTCACCCGCCGCGGGTACCGCGTCCTCGTCGCCCGCAGCGGAGAGGAGGCGATCGAGCTCTACCAGCGGTGGCGGGGCGAGGTGGACCTCGTGATCCTCGACATGATCATGCCGGGGATGAGTGGGCAGGAGACGTTCGAGGCGATCCTCGCCCTCGACCCGAACGCCCGCGTCCTCCTCAGCAGCGGCTACACCCAAGAGGGCGCTGCCGGCGAGATCCTGCGGAAGGGGGCCCGGGGGTTTTTGCAGAAGCCCTACCTGATCACGGAGCTCACGGCGAAGGTACGGGAGGTCTTGGATCAGCAGGACGGTTGAGCGGGCACCGACCCTGGTTGTTCTGCACGGCGACCAGACCGGAGAGGAGGTGCTGCAGCAGGCCCTCCGGGTGCTGGCGCCGGAGGTCATCGGCCTTGAGCTCGAACTCGTCCACTTCGACCTGAGCTTGGAGAACCGCCGGGCAACCCGGAACCTCGTCGTGTACGAGGCCGCACAGGCCCTCCAAACTCACGGCGCAGGCCTAAAGGCGGCCACCATCACCCCGGAAGGGGCCGGGGACGTGGGCAGCCCCAACGCCATCCTCCGGGAAGCCATCGGTGCCCAAGTGATCCTCCGCACGGGTCGGCGCATCCCCGGAATCCGGCCCGTCACAGGGGTGCTCGGGCCCATCAGCGTGGTCCGCATGGCGGTGGAGGACGCCTACGGGGCCCAGGAGTGGCGGGAGGGCACAGGGCTGGAGGAAGTCGCCTATCGGACGAGCCGGATCACCCGCCGGACCTGCCGGATCGTGGCCGAGTTCAGCTTCCGCCACGCCCGCCGGATCCGGGGGAAGGTGTTCGGCGGCCCGAAGTACACGATCAGCCCGACCTACGAGGGCATGCTGAAGGAGGAGATGGACGCCTCCGCCGCGCGGTATCCGGACGTTCCGTACGAACCGCAACTCATCGACGCGGTCTACGCCCTCCTTTTGCAACCGAGCGACGAGGCCCTCGTGATCCCGGCCCTCAACCGGGACGGTGACACCCTCTCAGACCTCGTGCTCCAGATGTTCGGGAGTATCGCGGGTGCCGAATCCCTCGTGCTCTCCCTCGACGATAAGCTCGAGCCCCGCGTGGTTCTGGCGGAGGCGCCGCACGGTACTGCGCCAAAGCTCTACGGGAAGAACCTGGCGAACCCCATGGCCATGATCCTCGCCGCGGCCGCAGTCCTCGGCTACCTCCGGGCTCCCGGTGCCCCTCAGGTCTCCCGGACGATCTGCGAGGCCACCTTCGAGACCGTCCAGGCTGGCGTGCGGACCCCGGACCTCGGAGGTGCTGCCACCACCACGGAGTTCACCGACGAGGTGATCCGGAGGGTCCGCGAAAAACTCGGGACGTAAAGCGCGCCGGAATTCCTGAAAAGGGGCCCCACCAGAAGGCAAGGCGTGTTTGTGAGATGCACCTAGCTCCGAGTTGTGCCGGGAACCTCCTGCGGCATGGCGGGTACTGCTCCGGCTGGCTCCTGGGGCGTGGCTACGGGCGGGAGGTGCTCCTCGCTCCGCGCATGGGGCAGGATCGCCGGGACGAGCTCCCCGAAGATCACCTGTAAGGCGGCCGCCACGGGGATGGAGAGCAGAACGCCTACGATCCCCATGAGGGCACCACCCACGAGCAGCGCGAAGATGGCGAGGATGGGCGAAAGACCTACGGCGCGACCCATCACCCGCGGCACGAGGAAGTTCTGCTCGACCTGCTGGGCCAGGGTAAACAGGACGATGACGCCCACGAGCCTCCAGGCCGGTTGAAAGAGGGCCACCGCCACCGCCGGAACAGCACCCAGGAACGGACCGACCACCGGGACCAGTTCCATCAGTCCCGCTACGAGCCCGAGGAGGAACGGGTAGGGCATCCCGAGGAGGATCAGGCCTACTGTGTCGATGGCGAAAATGGAGAAGGCGAGGAGGAACGTGCCCCTTAGCCATCCGCTGAACTTCCGGGCGATCCCGTCCAGCACACCCTCCACGGTAGGGCGTCGGTCCACCGGCCACAGCCGGAGGAAGCTCCGCTTGAGTTGCGGTCCCTCCAACAGCATGTAGATCACGATCACGAGGATCGTGCTCCCGGTGAACACACCGCTCACGAACCGCCCGAAGAAGGCGGCGGCGGTCCCGAAGTACTGGGCAAAGTTCTGCACCTCTTGCGGGAGCCGCGCAAGCCAGCGGCTTGCGTCCGGAAGCCAGGGGAGCCGGGAGCGGAGCCGCGTGAAAGACGCCTCCGCCTCCTGCACGTACTCGGGGAGGTGCTCGATGAAGGCGGAGGACTGCTGGACGACCGGCGTGATGAGGATCGTGAGCATCGCTCCCACCGCGGCGAGGATCAGGAGGACCAGGAGGAGGATCGCCCCGCCCTTCCCGAGGCGACGGCCGCCCACCAGGCGCGCGTTCTCCAACGCCCCCACCGTGGGCGCGAGACCGGCGGCGAAGATCCCAGAGATCAAGAAGAGCACGAGGATATCGGCGAGGCGGACGAGAAGCCACAGGACGCCGTAGGTCGTCGCCACGACGAGCGAGACCACGAGGGCGTTGATGGCCACCTCGGTCCGCTGCACCGGTCCCTCCGTTTGACAGCATACCCCGTCCGCCCCTATGATCCTCCTGGCGTTCCGCGGTAGCTCAACGGTAGAGCGCCCGGCTGTTAACCGGGGGGTTGCAGGTTCGAATCCTGCCCGCGGAGCCAGCTCCTCCAAGCTCGCCCTCTTTCAAGCCCCCAGTGGCAACGATTTTGCTCAACCGCCGGGGGACGGATGGAGAACGTGGCGCGCTCACGGCTCGGCGAGATCCTCGTCCAGGCGAACCTGATCACCCCGGACCAGCTTCAGGAGGCGATCGCCTTCCAAGAACGGACGGGGCTCCGGATCGGGGCGGCCCTGATCCAGCTGGGATACGCCTCCGAGGACGATGTGGCGTGGGCGCTTGCGGACCAGCTCCGAATCCCCTACGTCCACGTCTCCCCGGAGATGGTAGACCCCGCGGCAGCAGAGCTCCTGCCCCAAGACCTCCTGGAGCGCCACCAGGTGTTTCCGGTCCTCGCGTCGTCCGACGAGCTCACCCTCGTGATGGCCGACCCCACCGACGCCGAGGCCATCGCCGAGATTGAGCGGGTCACCGGGCTACGGGTGGTACCGGCCATCGACCTCCAGAGCAACATCCGCCGGCTCATCGAGCGATCGGGCCGCATCCGCAGACCCCGGGCCGGGCTCGACTCCGCGCTCACAGAGGTCCGGTTCCACCTGAGCGCCGCCGCCCAGGCGGGGGCCCAGGAGGTCTACTTCGAGCCGTACTTCGGGGGCGTGCGGGTCCGCTACCGAACCCCTGTCTCCCTCGTGGATGGCCCCGGTCCCAGGATCGACCGGTCGACCCTCGCCCGCCTTGCGGACGAGCACGGGCCCCTCGTCCTCCAGATCCCCCTGCCGGACCGGACCGTGGCCGCGAGGCTACAGGCGGTGTCGACGGCCCAGGGGCATGCCGTCTTTGCCTGGCTCGAGGCTGAAGCCCCGCCTCTTGCCGCCCTCGGGATCGACCCGGCAACCCTCTGCGCCCTGGAGGCTGCGGTCCTGGGGGGCGGCATCGTCCTCGTCGGCTCCCCCGACGGCGCATTCCGTCGCCTCCTCCTGCGGTCTCTCGCCGCCCGGGTGGGCCGAAACCCAGGGATCCGCACCGTGGCCGCAGGCCTCAAGTCGCCTCGTCCCCTCGAGGGCGTGCTGGAACTGGAGTCCGCCAAAGACCTGTGGGGTACCCAGGCGGAGGTCACCTTCGTCGATTTAGGCACGGACCTCGGCACCGCGCGCTCCCTCTGTCGGGCGGTGCGCCCGGGTACCGCCCTCGTGCTGGGCGTTCCGGACCTCCGGGTTAGCTGGGCCCTGGAGGCCCTCCGACCCGGCGGGCGCCTGGTGCTCGGCCATACCCTCGCGGGCGCCCTCTGCGGCGCCACAGTCCCGGCCCTCTGCGCCTGTGCCCTCGTCCACGACGGCCCACCGGAGGGCTGGCCGGTGGAGCCCTCACCCGTCCGGTGGGGATCGCCGGTGGGCTGCGACCGGTGCCGCAATACGGGCTTCCTGGGACAGGTGGCGGTCTACGAGTGGTACCGGCCCGGTCCAAACCGGGAGGATGTTCTGTGTGCACCGGCGGCTACGATGCACCGCCGGCTTTTGGACATGTTGTCCCCATCCCTTGAGACCTGCGCCCGGTCTGTCGTGGAGGCTCTCCGGGCCGAGCCCCGGTCAGTCGCCCGGCTCTTGGGGAGCTTGTGGGGGTGATCCCATGGACATCACGGATCTCTTGATCCTCGCGCGGGAACAAGACGCCTCAGACCTCCACCTCACTGTGGGTGCGCCGCCGCGGCTGCGGGTCCACGGAGATCTCATAGATGTGGCGGGCCATCCGCCGCTCACCCAAGAGCAGATCCACCGGATGCTCTACGACGTCCTCACCGACACCCAGAAGGCGCGGTTCGAGGAGCAGCTGGACCTGGACTTCTCCGTGGAACTCGCCCACCTCGGCCGGTTCCGGGTGAACGTGTTCCGGCAGCGCCTGGGGGAGGGTGCTGTCTTCCGGCTGATTCCGTCCCGGATCCGGTCGCTGGAGGAGCTGGGTCTCCCGCCGATCCTTGCCGACCTCGCCCTGCGGCCGCAGGGGCTCATCCTCGTGACCGGCCCGGCCGGCTCGGGGAAGTCCACGACGCTTGCGGCCATGGTGGATATCGTGAACCAGAACCGCCGGGCCCACGTCGTCACGATCGAGGATCCCATCGAGTTCGTCCACACGCACAAGAAGTCCCTCATCAACCAGCGGGAGATCGGGGTCCACGCCACGTCCTTCAGTGCCGCCCTGCGGGCTGCCCTGCGGGAGGATCCGGACGTGATCCTCGTGGGCGAGATGCGGGACCTGGAGACGATCGCCCTGGCCCTCACCGCCGCCGAGACCGGCCACCTCGTCCTGAGCACCCTCCACACGGCGGGCGCGGCCCGGACGGTGAACCGGATCATCGACGTCTTCCCGAGCCACCAACAGGACCAGATCCGCGTGCAGTTGAGCGAGACCCTGGTTGCCGTCATCGCCCAGATCCTCCTCCCGACCACCGACGGCCTCGGACGGGTCCCGGCCGTGGAGGTGATGGTAGCGACCCCGGCCATCCGGAACCTGATCCGGGAGAACAAGGTCCACCAGATCCCCTCAGCGATCCAGACCGGCCTCAAGGACGGGATGCAGAGCCTCGACCAGAGCCTCCGGAACCTGGTGAAGACCGGAAAGGTAGCGCCCGAGGTGGCGGCCCAGTGGGCCACCGAGCCCCAAACCCTCTACCGGCCGGGGACCGGAGGAGTGTCCCCGGCCGGTAGTGCCTGGGGGTAAGGACGTGGACATCCGCGATCTCCTCATGGCAATGGTCGAACTCGACGCGAGCGACCTGTACATCAAGGTCGGATCCCCCCCGACCTTCCGCGTCCACGGCGAGTTCCAGTCCGACTCCAGGGCCCGGGTGACGATGGAGGTGGCCCGAGAGTTGGCCGACCAGCTCCTGAACGACGAGCAGCGCATGCAGCTACGGACGGAGCAGAACGTGGACCTGGCCTACAGCTTTCCCGGGGTGGGCCGGTTCCGGGTGAACATCTACCAGCAGCGGGGGTCCATCGCGCTGGTGGTCCGACGGGTGCGCACGGAGATCCCATCCTTCGAGGCGCTGGGCCTCCCGGAGATCCTCGCCGACCTCGTGATGCGGCCTCGGGGGCTCGTCCTCGTCACCGGGCCAACGGGCTCCGGAAAGAGCACCACTCTCGCGGCCATGATCGACCACCGGAACACCCACGCCTCCGGCCACATCATCACGATCGAGGATCCCATCGAGTTCCTCCACCCGGATAAGCGGAGTCTCATCAGCCAGCGGGAGGTGGCCACGGACACGCCGAGTTTCCACCACGCTCTGCGCGGCGCGTTGCGCCAGGCCCCTGATGTGCTCCTCATCGGCGAGATGCGGGACCGGGAGTCGGCGGATGCGGCGCTGTACTTCGCGGAGACCGGCCACTTGGTCCTGAGCACCCTCCACTCGGTGAACGCCTCCCAGACCCTAGAGCGCCTCCTGGCGTTCTTCCCCATGGACCACGCCCAAGAGGTCCTCCACAGGCTCTCCATCACCCTGGAGGGGATCGTCTCCCAGCGGCTCGTACCGCGCTCCGACGGTCGGGGACGGGTGGTCGCCGTGGAGGTGATGGTGGCCACCCCCCGCATTCGGGAGCTCATCAAGCGGGGGGACCTCGGGGGGATCAAGGCGGCGATCCAGGCGGGCATCCAAGAGGGGATGCAGACCTTCGACCAAGCCCTCTATGCCCTCTACCAGCGGGGCGCCATCTCCCTGGAGGACGCCCTGCGGGCCGCAGATTCACCGAACGACCTGCGGTTGCGGATCCGCGGCCTGGTCTAGGGCCGGGCGCTCCCGACGTGACGGCTCCGTGACACGGACAACCCACCATCGTGGTAGAGCGCCGCGTGGGGGGATCAGGATGCGTCGGGTCGGGGTCCTCTGTGCCATCCTCGTCTGCTTGGCCGCCCAGCTCGTCTGGGCCCATGAGGTCACCGAGCCCGGTCAAGGGATCGACGAGACCGCCCAGATGTGGTTCAACCGCGGCCTCGAGTACGCGAAGCGCAAGGAGTGGGCGCGGGCCATCGACGCCTACCTCCAGGCGATCCGCTACGAGCCGCGTTTCCCCGAAGCCTGGAACAACCTGGGCTACTGCTACCGAAAGGTGAAGGAGTACCAGAAGTCCATCGAGGCCTACCGGCGGGCGCTGGAGCTCCGGCCCGACTTCGCGTACGCCCACGAGTACATCGCCCGCACCTATCTCGCCATGGGGAACCGGCAGGAGGCGATGCGGCACTACGAGATCCTGCGCCGCCTCGACTCCAAGCTCGCCGAGCGCCTCCTGCGGGCCATCCAGGCGAACGACCCGGATCTCGGGGACGAGGACTGACGAACCGGTGCGACCCACGTCCCGGGCACGGATGCCCGGCGGACGGCTTCTCGCCTGCGGGCCTGTGGACACCGCCCTCCTCCTGATCCGCATCGCCCTCGGCACCGTGTTCCTGGCCTACGGCGCGCAGAAGTGGGCCGGCGGGATGGACCGGTTCGTCGCCCTCCTCATGACCATCCGGATCCCCTTCCCGGAGGTCACCGCACGGGGCGTCGCCCTCCTGGAGACGGTCGGGGGTGCACTCCTCCTCCTCGGGCTGTGGACGCGGCCGGTGGCCGCCCTGCTCGCCTGCGAGATGGTGGTGGCGATCGTGCGGGTCGTGTGGCCGCGGGGGTTCGTGGGTGGGTTCGCCTTCGAGTTCGTGCTCCTGTGCACCGCCCTGGCGCTCGCCATCGCCGGAGGAGGGCGTATTGGGCTTGGCCGGGGCTGTCTTGAACGCACCGATTGATTTGCGCACGCGCACCGCACATCCCTACAATGGAACCAAAGGACGCGTGGGGGATGCACGATGCGGGAACGCGAAGCAGCAGGATTTCCTCCGGAAGACGAAGAACTCCCCTTCATCACGGAAGAAGAGGAGGACGAGGAGATGGCGGACGAGATGGAGCGGATGGCGCCGACGGAGCCCACACCGGCTCCGGCGCCCGAGCAGCCCAAGCCGGTGCGTCCGGCCCGCAAGCCCACAGCCCGCAAGCCCACAGCCCGCAAGCCCGCGGCCAAGCCTGCGGCCAAGCCTGCGGCCAAGAAGGCGGCGCCCAAGCGCAAGGCCACAAAGAAGGCGACGCCTGCTCGGCGCAAGACCGCCGCACGGGGTCGGGCTGGGGCTGCGCGGAAGACGGCCACCGCGCGCCGCAGCACGGGCACACGCCGCGCCACCCAGCGCAGCCGCCGGCGTCGGTAGCGCATCGGCACACCGGGTGTAGAGGCCTTCGGGCAGGACGCCTGAAGGCAACAGGGAGAGGGTCGCTCGCGGGGCGGCCTTCTGTCTTTTCATGACCTACTACGCATGTATCGGCTTCCCCGTCCGGGACGCACGGGATCTTCGGCGTCTGGAAGAGGAGGCCGCACAGTCGGGCGAGGAGATCGTCTCCGGTCCCGGGCTGGGGCTCCGGCGGTGGGCACCCGGCGCTGGCGTGGAGCTGTGGGCCGAGATGGGGCCGCAGGGGGAGGTGCTCGGGGCGTTGCCCTTCTACGACTCCGGCCGCGACCACCTCCTCGCGGTCGTGGCCGCAAACCCGGACCCTGATCATCCCGAAGAGGGTTGGATCGAGGCCTGGATCAACCCCCTAGATCTGCAGGAGCCCTACTCCGGCGAGTTCCCCCTCGTCTGCGACCTCGTGGACTACCTCGCCGCGGGCCCGATCCTGGAGAACCTGCCCCGAACGGTCCGAGCCCGGCTCACCGTCTTCCTCCACGAGGCATCCCTCTTCGAGGACGAACTCGAACTCGTGGAAGCCGCGCAGAGGCTCGGGTTCCGCCTTCCACCCCGGACGTTCGCGAGCACGACCCATCTGAGCCTTGACGAGGGGACCGACCGCGAGCGGCCCGAGGCCACGGCCCTCCTGAGCGGCCGGATCGTGCAGGCCGACCGGGTCTCAAACCCCCTCACCGGCCACCCGTTCCTCGCCCTCGCCGTGGACGTGGGGAAGGTCACCCTGGATGCGGTGGCCCCGGCGGAGCTGCTCCCCGATGTGGAGAGGAGGCTCCTGCGGGGGGCGTTGCTGCTCCAGGGGGCGGGTTGGGTCCTCGGGAAGATCGTCGCTTACCCGCCGAACATGACCGACTCGTCGGCGCGTCGGTAAGAAAAGATCTCCTCCTCCCGGAACCAGAGGGCGATCTCGTAGGCCGCCTCTTCGAGGCTTCCGGACGCGTGCACGAGGTTTCGGACGGGTCGGGACTGGAGGTTTGCCAGGGTGGGCGAGTCCGTGGAGAAGTCACCCCGGATCGTGCCCGGCTCCGCGAAGATCGGGAGCGTCTTCCCGACGAGCTTGCGCACGGCACTCACCGCGTGCACGCCCTCGATCACCGCGGCCACCACCGGGCCGGAGGCCATGAACTCGATGAGCCAGGCCCGTACCTGCTCCCCAATCTCCCGAGGGTCCTCGGTCCCCATCCGCTCCCGGACATCCAGTCCGTAGGCCTCGAACGCCTCCTTGGTCTTCCCGCCGATCGTCCGCAGGAACTCGTCGGTATCAGGGTAGTGCCGCTCCAGCAGGCCCCTTGAGGCCTGCAGCATCTTGAGGGCGACCACCTTTAGTCCCGCCCGCTCCAGCCGTGCGAGGATCTCACCCACCAATCCCCGCTGGACACCGTCGGGCTTCACGACGAGGAGCGTGCGTTCCGTGCGCGGGTCGTACACCACCCACCTCCTGGAGCCGAACCGGCCGGTTCGATTCTACCGGAGGCAGGCGGCCCCTCCGCGCGGAATCTCTCCGTATGACGCTCCACCTCCTCGCCTGCTGCCTCCTCGCGGCGGCCGTACCGGCCTGGGAGGTGTTGCGCATCCCCGAGGCCGGCCGGGATGCGACGGCCGGCAACAACCAGCGGAAGATCGTCACACCAGGCCCGGTGTCCGTGCTGGGGTACGTCACGTCCCGGGGAGAGGTGACCGTAGTCCACTGGAGTGACCGAGGACGGCCGGAAGTGGTTCGGCTCAGCCGGCCAGGGATCCGGGCAGGACTCGTGGCCCTCGCGGCCGCAGGTGAGGTGGTCCACGCCGCCTGGGTGGACTACGGGACCGTGGGCCACGTGTGGTACGCCGCGCGCACTCCGTCCGGCTGGGAGGAGGGCCGGAAGATCTCGCCGGGGCCCACCTATGCGGGGTTTCCGGCCATCGCAGGAGGTAGCTCGGAAGTCCACGTGGTCTGGTACGGGGTACGGCCGGGAGGGCCCACGCGCCATGGCGCGGTCTACGAGATCCTCTACACGCGCGGCCGGGGGGGTCGGTGGAGTCGGCCCGAAGTGATCTCCCCAGGACTCCCCGACGCCCTGAACCCTGCCCTGGCCCTCGGCCCCGATGGGACCTTGCACGCGGCCTGGTACCAGTTCGACGGCCGGTGGTACCGGGCGGTCTACCGGGCCCGCCGGGGGGAGTGGCACCCACCGGAGATCGCCTCAGGGCCCGGGTTCGATGCCTACGGCGTCGCCCTGGACGTGGGCCCCGATGGTACCGTCCACCTCGTGTGGGAGAGAAGGGAGCGCAAAGGTCCGCACGTCGCCTACGTCCGCCGTAGCCCCGACGGCCGCTGGAGTCGGGCAGAGCTCCTGGGACGCGGGGAGCGTCCGGTGGCGGCCGTCTCCTCCGGAGCGGTCTACGTCGCCTGGGAGTCAGACGGCGGGATCTACGTCCGGACCCGGACGACCCAATGGGGTGAGCCCGTGCGGCTCGGCCCGGGATCCCACCCTACCCTGGCTCCGGGTCCGCCTCCTCTCATCGCGTGGACGCGGCCCGAAGGGCCGGGGTACGCGGTGGTGGTCGCCTCCCTCGCCCCGGAGCCATCGGGAGTCTCGGGCAAAGGTGTGGGGGTCGTCCTCCTCACTGCCGGCGCCCTGTGGCTCGGGTGGTGGCTTTTCCGGAGGCACCCGCCGTTCTGAGCCAGGGTGGTGCACCTCGGTAAGGGGCCGAAGGGCACAGGTCGCGGAGGGGGCAGGCCGGGCACTGAGGAGCCCGGGCCGTGCAGACCTGACGGCCGAAGTAGATGAGCCGCAGGGCGAAAGGCCCCCACTCCTCCCGGGGCACGAGGGCCATGAGGTCCTGCTCGATTTTCTCCGGATCCGTGTTGGAGGTGAGGTTCAGGCGCCGGCTCACCCGGGTTACGTGGGTGTCCACGACGATCCCCGAGCCTCCCGCCCCCGGGGTGTGCGGCCATCCAGGCCACTTCTCGATCTGCGCGGCACTGAAGAGAACGTTTGCCGTCTTCCGCCCCACGCCCGGGAGCCGGACCAAGTCCTCCATCCGGGGCGGGACCGCCCCCCCGAACGCCTCCACGAGGACCCGGCTCATGGCCTGGATCGCCCGCGCCTTCTGCCGGTAGAACCCCGTGGGCCGGATGATCCGCTCGATCTCCCGAGGATCGGCGCGGGCAAGGGCTTCAGGCGTCGGGAACCGGGCGAAGAGGTGCGGGGTCACCCGGTTCACCATCTCGTCGGTGCACCGGGCCGAGAGGATCGTGGCCACGAGGAGCTGGAACGGTGACCCGTGCCGAAGGGGGACTTGAGGGTCGGGGTACAGGTGCCGGAGGATCTCTACGATCTGCTTGGCCCGATGCGCCCGCTCCTCGGGCGATTCCCGGGGCGGCGTAGAGCGCCTGCTGGAGCGGACGGCCATCCCAGCCCAGGATACCACTCGGGGAATTCGGGCCGAAATCGGTCTAAACCGGCGCTAGCCCGAGCAGGGTTTCGAAGATCGGCCGAGGATGCAGGAATTCGCCCTCCGGGAGGGCGAATTTGTCTTCGTACATGTGCTCGGACAATCTTCCGTTCGCCTCCGGGCGGGAGGTGGTGGAGTGCGGTTCGGGCTGGCTCAGATCCGGTACCGATGGGGCGAGAGCCGGTCCTGGGAAGAGGGCACCACGGAAAATCTGGACAAGGCGGTGGAATTCATCCGGCGGGGCGGTCGGGAGGGGGCTCGGGTCGTCTGCTTCTCCGAGTACTTCCTGGGGAACGTCAAGCCGATGCCGATCCCCTGTCCCATCACCGAGCGCCTGAGCCGGGCGGCACGGGACGCCAACGTCTACGTGATCTGCGGGGTGACCCGGGAGCTCATCCCAAAGCCCAAGGGCGCCCGGAAGGCCCCCAAGCCGCGGCTATGCTCCTTTGTGATCTCCCCGGAAGGAAAGATCATCAGCAAGCACTACAAACGGGTGTTCCATCCCTTCGAGCGGGGTCAGTTCGACCCCGGTCCCAACCGGCCGGTGACGATCGACGGGGTGAAGGTGGGGATCGTGGCCGGTTATGAGCTCCTGGTCCCAGACGTGGCCCACCGCTTGGCGCGCGCCGGGGCAGAGGTCCTCGTGGTGGAGATGGTAGCGGCCTCCGACATGCCCTACATGCTTGAGACGATGCAGTCCGCAGTCCGCACCCGGTGCATGGAGCTCCTCGTGCCTGTGCTGGCCGTCGGCCAGTATGGCGAGTTCTACGGCGGGGTGATGCAGCAGGGCGGGAGCATCGCCTACGTCCCGGAACTGGGTAAGGTCCTCGGGAAGTGGGCCCCCAACGGTGCGCGCCTCGTGACCCGCATGGGTGAGTACGAGAACCTCCTCCCCGTGGACATCAACCCCGAGCTCGCCCGCGAGGTGCGGAAGAAGTTCAGCTGGGTGGAAGGCTGATGCGGGAAGACCGCCTTGAGCGGGTGCGAGGCCGCTTGTCCGAGTTGGGGATCGACCTCCTGGTCCTTCCGCCCGGGGAGGACTTCTTCTACCTTGCCGGGTTCTCGCCGATGCGGGATGAGCGGGCCTGCTTTATGCTCGTCTCTTCCGAGAGGATCGCCCTCCTCGTTCCCCGGCTCAACGCCGACCAAGTGGCCCGTCACCTCGATGTCCCCGTGTTCACCTACGACGACGCGGAAGGTCCAGCAGGAGCCCTTCGGGATGCACTCCGGGTAGTTCCCCAGGCGGTGGTGGCCGTAGGAGATGACCTGCGGGCCGACCACCTCCTCCTGCTCCAGGAAGAACTCCCCGGCACCCGGTTCGTTGTTGCCTCCACGGTCCTCGCCCCTCTGCGGATGCGCAAGGACCCGGATGAACTGGACGCCCTCCGGCGTTCTGCGGCTACAGCGGATGCCGGGGTCCTGGGAGCGGTGCAGGCCTGTTGGCCGGGCGCGACGGAGCGGGACGTGGCAACCCGAGCCGCGCAGGCGATCCATCGGGCCGGAGCAGCGCTCTTTACCCTCGTCGCTTCCGGACCCCACAGCGCCTTTCCCCACCACGAGACCACAGACCGCGCCCTCCAGAGGGGAGAGCCGGTGTTGCTGGACGTTGGCGCTCGGGTGGACGGCTACTGCTCGGACATTACCCGGATGGTCTTCCTGGGTGAGCCCACGGCCCGCTACCGGGAGATCCACGGGGTGGTGGAGGAGGCGGTCCGGGCAGCTCACGGGGCAATCCGGCCCGGTGTACCCATCGCCGAGGTAGATCGGGCGGCCCGGCGCGTCATTGCACAGGCAGGCTACGCAGATCGCTTCGTCCACCGGACCGGCCACGGTCTTGGCCTGAGCCCCCACGAACCGCCCTCGGTCACCCACACGAACCTGCTCCCCCTGGAAGAAGGGATGGTGTTCACCGTGGAGCCGGGGATCTACCTTCCCGGGGAGTTCGGGGTGCGGCTCGAGGAGGTGGTGGTCGTCCATGCGCACGGTCCGGAGATCCTAAGCCGCCTGCCTCGCGACCCCATCGTCGTTCCGTAACGCGACCCTCTCCGTGGCACACTGAGGAGGGGGGTTTGTGCTGGAGTTGAGACCGGTATTCGATGCGTGAGCCGGAGGACCGGAGACTGGGCTACGGGGACTACCGCCCGTACCTGGAGGCCCTGACGGAGGCCTTTGTGGATCGGCTGGGCGCCTCCCTCCTCTCCCTCGTCCTCTACGGATCCGTGGCCCGCGGGACCGCCCGACCGGATAGCGACATCGACCTACTGGTCGTGCTGCGGGGGGCTTCTTCCAGTTACTTCGCCCGGCTCGCACCGATCCTGGACGTCGTAGGGGAACTGGAGCAGACCGCTGCGGCTCGGGCGCTACAGGCGCGCGGGTTGCACCCCCATCCCAGCCCCCTCGTGCTGTCGGAGGAGGAGGCCACGGAGAACCGGTACATCTTCCTGGACATGGTCGACGACGCCGTCGTCCTCTTCGATCCCGAAGGGTTCTTCGCCCGGCGCATGGAGGAGCTGCGCCGGAGACTGGAGGAGTTGGGGGCACGGCGGATCTTCCTGCCTGACGGCTCCTGGTACTGGGATCTCAAGCCCGACCTCACCCTAGGAGAGGTCTTCGAGCTGTGACGAATCGGGAGGCCGGAGAGGTCCTGGTGAGGGAAGCCCACCGGATCTTCGACCGGGACCTACGGGCCGCCTGGGAGGACCGGGACTACAACCTCGTGGTGCGGCGGGCTCAGGAGGCGGTGGAGCTGGCCCTGAAGGGGGCGCTCCGGATCCTGGGTGTAGACTTCCCGAAGGTCCACGATGTCGGACCGATCTTTGTACGGGAGGCGCGGCGAAAGGGTGGTGTGAGCTCCGAGGAAGAACTCGCGGAGGTCCAGCGCATCTCTGCGTGGCTCGCCGAAGCCCGAGCCCCGGCCTTCTACCTGGAGAGGCCCTACGGCGAGGACGATGCGCGCACGGCCTGCGATGGGGCCCGGTTCGTCCTGGACGTCGTGACCCGGGTGGTCGGGGGTTGACCTCTCGAAGCCAGATGCCTGATCCGCGCCCAAACCAGAACCCCGATTGTGAGGTACCCTCACGGGTTCGAGCGCAGGAGGACCCAGTTGAGGACCGCGGCGAACCCGGTGGTCACCCCGTATCCTCCCGATATGGCAGGGACCGGTCAAGCTCTGCCCGTCGTTCGCCGTTTCATGATCGCCTCCGAGCCGGGCGACGGACCGACGCGGAAGGCCACGAGCGAAGAGGCGTCGTCGACATATACGCGGGTCTGCGCCGCATGACAGTGAGCCGTCGGGAGCTGCCTCGCTCTAGCCGCGCGCGTTCGGGCCGAAGCCACCAGCGCATAGGAGTCCATCGAGGATTCTCCGTACCGCGGCCATCCCCGCTCGCGCCCTCCCGCGCCGATCTGTGCCCTGCTCATGTGCATCTACGCGTCCCCTACGCTGCTCCGCCGACCATCCTTGACAGCATGAGCCACGGCCCATATAAACCCCAGGAGTTCCCGGGCCACCACGACCTGCTGGCGTGCCTTCCCTCGCCCCAGCAGACGCTGATACCGTCGATGCAACCGATCCTGCGCCCGCCAGGCGATCGCCTTGATCGCTTTCGGTTGCCCCACCTGCCGCATACGCCATCGCCTCCCGGGGCGTGCGGAACCGCTGCAGATCCCCCAGCTCTGCCACCAGGGTGACGGCAGTCACCAGCCCCACCCCCCGCAGGGCCTGCAGGGCCGCCATCACCGCCGCGTGCCGGCTCGTCCTCGCCGCTTCCGCCAGCTCCGCCTCCACCCGGTGGAGCCGTTCCTGCGCTTGCTCCACCGCCAGGATAGACTCGCGCAAAACAACCTGCTGGCTCGCCCGCACCAGCTGGAGGCCCTGGGAGGGCGTCTCAAGGTTAGTTGAAAAACGGAGGGAGCAGCGCTCCGCGTGGGGAATGGAATCACGGGAAAAACCCAAACCACCACGAAAGGAGGCTGCTCCATGGCCAGGGTACTGCGAATCGGACGGAAGGGCAAGCTGGAGGAGGCGGCTCAGCTACCCGCCGGGTTGGAGAGCCTGGACACGCGGGTGGCGTTGATCCAGGCGCTGATTCCCCTGGGGTTGCAGGCGGTGGAGGAGGTGCTGCAGCGGGAAGTGGAGCTGCTCGCGGGCCCGCGGTATGCCCGGAGGGATGGGGCGCCGGATCGAGTGCGGTGGAGGCGGGTGCTGCACACGTGGACGGGCCACCGGCCAGTCTACCTGCGGGTCCGGCCCCGGTGGGTCCGCTGCGGGCAGTGCGGGAAGGTGTTCACCGAGTCCTTCCCGGGGATCCGGCGGTGGGGGCGACTCACAGATCACGCCGAAGGGGTACTGCTCTAGCAGCTGGCGGGACGCAGCTTCCGGAGTACCGCCCACCACCTGGGGATCGGGGTCGGGACCCTCCGACGTCTGGCCCTGCGTCGGGTGAGGCCCCAACCCGACGTTTCCACCGCCCTCCCCGCGGCACCGGAGGTGGTGTTGAGCCTGGACGAGCACAGCTTCCGCCACCAGGCCTGAGCGGTCACGGTCACCGCGGTAGGCCCCTGCAGGCAGGTGTTGGCCCTCCTGCCGGACGACCGTCTGCGGACCGTGGAGGGCTTCTTCCAGGGGTGGCCCGACTCTGCCCGGCGCCGGGTTCGGGCGGTGTGCGTGGACCTCAAAGACCCTTGAGCGCAAGCTGGTTCGGCGCGCCCTGCCGCTACCGGAGCGTGGTGGCTGATCCCTCCACGTGATCTCATCGCGCCAACCGCCGGGTGGACGAGGCCCGACGCGTCGAGCAGGAGCTCTGCCGGCGCAAGATCCCCCGCTGGCCCTTGCTCAAGAACCAGGAGGAGCTGACCCCCAAGCAGGCGGAGACCCTCCGAGCCCTCTACCGTCAGTACCCAACCCTCGCCCAGTTCCACTGGGCCAAAGAGCAGCTGCGGGCCAGTTACCGCGCCCCCACCCCCGCCCAGGCTCAGACCCTCCTGGACCGCTTGCTGTTCTTCCTCCAGCACCCCGAGGGTGTCGAGCTGGTCCGCTGGGGCCGTACCCTCCGGTCCGGGAAGGCCGAGCTCTGTAGCTACCACCAGCACCGCATCACCAGCGCCTGCACCGAGGGCATCCACACCAAGATCAAGCTGCTCAAGCGGCTCAGCTACGGCTTCCGCAACCGCCACATGTGTGTGCGCAAGATGCTCCCGGGCCTCGTCCCCTTGGCTCTCCTGCTCTCCTCACCACACTCATTGACTTATTGACCTAGAGCCGGCTCCGCAGGCCCCACAGCCGCTTGGCGCTTGCCGACACCCCGACCGCCCCGGCCCGCAGGATGGCCAGCACCTGTTCCACCTGGGTGACTAGGCCCGCCCCGATCACCGGCTGCGGGAGAGCAGCCCGCAGCTCCCGGATGACGTACGGGACCACCACCCCCGGGAGCACCTCCACTAGGTCGGGCTCTGCGGCCCGCACCGCCGCAAGCCCAGTCCGCAGCGCCTCGGAGTCCACCATGAACACCCGGTGGATCGCCAGCAGCCCCGCCGCTCTGGCCTCCCGCAACAGGGGCCCTCGAGTGCTCACCACACCCGCGGCCCCGAGTTCTTTGAGGAGGCGGATCCCCACCCCGTCCTTGCCAACTCCCTCCACTAGGTCCAGGTGGACGTAAACGGGGATCCCGGACTGCGCGCAGCGCGGGAGCGCCTCCCGGAGCCCGAACACGTCTCCTTTGAAGAAGAAGATGGCCGCGGCCCCCCGGCGCCGCGCCTCCTCCACGTCCTCCAGACTGCGCACTGCGGGAATCACCGGCAGCTCCCGCAGCTGGCGGAGCAGGATATCCACCGCCGCAGGGCCGGACCCGAGCCCCACTGCACCTTCTCCTACTGAAGTCATGGTGGGACCCTTCCACTCCGCCGGCTAAGTCTCCTCCGTTGCGGGAGATCGCCCGCTGGCCCCTGGAGTCGTACTGGCACACCCCCCAAGGGCGATCTGCTGGCGGCGGTTCGCGGACGTGGATGTCTTCGACATCGAGGTGGATACCACCGACCCCCGACGAGTTCGCGCGGGGCGCCAGGATCCATCGCTCTCAGCGTCGGCGGCATCAACCTCTTTCTTCCAGCTCGTCTGTGAGCACTACGAACGCGGGCTGCCGATTACGGCGAGTGGGGCCTGCTGATCTGTTTATTCAAACAATTGTACGATGTCCATCTGAGGGACCCGGACGAGTCCCCGGTCCGTCAGGCGGATCTCCGGGATCACCGCAAGCGGGAGCAGGTTGAAGCCCATGTAAGGGAGGCGGCAGCCCGCCTCCTCCCACGCCCGCTTGAGGGCCGCGGTCTCAGCCGCCACCTCCTGCGCCCGAAGGTCCGACATCAACCCCGCGATGGGAAGCCGCACCATCGCGACGACCTTCCCTTCCCGCACCACGCACACCCCGCCTTGGGCTGTGCGGATCGCTTCGACCGCAGCCCGCATCTCCGCCTCCTCGGTCCCGGCCACGACCAGGTTGTGGGCATCATGCCCCACGCTGCTCGCGACCGCCCCCGAGCGCAACCCGAACCCCTGAAGGAGGCCGTGACCGACCGTGCCCGTGCGGCCGTGCCGCTCGATGACGGCGACGAAGCACAGGTCATGGGCGGCGAGCACCTCCGGCCACGACCGGACCGGCCCCAGGGGGATCCGCTCGTGGCGGATGAGGATCCCGGGGAGTTCCACCCGCATCACGTTCGCAGTGCAGGGGCCATCGGGGAGGTCGGGGACGAGCCTGGGTTCGGGCGGGCACCGGACCGTGCGGTAGGCGGCGTCCGGGTATCGGTAGCGGCGGGCCATCGCCTCCTCCAGGGCCTCGGTAGGCTCTCCATCCTCCACCATGAGCACCCCACCCAGCCACGTGCTCCGGACCGCCCATCCGTCCAGGAGCACGAGGTCCGCCCGCCGCCCTCCTCCGAGCCCTCCCATCTCGCCGTCCAATCCGTAGCGGGTGGCGGGGTGCAACGACGCCATGCTCCACGCCCGCTCGGGCGGCACTCCGGCCGCCATCGCCTCCCGCACGACCCAGTCGAGGCCGTACCGGAACAGGTCGTCCGCATCCCGGTCGTCCGTGCACAGGCACACGCGCTGGCCGGAAGCACCCCGCTCGGTCACCACCCGGATCACCTCGGGCAGGCTGTGCCAGGGCGTGGTGGGTGGGCCGCCCCGCACGAACAGCCACAGGCCCGCCTCCAGGAGGTCTTGGGCGATGTCGGGGTCGATCGCCTCGTGGGTGTCCGTGACGCCGCTGGCGGCGTAGGCCGGAACGAAGGCGCGACCGTACACGTGGCCGCAGACCGGCCGGCCCCGCCGCAGCGCCTCCTGCAGGATCGCGTGGGCGCGGAGGTCGCCCTCGGTGACCTGGACGAAGTCCATCTTCTCGCCGAGAGCCGCCGCCTCCGGCCACCGGTCGAAGATCGCCGCGATCTTCTCCGGCGTGAGATCCCCTCCGGCGGTCTCCAACCCAGGTGAGGTGGAGGGGACGGTACTCGGTACCGTGAGGTAGGCGAGGAGGGGGGCCTGCCGCGCGTCGAGAAGCATCCACTCCACCCCGGCCACGTCGCAGACGTTGGCGATCTCGTGGTTGTCGTAGAAGATCGCGGTAGTCCCGTTCCGGAGCGCCGCCTCTGCGTAGGCACAGACCGTCATCATGCTGCTCTCCACGTGGACGTGGGGGTCCACGAGGCCCGGAGCGAGGATCCCGTCCGCGACGTAGGTCGCAACGCCGGTAGCGGTCCCCCGGGGCCGCACCGCCGCGATGCGACCGGAGGCGATCCACACCTCCCGGTCGGGGAGGATCCGCTCGGTGTAGGTGCACAGCACCCCGCGGGCGCGGATCACGAGGTCGGGCGGCGTGCGGCCTGCGGCCACCGCCGCCAGGTGTCGGGTGAGGGTGTAAAGGGGCGGCACGCGTCCCATGGCTACGCCGTCCCGAACCGGAGACCGAGCTCCCGCAGCCATTTCCGGTAGGCGATGGCGGTACGGTCGCTCCGGAGGTGGAGCTCGGCCTGGAGGTCGAGGGGTAAGAGCTCAGGCCGCTGGCTTTCGACCACCGGCACGTCCTGGGAGACGATCCGGTCCTCGAAGGCACGGATCTGCTCTGCGGGTACCTCAAAGCCGTAGTTCATCGCGAGGATCATCCAGCCGATGCACCGAGCCGGCTCCACCGGGGTCACGGCGAAAAGGATGGAGAAGGCCGGCCCACCGCTCGTCTTGATGAAGTACGCAACGAGCGGCCGGTACACCCGGTAGGTGTACGTGACGTGGGCCCCACGTCCGGTGCCGTCCGGATCCGGCTGCCACACCCGGATGTTCTTCGCCACGATCCCCTCTGGCCCCGTCTCCACCTCGTAGTCCTCGATCTCGGGATACCGCGGGTCTCCCAAAAGCCCCTCGTGGACGTACGGGAAGTGGGCCACATCGAGGAAGTTCTCGACCGCCCGCGGCCCGCTCGCCTCATACGGGTACGGACCGCAGTGGACCTTCCGGAAGGCAGGATCGTTCCACTCCGGAAAGGGCGGCACGTCGTGCTTGGGCTCCCCAAGGCACACCCAGATCCACCCGTACCGCTCCACCGCGCGGTACGTGACGACCCGGGCACGGGCAGGCGGCACCTGGTCGGGATGGGCCGGGATCCGTACGCAGCGGCCAGTCCCATCGTAAGTCCACCCGTGGTAGGGACACACGAGCAGGCCATCCGTTACACGGCCCAGCGAAAGCCGCGCGCCCCGGTGCACGCACAGGTCCTGCCAGGCATAGACCATACCGCCCGACCGCCAGAGCACGAGGTCTTCGCCCAACAGCCGCGCCCGGCGCACCCCACCCTCCGGCACGTCTTCACTGTGGGCCACCACGTGCCAGTCGTGCACGAGTACCGGATCGTCGATCATCCCCGCCTCCTCCCACGGTGTCGTAGAATGTCCGCGTGGTCGCCTTGTTGCGCGCAACGGTCCTCCACACACCCCAGGATCCGTTCCGGGATCCGGACGCCCTCCAGGCCTTCGAGGACGGTGCCGTGGCCATCGAGGGCGAGCGCATCGCTGCCTTGGGACCCTATGATGCCGTGCGCCGCACTTTCCCCGAAGCGCCGGTTGAGGACCTGCGGCCGGCTTACCTCACACCAGGGTTCGTGGACATCCACGTCCACTACCCGCAGATCCGGATCACGGGCCGCCTGAGCACGGGGCTGCTGGACTGGTTGGAACGGGTGGCCCTGCCCGAAGAGGCACGGCTGGCGGATGCGGAGTACGCGCGGGACGTCGCGCGGACGTTCGTCCGCTGCCTCCTCCGGAACGGGACGGTCGCGGCCCTGGTTTTCGGCGCCCACTTCCCCGCGGCCCAGAACGCGTTGTTTGAGGAGGCCCACCGGGCCGGCCTGTGGATCGCAAGCGGCCTTGTCCTCTCCGACCGGAACCTCCGGCCCGAACTCCACCAGACCCCTGTGGAGGCGGAGCAGGCGTCGGTCGGCCTCATCGAGCGGTGGCACGGCCGTGCTCGATCGCGGTATGTGGTGATGCCGCGCTTTGCCCTGAGCACATCGGAGGCGATGCTCGCGGTCTGCCAAGAGTTGCTCCGTAGCTTCCCGGACGTCCTCTTCCATACCCACCTCAACGAGAGCCCGGAGGAGATCGCGGCCGTCCAGGCTCTTTTCCCGGATCAGGAGGACTACCTCGCGGCCTACGAGGCGTTCGACCTCGTGGGCCCGCGGTCGGTGTTCGCCCACAACGTCCACCCCACCGACGACGAGCTGCGGCGCCTGGGAGCTGGGGGCGCGTGGGTGGCCCACTGTCCCTCGAGCAACCTCTTCATCGGGAGCGGGCTGTTCCCGCTCCGCCGGCACCTCCGCTTTGGCGTCCGCGTGGCCCTGGGATCGGACGTGGGAGGCGGGACCGGGCCGAGCCTTCTGAAGGAGGGTCTTGCGGCCTACCAGGTCCAGCAGGTGCACTCCGAGGGGTTCCGGCTCGGGGCGGCGCACCTCCTGTACCTGGCGACGCGCGCCGGGGCAGAGGCCCTCGGCCTGGCCCACGAGATGGGTGATCTCCGGCCGGGTAAGCTCGCAAACCTCGTCGTCCTCCGGCCGCCGGAAGGGAGCACGCTGGACGTCGCGGTCCGGCACGCACCTTCCCCGGAGGCCGCCCTGGCCGTCCTTTTCGCCCTCGGGGGCGAGCACGCGGTGGACCAGGTCTACCTCGCTGGCCGGCCCGTCTACCGTCACGGTTCGGCCGCCTCCAGGTAGCGCAAAAGCTGGGCCGCGGTGGCGATGGCGATCGCGGCCGGGCTCTTGCCGGGGACCTCCGGGAGCCCGATGGGCATCACGAGCCGATCCAGCTGAGAATCGGTGAGGCCGGCCTGGAGGAGGCGCGACCGGACGTGGACGCGCTTCACGGGGCTCCCGATGCACCCTACGAACCCCAGGTCCTCCCGGCGGAGGGCCCGCCGGAGGATCACCACGTCCAGCTCCTGGTCGTGGGTCACCACGACGACGTGGGCGCCGACAGGAAGCTCATCCACCACGCCGGCCGGATCCGCAACGGCGCGGACGACGAGCCGGGCAGGTCCACCCGATGTCGGGCCGATCCGCTCCTCCGAGAGCATCTCCGGCCTTGCGTCTACGAGCCACAGCTCGATGGGGAGCATCCCGAGGATCCGGGCGAGGGCCAGGCCCACGTGTCCGACCCCGAAGACCCCCACGCACGGCCGCCGGGCGCGGAGGGGCTCCAGGAAAACCGTCACCTCCCCGCCGCAGACCTGGGCGTCCGATGGACCCGGCACGAGAGGTATGGTGAGGAGTTCGGGGGTTTGCGTGCGCCCTTCGAGCATCGCGCGGCCGCGCTCGACCGCCGTCTTTTCCAAACTTCCTCCTCCGATGCTCCCCCACATCTCATGGGCGGTCAGGATCATCTTGCTCCCGACCTCGCGGGGCGCATGCCCCCGCACGGCCACGACGGTCACCACGACACAGTCCTCCCCGCGGCGGGCGAGCTCAGTCAGACGCTCCAGCCACCACACGGTCCTGCGCGCGGACCCGCTCGACCGCCCAGAACACGGCCTCCGGTGTGGCGGGTGCCCCGAGCTCCACGATCCCTCCTCGGCCGAACGCGCCCACCGCGTCGCGCAGCGCCTCCCGCACGGAGATGGCGAGCATGAGGGGCGGTTCTCCTACGGCCTTGCTCCCGTAGATCACCCCGGGCTCTTCAGCCCGTGGGAGGAGCTGTACCACGAACGCCTCCGGCACATCCCCCACCGAGGGGAGCTTGTACGTCGAGGCCCCCCGGGTCGCCAGCCGACCTTCCGCATCCCAGACGATCTCCTCCCGGGTGAGCCAGCCCATGCCCTGCACGAACCCACCCTCGATCTGCCCGAGGTCGATAAGGGGCGAGAGGGAGTTCCCCACGTCGTGGAGGATGTCCACCCGCAGGACGCGGTACTCACCGGTGAGCCCGTCCACCTCCACCTCGGCCACCGCAGCTCCGTACGCGAAGTAGTAAAAGGGCCGCCCCTCTCCCCGCTCCCGGTCGAAATGGATCCCGGGCGTCCGGTAGAACCCAGTAGCAAAGAGCGGCACCCGCTGCTGGTAGGCCGCGCGCACCACGTCCGAAAAGGGCACGGCCCGCTCCCATCCGCCGACCGGATAGACCCGGCCGTCCTCGAAGACGACGTCCTCCGGGTGGACGCCGAACCGCTGGGCCGCCACCTGGCTCAACCGGGTCCGGATCGTCTCACATGCCGCCCGGACCGCGGCACCGTTCAGGTCCGAGCCGCTGCTCGCGGCGGTGGCCGAGGTGTTCGGCACCTTGTCGGTGCGGGTCGGCATCACCCGCACCCATTCCAGGGGCACGCCCAGGGCTTCGGCGGCGATCTGCCAGATCTTCGTGTGGAGCCCCTGGCCCATCTCCGTCCCGCCGTGGTTCACCTGCACCGTGCCGTCCTGGTAGACGAGGACGAGGGCCCCGGCTTGGTTGTAGACCTGGGCCGTGAAGGAGATCCCGAATTTCACGGGCGTAAGCGCGATCCCGCGCTTGCGATGCGCGTGCTCTGCGTTGAAGGCCGCGATCTCCGCCCGCCGCTCGTCAAACCGGCTTGTGCGCTTGAGGTCCGTCCAGATCCGCATGAGCCGCTCGGCGTCCTTCACGGGCTGCCCGTAGTGGGTCACCTGTCCTTCCCGGTAGAGGTTGCGCTCCCGCACGACCTCCGGAGGCAAGCCCAGCGTCCGCGCGACGCGGTCGATCACCTCCTCGATGGCCACCATCCCCTGCGGGCCGCCGAACCCGCGGAACGCGGTCTGGCTCGTCTTGTGGGTCCGGCACACCCAGCCCACCACCTCCATGTGGGGGATGAAGTAGGCGTTGTCCGCGTGGAACAGTGCCCGCCACAGGACGGCCTCCGAGAGGTCGAGGCTCCACCCGCCGTCACTATAGAGCGCCATCTTCACGGCCAACAGCTTCCCCGCCTCGTCGAAGCCTGCCCGGAACCGGCACAAAAAGGGGTGGCGCTTTCCCGTGAGGACGAAGTCCTGCAGACGCGTGAGGCGCACGCGCACCGGTCGGCCGGTCCTCCACGCGCCCAGGGCGGCAACGGCGGCCCACGGGTTCGCCTGCACCTCCTTGCCCCCGAACCCACCGCCCATCCGGAGGCACTGGACGATCACCCGGTTCTTCGGCATACCCAGGACCCGCGCCACAATCTCCTGGGTCTCCGACGGGTGCTGGGTGGAGGAGATCACCTCCAGGAAGCCCGCCTCGTCGATCCAGGCGATGGCGGACTGCGTTTCCAGGTAGAAGTGCTCCTGGGCGCCGGTTGCGACCTCTCCCTCCAGCACGTGGGGTGAGGTGGCAAGGGCCCGGTCGGGGTCGCCTCGCTCTAGCCGCAGGGGACCTGCGAGGAAACTCCCGGAGGCGATTGCCTCCTGGATCGTGAGGATGGCCGGAAGAGGCTCGTACGTGACCTCGACCCGCTCGGCACCCTCCCGTGCCGCCTCCTCCGTCTCGCCCAGCACCCACGCCACCGCCTGTCCCCAGTACATCACCTCCTCCGGGAACAACGGCTCGTCCCGACGCGCGACGCCGGTGTCGTTCACACCGGGCACGTCCTTGGCCGTGAGCACGGCCACGACCCCCGGAGTGCGGAGTGCTGCCTCCGGCCGGATTTCCAGGACCCGGGCATGGGCGTGGGGGGAGTGGACCGGCCACGCGTGGAGGAGACCGGGGAAGCGTCCGGCCACGTCGTCGGTATAAAGCGCCCGACCCGTCACGTGCTCCCGGGCGCTCTCGTGAGGGATCGGGCGGCCTACGATCCTCATACGGCCACCTCCGACGTCTCCAGGAAGAACTTCTCGAAGAGGTTTACGACCATCGCGCGCCGGTACGCGGCGGTGCCCCGGTGGTCGGTGATGGGCCGGAACTCCTCCTGTAGGACCTCCTGGACCTGCCGCACGGTGGTGCGCGTCCACGGCCGGCCCACGAGGGCCTCCTCGGCGCGGCGGGCCCGGGCCGGGGTGGGCGCCACCCCACCGTAGGCGAGCCGCGCGCGGCGTACGGTGCTGTCGCGGTCGAGGTCTACGGCGAAGGCGGCGGCCACCGTGCTGATGTCGTCCTGCCCTCTCTTGGCGACTTTATAGAACCGCGTACGGCCCGGGAGGGGCTGGGGGATCCGCACCGAGACGATCACCTCGCCGGGTTGGAGGGCGGTTGTGCGGTAGCCGGTGAAGAACGCCTCCAGCGGGATCCGTCGGTCGCCCTTTGGGCCCGCCACACAGACCTCCGCGTCCAAGGCAAGGAGGACACAGGAGGCGTCACCGATGGGGGAGGCGGTGGCCAGGTTCCCGCCCAGGGTCGCCCGGGTCCGGATCAGGCGCGAGGCGAAGAGGGGAAAGAGCTGCCGGAGGAGCGGAACTTGATCCCCAAGCCGCTCCTCGATCTCCCGCAGCGGGAGCGCCGCCCCGATCACGAAGGCGTCCTCCGTCCTGTGGAGGACGCGGAGTTCGGGGACTGCCTCCACCGATACGAGGCGCGGCCACCGCCGGCCCAGAAGGTTCGACTCCACGACTAGGTCCGTGCCGCCCGCCACGAGCTTCGCGTCAGGCACCGTACGTACCAGCTCCAGGAGCTCGTCCAGCGACGTGGGGCGGTCGAACCGCCGTCCTGCTGCGGTGTACCGCAGGGCGCCGAGGGGAGGTGGGGGCACGAGGTGTGCGAGGAAGGGGTCGCCCTCTGCGGGACGTCCCAGGCTCCGGGCCGCGTCCCGGATGGGCCGGTAGCCCGTGCACCGGCACAGGTTCCCGGCGATCGCCTCCTCGTCGAACCCGTCGCGATCGGGCCGGTGGTACTCGGCGAAGAGGCTCATCACGAAGCCCGGGGTGCAGTACCCACACTGGGAGCCTCCCAGGCGCACGAGGGCCTCCTGCACGGGGTGCAGGGCCTCAGGTGTGCCTACGGCCTCGACGGTCCACACCGCGCGCCCGGCCACCATGGGGAGGAGCAAGAGGCAACTGTTGACCGCCTCATACCGGGGCCGGCCATCCGGTCCAGTGCCGAGAAGCGCCACCGCGCACGCCCCGCACTCGCCCTCCGCGCACCCCTCCTTGGTGCCCACGAGCCCGAGACTCCGGACGTACTGGAGGAGGGTCGTGTGCGGGTCGCGGTCCGTGACGTCCACGGGCTTTCCGTTCAGGGTGAACGCGATCCTCTCCATGGCCCTCATGATGCGAGCCGGGCAAGGGTGCCGGCCAGCACCCGGACGCCCCAGGCGATGTTCTCCGGGGAGGCGTACTCCTCCGGGCAGTGGCTGAGACCCTCCCGGCACGGGATGAAGATCATCGCGACCGGACACAGCCGCGCCATGAACACCGTGTCGTGGTAGGCGCGGCTCTTCATCCGGAGGAAAGGGATCCCGAGCTCTAGACAGGTGGCCTCGATGGCCTCCAGGAGTGCAGCGTCGCTTCGGGCCGGGCCGTCCCGGTACAGCTCCTCGATCCGGTGGTGCACACCCCGTTCCCCTGCGGCCTCGTGGATCGCCGCACGGATGCGCGCCAGCACCCTGTCGCGCCGGTTTTCGTCCACGTCCCGCACATCGATCTCAAGCCTCACCCGGCGCGGGATGCTGTTGATGGCGCCGGGATGCACATCGAACACCCCCACCGTCCCCACCGTGTCCTCACTTCCCTCCCGGAGGACTGCGGCCTCCACCCCAAGGGCGATCCGGGCACCGCTCAAAAGGGGGTCGTGCCGCTCGTGCATGGGCACCGTCCCCGCATGACCACCCGGACCCTCCAGCCAGACCCGGAGGCCCGCTGGTGCGGCGATGGCCTCCACGATCCCGATGGGCACTCCGGACCGCTCCAGGTGCGGTCCCTGCTCGATGTGGAGCTCCACGAAGGCCGCGTAGGCACCGGGCCGCTTCACCACCGACTCCAGCGGCGCGGTGTAGCCCGCCTCCCGTCGCACCTCATCCAGGGTGCGGCCGTCGGCGTCCCGGAGTCGAGCAAGGGTGTTCGGGTCCAGCGCACCGCTCAGTGCCCGGCTTCCAAGGCAACCCACCCCGAACCGGGTGGGCTCCTCTGCCGTGAACACGATGAGCTCCACAGGACGCCGGGGCCGGAAGCCGGAGGCCCGTAGCGCCCGGATCGCCTCCAGTCCGCCCAGCACACCGACTGTGCCATCGTACCGGCCGGCGTAGGGGATCGCGTCGATGTGGGAGCCCGTGGCCACCGCCGGAAGTCCGGGCTCAAGGCCCTCCCACCGGGCGAAGAAGTTCCCGATGGCGTCCTGCCGCACCTCAAGCCCCGCCTCCCAGAACCGCTCCAGGAGGAACGAGCGGGCAGCTCTGTCGGCTGGTGTGAACACGATCCGGGTCACGGCGGGGGATGGGGCGTCCGAGAAGCAGGCGAGGGAGTCCAGCTCCCCGAGCAGGCGGTCGAGATCAACCAGGACGGGCGAGCGGATCACGGTTCACGTCCTTGCAGTAGAGGTAGCGGGCAGGCTCCCGACCGAGCGCCCCGAACCACTGGGGACAGTAGGGCGCCATCCAGATGGCATCCCCGGCCCGCACCGGGTACCACGCGTCGTCCAGCCGGTAGATCCCTTCTCCCTGAAGCAGGAGGAGACCGTGCTCCATCACGTGCACCTCCACCAGGGGAAGGGACGCACCCGGATCAAACTCCAGGATGTTCACCGCCCAGTCGTAGGCCGGATCTTCCGGGAGGAGAGCTTTGAGCCGCACCCGCTCATCACCCATGAAGGCCACGGCCTGGACTTCCTGCTCGTGCCCCCACACCGGAGCGGGAAGGTCCGTCCCCCGCGCGTGGACCCGTTCGAACACCACGAGGCGCGCACCGGATCCGGTCTCGAGTAGATGCTCTACGTCCGGCGGGACGAAGACGTACCCGCCCCGCCCCAGCGTCACCCGTTCGCCGCCCACCACCACCTCCACCGAACCCTCCAGGACGAAGGCGAACCGCTCGACCCCCGGGTGCGGTGGGCCGCTTAAGCCGCCCGGCTCCATCGTCGCGAGGAACTGCGTAAACCCTGCGCCCATCCGGGGCGAGATCAGCACGACCCCACCCGTCCGGTTCCACCCAGCGAGCGCACCGGAGACATGGCTATCGGGCGCGATGAGGGCATGGGTGCGGTGGATGCGGCTTCGGGTCCAGGCGTTCATCTCTCGGGTCTCAAGAATCGGCCGTGGGGCCGGTTCACCACCTGTCCAGCTCTGTACACCGTCCGGCCCCGCACAAAGGTCCTTCGCACAACTCCCCGAAAGGTCCTGCCGACGTAGGGGCTAGACCGGTGGCGGGTCAGGAGGTCCTCCGGCCGTAGGGTGCGCTGCGAGGCAAGGTCGACGAGGGCGAAGTCGGCGTCCGCCCCCACCTGGATCCGTCCCTTTCGGGGGAAGCCAAACCGCCGCGCGGGCCGGGTCGCCACGAGGACGGCGAGCTGCTCGAGGCCGAGGCCCCTCTTCCCGTATCCCTCGGTAAGCAGCACCCCAAGGGTACACTGGACCCCGTTGATCCCGCCCCACGCCTCGAAGAAGTCGCCCCGCTTGAGTTCGGGCGGGGCGGGCGAGTGGTCGGAGGCGATGAAGTCCACCTGACCTGCGAGGAGCGCCGCCCACAGGGCCTCGCGGTCGTCCAGAGACCGGAATGGGGGTGCACACTTGGCCACCGGTCCGAGCCGTTCCAGATCCTCGTCCGTGAAGAGGAGGTAGTGGGGGCAGGTCTCGCAGGTGGCCCGCACCCCGCGCCGGCGCGCCTCGTCCACCAGGGAGACCGCACGGCCGCAGCTCGCGTGGACGATGTGGACATCGGCCCCCGTTTCCTGGGCGAACAACAGCACTCGCTGGATCGCCTCCAACTCCGCCACCACCGGCCGAGAGGCCAGGTAATCCCGGGCCGAGCACCGGCCTTCCCGACGCAGCCGCTCGGTCAGTCCACGGGTCATGGCCTCGTTCTCCGCGTGGACCGCCACGGGAAGACCAAGCGTCGCCGCCACCCGCATCCCCTCATATAGGGTGAGGTCGTCGCAGGCCGGGAACTCCGGAAGGCCGCTTGGGCACAGGAACGCCTTAAACCCCACCACGCCGGCCTCGGCCATTCCGGGCAGGGCGCAGACGTTTCCCGGCACAAGCCCACCCCACAGGGCAAAGTCCGCGGCCGACGCGGCCTCTGCGGCCCGACGCTTGGCCTCCACCGCCTCGGCCGTCAGGGTGGGTGGGGAAGAGTTCAGGGGCATGTCGATGAACACCGTGCCTCCACCGGCCACAAGGGCCCGGCTCCCGGAGGCGATCCCCTCCCAGTCCGTGCGGCCCGGCTCGTTGAAGTGCACGTGGGCGTCTACGAGTCCGGGGAGTGCCACGAGATCGCCTCCGTCTACTTCCTCCCGAGCGGGTCCTGTGAGGTCTGGGGCGATCGCCACGAACTGTCCCTCGGCAACCCCGAGGTCCACGGTCTCCACCCGGTCCTGGAGGACGGCCCGCACACCGCGGACGAGGAGGTCGTAGCCCACCTCAGCTCCCCCGGTAGGTCACGTAGCCCCAGGGCGCTACGAGGAGCGGCACGTGGTAGTGGGCCGCACCGTCTTGGATGCGAACCCGAACGGGTACGTCGTCGAAGAACGCTGCAATCCCCTGAGCGGCGAAATACGCACCCACCCGGAACACGAGCTCGTAACGGCCGACCGAGAACGCGTCGCCCGCAAGGAGAGGGTCGTCGGTGCGACCGGTGGCGTTCGTCCGGGCGCAAGCGACCAACCGCCGCTCGGGCTCAAGGGCATAGAGTTCCACCTCGATCCCGGGAGCCCCGCCGCCTCGGAGGAGATCGAGGACGTGCGTCGTGAGCCGTCCCACCTCAACCGACCGTGTCGTGGAGGCGGTGCCAGGCGATGCGGGCGATCTGCCGCAGCGCCTCTTCGACTTCTTCCTCCTCGGTCCGCGCAAGGCGCATCTTTAGCGCCTCCAGGATCCCCTCCGGGGTATGGTCCCGTACGGCGATCACGAACGGGAACCCGAACCGCTCCCGGTACTGCCGCTGGAGGTCCCGTAGCTGCGTCCGCTCAACCGGAGCAAGATCCGCAAGCCCGGACGCCCGCTGCTCCGTGGCAGAGGCCGGGCTCAGGGGCTGTGGGACGGCGAGTTCGGGGTGCGCCCGGATCAGGGCGATCTGCTGCGGCCGCGGCGCCGCCAGGACGACGCGGACCATGGCCCCGTGGAGGGCTTCGAGGCTCGGGAAGGGACGGCCGTCGGCGACGGCCTCGGCCACCCAGGGTGAGCCCTCGAACACCCAGCCCAAGGCCTCCACGAACGCCTCACGGTCCATCCGGTTCAGCTCCCATAGAGGGGTGCGCCTCACTTGGGTTCCTTGGGCCAGGGCCCCACGATGCCCGGAGCCGCCCACTCCATCGTGATGAGCTCCTGCTGGGTCATCCGCTTTCCAGCAGGTACCCGGAGGACGCCGTTCCGGTCCCGGATCGGTCCCTCGTAGGGGTCGAACCGGGGCGGGTTCGTGGACATCTCCCGGAGGCGCCGGAACACGAGGTCGTAGACCGAGATCACGCCGAGCTTTGGGTCACGCACCTTCACGGCCTGGAGCTGGGGCCGGAAGACGGGGTTGATGGGCATGCCGGGCTGCGCTCCAAGCTCCACCGCGCCTTCCGGGAGCATCCACCAGTAGTCCACGTTCTGCAGATTCTTTGGCGTGTAGACGCCTGTGTAGACTTTGCGGAGGAAGTCGATGTAGATCTTCTCCCAGTGCACGAGCTGCCCGCTCACCACGTACTTCGGCGCGAACCGGTACATGGGCGAGTAGTGACTGAAGCTCGGGAGCCCCTTCTGGGCGGCCACCTGGATCACGGTGGGTGAGTCCTCGGTGAAGGCGAAGACGTCTGCGCCGTCGGCGATGAGGGCTTCGGTGGCCTCCTTGGCACCGGCCGGGTTGAACCACTCGTAGATCCAGCGCACGTGGACCGTGGCCTTCGGGTTCACGGCCCGGACCCCCAGGGCGTACGCAGAGATGTGCCGTTTCACCTCGGGGATGGGGAACGCTGCGACGTAACCGACCTTCCCACTCTTCGTGAGGGCGCCGGCCATGAGTCCGTTCAGGTAGTAGACCTGGTAAAACTCGGCCATGTAGGTGGCCACGTTGGGCGCCCGCTTGAACCCGGTGGCGTGGGCGAAGATGACGTCCGGGTGGCGCTTGGCGGCGGCGATCGTGCCGTCCATATACCCGAAGCTCGTGGTGAAGATCACCTTGGCCCCGCCCTTGATGAGCTGGTCGATGAACGCCTCCACCTGTCCTTCGGGCACCTTCTCCACGTAGGTCGTCTCCAGCCACGGCAGGGTCCGCTCGGCGATCTTCCGGGCCTGATCGTGGGCGTGGGTCCACCCGTAGTCACCGATGGGCCCCACGTAGATGAAGCCCGCCTTGAGCTTCCTCTGCTGCGCGAGTCCCCCAGACGCGAGGGCCGCGATGAGGAACACCGTACAGACGATCACGAACCTCCGCATCCTCCACCTCCTCCTCGTGGTGTGGTTCGAGCACCGCACGGCGCGCGTCCATCGGTCCTAGCGTTCGCCCCGGACGTAGGGGGTGCCGAGCGCTTCCGGCATCTCCTGCCACCGCCCACCCCTGCGGGCCGTCGCAAGGGTAAGGGCGAGGATCGTGCCGAGGTAGGGCGCCATCTTCAACGCCTCCGGCGCGAGGTACCCCTGCAACCGGAACGAGAGGTGGAAGAGGGCGCCGAAGAGGAGCGACCCAGCGACCGCCCGCAGGGGATCCCACCCGGCGAAGATCACGATGGCGATGGCGATCCAGCCCATCCCCGCGGTCATCCCCTCGGTCCACGAGGGCCGGTACGCGAGCGACAGGAACCCGCCGGCCACCCCGGCCGCGAGCCCGCCGAAGACCACGCTCAGGTAGCGCACGGCGAACACCGGAACCCCCTGGGCGTCGGCCGCAGCCGGAAACTCTCCCACCGACCGCAGCACGATCCCCCACCGCGTGTGGCGGAGGAAGACCCAGAGGGCTACGCTCAGGAGGATCCCCGAGAGGGTGAGCCACGAGACTTCAGGGAGCGGACGGGCAAGCGGTGTACCCTCCCAGCCCCGGCCCAGAAGACCCGCGATCCCGAGCCCCACCATCCCGAGGGCGATCCCGGAGACGTACTGGTTACCCCGCAGGGTGACGCAGACGAAGGCGTGCACGAGAGCCGCAGCGCCACCCACAAGGCACGCGACGGCGAGCCCCCAAAGGGGCTCGCCCGTCACCTGGGCCGTCGCAAAGGCAAAGAAGGCGCCGAGGATCATCATCCCTTCGACCCCCAGGTTCACGACGCCGCTCCGCTCCGCCACGATCTCTCCGAGGGCCGCCCACAGGAGTGGGGTGCCGAAGGCCAAGGCCCGCAGGATCGTCGCTTCCATCACTCACCCTCCGGAGTCACGGGTGTGGCGGCAGGAGCCGGCTGCCCCCGCTGGGGCGCCCATTGCACCCGCATGTGCAGAAGAGGCGTCGTCCCGATGAGGAACAGGAGGATCAGGCCCGTGAACACGTCGGTGACCCGGAAGGGCATCCGGAGCGCCACCTGGGCCACGTCGCCGCTCGTGAACACCAAGCCGAGCAAAAGAGCACCCGGGATCGCGCCGAGGGGGTTCCCTCGTGCGAGCCATGCCACCACGATCCCCGCGTACCCGTAGCCAAGCGACACCTGGTAGGGGCTTAACAGCTTGTGGTGGATCCCTGCCACCTCGCCGACGCCTGCAACTCCCGCCGCACCGGCTGAAAGACAAGCGACGGCGAGGGTCGTGCGCACGGCGTCGATCCCGGCATACCGCGCGGCCTCCGGGTTTTGGCCCTGTACCCGGATCTCGAACCCCAGGGTCGTCCGGCCCAGGAGGAAGGCGGCGAACCCCGCAAACGCAAGGCCCAGGGCGAGCGTGGGCCAGTGCACCCGGGTCGGGCCGATCACCGGGAGCCAGGCGGCCTCGGGGAAGGTGTCGGTGTACGCGAATCCCATCATGGTGGGCCCCTTCCACGGACCGTGCACGAGCCACTCCACGGCGTAGGTGGCCACATAGTTCAGCATGAGGGTGGTGAGGACCTCGTTCGTGGTCCACCGCAACCGCAACAAGGCCGGCACAAGCCCCCACAGGGCACCGGCCAAAAACCCTGCCGCGAACATGGCCGGGATGAGGAGGGGTGGGGGCAGCGGGGAGAAGAGCGCGACCCAGGTGGCCGCCGCCGCCCCCAGGAGGATCTGTCCTTCGGCCCCGATGTTCCAGAACTGGGCCCGGAACGCGAGCACGAGCCCGGCTCCCACGAGGAGCAGCGGGATCGTCCGCCGGACCACTTCGGGGAGCGCCCGCGCATCGAAGAGCGTCCCTTCCGCGAGCGTCCGGTAGGCCACCAGCGGCTCCACCCCGTAGGCCCGGAACACGAACCCGGCGGTCAGCAGCGCACCGACGATGGAAAGCCCCGAAAGGGTAAGGCTCCAGGTCCAGGAAGGCTCAAGGGTGGGCTCGACGAGGAGGGGGCCCAGGCGCCTCATGCGTCCCGTCCGGCCATCCAGAGCCCGATCCGCTCGGGATTCGCCGACTCGGCCGGGGTCGTCCCCACGAGCCGGCCCATGAACAGGACGCCGATTCGGTCGGAGAGGTTCAGGATCTCCTCCAGATCCTCGGACACCAGGAACACACCCGCACCGGACCTCGACCGTTCCATGAGTGTCGTGCGCACCTGCTGGGTGGCGGCCACGTCGAGCCCTGACGTGGGGTGGGCAGCCACCACGAGCCTAGGATCCCCGGAGAGCTCCCGGGCGAGGATCAGCCGCTGGATGTTCCCGCCCGACAGGAGCCGCGCAGGGGTGCGGGGGCTCGGCGCGTCGATCCCGTAGGCGGCCATCGCCTGCCGGGCGAACGCCTCGATGGCCCGCCGGTTCAGGAATATGCCGCGGGAGAAGGGCGGGTACCGGTAGAGTTTCAGCACGAGGTTCTCGGCCACACTCAGGTTCCCCACGATACCGCACCGCACCCGGTCCTCGGGCACGTGGGCCACGCCGGCCTCCCAGAGGTCTTTGGCATTCCAGTTCGTGGCGTCCCGGCCCAGCACCCGTACGGTACCGCGAGCAGCCCGGCGCAGGCCCGTACAGACCTCCACGCACTCCCGCTGCCCGTTTCCCGCGACTCCGGCCAGCCCGAACACCTCGCCTGCCCGCACCGCAAGCGAAACCCCGCGCAGGGCCGGCCTCCCGCGCTCGCCCTCGGCCCACACCTCCTCCAGGGCCAGAACCTCTTCCCCGGTCTTCGTGGCCCGCCGGTCAACTCGGAACTCCACCTCGCGGCCGACCATCATCCGGGCCAGGCTCCGGGGATCGGCCTCCGCGGTCGGAAGCGTCCCCACGACCCGGCCCCGACGGAGGACCGTGACCCGGTCGCTCACCTCCATCACCTCGTCCAGCTTGTGGGTGATGAACACGACGCCGTGGCCGTCCTCCCGCATCCGGCGGAGGACGGAGAAGAGCATGCGGGCCTCCTGAGGTGTGAGCACGCTCGTGGGCTCGTCCAGGACGAGGATGTCCGCCCCTCGGACGAGGGCCTTGAGGATCTCCACGCGCTGCTGCTCGCCGGCCGAGAGGTCCTCAATCCGGGCGCGCGGGTCTACGGCGAGGCCGTAGCGCTGCGCCAGCTCTCGCACCCTCTGTTCCACCACGCGGAGGGGCCGCCAGAAGGGTGTGCCGGCCAGCCCCAGGGCGACGTTCTCGGCGACGGTGTGGCGGCGCACGAGGAGGAAGTGCTGGGGGACCATGCCGATGCCCAGGCGCAGAGCGTCGCGGGGCGAGCGGATCCGCACAGCCTTCCCCCGCACGAAGATCTCGCCCGCATCGGGCTGGTGGATCCCGTACAGGATGTTCATGAGGGTCGTCTTGCCGGCACCGTTCTCCCCGAGGAGCGCATGCACCTCACCCCGCCGCACCTCCAGGGTCACCCGGTCGTTGGCCACCACACCGGGGAAGACCTTCACGATGTCGCACAGCCGGAGAACAACTTCAGGATCCGTCATGGTGTGCGTCCCTTCCAAAAGCGGCGACGCCAGCCCAAAGGCTGGCGTCCTGGCCAGGGTATCCGCCCAGTTGAGGATTCCGTAGCATGCGACGGTCTCCCCGTCAAGGCCCACCCCGCCGCAACGTGAGGTGGATCGCCCCGTAGGGCGGGCGCGGATCGGTGTACACGCGGCCTGATCCGGCTTCCTGAACCCGGTCCCACAGCCGGTTCTCCGCGTCGAAGGCCACCTCCACGATCTGGGGGTAGTGACGGAGCAGGCGCTGGCCGATCTCGTGCACGAGGTGCTGGATGGACTGGGAGTAGAACTCGCTGAAGGTTTCCACCACCACCTCCCGAACCGCACCGGTCGGGACCCGGTCCTCGAAGGAACTGTTCCGGTAGTGCACGTCTAGGTGGATATAGAGGGGGCGGTCGTGCATCTCCGGGAGCGTCGTGTACGCGTCGCGCAGGAACCCGGAGAACGCGCTCCCCGAGAGCTTGATGAGGTGCAACCGCCGGCGGCCCAACCGGTGGTCACAGACCCCCGACCGGTCCACCGTGACTTCGGCAAACCCCACATCGTCGTGGCGCCGACTGTAGAGCACCCCCCGCTCCCGGGCAAACGGGATCTCCTCTGCCTCAAGCCGCACCGCCTCGATGTGGGGGTACTGCTGGAGGAAGCGGGATCCCGCAAACGCCAGGAACTCCTCCAGCACATCTCCCGGAAAGGTGGCCGCCTGGGCGAGGAGGAAGTTCTTCATCGTATCCGTGGCGACAACCGCGCGGTTGTCGCCGTCCCGGTAGGCGGCGAGGAGGGAGGTGCCTGAGGCTTCCAGGCGGACGCGGGCAGCGAAGATCGCACGTCCATCCTCCCGGTAGACGGAGACCTCCGCCTTCCCGTACCGGGCCTCGACGATCGTACCAATGGGAGGAGAGGTTCGTACGACCTCGTTCATCCTCGCCCCCAACTAGTTTGCAGTCCGGGAGCGTTCCCGTCCAGCGATCGTCCCTTCCCTCGTTCGACGCGTTCGGACGATCCTAAAGAGGGAACCGCCGTGGGCCTTCTCGAGCGCGTGCGGGAGAGCTGCCGGGAGGTGGCAGGCAGAGCCCGGTTCGTCCGGATCGACCGGGACCGACTGTCCGCCTTCGCCGCCTCCCTGGCCGGCCGGGAGCCCCCGGGTCTGGATCCCGCGATCCACCACCTCGGGCACGGAGAAAAGACCGTCGCGTTCGTTCTCACCCTGGATGCCGTGAACTTCGGCTCCGGCTACTTCCCCCACCTCCGCAAGCGGCCCGGACGGTCCGGGTACGAAACGATCGCATCGAGCCTCGCCGACCACTTCCGGACCAACGGCCCCCTCCAGGCCGAAGAACTCGTGCGCATCACGCCCGAGGCGTGCGCCGCCCTCTTCGGACAGGACCCTGCGGACGAACCGGTGCGGGAGCTCATGGGGCACTTCGCCCGCTCACTCCAGGACCTCGGCCGCTACCTCCTCGAGCGGTTCGGCGGCAGTCCCGCAGCACTCGTAGAGGCCGCAGAACACTCTGCGGAGCGGCTCATTGGGCTCCTCCTGGAGATGCCCCTGTACCGCGACGTGCACACCTACGGAGGACTCCAGGTCGCCTTCTACAAGCGGGCGCAGATCACCGCGGCCGACCTCTACTGGGCCTTCGATGGGAGGGACTACGGGGCGTTTTGGGACATCGACGCCCTCACGATCTTCGCGGACAACGCGGTCCCCCACGTGCTCCGGATGGAGGGCGTTCTCCGGTACGATCCCGCCCTGGCCTCCCGCATCGACCGAGGGGAGCTCATCCCGTCAGGTTCACCTGAGGAGGTGGAGATCCGGGCGTGCGCGCTGTGGGCCGCCGAGGAGATGGTCAGGACCCTCAGGCGCCTGAGGTGCGAGACGAACGCGATGCGCCTCGACGCCATCCTCTGGCACCTGCACCGGGAGCCCCGCTACCGGACGCTTCGGCCCCACCGCACCCGGACCACGGACTACTAGGGAAGAGGGCGGCGGGTGACCTCCTGCACGACCTCCTGTGCGATCTCCCGAGCGCCCTCGGGGTAGGTGGACCACGTCTCTAAACCGGAAGGCGGGGCCATCAGACCGGCCTCCACGCGGATCGGGACACCTGCCAGCAGCGCGAGGTTGATCGCGTCGCTGGGGCGGGCGTCCACGATCTTCGTGCCGTGTGCACCCTCCACGACCACCTCGCCGTAGTACGTGTCGCCCACAAGGCGCGTGATCCGAGCCTCCACGACCCGACCACCGGAGGCGCCGAGGAGGCTCAGGGCGAACTGGTACGGGCCGGGCCGGGGGAGGGCTACCCGTTCCAGGGAGAGCGCGATGGCGGTCGCCTCCGCCGGACCGATCCAGATGGGGAGCCGACGCACCCCACCGACCTCCTCCAAGATCACCACCTGGCGG
>ERZ511473.258-NODE-258-length-110227-cov-27.251866_pt1 | contig 110227 bp, 115 predicted proteins | sample MGYA00374947_ERZ511473 | MGnify/ENA primary metagenome ERZ511473 (study PRJEB26303, sample SAMN06343854) | sediment metagenome | isolation source: hot spring sediment | place: Canada: British Columbia | collected 2012-09-26 ... | reverse complement strand
CAGCTAGAGGCCGCTGCCAGGCTGGGCCGCCAGCCCTGGCGAGTGGCCCACGTGGTGGAGGTGGTGGCCGCCGCCTATTAGGAAGCGGAACTTTCTAACTTGGCCTGAACGCTAGACCGTAAGTGAAGTTAAGCAAAATTTATGACTTTCCTTTCCGGGGTTTTTTAATTACCGGATAAAGCAGATAAAGGGGGTGGATGGGTGGGGGAGTGCCCCTCTCGTGCAGGGGTGGGCGCCTCAGGCTATCTTCAGGTAGGGAAGGGCGAAGGCTCCCTCGAGACCAGTCCAGGAGGCCAGTCCAGCTCCTGATCCCCCGCATGGCCTTGGCCCAAATACGGAAGCGGCAATTGTCCTGCTCGGTACGGTTGTTGGTGGTGGGCACCATGGGCGGGTAGCGGTGCGGACACTAGCTCTGTCACCCCTCCGAAGGGGCAGCTCCAGGGCCGCGAGCCTCCCCCAGAGGGCTACCTTGCCTCGGGGCGGCCCTCCCGAGCTCCCTGCCACAGCTGGAAGAGCATGACCCCTCCCGGAGCCTGTCCCTGATGATGCCCCTGGCCTGCTACCTACCTCCACTCCCCTGCCAGGTCCCCCTGCGCAGGAGCTCCCTGCCCGCCCGGCGCAGCAGGTGGAAGCCCAAGACCTAGTGCCGGAGCCACAGGGATCTGACCAGGGCCCGATAGCTCCCCAGGTCGTCCCTCACCGTCAGGAGGGGCAAGAGGACCCTGGAGCCCTTCTCGTCCACCTGGAAGACGGCCGGGGCAATCCCCCCCATCTCCACCGCCACCACCAGCCCCCTGCCCTTACCCCGGAGCCTCGCCCAGAAGCCGTTTCATGCCCAGGCAGGGCACCCGCCTCCCTCCCAGCAGCCCCTTGGCCTCCCGCAGCAGCAGGAGGACGTCCCGCCAGACGCTCATGGCCGAGAGGGCCACCTCCAGCCCCGCCAGGAGGGAGGCCGTGGCACGGGTGGAGAGGCCCAGGGCCCAGAGGAGAGCGGAGAGGGCGGCCGTGCGCCGGCTCTGGTGCCGCCTGTCCACCCCCTCCGGGTAGTGGCGGAAGGTGTGGCGGCAGGCCGGGCAGCGGTAGCGCTGGACCAGGACCTCCCCTAGGCGCAGGTCGCGGAGGGGCTTCCTGGTCTTGCCCCGGGCCTGCAGGACTGGTGAGGAGCAGCGGGGGCAGGCGGAGGGCCTCCCCTCGGGCTGGGGCTTGACCTGGGGCAGGCGCACGAGGGGACTCTTCATGGGCGGGCACCGCTTCGGTCTCTGTCTGTGTTCTAGACGGATTATGGGGAGGGCCTGCCCTTCCTCCTTTTCACCCTCCAAACCAACCGCCTAGGTTACAGCCTGACGGCACGCGCTGGGGACAGGCGCGTCGGGTGAAGCATCGCTATCACGTTGTGGGGCGAGGATGGGCACGAAAGGCCGGAGCACTGCCGGGGAAGGAGGGAGTCATCACCGGGGATGCCAGACGCGAGGGGCGGCGGCGCGACGGTGGCAGGGACATGGTGCTGCTGGGGCCTGCCATGGTGTGGCCCCTGTACCGGCGGCGGGAGCTCAAGCTGTCCCGGGGGCAGATGGCCGAGAGGCTGGGCATGCGCGGGCTGCGGGTGCATGACCTGCGGCATATGGTGGCGTCATTGCTGCTGGGCCATGGCGTGAGCGTGCGGGTGGTGGCGGAGCTGCTGGGACACCGGGTGCCTTCCACAACGCTGGACGTTTACTCTCATGTGCTCCGGGGTGGCAGCGAGGAGGCGGTGCGCCTCCTGGACAGGCTGATCACGCAGGGGAATCTGGGGCTGGAGGGCGGGACGTAGGATCGGGCTGCCAGGCCTCCGGTAGCATTCCTGGCAGGCCGTCATGGCCCATTCTGGCGACGCTGTGCAGGGAGCCTTTTGAAGCGTTGAGATGGGATGTTGATCCCCGGTTGCTGACATCTGCTGGTTCAACCTTCTCTACTGAGCTCATGGGGCAGAGCGGTGGGTGGGCGGTGCTGTGCCGCGGCGGTTCGGCGCGGGGGTGGGTGGCCCGGCTCCAGCGTGCCCTGCACTCGTTAACGCCCCCGGCCGGCGAAGCGCCTCCACTGTTTTGCGCCTGATTCGGCCCCGTGTCCACCGTATCCGTGCGGGGCCAACCTGTTTACAAGTGTTTCCATTATTTCCGAGTTTATATCGCGAGTTGTGGACGCAGAATGTTTCCGCGTCGGCTCAACTGTTTCATCTCGTTTACAAACCTGCTTACGAACGGTTCCGCACCGAGGCTTCCAATATGCCACAACCGGGAGGGGCATGCCCGAGTGGGGCGTCTGGGGCGGCAGGCCGAATTCAGCCAGCCAGCCTGCTTGATTGATGACCAGATTGATGACCAGATGTAAAGTAGGGAGCCTGATGCGCCCCCCGACATATCGCCCCCCTCAGGAGGCCAGGTAACGTATCCATAGATAGGCGGACGCTACCACTGCCGACACCAGGGTCACCAGGGCGCCGTAGCGCAGGAAGGTGACGAAGCCGATGCGGTATCCGGCCCGGGCGGCCACGTTCACCACGTAGACGTTGGCGGCCGCCCCCACCGTGGTCAGGTTGGCGCCGAAGCCCACGCCGAAGGCCAGCGCCCACCACAGGGGGTTCTGGGCGCCCTCGCCCACGGCCAGCGCCCGCGACATCTCCCCCACCGCCGGCACCATCACCGTCGTATAGGGTATCTGATTGAGGACGCTGGAGAGGAGCACGGCCGGCCACAGCACCAACATGGCCGCCAGCCCCACGCTCTCGCCGCTCACGTCCGAGAGGGCCTGGCCCAGGTCGGAGAGCAGCCCCACCTCGGCCAGCCCCTGCACCATCATGAACAGCCCCACGAAGAAGAAGAGGGTGTTCCACTCCACCTCCCGCAGCGCCTCCTCGATGGAGACGCGGCCGGCCACGATGAGCACCGCCGCCCCGGCCAGGGCGATGGTGGCCGGCTCCAGGCCCAGCGCCCCGTGAAAGAGAAAGGCGACGATGGTGGCCAGGGCCACCGGCCCCGCCACCCGCAGCAGGCGCGGGTCGGTCACCAGCTCCGCCTCCTCTATCTCCATCACCGACTCGCGCACCGGGTTAGCCGCCCGCAGGCGGGGGCGGAAGAGGAGGTAGACCGCGGCCAGGAAGAGGGCCAGCACCAGCACGGCCACCGGCGTCGCGTGGACGATGAACTCCAGGAAGTCTATGTCGGCGGCGCTGCCGATGACCACGTTGGGCGGGTCGCCCACCAGCGTGCTCACGCCGCCGATGTTGGAGGCCATCACCTCGGCGATGAGGAAGGGCACCGGCTCCACCGACAGGATGCGGGCCAGGAAGAGCGTCAGGGGCACCATCAGCACCACGGTGGTCACGTTGTCCAGGAAGGCCGAGCCCACGGCGGTGATCAGGCACAGGAGCACCAGCACCAGCGTCGGGTCGCCCCGGGCCAGCTTGGCCGTGCGCACCGCCAGCCACTGGAAGACGCCCGTGCGTCCCAGCTCGTGGGCGATGACCATCATCCCCGCCAGCAAGAAGATGACGTTCAGGTCTATGGCCTCGAAGGCGTGCTCCTGGTCCACCACCCCCAGCACCACCATGGCGAGGCCGCCCAGCAGGGCGGCCGCCGTCTTGGGGACGATCTCGGTGACGATGGCCAGGTAGGCCAGGACGAAGATGGCCAGCGCCAGCGCCCGCTCCTCCATCTATCACCTCACTCCTGTCCCGTCTCGGCGGCCGGGGACGCCCCCAGCCAGAGGGCGATGAGCTGCAGGCTGTCCAGGTAGCCGGTAACCCTCCCCGCCTCGTCCACCACCGGCACCCCCTGCAGCCCCCGCTCGTGCAGCAGGGCGAAGGCCCGCCCGATGGTGTCGTCGGGGGTGACGGAGGCGGGCGGCTGCATCAGGTCGCGGGCCCGCTTGGCGCGGGCGATGCGGGCGAACTCCCCGATGTCCTCCAGGTGGCGCATGGACAGCAGGAACTCCTCGGGCACCACGCTCAGGAAGAGCTCGTCCAGCAGCAGGCGCAGGGGGATGATGCCCAGCAGCTTGCCGTCGTCGTCCACCACGGCGAAGGTCTCCACCTCGGGGAAGCGCACCGCCTGCTCCACCAGCGCCATCACGTCGTCGTCGGGGCGCACCAGGCAGGGCGAGGGGCCTGCCAGCCGCCGCATGGCCTCCCTGACCGTCGTTTTGCGCCCTACGGGCCCCTGGTCAGCCATATCTCCCTCCGACAGTCCATGGACAGATTATAAGGCGCCCGCCCACCCCTTCGGTTACAATTGGCCTGGGATGAGGCGCTGGCTCTTCCTGGCCGCCTGCTGTCTCCTGCTCACAGCCTGCCTGGGCAGCGGGCGCAAGGGGACGCCCACCCCCGAGGTCATCGAGGAGCCCCGCACGCCGCGGGAGGTGGCCCACGAGTTCCTGCGCCGCTGGCAGGCCAAAGACTACCAGGGCATGTATGCCCTGGTGAGCAGCGACGTGCAGGCGCAGGTGCCCCAGGACCGCTTCCTGCAGCGCTATCAGGCCATCGCCGAGGAGGCCACCATCACCGGCATTGACTTCGAGCTGCTGGAGCCCCAGTCCAGCGATTCCTACCCCTACCGGGTCACCATCCACACCGTCTTCTTCGGCGACATCGTGCAGGAGAACGCCCTCCCCCTGGTGCAGGAGGAGGTGGTCGGGCCGGAGGGCGGCACCAGGCGAGAGTGGCGGGTGCGCTGGAGCCCCTCCCTCATCTTCAAGGAGCTGGACGACCGCACCTTCGTGCACCTGTTCGTGGAGACGCCGCGCCGCGGCACCATCTACGACCGCCGCGGGCGCCCCCTGGCCATGGACGCCACCATCCCCGTGGTCGGCGTTATCCCCGGGCGGGTGGCGGACAAGGACCGCACGGCCACCGCTCTGGCCCGCGCCCTGGGGGTGCCCTTCTCCCAGGTGCGCCCCAAGCTGGACACCAACGCCCCCGACTACTATTTCGTGCCCATCCAGCGCCTGGCCCACGACACCCCACCGGAGCGCCTGCAGACCTTCTACGCCCTGGCCGAACTGGGCGTCTTCGTGCGGGAGGAGGTGCAGCGGGTCTACCCCAACAACCAGCTGGCCGCCCACGTGCTGGGCTTCATGCGCCTCATCACCGCCGACGAGCTGCAGCAGCTCTACCCCTACGGCTACCGCGAGGACGACTGGGTCGGCGGGGCCGGCATCGAGGCCGCCTTCCAGAAGGAGCTGGCCGGCGAGAAGGGCGGCATCCTGGCCACGGTGACGCCGGAGGGGGAGGTGGCCAGGGTCATCGCCCGCAAGGACCCGGTGCCGGGGCTGGACGTCCACCTGACCATAGACATAGACGTGCAGCGGGCGGCGGAAGAGGTGCTGGGCGCCGGCCCCGGCGCGGTGATAGTGATGGACCCCCGCGACAACTCGGTGCTGGCCCTGGCCTCGGCACCCACCTACAACCCCAACGACTTCATCCGCGGCCTGACCCAGCAGGAGGTGGACCGGCTGTTCAACAGCCCTCTGCGGCCCACCGTCAACCGGGCGCTGGAGGGCACCTATCCCCCCGGCTCCACCTTCAAGGTGGTGACGGCGGCGGCGGGCATGGAGCGGGGGGTGGTCACCCCCACCACTCGCATCCCCTGCACGCCCTCCTGGACCCGCTTCGGGCCCAACCAGATCCTCTCCAACTGGCAGTCGGTGGACAGGGGCCCTATGACCCCCGCCGAGGGGCTCATGGCCTCCTGCAACCCCGTCTTCTACGAGATCGCCTACCGCCTGGACAACATTGACCCGGGCCTGCTGCCAGACATGGCCCGGGGCTTCGGCTTCGGCCAGCCCACCGGCATCGGCCTGCCGGAGGCCGCCGGTCTGGTGCCCGACCCCCGTGACCCCGACTGGAAGGCCAAGAACGTGGGCCGCGAGGAGCCCTGGTTCAGCGGCGAGTCCGTCATCCTCGGCATCGGCCAGGGCTACCTGCTGGTGACGCCCATGCAACTGGCCAACGCCTACGCCGCCATCGCCCGCGGCGGCGAGCTGGACAGGCCCCTGCTGGTGCGCAAGCTGACCGACGCCCAGGGCAAGGTGGTGCGGGAGTTCCGGACCGAGGCCGTCGGCCGGCTGCCCGTCTCCCAGAGCACCCTGGACGCCATCCGCGAGGGGCTGCGCCTGGTGACCCAGAGCCCGGGCGGGACGGCCTATGCCGCCTTCTCCGGCACGGGGCTGGACGCCGTGGGCAAGTCGGGCACGCCCGAGGCGGCCGGCGGCGTGGGCCCCTACCACGGCTTCTTCGTGGCCTACGCCCCCCGGAACAACCCCGTGTGGCTGACGCTGGTGTTCAACGAGGGGGGCACCCAGGGCTCCGTTCGCTCGACGGTGCTGGCCCGCGACCTGCTGGTGCGGCTGGCACGGACGCCCACGCTGGTGCAGGCACCCCCCGGCGGGTAGCCATGCCCGCGGCCCGCCTCACCCGCAGCCAGTTCCGGCGCCTGGTGCGGGAAGCCATCGCCCGCCTGCCGGGGCCGGTGCAGGAGATGCTGGACAACGTGGACGTGGAGGTGCGCTGGCGTCCCACCCCCTGGGAACGGCGCCAGGCGGGGGTGCGGCGGGGAGAGCCCCTCTTCGGCCTCTACCTCGGCATCCCTCTGCCCCAGCGCGGCAGCGGCTACACCATGACCCTGCCCGACCGCATCGTCATCTATCAGGAGCCCCACGAGCGCTTCTGCCGCAGCCACGAGGAGCTGGTGGAGCAGGTGCGGGTGACCCTGCTGCACGAGATCGGCCACTACCTGGGGATGGACGAGGACCGCTTGCAGGAGCTGGGGCTGGAGTGAGGGGCTAGCGGGCGACCCGCAGCAGCCAGAGGACGTGGGCGCTCTCCTCCAGCACGCTGGTATAGAGGAGGGCCTCCCACAGGTCGCGGCCACGGGCGTAGGAGCCGTGGCCCCGCACCACCGCGATGGGGAAGTCGCGCAGGGCATCGGCCACGTGTTCCCTGCCGGCCACCACCGGCACCCGCTTCCCCAGGTAATGGCGCCCCTCCAGGTCGCGGGGCTCCAGGTCGCTATCGGCCAGCAGCGAGAGGGCGATGGCGTGACGGGGGTGGGCGTGGGCCACGGCGCCGGCGCCGGTGGCGTCGAGAATGGCGCGGTGGACGTCGGCGTCGGACGAGGGCTCCCGCCCCTCCTCGTGCCCGAGCACCACCAGCGACGCCTCGTCCAGGCGCCCCAGCATGGCCCCGTGGCAGGTGACGACGATGGCGCCGTCGGGCAGGCGCAGCCCCAGGTTGCCCCCGTGGGAGGAGACGAGACCCGCCTCCCAGAGCAGGCGCCCCACCTGCCGGAACTGGTCAACCACCTCCGAGGGAACCCTCACCTTCCGCCCTCCCCGGCCATGATAGCGGCCCTGGCCCTACTGCACGAGCTTGAGCACCACCTGGGTCACCACCGCCCCCAGCACCACGAAGATGAGGCCGTTGACCCGCGTCTTCAGTTCGGCCAGGTCGCGCTCTACCGCTGCCAGCCGCACCTCGATGGCGTCCTGGCCAGCTGCGGCCGGCCGCCGGCGGCGATAGAGGCGCAGGATGGCCTGCTCCAGCCTACCCCTGGCCATGGCCCTCCCCCTCCAGCAGGTTGCCCAGCCCCTCGATGAGGCCGGCGAGGTTGTCGGCCAGGTCGCGGCGGGCCTTGGGCGAGAGGCGGTAGCGGGCGGCCACCGCCTTCACCAGCAGGTCCACCCCCTTGGCGATGAGGGCCAGGTCTTCGGGGTGCTCCCGCAGGGCGGTCTTGAGGCGCACCCGCAGCACGGCGATCTCCTCGTCCAGCCCCTCCACCTCCTGCGCCCTGGCCAGCTCCAGCCGCTCGGCCTCGCTGAGGGCCTCGGCGTAGAAGCTGCGCAGGCGTCGGGAGGGGCGCCGCGCCCTGGCCCCCCTCACCCCTGGGCCACCTCGCACCCTCCGGCCCCCTCCTGCAGGAGGGCCAGCAGCGCCTCTAGGGAGTCGGGGGGCAGGCGGGAGGCCACCTCCACCACCCCCAGGGCCAGGCAGAGGGCGGCCACGTCCCAGCGCCCTCGCTCCACCGCCACCGCCAGTGCCGATGCCATCTCCCCACCTCCCTCACTCGCTCAGGGCGACGATGCGCCGCAGCACCAGCAGGGAGATGGCCACGGCCCCCAGGGCCGACAGCAGGCGCGAGAGGCCCCAGGCGCCGGCCAGGGCGGGGCCGTTGCCGCCCCGCCAGGCCAGCAGCACGCCGCTCTCGGCCGCCACCGCCAGGGAGACCAGGGCCAGGGCGCCCGCCGCCACTTGATACGACGGGCCCCGCCCCCGCCCCGCCAGGTAGGCGACGAAGTAGGCGGCATTGAACAGGCCGCAGACGCCCGCCAGGGCGTCCACGGCCAGGGGCAGCACCCCTTCGGGGGCCAAGGCCATCGTCCCTGCCTCCTCCAGGGAGGCAGGTTAGCCCCGGCTCCCCCTCATCTCGAACGGGGGGTCGTCACCGGCCGCTTCAGCCCTCGCGACCCAGCCGGCGCCCTCCCAGCAGGTGCATGTGCAGGTGGTAGATGGCCTGGCCCCCCTCCGGCCCCACGTTCACTGTCAGGCGGTAGCCCCGCTCGGCGACGCCCTCCTGCTGGGCCACGGCCCGCGCCACGGCGAACATGCGCGCCAGCAGGGGGCCGTGGCCGTCCTCCACCTCGCGGGCGCTGGGGATGTGCTCCTTGGGGATGACCAGCACGTGCACCGGCGCCCTGGGGTTGATGTCGCGGATGGCGTAGACCAGTTCGTCCTCGTAGAGCTTGTCCACGGGTCGGCGCCCGTGGGCGAAGTCGCAGAACAGGCACTCCTGCATGGGGTGACCCTCCGCCAGCGTGGTCGGCAGTGGGCCATTATAGCAGGCGGAAGCTGGCGCGGGCAGGCGGCAGTCAGCGAAAGGCGGCGCTGGCCCTGGCGTCGGCCGTTCGCACCAGCGCCAATGCCTCCACATCGGGGCGGGTGCCGTGCAGCCACATCACCATGAGCATGACCAGATGGTCGCCGTAGCTCAGGCCGTAGATGTCCATGGCCACGGCGGCCTGGCCACCCACCGACCCGCCCAGGGCCGGGAAGGCTCTCGACAGGTCCATGGCCATGGACAGGCCGAAGCCCTTGCCCCGCAGCCCCGACACATCGAGCACACGCAGTTCCTTGAGGGGCATGCCCATCGCCTCGGCGGTGGCGCGGATCTCGGCCAGCTCGGCCTCGCCGATGCTGGTGGGCCACTGCTCGGGCGACAGCCGTTCCCTGGCGCCGGGCGGCAGGCGCATCGCTACGGTCATGACGTAGGTGCCGAAGCCCGGCCCGGACGAGGGAGAGCTGAAGAAGATACGCACCGCCGAGTCCACCATCCCCACTTCCGTCTCCATCTTGACGCCCATCTCCGTGGCGGGCATGAAGCCCCCGGGCAGGTCTCCCGGCCCGATGAGGCCCGCCAGCAGGGACGGGTCGGGCGCGGTCGTCCTCTCCGCCGTCCCCTGTAAGGCCGACAGCATGGTCATGGGGCTGATGATGCCGAAGCGCGGCCCGGGCGTGGCGGTAGCGGTCGGGGTGGCTGCGCTGGGCGACGGCGTGGCCGGCGACGTCGCCGCCGGGCGGCCCGTGGCTGCCGGCTGGACGACCGCCTGGCGCTCGCCACCGCCGCAAGCGGCGACGAGGAGCAGCCAGGAGAGGAGGAGCGGGACCAGCGATCGTGGCAACATGGTCCTCCCCTGTCCCCGAGAGAAGCTTCGCGTATGATAGGACGAAGGGCAGCGGCCGCCCGTTACGCGCCGCTGCCCCTCCCGGTGTCTTTGCGCCGCCTCAGATGGCGAGCTTCTGGGCCACCAGCTCGCGGTGGTAGTCGGCGTCGCCCCACATTAGCTCCATCCACTTCTGGCGGCGGAAGTAGAGCTGGATCTTGTAGTCCTTGGTGAAGCCGATGCCGCCGTGGATCTGCTGGCCGTGGGCCACCACCCGCCGCGAGGCCTCGCTGCACCAGGCCTTGGCCATGGACACCATCAGCTCGGCGTCGGGCTCGTTCTCCTGCAGGCTCCAGGCCGCCTTGTAGGTGATGAAGCGGCAGCCGTCCACGTCAATGACGGCGTCGGCCAGCTTGTGCTGGATGGCCTGGAAGGAGCCGATGGGCCGCCCGAACTGGACCCGCTCCTTGGCGTAGTTGAGGGTGATGTCGAAGTCCTGCTGGGCCAGCCCCACCAGGTAGGAGCAGGCGGCCACCGCCGCCAGCAGCTTGGTGCGGTGGACGACGGGCCAGCCCTTGCCCACCTCCCCCAGCACGTTCTCGCCCGGCACCCGCACGTTCTCGAAGGTGACCTCGCACTGCTTGTCGGAGGCGATGGTGCGCAGCAGCTCGAACTTGATCCCCGGCGAGCGCGAGTCCACCAGGAAAAGGGTGATGCCCTCCTCGGGGCTGGCGCCCTTGCCGGTGCGGGCGGCCACCACCATGTAGTCGGTGACGTGGGCATCCTGGACGAAGAGCTTGGTGCCGTTGAGCACCCACTCGTTGCCCTCCTGACGGGCCTCCATCTGCACGCCGTCGGCGTCCCACTTGGCCGAGGGCTCCGTCAGGGCCATGGTCATGATCAGCTCGCCGGCAGCGACGCGGGGCAGGAAGCGTTGCTTCTGCTCCTCGCTGCCGGCCAGCATGATGGGGTAGGCGCCCAGCACCACCGTGGGGATGAAGGGCCCGGGCACCAGGAAGCGACCAAACTCCTCCAGCAGCACGGCCAGGTCGGTGATGCGCATGCCGGCCCCGCCGTATTGCTCCGGGATGATGAGGCCCATCCAGCCCTGCTCGGCCATCTTGCGCCAGAGGTCGGGCGAGTAGCCCTTCTCGTCCTCCTCCATCTGGCGCACCAGTTGCTCCGGACACTCCTTCTCCAGGAAGTCGCGGGCGAAGTTGCGCAGCATCTCCTGCTGCTCGTCCAGGCCCAGGTCCATCGCTGCACCTCCGTGCTGTTTTGTTCCCTCTCGCTCCCCCGGCGGCCCCCCTCAGTCCCTGGGGAGGCCCAGGCCACGAATGGCTATCAGGTTGCGCTGGATCTCGGACGTGCCGCCGCCCACCACCATGCCCGTCATCCACAGATACTGGCGCTCGAAGCGCCCCCGCAGGCGCGCCCAGGGCGATCGGGGCCGCAACTGCCCGTAGAGGCCCAGCACGGCCAGCCCGCGCCGCGCCAGCCGCAGCCCCATCTCGGTGTTGTAGAGCTTGGCCACCGACGCCTCGTGGCTGGGCACCAGCCCCCGCGCCTGCAGCGAGACGACCCGGTAGGAGAGGAGGCGGCCGATCTCCAGCTCCACCGCCGCCTCGCCCAGCTGGTAGCGCACGCGCGGGTCGTCCAGGGGGCGGGCGCCGGGCAGGGAGGCGTCGCGGACGTAGCCCACCAGGTCTTCCAACAGCCGTCGTGCCGCCGCCGCCCCGCCGATGGACGAGCGCTCGAAGTTGAGGGTGGTGGTGGCCATATACCACCCCCGGTTCTCCTCCCCCAGCAGGTTGCGGGCGGGCACCCGCACGTTCTCGAAGAAGACCTGGTTGAAGCTGTGGTTGTCCATCATGTCTATCAGGGGCTGGACGGTGATGCCGGGCGTCTTCATGTCCACCAGGAAGTAGGAGATGCCCTTGTGCTTGGGGGCGTCGGGGTCGGTGCGGGCCAGCAGGATCATCCAGTCGGCGCGGTGGGCGCCCGAGGTCCAGATCTTCTGGCCGTTGACGACGTAGTCGTCGCCGTCGCGCACCGCCCGCGTCTGCAGGTTGGCCAGGTCGGAGCCGGCGTTGGGCTCCGAAAAGCCCTGGCACCACATCACCTCGGCCCGGGCGATGCGGGGCAGGTGCTCCCGCTTCTGCTCCTCGGTGCCGTAGACGATGATGGTGGGCCCCGCCCAGTCGGCACCGATGGCGATGTAGCCCAGCGGCGCCCGGTGGTAGGCCATCTCCTCCCGGAAGACCAGTTGCTGCCACAGGGAGAGGCCCAGGCCGCCGTATTCCCTGGGCCAGTGGGGCACCACCCAGCCCCGCGCGGCCAGCTTGCGGGCGAACTGGCGGGTGAACTCCCAGCTCTCGCCCTCGGACACCTGCTCCTCCCAGTCGCGGGGCAGGTGCTCTCGCAGCCAGGAGCGCACCTCCTGGCGGAAGGCCTCTTCTTCGGGGGAGAGACGGAAGTCCACCTTTTGGCCTCGGATCGTCTATGGCCGTTGCGTGGCCGTATGGAGCATACCATAACCTGCACGTCAGGGGCAACGTGCCGGGGCGGTTGTCAGCGACGGCGGCAGGGCTTAATCTCTAGCAAAAAGGCACCGAGGCCGTGGAGGGGGAGCCATGTCCGGTCCTCTGCAAGACATCAAGGTGGTGGAGCTGGCCTTCTGGGTGGCGGGGCCCTCCTGCGCTGCCATCCTGGCCGACTGGGGCGCCGACGTGGTCAAGCTGGAGCCCCCCAACGGCGACCCCTTCCGGGGGCTCTTCGCCAGCGCCCTGGGCATGCCCGCGCCCCTCAACCCGCCCTTCGAGCAGGACAACCGCGGCAAGCGCAGCGTCGCCCTGGACCTGGAGACGGAGCAGGGGCAACGCATCGCCCGCCAGCTGGTGCAGCGGGCCGACGTCTTCGTCACCAACCTGCGGCCCCGCGCCCTGGAGGAGTTCGGCCTCACCTACGAGGAGCTGTCCGCCCTCAACCCGCGCCTGGTCTACTGTCACGTCAGCGGCTATGGGGTGGACCACGACGAGCGCGACCGGGCGGCCTACGACGTGGGCGCCTTCTGGTCGCGGGGCGGGGTGGCGGCCATGCTGACGGTGGGCGACGCGCCGCCGCCCCAGCAGCGGGGCGGCATGGGCGACCACATGGCCGGCCAGAGCGCCGCCGGCGCCGTGGCCGCCGCCCTCTTCCACCGCGAGCGCAGCGGCCGCGGCCAGAAGGTGACCGTCTCCCTCATGCGCATCGGCGCCTACATGATGAGCTGGGACATAATGCTCGCCTCGCGCCTGGGCGCCGAGGTCAAGCCCTACGACCGCTACCACCACCCCAACCCCCTCATCAACTGCTATCGGGCCGGCGACGGGCGCTGGTTCTGGCTGCTGCTGCTCCAGGCCGACCGCCACTGGCCCGATCTCTGCCGGGCCATCGGCCGGCCCGACCTGCAGGAGGACCCGCGCTTCGTCAACATCGAGGCCCGCCGCCTGAACGCCCCCGACCTGGTAGCCGAACTGGACGCCGTATTCGCCCAGAAGACGCTGGCGGAGTGGGGGCAGATCTTCGACCGCGAGAACGTCTGGTGGGCCCCCATCCAGGACGTGAACGACCTCATTCGCGACCCCATGGCCGAGAAGGCCCGCGTCTTCGTGCCCGTGCCCTCGGGCGACGGCGACCCGGTGCCCATGGTGGCCTCCCCGGCCGACTTCCACGGCACCCCCTGGCAGGTGCAGCGGCCGGTGCCCGAACTGGGCCAACACACCGAGGAGGTGCTGCTGGAGCTGGGCTACGACTGGGAGCAGATCGTGGCCCTGAAGGAGGCAGGCGTCATCCCCTGAAGCCGCCCTAACCGCGGGAGGCGAGGATGCGGCTCCCCTCGGCCTTCACGGCCGGGGCCACCTCCCGGGCCACCAGCTCCAGGGTGGTCAGGTCGGCGGGCGCCCGCGCCCCCAGCAGGAAGTCGCCCACCCCCAGGCGCACGTAGGGCAGCAGCCGCTCCACGCACTGCTCCGGCGTGCCGACGATGAAGCGCTGCTGCAGCGCCTCCAGGCTGGTGCCCATGGCACTGGCCAGCCGCTGGGCCCGCTCGCGGGCCTCGGCCTCGCTGGGTCGCAGGATGGCCGAGAAGACCAGCGACTTGCGGATGTCCTCCGGGTCGCGCCCCACCTCCCGGCAGTGCTCGGCCAGCACCGCCAGCTTGTGCTGGTAGGCGTCCAGGGGCATGAGGAAGGTGTTCCAGCCGTCGGCCGACTCGGCCACCACCCGCAGGGTGAGCTTCTCGCCCTGGCCGCCCACCCAGAGGGGGATGTGGGGCTGCTGCACCGGCTTGGGCTGGCAGAAGGCGTCGGTCACGGTGTAGTAGCGCCCCTGGAAGGTGGTGCGCTCCTGCGTCCAGAGCGACTTGATGATCCTGACCGCCTCCCCTAACATGCGGATGCGGCGCCCCGTGCTGGGAAAGGGGATGCCATACTGCCTGTGCTCCAGTTCGAACCAGGCCGCCCCCATGCCCAGCTCCAACCGCCCCCGCGACACGTGGTCAATGGTGGCGGCCATATTGGCCACCACCGCCGGGTGGCGGTAGGTGTTGCCCACCACCAGGATGCCGCAGCGGATGCGGCTGGTCTGGGCGGCCAGGGCGCTGAGGAGGCTCAGCCCCTCGAAGCAGGGGCCGGCGGGGTCGGCCTGGATGGGCAGGAAGTGGTCGAAGACCGAGGCCCAGTCGTAGCCCAGCTCTTCGGCCCGGCGCCACAGGGCCAGGTAGTCGTCGTAGCTGGTGTTCTGGGGCCCGGCGTGGATGCCGAACCGCACTTGCCCGGCGAAGATCTGCACGTTCGCCCTCCTCTCCCCGGGGCGCGCCGGGCCCTCAGGAGCGCGGCAGGCCCAGGCCCCGCTCGGCGATGATGTTGCGCTGTATCTCCGAGGTGCCAGCGGCGATGGTGCTGGCCACGCTGGTCAGGTAACCGCGGGCGATGCGCCCCCGCAGCCGCGCGTGGCGGTCGCCCTCCCGCACCTGGCCATACAGCCCCAGCACCTCGGCGCCGCTGCGGTAGAGCCGCTGGTTCAGCTCCGAGTGGTAGACCTTGGCCATGGACGACTCGTGCAGGGGCACCCCACCCCGCGCCTGGATGGACGCCACCCGGTAGGAGAGGTAGCGCCCCACCTCGATCTCGATGGCCAGCTCCGCCAGCCGGTGGCGCACCCGCGGCTGGCGCAGCAGCGGCTCGCCGTCCGCCTTCGCCTCGCGGCAGTAGGCCACCAGCTCGTCGAAGGTGCGCTTGGCCCCGGCCGCCGAGGCGATGTTGGAGCGCTCGAAGTTGAGGGTGGTCATGGCCACATACCAGCCCCGGTTCTCCTCCCCCACCCGGTAGCGGGCCGGCACCCGCACCTCCTCGAAGAAGATCTGGTTGAAGCCCTTCAGCCCCGCCATGTTGATGATGGGCACCACCCGGATGCCCGGCGTGTCCATGGGCACCACGAAGAAGCTGATGCCCCGGTGCTTGGGTGCCTCCGGGTCGGTGCGGGCCAGGAAGAAGCACCAGTTGGCCCGGTGGGCCAGGCTGCTCCAGATCTTGACTCCGTTCACCACGTAGTCGTCGCCGTCCCGCAGCGCCGTCGTCTGCAGGCTGGCCAGATCGGAGCCGGCGTTGGGCTCCGAGAAGCCCTGGCACCAGACGATGTCGCCCGAGACGATGCCGGGCAGAAGCTCCCGCTTCTGCTCCTCGGTGCCGTGGACGATGATGGTGGGCCCGGCGTAGGTGACCCCTATCTGGCTGGTGTTGGGGGCGCGGAAGTAGGCCATCTCCTCGGCCAGGATCACCTGGCGCATGAAGTCGAGGCCCAGGCCGCCGTATTCGGGCGGCCAGGCGGGCGCCGTCCAGCGACGCTCGCCCAGCTTGCGGGTGAAGGCGCGGGCGAACTCCCAGCTCTCGTCCTCGCCCGCCTCGAAGGGGTCGTAGTCCCAGTCGGGGGGCAGCTCGCTCTGGAGGAAGCGCCGCACCTCCTGGCGGAAGGACTCCTCCTCGGGCGTGAAGCGAAAGTCCATGCCCTACCTCCCTGGCCCCTGGGGGCCCGTCTCAGCAGACGCCCCCATTATACGCTCCGGCCGTCAGTCCCTGGGCAGCCCCAGGCCCCGCCCGGCGATGACGTTGCGCTGGATCTCGGAGGTGCCGCCGGCGATGGTGCTGGCCACGCTGGTCAGGTAGGCGGCCTCGATGCGGCCCCGCAGGGGCGCCCACTTGGAGCGGGGCGCCAGCTGACCATAGAGGCCCAGCACCTTCATGCCCGTGCGGGCGATGCGCTGGCTCAGCTCCGAGGAGTAGAGCTTGGTGGCCGACGCCTCGTAGTTGGGTATCAGGCCCCGGTTCTGCATCGTCACCACCCGGTAGGAGAGGAGCAGCGCCACCTCCGCCTCCACCCAGCGGTCGGCCAGCTCGTAGCGCAGGGCCGACATCTGCGACAGGCGCTCGGGCCCCTGCCCCCGGTTCTCCTGCACGAAGCGCACCAGGTCCTCGATGGTCTGCTGGTGGCCCACCGCCGCGCCGATGTTGGAGCGCTCAATGTCCAGGGTGGTGACGGCCATATACCAGCCCCGGTTCTCCTCCCCCACCAGGTTCTTCACCGGCACCCGCACGTTGTCGAAGAAGACCTGGTTGAAGCCATACTGCCCGGCCATGTTGATGAGGGGCTTCACCGTCACCCCCGGATAGGGGTTGCCGGTCTCGTCCTTCATGGGGACGATGATGTAGCTGATGCCCTTGTGCTTGGGAGCGTTGGGGTCGGTGCGACAGAGGAGCAGGCAGTAGTGGGCCATGTGGGCGCCCGAGGTCCATATCTTGTGACCGTTGATGACGTATTCGTCGCCGTCCCGCACCGCCGCCGTCTGCAGGCTGGCCAAATCGGAGCCGGCGTTGGGCTCCGAGAAGCCCTGGCACCAGATGTGCTCGCCCGACAGGATCTTGGGCAGGTAGGTCCTCTTCTGCTCCTCGTTGCCGTAGATGATGAGGGTCGGCCCCACCACCGAGACGCCCAGGCCCCCCACCGGCGGCACCCGCGCCCGCGCCATCTCCAAGTTGTAAATGAACTGCTGCATGACGGTCATGCCCGCCCCGCCGTATTCCCTGGGCCAGGCGGGCGCCACCCAGCCGCGGGCGGCCAGCTTTCGCCGCCACTCGCGCAGGGGGGCCGGCTGCTCGCCGTAGCGGCCCCCTTCGGGCATGGTGCCCCGCAGGTCGCGGGGGAACTCCTTCTCGATGAACTCCCGCACCTCCCGCCGGAAGGCCTCCTCCTCGGGCGTGAAGCGAAAGTCCATGGCGGTCCTCCTTGCTGCGACCTCGCTCCTGCTTCCTCCGGCCCGGGCCGTCCTCCCGTCCCTAGTCCCTGGGCAGGCCCAGGCCCCGCCCGGCGATGACGTTGCGCTGGATCTCGGAGGTGCCGCCCTCGATGGTGTTGGCCACCGAGCGCAGATACATGAACTCGATGCGCCCGCGCAGGGGCGCCCACTTCTGGCCCCGGGCCAGTTGCCCGTAGAGCCCCAGCACCTTCATGCCCGTGTTGGCGATGCGCTGGTTCAGCTCCATGGAGTAGAGCTTGGTGGCCGAAGCCTCGTAGTTGGGGATGACCCCCCGGTTCTGCATGGTCACCACCCGGTAGGAGAGGAGGAGGGAGATCTCCGTCTCCACCCAGCGCTCGGCCAGCTCGTAGCGCAGGGCGGGCAGGCGGGAGACCCGCTCCTGGCCGCTGCCGCGCGCCTCCTGCACGAAACGCACCAGGTCTTCCACCGTCTGCTGCTGGCCCACGGCCGAGCCGATGTTGGAGCGCTCGATGTCCAGGGTGCGGACGGCCATATACCAGCCCTGGTTCTCCTCGCCCACCAGGTTCTTCACCGGCACCCGCACGTTCTCGAAGAACACCTGGTTGAACTCGTGGGTGCCGGCCATGTTCAGCAGCGGCTGGACGGTGATGCCCGGGTAGGGGTTCCCCTTCTCGTCGCGCATGGGGACGATGATGTAGCTGAGCCCCTTGTGCTTGGGGGCGTTGGGGTCGGTGCGGCAGAGGAGCAGCATGTAGTGGGAGAGGTGGGCCACCGTCGTCCAGATCTTCTGGCCGTTGATGACGTATTCGTCGCCGTCGCGGATGGCGGTGGTCTGCAGGCTGGCCAGGTCGGAGCCAGCGTTGGGCTCCGAGAAGCCCTGGCACCAGATGTGCTCGCCCGACAGGATCTTGGGCAGGTAGGTCCTCTTCTGCTCTTCATTGCCGAAGAGGATCAGGGTGGGGCCCACCACGGCGATGCCCAGGCCGGCCATGAACATGGGCGAGGGGGCCCGCAGGCGGGCCGTCTCCAGGTTGTAGATGAACTGCTGCATGATGGTCATGCCGGCGCCGCCGTATTCCCTGGGCCAGGCGGGGGCCAGCCAGCCCTTCTCGGCCAGCTTGCGCCGCCACTGGATCATGGCCGGCAGCCGGTCGAAGGGGTTGGCGTCGCCGCCCCGCAGCTCGGGCGGGCACTCCGTCTCGATGAACTGGCGGACCTCCTGTCGGAAGGCCTCCTCCTCGGGCGTGAAGCGAAAGTCCATGCTCCCTCCTGCCTCTAGCGAGTCATAGGGGCCACCAATAGTTTCCTCGAAATCCCAAGACCATGGCACAATGATAATGCCCTCTTCCCCGCACGTCAACGTCAACGGCCATCCTCGGGCCGAAAACGGGCGCCGACCTTTTTCCACGGGACGAGCGGCGTCCATCGCTGCCGATGGCAGGTCGCCGACCGGGGACGGCGGCGGGTGGGTTGACAGGGCGCTCGCTAGGCATATTATGGGAGCCGTCCCACCCCGGAAAGGAGGAGGAACCGTGAAGGCTGCTGTCATGACCGCGCTCAAGGCCCCCCTCCAGGTGCAGGAGGTCCCCGACCCCAAGCCCGGCCCGACCGACGCCGTGGTGCGGGTGGAGGCCTGCGGCATCTGCCGCAGCGACTGGCACTTCTGGCATGGGGACTGGACCTGGCTGGGCATCACGGCCCAGTTGCCCCGCATCATGGGCCACGAGTTCGGAGGCGTGGTGGAGGCGGTGGGCGAGCAGGTGCGCAACTTCCGCCCCGGCGACCGGGTGACGGTGCCCTTCCACCTGGCCTGCGGCCGCTGCCTCTACTGTTACTCGGGACGCTCCAACCTCTGCGGCGCCGGCACCATGGGCTTCAGCATAGACGGCGGCTACGGTCGCCTGGCCCTGGTGCCCAACGCCGACATGAACCTGATCCGTCTGCCCGAGGGGGTGGACTTCCTCACCGCCGCCGCCCTGGGCTGCCGTTACATGACCGCCTACCACGCCGTGGCCGACCGCGCCCGCGTGCGACCGGGCGAGTGGGTGGCCGTCTTCGGCGTCGGCGGCGTGGGGCTGTCGGCGGTGCAGATCGCTGCCGCCCTGGGCGCCCGCGTCATCGCCGTGGACATCAGCGACCAGAAGCTGCAGCGGGCCAGGGAAGAGGGGGCGGTGGCAGTGGTCAATGCCAGCCAGGGCAGCCCCTTCATGCAGGTGCGGCAGATAACCGACGGCGGCGCCGACGTGGGCATTGACGCCCTGGGCTCCCTGGCCACCGCCCGGTCCTCGATACTGTCCGTCCGCCGGGGCGGGCGCCACGTGCAGGTGGGCCTCACCAGCCAGCAGGAGCAGGGCATGATCCCCATCCCCGCCGACGCCATGGTGGTGCAGGAGATTGATTTCCTGACCAGCCTGGGCTGCCCGGTCACCTCCTACCCGGGCCTGCTGTCGCTGGTGGCCTCGGGCAAGCTCGACCCCCGCCGCCTGGTGGGGCAGACCATCCCCGTGGAGGGCGTAAACGACGTCCTCAACGCCATGACCGAGTTCGGCACCGTCGGCTTCAATATCATAGACCGCTGGTAGGCGCCGTCGCGCCGATGGAGGACGAGGGGGACGCCGGGCCGGCGTCCCCCTTTTCGCCGCTCCGACGTCTATAGAGCAGGCGGAGGGGTGGAGAAGACCGGTCGCGGCGGCGATTGCCCCGCGTCGCCCTGTCGGAACGCCATCTCGACCTCGGCACCCCCCCGCGTCAGCGAGCCACTGTCGCCCACCGCTGACCTGACCGCCGCCCCGGATGCGGCGCCGCAAGGGCTTGCCAGGGCGGGACGCCTCGCCTACAATTAGAGCAGATGTTCTGCTGGGCCGCTGCGCTGGACGGCTGGCGGCGGGGGCCTTAGCTTGTGGATTGGGGTCGAAAGGTTCTGGACAAGGGGGCCGCCCCCGCCCTTAGCAGCGGGGTCGGCAGCCCCATTACCATAGGACGGAGGCCGCAGATGAAGGTCGTCTTCCTGGAAGAGGTCGAGGGCAAGGCCCGCGTCGGCGAGGTCAAGGAGGTGGCGGACGGCTACGCCCGCAACTACCTCTTCCCGCGCAAGCTGGCGGCGCCCGCCACCCCCCACTACATCGGCATGGCCAGGGCCAAGGCCGAGAAGGAGGCCCGCCGCCAGGCCAGGCTCGACCAGGAGGCCCAGGAGAAGCTCCTGCCCAGGCTGGAGGGGCGCAGCCTGCGCATCGAGGTGCGGGTGGGCGAGCAGGGCAAGCTCTTCGGCTCCGTCACCGCCCTGGACATCGCCGAGGCCCTCAGGGAGCAGGCGGGCGTCGAACTGGACCACCGGCAGGTGCTGTTGGCCGAGCCCATCCGCGAGGTGGGCACCTTTTCCGTCACCCTGCGCCTGACCCGCAACGTCCAGGCCCAGGTGACGGTGGAGGTGGCCCCCCAGGGCAGCGCCGAGGCCCCCGCCTCCGCACAGGAGGCCGAGGAAGCTTGAGCGCAGGGGGGCGCGAAGGCTTGGTAACGGCCGAGAAGCTGCCGCCCCACGACCTGGAGGCCGAGAAGGCGGTGGTGGCCTCCCTGATGGTGGACCCGGAGGCCATCTACCGGGTGGTCACTATCCTCGGGCCCGAGGACTTCTTCCGCGACGAGCACCGTTGGATCTACGAGGCCTGCCGCGACCTGTGGCAGCGCGGCGAGGCCGTCAACCAGGTGACGGTGGCCCACGAGCTGGCCCGCCGCGGCCTGCTGGACCAGGCCGGCGGCACCGCCTACCTGTCGCAACTGGTGGCCGAGCTGCCCACCCCCCTGGTGGCCGAACACTACGCCCGCATCGTCCAGCGCGACTCGGCCTACCGCCGCCTGCTCCAGGCCGCCCAGGAGATCGCCCAGGAGGCCTACCGGGCCGACGACCCCGACATCGCCCGCGTGCTGGCGCGGGCCGAAGCCCGCATCGCCGCCGTGCGCCAGGTGCACGAGGTGCGGGACTTCGTTCACCTGTCCGAGTTGCTGGAGGGCTGGCAGAAGACCCAGGCCGCCCTCACCGGCCCGGTGGCGGCCGAGGCCAGGGCCATCACCACCGGCTACATGGACCTGGACACCCTTTTGCTGGGTGGCCTGCGCCGCTCGGAGCTGATCGTGGTGGCGGCCCGCACCGGCCTGGGCAAGACCTCCCTGCTCCTGAACTTCGCCCGCAACGCCGCCCTGCGCCAGCGGGCAGTGGTGGCCATCTTCAGCCTGGAGATGGCCGCCGAGCAACTGGCCCAGCGGCTGCTGGCCATGGAGTCGGGGGTGGACTCGGCCCGCATCGGCTCCGGCGTCGTCTCCGACCGGGACGAGCGCCTCATCGCCCGCGCCATGGCACGGCTGGCCGAGGCAGCCATCTACGTGGACGACTCGCCGGTGCTCACCGTGGCCGAGATGCGGGCCAAGGCCCGCCGCCTGCAGGTGGAGCGGGGGCTGGACATGGTCATGGTGGACTACCTGCAACTGGTGCGCCCGGACGTGCGCCTGGAGAACCGGGTGCAGGAGGTGTCCTACGTCTCCCGCGCCCTGAAGGCCCTGGCCCGCGACCTGGACGTGCCGGTGGTGGCCGCCGCCCAGCTCTCCCGCGCTGCCGACGTCCGCGCCAGCCACATCCCCCAGCTCTCCGACCTGCGCGAGTCGGGCAGCATCGAGCAGGACGCCGACGTGGTCATGTTCATCTACCGCGAGGCGGCCTACGTCCGCCGCGAGGAGTGGGAGGAGATGCACCGCGACCGCCCGGCCAGGGCCTATCCGGCCGAGGACGCCCAGATCATCGTCGCCAAGCACCGCAACGGCCCCACCGCCACCGTGCACCTGCGCTTCCGGCAGCGCTTCGCCCGCTTCGAAGACCTGCTGGTGCAGGAGCCCGAGGCCTGGGAGCCCCAGCCCTGAGGCGGAGGGGAGCGTGAGCGTCCCTGCCCCCGATCCCTTCCCCGGCTTCCCCCCCGGCAGCCTGGCCACCGCCGTGCCCAACCCCTTCTTCACCCAGGTGCTGCCGGCCATCGAGCGGGTGGAGGAGCTGCTGGTGACGGTCTACTTCTTCTTCGCCCAGGCCCGCAAGCGGGGCCCCCGCGCCCTGGCCGAGGCGGAACTCGTCGCCGACCCCTTGCTGCTGCAGGCGATGGGCCGCTTCCGTGCCGACGCCGCCGAGGGGGTGAGGGAGGGCCTGGCCCTGGCCGCCCGTCGCGGCACCCTGGTGCAGGCCCAGGACCGGGAGGGTGGCCTACACTACGCCCTCAACACGCCCGCCCATCGCCGCGCCCTGGCCTCGCTGCGTCCCGCCCCGGCCCCGCCCGTCGGCGGGCCGCCCGCCAACATCTTCCGCCTCTACGAGGACAACATCGGCACCATCACCCCCCTCATCGCTGAGGAGCTGCGGCAGGCAGAGGAGCGCTACCCCTGGGCCTGGATCGAGGCCGCCTTCCGCGAGGCGGTGGAGCTGAACCGGCGCAACTGGCGCTACATCAAGGCCATCCTGCGCCGCTGGGAAGTGGAGGGGCCATCGCATGAAACGCCTGGACGAGATCTTGAGGTCGGCTGGCTGGCAGAGCGCTACCGGCGGGGCAAGCGGCGAAGGCCCTATAGCGCCCAGCTCTAGCGAGGAGGAGCAGCCCCCCTGCCCCCTCTGCGGCGGCGCCGGCCTGGTGCGCAAGGCCGTCCCCCTGGGCCACCCCGACTTCGGCAAGGCCTTCCCCTGCCGCTGCACCCTGGAGGAGGACGCCGAGGCCCGCCGCCAGCGCCTGCAGCGCTTCTCCAACCTGCGCTTCTACCTGCGGCTGACCTTCGACAACCTGCAGCCCGAGGGCAGGGGCCTGGAGCCCGCCCTGGCCCGCCGTTACGCCCAGGCGGTGGAGGCTGCCCGCCGCTACGCCGAAGACCCCCGCGGCTTCCTGGTGCTGGTGGGCCCCAGCGGCTGTGGCAAGACCCACCTCGCCGCCGCCGTGGCCAACCGCTGCATCGAGCGGGGCACCATGGCCCTGTTCATGGCCGTCCCCGACCTGCTGGACCACCTGCGCTCCGCCTACCGCCCCGAGGCCGAGACCACCTACGACGACCTGTTCGAGCAATTGCGCTCCGTCCCCCTGCTGGTGTTGGACGACCTGGGCGGCCACTCCAGCACCCCCTGGGCCGAGGAGAAGCTCTTCCAGCTGGTCAACTACCGCTTCGCCGGCCAGATGCCCACCGTGGTCACGCTGGCCGTCCCGCCGGAGCGGCTGGAGCCCCGCCTGCGCACCCGCCTCTGCGACCCGAACCACTCGCAGGTGCACCTGCTGGGCGAGTGGGGGCCGCCCGGCCTGGAGCGCATAGACCACCTGGACTCGCCCCTGCTGCGCACCATGACCTTCGAGAGCTTCGACCCCGCCCGCATCGCCCGCGACCAGGAGGAGCTGCGGCTGCTGCGGGAGGCCAAGCGCCAGGCCATGCGCTTCGCCCGCGACCCCCGCGACTGGCTGGTGCTGGCCGGGCCGCCGGGCAAGGGCAAGACGCGCCTGGCCGCGGCCATCGGCAACTACTGCCGTCAGCGGGGGCGCGCCGTCCTCTTCCTGGTGGTGCCCGACCTGCTGGACTACCTGCGCTCCACCTTCGACCCCCGCCACGGCCTGGCCTACGACGACACCTTCGAGGCGGTGCGCACGGCCCCCCTGCTGATCCTGGACGACCTGGGCTCCCACACCGCCACCTCCTGGGCGGAGGAGAAGCTCTACCAGCTCATCAACTACCGCTACAACGGCCTCCTGCCCACGGTCATCACCACCAACCTGACGGCCTCGCAACTGGAACCGAAGGTGCGGGCTCGGCTCACCGACCCCCAGGTGAGCACGGTGCTGCCCATGGGCCGCTTCCAGTTCTACGACGAGGGGCGGGAGGCGGCATCGGGCCGCCGCCCCCGTTAGGGGCGGGAGGGCGACTGGCGGCGCTGGGCCAGGTAGGCCTCCAGCGCTTGGCGGGTGGTGTCATAGGCCAGTTCGTCCCAGGGTATGGCATCGGTGGGCACGAAGCGCGCCTCCATCACCTCGTGGCCGGGCGCCAGCTCCCCGCCGACGATGCGCCCCCGGAAGACTATGGAGACGATGCCCGGGCCGTCGGGGGCCGGGCGCGAGAAGATGCCCACCAGCCCCGCCAGCTCCAGCTCCAGGCCCGTCTCCTCCCGCGACTCGCGGCGGGCGCACTCCTCCACCGACTCGTCTATCTCCATGTAGCCGCCGGGGAAGGTCCAATAGCCGCGACGGGGCTCGATGGCCCGCCGCAGCAGCAGCACCCTCCCCTCCTCCTCGACGATGACGCTGACGATGACCTTGGGGTTCAGGTAGGCGATGTGCCCCTGGGGGCAGACCAGACGTCGGCGCTCCTCGGCCTCCACCCAGCGCTCGGTCAGGGGGCCGCCGCAGTAGTGACAGAAGCGGGGAGGGGGCGGCGGGTGGTGATAGCTCACGGCCTCACCCGGGCGTGGGGAGCTCCCCCTCGATCCACTCCTCCCCTCCCTCGAAGACCTCCTTCTTCCAGATGGGCACCCTCTCCTTGAGCCGGTCCACCAGCCAGTGGGCGGCCGCGAACGCCTCCGCCCGGTGGGGCGAGGACACGGCCACCACCAGCGAGGTCTCCCCCACCTCCAGGCGACCGGTGCGGTGGAGCACGGCCACGTCGCTGACGGGCCAGCGCCTCATGGCCTCCTCGGCCAGCTGGCGCATTACCTGTTCGGCCATCTCGGGGTAGGCGTCGTATTCCAGGTAGAGGACGCGGCGGCCCAGGTTGCGGTCGCGCACCACCCCCAGGAAGAGGACGACGGCCCCCGCCTCGTCCCTCCGCACCAGCGCGGCGGCCCGCAGCGGGTCCAGCGGCTCCGGCGTCACCTGAAAGTGCACGTCAGCCTCCCGACACCGGCGGGATGAAGGCCACCTCGTCGCCCTCCCGCACGGGGTGCTCCGGCGGGACGTAGCGGGCGTTGACGGCGTAGGCCAGGGGCGCGGCGTAGCGCTCCAGGCCCGGATAGAGGCGCTGCAGCAGGCGGAAGACCTCGGCGGCCGTGAGGCCCTCGCCTATCTCCACCTCGGCCTCGGCCACCCCGGCCAGCTCCCTGAGGCGGGCGAAGAGGCGCACCCTGGCCTTCATGCGCCTTCAGTGTAAGGCGGGGCGCCCGCCCCAGCAAGGCGACCTTGCGCCCCCTCTGCGCCCCTGGCTAGCATGGGGTCGTGACCCTCCTGCGCGGGCTGGCCCGCCTGGCCCTGGACGCCCTCTTTCCCCTGCGCTGCCTGGGCTGCGGCGCCGAGGGGGAGATGCTCTGCCCCGCCTGTCTGCAGGCGGCACCCAGGGCCACCCCGCCCCGCTGCCCCGTCTGCTGGCAGACGGAGGCGGAGGGCGCCCTCTGCGGCGACTGCTCCCGCTCGCCCCCCGCCTTCGATGCCCTGCGCAGCGCCTTCACCTACGAGGGGCCGCCGCGGGAGGCCGTCCTCCTCCTCAAATACCGTGGCGTGTCGGCCCTGGCACCGACGATGGCCGCGCCCCTGGCCCGCCTGCTGGCAGCCTGGGGGCCGCCCGCCGACGCCGTGTTGGGCGTGCCCCTCCCCTGGCTGCGGGAGCGTGCCCGCGGCTACGACCAGGCCCACCTGCTGGCCAGGGAGGTGGCCCGGGCGGTGGGCCTACCCCTGCTGCGGGGGGCGGTGGGCCGGCGCTGGACGCCCGCCCAGGCCGGGCTCTCGGGCGAGGAGCGTAGGCGCAACGTGCGCGACGCCTTCCAGCCCCGCCGCTCCCTGGCGGGCCTGCGCCTGGTGCTGGTGGACGACGTGGCCACCACCGGCGCCACCCTGGACGCCTGCGCCCGCGCCCTGCGCCGGGCCGGGGCGACCCGGGTCTGGGCCCTGACCTTCGCCCGCGAGGGATGAGGCCCCGGGAGGTGTGGGTTGAAGACCGACGAGGCCGAGACGGGCGAGGGCGCCGCCGCCCGCACCACGGGCCCCTTCCCGGGCGTCGGGCCGAGAAGGCGCTGGCTGGTGCTGGCCGCCGGCTTCCTGGTGCTCTACGCCTCCTACGGCGTCCAGTTCTGCTTCGGCCTCTTCCTGCCCGAGGTGGAGAAGGCCCTGGCGCCCGGCAACCGGGGGCTGGTGAGCCTCCTCTTCGCCCTCTACCTGCTCCTCTCCAGCCTCTTCAGCCTGGCCTCGGGGGCGGCCACCGACCGCTGGGGGCCGCGGCCGGTGCTGGCCTGCGGCGGGGCGCTGCTGGGGCTGGGGCTGCTGGGCTTCTCCCGCAGCCAGGAGCTGTGGCAGGGCTACCTCTCCCACGGCCTGGTGGCCTCCCTGGGCATGAGCACCACCTGGGTGCCGGTGACCTCGCTGGCCGTGCGCTGGTTCCCCGACCGCCCGGGGCTGGCCTCCGGCCTGGTGACCACGGGGGTGGGGGTGGGGCAACTGACGGTGCCGCCCCTCTCGGCCGTGGCCCTGGTGCCCCTGGGCTGGCGGACGGCCTACCTCATCTACGGCCTGGCACTGTTGGCCGCCTTCGCCCTGGCCTCGCTGCTGGTGCAGCGCCCGCCCCGGGAGGTAACGACGGCGGCCACCGCTGACGGCGGCGACGATTCGTATACGCTGGCCGAGGCCCTGCGCCTGCCCGCCTTCTGGCTCTTCACCGCCGGCCTGACGGTGCTCTGGTCGGTGGTCTACGTGCCGGTGGTGCACCTGCCGCCCTTCGCCCACGACTCGCTGGGCCTCTCGCCCCGGGCCGCCTCCCTGACCATGACCATGGTGGCCATCGGCTCCATCCTCAGCCGGGTGGTAGGCGGCGCCTTCGCCGACGTGGCCGGGCACCGCCGTGCCCTGGCCCTGGCGGTGCTGGCCGAGGCCCTGGGCTTCCTGGGCATGTGGGCCTGCGCCTGGACGGGCAACGTCCCTCTCCTCTACGGGTCGGCGGTGCTCTTCGGGGTGGGCTACGGCAGCGTGGCCGGCCTCTACGCGGCCGTGCTGGCCCACCTCTTCGGTCGGCGCTGGGCGGGCTCCATCTCCGGGGTGGCCTTCGCCTGCGCTGCCGGCACCGCCAGCATGGGCGTCTTCGTGGCCGGGCTCATCTACCAGGCCAGCGGCGGCTACGGCGGCGCCTTCGCCCTGGGCATGGCCCTGGCCTTCCTCTCGCTCCCCTTATTCCTGTCGCTGCGTCGGCCGGAGCGACCGCCCGCCCGGGCCGAGGTCGCCTGATGGCCCCGCCGGAGGGGTGAGGCGTGGAGCGGCCGCTGCTGGTGGTCTTCCTGGGCGCCCGCGGCGAGAGCGCCGTGGAGGAGATGGTGGAGGGAGCGCGGCGGGCCGCCGCCCTGGACTGCCTGGAGGCGGCCCTGGCCACCGGTGCCTACGCCGGCGCCGTCCTGGTCTCCCCCGACCCGCACCTGCCCGGCCCCCTGCCCGCCGGCGCCGAGGTGGACCTGGACCGGGGGCCCTATCACTTCGGTCGGCGCCTGCAGGAGGTGGTGGCCGCCCGTCGCCCTTCCTCGCTGGTCTACGTGGGTGGGGGCGCCGCCCCCCTCCTCTCGCCCGACGAGTGGGCCTCCCTGGCCCTGGCCCTGGCGCGGGGCGCGGGCGCCATCGCCAACAACGCCTACTCCTCCGATTTGGTGGCGGTGCGCCCGGCCGAGGCCGTCCTGGCCGTCGCGCCGCCGGAGCGGGACAACGCTCTGGCCCGCACCCTCTCGCAGCAGGCGGGCCTGCCGCTGCACGAGCTTCCCCGCACCCTCTGGACCACCTTCGACATAGACTCCCCCACCGACGTGGCCGTCCTGAAGCTCACCGCCTTCGCCCCCGGCCGCCACCTGCGCGCCTTCCTGGCGGGGCTGGAGCTGGACCTGTCGCGCTACCGTGCCCTGCTGACGGTGCTCACCGACTTCGAGCGCCAGCTCTTCGTGGCGGGACGGGTAGGGAGCCACGTCTGGCGCTTCCTGGAGACGGAGACGGCCTGCCGCGTCCGCCTGCTGGCCGAGGAGCGGGGGCTGGAGGCCCTGGGCCTGCGGGCCCGCTCCCTGCTGGGCCTCCTCCTGGAGGCGGTCGGCTGCCGGGGGCTGGCCGCGGCCCTCCCCCAGCTGGGCGACGCCGCCGTCCTCGACACGCGGGTGCTCATGGCCCACCTGGGGCTGCGCCCCACCCGTCGCGACCGCTTCCTGTCGGACCTGGGCCGCTGGCAGGAGGTGCAGGAGCCGACGCTGCGGGAGTTGACGGCGGCGCTGCTGGCGGCGCCCCTGCCGGTGCTGCTGGGCGGCCACTCGCTGGTGACCGGCGGCCTCATGGCCCTGGTGCGCTTCGCCTGGGAGGAGCGCGACCGCAGTCGCCGTTGACCCCCGCTCGGGCCGCTCCTAAACTGGGGCTGAACGGACAGCGAGGTCTTGCTGGCGACGGCGACGGGACCGGAGAGGGGCAGTCGGCGGCCCACGGGGGCCGGCTGCCCCGTCACGCGTCATAAGGGGGGCTGACGTCATGGGCGTGCTGGAGCGTGCCGACCCCGAGGTGGCGGCCATCGTCCGCCGTGAGGAGGAGCGCCAGACCTACGGCCTGGAGATGATGGCCTCCGAGAACTACGTCTCGGCGGCGGTGCTGGAGGCCATGGGCTCGGTGCTGACCAACAAGTATGCCGAGGGCTACCCGGGCAAGCGCTACTACGGCGGCTGCCAGCACATGGACGAGATCGAGTCGCTGGCCATCCAGCGGGCCAAGGAGCTGTTCGGCGCCGAGCACGTCAACGTCCAGCCCCATTCGGGGGCCGATGCCAACCTGGCCGCCTACCTGGCCCTGATGGAGCTGGGCGACACCGCCCTGGCCATGCGCCTCGACCAGGGCGGCCACCTGACCCACGGCCACACCGTCAACGCCTCGTCCTGGCTCTTCCGCTTCGTCCACTACGGCGTGGACCGGGAGACGGAGCGACTGGACTACGACCAGATGCTGGCGCTGGCGCGGGAGCACCGGCCCAAGGTCATCGTGGTGGGTGCCACCGCCTACCCCCGCATCATAGACTTCGCCCGCGCCCGCGAGATCGCCGACGAGGTGGGCGCCTACCTGATGGCCGACATGGCCCACATCGCCGGCCTGGTGGCGGCGGGCGTCCACCCCTCGCCCGTCCCCTACGCCCACGTGGTCACCACCACCACCCACAAGACCCTGCGCGGCCCCCGCTCGGCCATGATCATGTGCCGGCAGGAACTGGCCGAGAAGATAGACCGGGCCGTCTTCCCAGGCCTGCAGGGCGGCCCCCACATGCACATCATCGCTGCCAAGGCCGTCTGCTTCGCCGAGGCCAGGCGCCCCGAGTTCGTCCACTACCAGCAGCGGACGGTGGAGAACGCCCGCGTGCTGGCCGAGGAGCTCATGTCCCTGGGCTGGCGGGTGGTCTCCGGCGGCACCGACAACCACCTGGTGCTGGTGGACGTGGGGCAGAAGGGCATAAGCGGCAAGAAGGCCGAGCAGGTGCTGGACGCGGTGGGCATCTACTGTAACAAGAACACCATCCCCTTCGACCCCAGGCCGCCGGCGGTGGGCTCCGGCATCCGCCTCGGCACGCCCGGGCTCACCAGCCGCGGCATGGGCCCCGACGAGATGCGGCGCATCGCCCGCCTGATAGACGCCGCCTTGCAGGCAGCCTCCGACCAGGGGGAGCTGTCGCGCCTGCGGCAAGAGGTGCGGGAGCTGGCCTCTGCCTTCCCGGTGCCCGGCATCAGCGACCGCCAGCTCTGAGGGCCGCCACCCGGGACGGCCGGGACAGCGGGCGCCTGTCCCTTGCCCTGGGCAGAGGGTATAATGGCCTAGTGCAATATGGGCCGTCCGCTTCGGGCGGGGCCGCAGGGAGGGTGGTCACAGGCCGTGGAAAGGAAGCCGCGCACCATCGGGGAGCTGAGGGCCTCGGGCTACCGGGTCCTCTCCGTCAAGGCGGAGATGCGCAAGAACCTCATCGAGAAGATGCGGCGGCGGGAACCCCTCTTCGCCGGCATCATCGGCTACGACGACACCGTCATCCCCCACCTGCAGAACGCCATCCTGGCCGGCCAGGACATCATCTTCCTGGGCGAGAGGGGTCAAGCCAAGTCGCGCCTCATCCGCTCCCTGGTGGAGCTGCTGGACGAGGAGATCCCCATCATCGCTGGCTGCGAGATCAACGATAACCCCTTCAGCCCCATCTGCCGTCGCTGCCGCGAGTGGGTGGCCGAGGAGGGCGACAACGTCGAGCTGGAGTGGATAGACCGGGAGCGGCGCTACGGCGAGAAGCTGGCCACCCCCGACATCACCATCGCCGACCTCATCGGCGAGGTGGACCCCATCAAGGTGGCCGAGGGGCGCTACCTGGCCGACGAGCTGACCATCCACTACGGCCTCATCCCCCGCCACAACCGGGGCATCTTCTGCATCAACGAGCTGCCCGACCTGGCCGAGCGCATCCAGGTGGGGCTGCTGAACATCATGGAGGAGCGGGACGTCCAGATCCGCGGCTATCGCATCCGCCTGCCCCTGGATGTGTTCGTGGTGGCCTCGGCCAACCCCGAGGACTACACCAACCGCGGGCGCATCATCACCCCCCTCAAGGACCGCTACGGCGCCCAGATACGCACCCACTACCCGCGCACGGTGGAGCACGAGATCGCCATCATGGAGCAGGAGCGCACCCTGTTCGAGGGTGAGCAGGAGCGGCCGGTGGTGGCGCCCCAGTTCATGAAGGAGATCGTGGCCGAGGTGACCCGCCTGGCCCGCCGCAGCCCCGACATCAACCAGCGCTCCGGCGTCTCGGTGCGGGCGTCCATCACCAGCTACGAAGCGCTCCTGGCCAGCGCCCTGCGCCGCGCCATCCTCCTGGACGAGCCGGTGGCGGTGCCGCGCATCACCGACCTGCCCTACACCCTGCCCGCCCTGGCTGGCAAGCTGGAGTTCGAGACGGTGGAGGAAGGGCGGGAAGACCAGATCATGGAGCGGCTGCTGCAGGGGGCGGTGCTGGCCGTCTTCAACCGCTACTTCAGCATCGGCGAACTGGAGAAGGTGGTGGCCCGCTTCCGCGGCGGCTACGTGGTGGAGGTCTCGGACCTGGCCCCGGCCGAGAGCTACGAGGCCATCGCCCACCAGGTGGAGGGGCTGCAGGAGGCGGCCAAGAAGCTGGAGTGCCAGACCTCGCCCCAGCTCCTGGCAGCGGCGGTGGAGTTCGTTCTGGAAGGGCTCCACCTGAGCAAGCGCCTCAACAAGGAGAGGCTGGCCGGTCGTGTCCAGTACCGCTCCTGAGCGCCGGGAGCCCATCGCCAGCCGGCCCTACATGCCCGGCTACGGCCTGCAGGACGCCGCCGCGGGGCTCCTGCCCTGGCGCTGGGCGGAGGAGCGGCTGACGGCCAGCCGCAACTACTTCGTCAGCACCGTCTCGGCCCAGGGGCGCCCCCACTGCGTGCCGGTGTGGGGCGTATGGCTGGAGGGGCGCTTCTTCTTCAACACCGGCGCCGACTCGCGCAAGGCCCGCAACCTGGCCCGCAGCCCCGGCTGCGTCGTCTCCACCGAGGGAGGCGGGGAGGCGGTCATCGTCGAGGGGGAGGCGGAGGCGCTGGCCGACGGCCCCCTCTACCGGCGCTTCGCCGACGCCTACCAGGCCAAGTATGACTACCGGCCCCAGCCGGGGGCCGACCTGGCCTTCGTGGTGACGCCGACGGTGGCCTTCGGCTTCATCGGGAACGAGGAGTTCACGGCCACCGCCACCCGCTGGCGCTTCGCCGACGGGCAGGCGGAGGGCCACCAGCGGAGGGGTGGATAGCATGACCTGGCTGTACCGCTACTCGGAGTGGGACGGGACGCAGGAGATCCCGCCCCTCGACCCCGACGAACTCCTCTCGGCCATCACCGACGACCTGATGAACTTCGGCGACCTGCAGCACGCCCTGCGCAACCTGCTGCAGCGGGGCATGCGGGGGCCCATGGGCCAGCGCATGCAGGGCCTGCGCGACCTGCTCCAGCGCCTGCGCCAGAACCGCCGTCAGATGCTGGACCGCTACAACCTCAGCTCCTTGTTCGAGGACCTGGAGAAGCGGGTACAGGAAGTGCTGGACCTGGAGCAAGAGACGCTGCGCCGCCGTCTGGAAGAGGCAGAGCGCCAGCTCCAGGGCCAGCCCGGTTCCCTCCAGCCATTCCATGAGGCCCTGGGACATAGCGGCCAGCAGGCCCAGGAGGGGGACGACGCCCGCAACATGGCCCAGATGCTCAAGAACATCGTCCAGCGCAAGCAGGACTATCTCCAGAACCTGCCCCAGGACCTGGGCGGTCGCATCAAGGGCCTGCAGGACTACGAGTTCATGGATCCCGAGGCGGCGGCCAAGTTCCAAGAACTGATGGAGATGCTGCGCCAGGCGATGCTGGACGCCTTCTTCAAGGACCTCTACAACCAGATCGCCGGCCTCACCCCGGAACAGCTCCAGCGGCTCAAGGAGATGGTCCGCGACCTGAACCGCCTGCTGTCGGAGAAGATGGCTGGCGGCCAGCCCGACTACCAGTCCTTCCTCGACAAATACGGCGACCTGCTCGGGCCCAACCCGCCCCAGTCCCTGGAGGAGCTGATCCAGCGCATGCAGCAGCAGATGGCGGCCATGCAGAGCCTCCTGGACAGCCTGCCGCCGGAGATGCGCCGCCAGCTCCAGGACCTGCTCATGGACAAGGTGGGCGACCCGGAACTGATGCGGGAACTGCAGGAGCTGGCCATCAACCTGGACATCCTGGCGCCCCTGCGCGACCTGGAGAACCAGTACCCCTTCCGAGGCGACGAGACCCTGGACCTGCTCCAGGCCATGCGGCTCATGGAGCACATGCAGGGGCTGGACGAGCTGGAGCGTCAGCTAGAGCGCGTCCAGTATGGCGGCTCCCTGGACGACGTGGACGAGGAGCGGCTGCGGGAGCTGCTCGGCGAGGAGGCCTACCAGGCCTTCCGCCAGCTCAAGGAGATGCTGGAGATCCTGGAGAAGGCGGGATACATCCGCCGCCGCGGGCAGGAGTGGGAGCTGACGCCCAAGGCCATCCGCCGCATCGGCCAGAAGGCCCTGGGGGAGATCTACGCCCAGATCAAGAAGTCTTCCTATGGCAAGCACGCCACCCGCGAGCGCGGGCCGGGGACCGAGCGGACCGAGGACACCAAGCGCTACGAGTTCGGCGACCCCTTCCACCTGCATCTGGGCCAGACGGTGTTCAACGCCGTCCTGCGGGAGGGCCCGCAGGTGCCCGTTCGACTGGGCAAGGACGACTTCGAGGTCTATTCCACCGAGCACCTGAGCACTACGGCCACCGTCATGATGCTGGACCTGTCCTGGTCCATGGCCCTGCGCGGCTCCTTCCAGGCCGCCAAGCGGGTCGCCCTGGCCCTCTACAACCTCATCAAGACCCAGTTCCCCAAGGATGTCCTCTACATCCTGGGCTTCTCGGCCTACGCCCGTGAGCTCAAGCCCGAGGAATTGCCCTACGTGCGCTGGGACGAGTCGGTGCTGGGCACCAACATGCACCACGCCCTCATCCTGGCTCAGCAGCTCCTCTCGCGGCACCGGGCCGGCACCCGCCAGATAATCATGATCTCCGACGGCGAGCCGACGGCCCACCTGGAGCACGGGCGCTCATACTTCTCCTATCCGCCCAGCCCCATCACCATCCGCAAGACTCTACAGGAAGTGAAGCGCTGCACCCAAAAGGGCATCGTCATCAATACCTTCATGCTCGACCGCAACTACTACCTGAAGGAATTCGTCAACCAGATCGCCAAGATGAACAAGGGGCGGGTCTTCTACACCACCCCCGACAAGCTGGGCCAGTATATCCTGGTGGACTACGTGGCCCAGAAGCGCAAGCGGGTCATGGGCTGAGAAGTCGCCGAGCGGGAGGCACGAGGACGAGACGATGGCCAGTGGCCGCCGCCTGCGCTGGCTGCAGATAGGGGCCTGGGTGGTGCTCCTGCTCTGCCTGCTACCCCAGGTCGCCTATGTGGGCCACTGGGACGAGCACGAGAGGCCCATGACGCCCCAGGAGGCTCAGGAGCACGCGGCCCACTGCCACCTGGGGCCGTCTTCCTGCGCCGACGGGCCCGGCAAGGCCTTTCTGCAGTTGCCCGCTATAGCGACGGCCGTGGTCGCCCTGGCGACCCTGGTCTTGTCGCTGCCTCAGAGTCGCATCCTAGCCCCCGAATCGCCCCTCTATCGTCCCCACAAACCTCCTCGCGTCGCCTAGCCGTATAGGTTAACAGAGCAAAAATCCAGCGACGCAGAGGAGGTATCTGCTCCATGCGGAGACCATTCGTGCTGTTCGCCATCGGCGTACTGGCGCTGGCGCTGGGCGTCCTGGCGCCCCGGGAAGCGCTGGCCCACGAACGCCGCACCGTGGGCAACTACACGTTCATAGTGGGCTTCATGAACGAGCCGGCCCTGGCCTACTACCCCAACGCGCTAGACCTGCGCGTCCTGGACGCGGGTGGCCAGCCAGTGACAGGCCTCGAACAGACGCTGCGGGCCGAGGTCATCGTGGGCGGGGGCGCCCAGCGGCGGGAGCTAGAGCTGGAGCCCGCCTTCAACCAGCCGGGACGCTACTTCGGCTACTTCATCCCCACCCTGCCCGGCGATTACACCTTCCACATATACGGCCAGGTGGGGGGCCAGCAGGTGGACGAGACCTTCACCTCCGGCCCCGGCCGCTTCAGCGCCGCCGAAGATCCGGCCGAGCTGCAGTTCCCGCGACAGGTGCCTACCACCCTGGAACTGCTGGAGTCGCGCTCGCAGGAATCGGGCGGGGAGTCCAGCAACGACGCCCTGGTCTTCGTCGCTCTGGGCATCGGCATCGCTGCCCTGGCCGTTGCCTCGGTGGACGCAGGTCTGCGCGTGCGCGACGCCATGCGGCGCCAAGGGAGCTAGTCAGGCAGCCACACGGAGGGAAGGTGTAAAGGGTTGAGGAAAGCGACTAGGGCTGTCCTGTTGCTGGTGGCCCTGGCTGCGGTCTGGGCCCTGGGCCAGCAAACGCCCAGGGCCCAGGCCCACGCCAACCTGGTGCGCTCCGACCCGCCGGCCAATGCGGTCCTGGCCCAGCCCCCGACCGAGGTCTTGCTGTGGTTCAGCGAGCCGGTGGACGCCCGCTTCAGCCGCATACAGGTGGTGGACAGCGGCCAGCGGCAGTGGGACAACGGCGACACCCACCTGCATTTCGACAACACGAACCTCGGCATCACTCTGAAGGATGGCCTGCCCGAGGGGACCTACACCGTCATCTGGAGCGCCCTGTCCACGGTGGACGGGCACCGCACCTTCGGCAGCTTCGCCTTCACGGTCGGCTCCAGCGCAGCTCCCCCAGGCGCTGTCATCCCCGCAGAGCTGGCGGGGGCATCCGGGCCTCCGCGCGCCCTGCGCGTATCGGCCTCTTGGCTGGAGCTGGCGGCAGTGGTGGGGCTGGTGGGGGCGGTGGCCTTCCACCTCCTTGCAGCGAGGCGGGCCCTGGAGGCGATGGAGGTCGACCGCGAGAGGGCGGAGGAGGGGGCAGCGACCCTGGCACGGCGCTCGGCCATCGGCCTGGCCCTGCTCACCCTGGCAGCCTCGGCCTTCGTCCTCTGGGTGCGGGCCTGGGAGGCGGCCGGCACCCCCGGCGCCTGGGAGGCGGCGGGCCAGCTACTGTCCGATTCGTCCTACGGACGGGCGTTCATCGTGCGGCTGGCCCTGCTGGCCACCGTTGCCTACCTAGCGGGCATTCTCTTCCGGCCGGGGGCGGAGGTCGGCATCTACCACTGGATGCTCCTGGGGACGGCGGCGGCCGTGCCGGTCACCGTGAGCCTCAGCGGCCACGCCCCCGCCCAGGACCCCGCCGCCCTGCGGGTGGCCCTGGACTGGGCGCACCTGACGGCCGCTGGCGTTTGGGTGGGCGGTCTCCTGCAGCTGGCCCTCTTCCTGGCGCTGGTCCCCTCCGACGGTCGGTCGCGGCCGCGGCTGCTGGCGGCCCTGGTGCCCCGCTTCTCGCTGGTGGCCATCGCCTCGGTGGTGGCCATCGCTGTCACAGGCCTGGCCCAGGCGCTGCTGACGCTGGACAGCCCCAGCGAGCTGGTCAGCTCCGCCTACGGACGGGCGCTCCTGGCCAAGGGGGCCTTCTTCCTGCCCCTGCTGCTCCTGGGAGCCTTCAACCTGCTGCTGGTGCGACCGCGCCTCCAGTCTCTGGCGCGGTCGGCGCTGCAGGCGGTGCGAGTATGGGAGTGGCGGCTCCGCCGGGCCGTGGCGGCCGAAATCGCCCTGGCGACAGGGATCGTGGCCATCACCGCCTTCCTGGTGAACACATCGCCGCCCATCGGTTCCGGAGCGCTGGCCCAGTCGCCCGGGCAGCAGGAGCCGGTGGGCATCGACCTGCGGCAGCGCGCCGACGACCTCATGCTGACGCTGCTGGTGAACCCTGGGCGCGCCGGCCCCAACTGGGTGCAGCTATACCTGGTGGACACCAACGGCGACCCCCGCCCGGTGCAGGCGGTGCTGGTCCGCTGGCGCTACCTGGACCAGGACCTGGGCACGGTGGAGGAGCAGCTGGAGCCTTTGCACCCGCCAGAGCATTACATCTTGCAGACCCAGCAGCTCAGCCTGCCGGGACGGTACCAGGCGCAGGTCATCGTGCGCCGAGAGGGGCTGCTGGACACCCGCGCCACCTTCGAGGTGAGGATCGCACAGTAGGGGGGTATGAGTTGGGTTGGGAGACGGTCTTTCTGCACGCCATCGGCCACGAGTCCACCTTCGGCGTCATATTCCTGGCGGCAGTGGTGGGCGGCCTGGCCCTGATGGCCTTCATGGCCTCCCGCGCCGAGAAGCGCAAGGGCAAGAAGTAGCTCAGGCGGAGGCGTCGGACAGGGGCTCGTCCAGGAGGAAGGCACGCACCACCCGGGCGAACTCCTCTGGCCGCAGCCTGGGCAGGGAGTGGCCCGCCTTCCGGAACACGTAGAGGCGGCCATGGGGCAGGGAGGAGACCATGCGGGCCGCTATCTCCTCGTCCAGGATGGGGCTCTCCTCGCCCCGCAGCACCAGGGTGGGGCAGCCGATGCGCGACAGGGCGTCCCAGAGGAAGTCTATCTCGACGATGGCCGCCTTGGTGGTGATGTCGGCCAGGCGACGGTCGTAGCGGAAGACGTAGGCGCCGTCCTCGCCCTGGACGAAGGCGTTCTGCAGATAGCGCTCCAGGGAGGGGGCGTCCAGGGTGGGCCATTGCTGGCGCAGGAAGGCGAGGGCCTCCTCGCGGCTGAAGGACGAGGGCGGACGGGCGGCGCTGGCGGTCATATCCTCCTTCAGGCCCACGGCGCCGCGCCGGGCCATCTGCGGTCCCATGTCCACCAGCACCAGGTGACGCAGGCGGCGCCAGTTCTCGCGGGCGTAGGCCATGGCGCAGCGGGAGCCCAGCGAGAGCCCCACCAGGTCGAAGCTCTCCAGCCCCAGGGCGTCGGCGAAGGCTGCCAGGTCGGCGGCCAGGGCCCACACCAGGTATCCGCCGGGGGCGTGCTCGCTCTCGCCGTGGCCCCGCTGGTCGTAGGCGAAGACGTGGAACTCGTCCAGCACACGGTTAGCGAAGTCCTGCCAGTAGTAGGCGCTGTCGCGCAGGCCGTGCAGCAGCACCAGCGGCCGCTGGCCACGCCCGCGCCACTCGAAGTAGCGGAAGCGCAGGCCGTTGAGCTTCAGCTCCCCCTCGCGGGGCTGCAGCAGGGCGCTCACTTGGCCGGCCCCTCGTGGTGCTCGGTGTAGAACTGGAAGAGGACGCCGCCCGAGTCCAGGGGGTGGATGAAGGTCTCGTCCCAGCCGTGGCGCCTCCGCACGCCGCCCCAGGGCTCGATGCCGAAGGCACGGATGGCCGCCGCCGCCCGCTCGATGTCCTCGACGATGAAGGTGACGTGGTGGAGCCCCGGCCCGCGCTCCTTCAGGAAACGCACCAGGAAGGAGTCCTCGCCCACCGGCTCCAGCACCTCGAACTCGGCGTTGCCGCCGGGCACCCGCAGGGCGACGCCGGCGTAGCCCTGCTCCTCGTCGCGGAAGCGGGCCACCACCTCCATGCCCATCAGGTCGGTGAGCAGGGGGAGCACGTCGTCAATCTTCCAGACGGCCCAGCAGACGTGGTCCAGCCGCTTGATGCCCATGCCTTCCGCCATCGGCGCCTCCTCGCTGTCTCTAATCTGGGATGATAAGGTGCCGCGGCGGGCAAAGGCTACGGGGCTGGCGTGGCCCCTTCCCGCCTCGGCCCCTATCATGGCCCTGGGCGCCATGGACGCAGCCGAGCACCCGCACAAGGCGCTGGTCATCGTCAACCCCGTCGCCCGCAACCTCCCCTCGCGACGGTCGCTGGAGCGGGCCGCCAGCGCGCTGGCCGAGGCGGGCTGGCAGGCCCGCTGGCAGGAGACGGCCTCCCCCGGCCACGCCACCGCACTGGCCGCCGGCGCCGCCGCCGAGGGCTGCGCCCTGGTGCTGGTCTGCGGCGGCGACGGCACCCTGCGCGAGGCCGCCTGCGGGTTGGTCGGCTCCGGGACGGCCCTGGCGCCCATCCCCGCCGGCACCGTCAACATCTGGGCGCGGGAGACGGGCATCCCCCGCCGGCCCGAGGCGGCGGTGCGGACGGTGCTGGCCGGGGAGCGGCGCCTGGTGGACGTGGGCCGCGCCGGCGACCAGCGCTTCCTCCTCATGGCCGGCCTGGGGCTGGACGGCCACATCGCCGCCAGGGTGGGGCTGAGGGCCAAGCGCCGCCTGGGGGCCGCCGCCTACGCCTTCACCGCCGCCCTGGAGTCGCTGCGCTGGCGGGGGCGGCCGCTGACGGTGCGGGCCGACGGCGAAATCATCGCCGCCCGGGCGCTGATGCTGGTGGCGGGCAACACCCGCAACTACGCCGGGCTGGTGCAGGTGACACCCCTGGCCCGCGCCGACGATGGCCTGCTCGACCTGTGCCTCTTCCAGGGGGACGGCCTGCGGGACATCGTCCTGCATGTCCTGCTGGTGGCCCTGGGGCGCCACCTGCGCTCCTCGCGGGTGGTCTACCGGCAGGTGCGAAGGCTGGAACTGGACGCCGATGCCCCCCTGCCCATGCAGCTGGACGGCGACCCGCTGCCCCTGCGGGAGCCGGTCATCGAGGCGCTGCCCGGCGTTTTGTGGGCGGTGGTGCGGCGGGGCCTCAGGAGTCCCCTGTTCGGGTCGTCGCCGCGTCCAGGGCGGGCGTGACCTCGCCCCCCGCTACCAGGTAGAGGTGGGCGCGGGCCAGGAAGCCGGCCGGGAAGGGCTCTAGGTCGGCGGAGGTCACCAGCACCTGCTCGTAGTCGGCGATGGCCGAGAGGACCCGTCGCCTGCGTCCGGCGTCCATCTCCGAGAGGACGTCGTCCAGCAGCAGGACGGGCGCCTCGCCGCGGCGGGCGCGCAGCAGGGCGGCCTCGGCCAGGCGCAGGGCCAGGGCGATGGTGCGCTGCTGGGCGCGGGAGGCGTAGCCGGCGGCGGGCAGTCCCCCCAGGTGGAACTCCAGGTCGTCGCGGTGGGGGCCGATGGTGGTGGCCCCCGCCGCGATGTCCTGCGCCAGGTGTCGCTTCAGGTCGGTCAGGAAGGCGGCGGCCAGGGCAGCGGGCGAGTCGCCCAGGGCGGCCGCGGCCTCGGCGCCCAGCCGCGGCCGGTAGAGGAACCCCAGCGAGTCGCCCCCGGCCAGGGCCTCGTGGGCCGCGGCCGCCAGCTCCGCCAGGTCGGACACGGCCCGCGCCCGCTCCCAGACGACGGTGGCGGCGTCCTGGGCCAGCATCTCGTCCCAGAAGTCCAGCTCGTCCCGCCGCGCCGCCCCCTCGCGGATGCGCCGCAGCAGGTGGTTGCGGTGCAGGAGCACCTTCTCCAGGCGCTGGCGGGCGAGCAGGTATTCGCGGTCTATCTGCCCCAGGAGCGTGTCCAGGTAGCGGCGGCGCAGGAGGGGCGGCCCCTCCAGCAGCTCCAGATCCTGCACCGTGAACAGCACCGCCAGGAAGAGGCCTACCGCCTCGTGCAGGCGACGGGGCAGCCCGTTCACCCGCACCGCCTTGCTGGCCAGAAGGCCCGACGGCCCCTCCCGCAGAGTCACCACCGCCTCCAGGCGCAGGGGGCCGCCAGCGGTGACCACGTCGGCGGCCACGCGGGCGAAGGGGAGGCCCTCGACCGGCGCATCGCGGTGGACGAGCTGGACGTCGCTCTCGGCGCGGAAGGCGCGCAGGGTGGAGAGCAGGTAGAGGGCCTCCAGCAGGTTGGTCTTGCCCTGGGCGTTGTCGCCCACCAGCAGGTGGGCGCCAGGGCCGAAGGCGAGGTCGAGGCGGCGAAAGTTGCGGAAATTGACCAGTTGCAGGCGCCCTAACTTCACAGACCGATTATAGCCTAGGTCGTTGCCAGGGCCGATGGGCGCAGGTCGTGCAGTCGCAGCTCCAGGGCGCCCTCGCCGTCGCGGTCGCGCACCGGCGAGTAGACCACGTCCAGCCGCTGGCCCGGCTGGGGAGCCCTCTCCCCCAGTCGGCGCCCGAAGGCGGGCCAGGTGACGGGGCCGTCGCGGAGTTTCAGGCGCAGGTGCTGGCCGTCGGCGCCGGCGGGACGGGCATCGGCCACCGTCACGCCGCGGGCGAGGAAGACTGGCTCCGGGTTGCCCGGCCCGTGGGGGCGGAGGCGGTCCAGCCAGGCTACCAGTTCGCCCCGCAGGGCGCGCAGGGGCAGCACGGCGTCTATCTCCAGGCAGGGGGTGAGGTCGGCCCCGGCCAGCTCGCGCTCGGCCAGCGCCGTCAGCGCAGCGGCAATGGCCTCCAGGTTGTCGCTGGGGGCGGTGAAGCCCGCCGCCTGGGGGTGGCCGCCGTGCTTGAGGAACAGGTGGCTGCAGGAGCGCAGGGCAGCGGCGATGTCGAAGCCGGGGATGCTGCGGCCGCTGCCGCGGCTGAGGGTGTCCCCCCGCTCGCAGGCGAAGGCGGGACGGTAGTATTCCTCGGCCAGACGGCCCGCCACCAGCCCCACGATGCCGGCGGGCGTTTCGGCGTCGGCCACGAAGACGAGGCTGCCCAGGGGCGCCGACTCCACCCGCGCGCGGGCGCGGGCCAGGGCCGCCTCCGTCAGGCGTTGCCGCTCGCGGTTCAGGGCCGAGAGGGTGCGGGCCAGGTCGCGGGCGACGGCCTCGTCCCGGCACAGGAGCAGGTCGAGGGCCTGCCGGGCGTGGGCGAGGCGGCCGGCGGCGTTGAGGCGCGGCCCCAGCACCCAGCCCACCGCCCAGGAGTCCACCTCCCGCCCGCCCAGGCCGGCCTCTTCGGCGAGGGCGCGCAGGCCGGGGCGCGACGTGGCCGAGAGGGCCCGCAGGCCCTCGGCCACCAGCCAGCGGTTCTCGCCAACCAGCGGCACCAGGTCGGCCACGGTGCCCAGGGCCACCAGCTCCAGGTAGCGGCGACGGGGGAAGTCGCGGCCCAGGGCGTCGTGCAGGGCCTCGGCCAGCTTGTAGGCCAGCCCCACCGAGGCCAGCTCGGCGTGGGGGTAGCGGCTGTCGGGGCGACGGGGGTTGACCAGGGCCGCCGCCTGGGGCAGCCGGGGCGAGAGGGAGTGATGGTCCAGCACCAGCACGTCCATGCCCAGGCGCAGGGCCTCCTCCACCTCGGCCACGGCGGTGGTGCCGCAGTCGGCGGCCACCAGCAGGCGGGCGCCCTGGGCAGCCAGCCGCCGCAGGGCGTCCACGTTCAGCCCGTAGCCCTCGGCGTAGCGGTCGGGGATGTAGGGGAGGACGCGGCAGCCCAGCTCGCTCAGGGCCTCGGTGAGCAGAGCGGCGGCGGTCACGCCGTCCACGTCGAAGTCGCCGAAGACGGCCACCGCCTCCCCCTCGCGGGCGGCCCGGCGCAGGCGGGCTACCGCCTTGTCCATCTCCGGCAGGAGGAGCGGATCGTGCTCTGCGGGCGCCTGGCCGAAGAAGCGCCGGGCGTCCTCCTCGCTGCGGACGCCCCGGTGCCAGAGGAGCTGTCGCACCAGCGCGGGGTAAGGGCTGCGGGCGAGGAAGTCGGGAGGGGCCTGCTGCCGCAGGCGCCAGCGCCTGGCCCCGTCCATCCCCTTCCCTACTCCCGCAGCGACTTAATGGCCCTGGGCAGCTCGGGCAGCAGGTCCCCGGCCAGCATGCCGGCATCGCCCAGTTCAGCGCGCACCTGCTCGCCGGCCAGCCCGTGCAGGTAGACGCCCAAAGAGGCGGCATCGAAAGGCTCCAGGCCCTGGGCGGCCAGCCCGGCGATGGCCCCGGCCAGGACGTCGCCGCTGCCGCCCGAGGCCAGGCCCGGGTTGACGAAGGGGCTGATGCGGACGCGGCCGTCGGGGGAGGCCACCACCGTGTGCGCCCCCTTCAGCACCACCACCGCTCCCCACTCCCGCGCCCGTTCGCGGGCCGCCCGCACCCGGTCGCCCTGTATCTCTTCCACGGACAGGCGACAGAGGCGGGACATCTCGCCCGGATGGGGGGTGAGGATGGCGTTGGGGGGCAGACGCGCGGGCCAGTCGGGGAGGGAGGCCAGGCAGTTCAGGGCATCGGCGTCCACCACCACCGCCCGCAGGCCACGGCCCTTCAGGGCGGGCAGCAGCTCCCCCACCATCCCCTGGATGTAGCCGCTGCGCCCCAGGCCAGGGCCGACCAACAGCGCCTCGAGGCCCTCGTCCACCGCCCGCAGCACCGGCGCCACCGCCTCCGCCGAAAGCTCGCCGTCGTGGTCGGGCAGGGGCAGGAAGGTGGGTTCGTTCATCCCCGCCGCCAGCACCGGCTGCAGGCTGCGGGGACAGGCCAGCACCGCCAGGCCAGCGCCCACCCGCAGGGCACCCAGGGCGGCCAGGCGAGCGGCGCCAATGTAGCGGGGCGAGGCGGCCACCACCAGCGCCCGGCCGAAGGTGCCCTTGTGGGCCCCGGGCGGTCGCGGGGGCAGGACGCCCCGCGCCCAGCGCCGGTCCATCAGCTCCGTGGACAGGGACGCCTCCAGGTCGGCCGGGATGCCGATGTCCACCACCTCCAGCCGCCCCACCAGGCCGGAGCCAGGTAGCTGGTGCAGCCCCACCTTGCTCCATTGCAGGGCCACCGTCACGTCGGCGGCCACGGCGTGGGGGTCGGCGGCGCCGGTGTCGGCGTCCACCCCCGTGGGCAGGTCGAGGGCGATGAGCCGCGGCCGGTAGGGACGACGGCGGGCGGCAGCCAGCCGGTCCAGCACCGCGGCCATCACCCCCTCCAGGGGGCGGGCGCGCCCCGTGCCCAGGATGGCATCTATCACCACCTCCGCCCGCGACAGGGCCTCGTCCAGGCGGCGGAAGAACTCCCCGGCGTCCTCCTCCGCGAGCCAGACAGGTATCTGGCGGCGCTTTACCTCGGCGAAGACGGGGTCGTCGTCAGGGCGGGGACGCAGCAGGTAGACCTCGACCCTGGCTCCCCAGTCGTGCAGGTGGCGGGCAGCCACCAGGCCGTCGCCGCCGTTGTTGCCGGGGCCTACCAACACCAGCACCTGGCGCTCGGCCACCTCCCCCAGCAGCAGCCACACCTCCTGGGCCACCGCCAGCCCCGCGTTCTCCATCAGTTGGGAGACGGGGACGCCGGCGCGGGCCTCAGCCTCGCGCATCTCGGCGACGGTGACCAGCTTCAAGGCGCCAGCAGCCCCCTCTCGCGCAGCAGGGCGCCCAGGTGGAGGCGCCAGCGCTCCCGTTCGCCCTCGTCCTCGGGGTGGGAGTGGCCCACGGCCATGGCCACGGCGTAGTCGCGGGAGTGGGACATGCTCACGTCCAGGCCGGTGAGCCCCAGGGCGCGGGCGCGCTCGCGGGCCCGCCCGTGCAGGAAGACCAGGGGCTTGCCGCGGCGGTTGGGCAGCACCTCTATCTCCCGCCAGGCGACGCCGCGGTTGCCGGTGCCCAGGGCCTTCATGACCGCCTCCTTGGCGGCGAAACGGGCGGCCAGCTCGTGGGGGCGGCGGCCGTAGAGAGCGGCCTCCATGGGGGTGAAGACGCGGCGGAGGAAGCGGTCGCCGAAGCGGGCCAGGGCCTGGGCGACCCGCTCGATCTCGATGATGTCCACGCCTACGGCGTTGTCCATCTAGCTGCGGTCGGCGTCCACGATGCGCAGGAAGCGGTGCTTGCCCACCCGCACGATGCTGCCGTCCCTGACCACTGCCTGGGGCTCCCGCACCGTCTCCCCGTCCACCTCGATGGCGCCCTGGGAGAGGAGGCGCCGCGCCTCGGAGCGGCTGGCTACCAGCCCGGCCCACACTAGTATCATCGTCAAGTCCACATTCGCGGTCTTGTCCGGATACATGGCCACGGGGAACTCGGGGACGGCCTGCGGCGCCTCTCGGTGGCGGAAGACGCGCTCGAACTCCGCCTGCGCCGCCCGCGCCGCCTCGGGGCCGTGGAACTGGGCCACCACCTCCCGTGCCATGCGCATCTTCGCCTCCATAGGGTGCAGGGACCGCTCCTGCAGCCCCCGGGCGATGGCCTCCACCTCCTCCTCGGGCACGTCCGTCAGCAGCTCCAGATACTGCACGATGAGGTGGTCGGGCAGCGACATCAGCTTGCCGAACATGTCGTGGGGCGGCGCGTCTATGGCGATGTAGTTGCCCAGGGACTGGCTCATCTTGCGCTCGCCGTCCAGCCCCACCAGCAGCGGCATCAGAAAGGCGCACTGCGGCTCCTGGCCGAAGCGGGGCTGCAGCTCCCGGCCCATGAGGATGTTGAACCGCTGGTCGGTGCCGCCGAACTCCGCGTCGGCCCGCACCGCCACCGAGTCGTAGGCCTGCAGCAGCGGGTAGATGAACTCGTGCAGGCCGATGGGCCGCCCCTGCTGGTAGCGCTGGGCGAAGTCCTCCCGCTGCAGCAGCTGGGCCACCGTGGCATGGGCGGCCAGGCGCACCATGTCCTGCAGGCGGAAGGCGGCGAACCACTCGCTCTGGCGCCGCACCTCGGTGAGCTGGGGGTCGAGGAGGCGGAAGAACTGGCGCAGGACGGCCTCGGCGTTGGCCTCGACCTCCTCGGCGCTGAGCATGGGGCGCGTCTCCGACTGGCCCGAGGGGTCGCCGATCTGGGCGGTCACGTCGCCGATGATGAGGACGACGGTGTGCCCGAGCTCCTGTAGCTGGCGCAGCTTGCGCAGCCCCACCGCCCAGCCCAGGGTCACCACCGGCCGCGTGGGGTCGAAGCCCATCTTCAGACGCAGGGGCCTGCCCGAGCGGAGCCTGGCCACGAACTCCTCCTCGGGCACGATCTCGGCCACCCCCCGGCGCAGGATGCGCCGCATCTGGCGCTCGTCGGGCAGGCGCACGTGGCCCATGGCTAGCCGCCCCCGCCCCGCGCGAAGAACTCCCGCGCCTGCTCGATATCGCGGCGCATGGCCGCCACCAGGTCGGCGACGGTGGTGAACTTGAGCTCGTCCCGCAGCCGGTGCAGGAACTCCAGCGTCAGCGTCTGGCCGTAGAGGTCGCCGTCGTAGTCGAGGATGTATGCCTCCACCGTCACCGTCGGCGCCTCCTCGGGGAAGGTGGGGCGGACGCCCACGTTGGTGCAGGAGGGCAGCCAGCGGCCGCCCACCAGGGCGCGGGTGAAGTAGACGCCGCAGGCGGGCAGGGCCAGGTCGGGGGCGACGGCCAGGTTGGCGGTGGGGAAGCCCAGCTCGCGGCCTCGGCCGGCCCCGCGCACCACCGGCCCCCGCAGGCGATAGGGGCGCCCCAGCAGGCGGGCCACCTCCTCCATCTGCCCCTGGGCCAGGGCCTCCCGCAGGGCCGAAGAGCCCACCTTGCGACCGTCCTCCTGCAGCATGGGGGCCGTCTCCACGCGGAAGCCCAGCTCGCGCCCCAGTTCGGCCAGCACCGGCAGCGTCCCCTCCCGGTCGCGTCCCAGGGCCATGTCGGGCCCACCGGCCAGCACCCGCATGTGCAGCGTCTCCACCAGCAGTCGCACGAAGTCGCGGGCCGACAGGAGCGCCAGCTCCGAGGTGAAGGTGAGCACCCCCACCCGCTCGGGGCCCAGCGCCCGCAGCAGCTCCAGCCGCTCGTCCAGGGTGCAGAGGTAGGTCACCGGCATCCCCGGGTGGAGCACCGTCAGGGGGTTGGGGTGGAGGGCGATGACCACGGAGGCCAGCCCTGCCTCCCGTGCTCTGGCCACCGCCCAGGCGATGAGGTGCTGGTGGCCGCGGTGGACGCCATCGAACTTGCCGATGGTCACCAGGCTGTCGCGGCCCGGGTCGAGGCGCGCCAGCTCCTCGCGGGCCAGGGCAGGCGCCGTCACACCGCCACCTCCTCCGTCGCCCGGCGCAGGGCCCGCAGGCATCCTGCGGGCGTCGTGGGCGGCACCGAGCAGCCGGGAGCGAGGAGGAAGCGCCTTCCCCCCGTGCGAGCGATGGCCTCCCTGGCCTCGGCCAGCACCCGCTGCTCGTCGCCCTCGACCAGGGCGCCCTCGTGGGCCACGCCGCCGGCGACAGCGACGCCGCTGCGGGCCTGCACCTCCGCCAGGGAGGGGTTGGACGGGTCGTGGGCCGCCCAATGGAAGCAGGCCACCGGGTAGTCGAGCAGCCACAGCAGCAGGTTGCGGGAGCGGCAGACGTGCAGCACGTTGAAGGGCGCCTCGGCCACCGCCGCCAGCACCCGCAGGTCGTAGGGGCGACCGAAGCGGGCGTATTCCTGGGGCGAGAGCAGGTCGCGGCTGCCCCACTCCACCGTGGCGTAGAAGATGCCGCTGGCGCCCGCCTCCAGACAGGCGCGGGCGTATTCGGCCAGGGTGACGGCCACCGCCCCCAGCGCCCGTTCCAGTGCCGCGGGCGCCCGCGCCATGAGCCCCTTCACCGTCTCGGGGCCGCCGGCCATGCGCGAGAGGACGGCCAGGGGCGCGAAGACGGTCTGCAGGAAGGGCGCCTCGCCCCGCAGGCGACGGGCGATGAGGCGCAGCGCCTCCAGCTGCTCGCCGAAAGGCCCCTGGCGCGGGTCGAGGGGACGGATGCGCTCCAGGTCGGCCTCGTCCCGCAGGGCAGGCTCCACCAGCCTGGGGCCCTCGCTGCCATCGGCCGACGGCTCGAAGCGGGCGCCCCAGGCCTCGGCGTAATAGGTGGCGCGGGGGTTCACCTTAACGAAGTCCCAGTCGTAGCTCTGGTAGGCCTCCAGGGTGGCCTCGGCCAGGCCCTGGGGCGACCACTCGCGCCGGAAGTCGTGGCCCCAGGCCGAGACGGGCACCCTGTCCACGGGCAGGCCGGCCAGGGCAGCCTGGACGCGCTGGGACTTGTCCATGACGCCACCTCAAGTCTAGCAGGGGCCGCCAGATGGGGGCAGGGGCGTCAGTCGGGCGCGGGGCCGGCCTCCACCAGCACGATCTCGCCGAAGGGCCGCTCCTGCTCGGCCCACAGCAGCCCCCGCTTGATCAGCTCCAGGACGGCCAGGAAGAGGGCCACCACCTCCCGCCGTGTGCGGCACTCCTCCAGCAGGCGACGGAAGGAGAGGGGGCCGCGAGCGGCCCGCACCGCCCAGACCACCTCGTCCATCTTGGCCTCGATGCGGGGGATGTCCTCCTCGAAGCGCAGGGGTATGGGCTCCGGCGGCCGCTGGGCCAGCACCTCCTGCACCAGGCGGGCCAGATCGTCGAGGGTGACCCCGCGCAGGCCGCTGGGCAGGGGCACCCCCTTGGGCGGGGCCGAGCGAGTGTAGGCGCGACGCCGCGCCTCCTCCCAGGCCCGCAGCAGCCCGGCCGCCTCGCGGAAGGGCTCCAGGCGCTCCAGGGCGCTGGCCAGTTCCCTTTCCTGCGCCGCCGCCCTCTCCGTCTCAGGGGCGGCCGGCTGGACGGGCCGGGGCAGCAGGGCAGCCGCCTTCAGCTCCATCAGCCTGGCCAGCCCGGCGATGAAGGCGACCAGCGCCTCGGGGTCGAGGCTGCCCCCCTCTTCGGCCCGCTGCCAGACCTGCCGCGCCACCTCCGCCAGGGGTATGGACGATATGTCGAGCCTGCCCTGCTCGGCCGCCTCCAGCAGCCCCTCCAGGGGGCCACGGTAGCCGGGCAGGTCCAGCTCCAGGGCCCCTTCCTCGTCCACGGCCCCTCGCCCGTCGCTGCCGGCCCCTCGCCCCTACGCCCGCTGGCCGTCGCTGCGGGCCGGGGCCGCCGACTGCCCCACCGGCGGGTGCAGGGGCCGCCCCAGGGCCTGGCACAGCACCTCCAGCCGCTGCATGAGGCGGGCGAAGTTCTGGGGCGTCAGCGACTGGGCGCCGTCCGACAGGGCGTGGTCGGGGCTAACATGCACCTCGACGATGAGGCCGTCGGCGCCGGCGGCGATGGCTGCCAGGGCGACGGGCTCCACCAGGAACCAGCGGCCGGTGCCATGGCTGGGGTCGGCGATGACCGGCAGGTGGCTCTCCCGCTTCACGAAGGGGATGGCGTTGACGTCGAAGGTGAAGCGGGTGGCCGTCTCGAAAGTGCGGATGCCCCGCTCGCAGAGGATGACGTTGTGGTTGCCCTGGGTCATGATGTGCTCGGCCGCCAGCAGCCACTCCTCCACCGTGGCCCACATGCCCCGTTTCAGCAGCACCGGCTTGTCGGTGCGGCCCACCTCCTTCAGCAGGGCGAAGTTCTGGCCGTTGCGGGAGCCGATCTGCAGGATGTCGGCCGTCTCGGCCACCAGCTCCACATCGCGGGGGTCCATCACCTCGGTGATGATGGGCAGGCCGGTCATCTCCCTGGCCCGGGCCAGCAGCTCCAGCCCCTTGGGGCCGTGCCCCTCGAAGGAGTGGGGGCTGGTGCGGGGCTTGAAGGCGCCGCCCCGCAGCACGTGGGCGCCGGCCTCCTTCACCGCCCGGGCGGTGGCCAGGGTGTAGTCCTCGGTGTCCACGGAGCACTGGCCGGCCATGACCACCACCTGGCCGGCCCCGATGGTCAAGTCGCCTACCTGCACCACGGTGTCCATGGGGTGCACCTCGCGGCTGGCCAGCTTGTAGGGCTTGCTCACCCGCAGCACCGTCTCTACCCCGTCCAGGACGGAAAGCTCGTCCATCATCTCCGGATAGACCTGGCCCAGGACGCAGACGACGGTGCGCTCCACCCCCTGGATGGGGCGGTCCTGATAGCCCAGTTCGCGGATCTTGGCCCGCACGGCCTCTATCTGCCTGGCGGTGGCATCGGTCCTCATGACCACGATCATGGTGCACTCCTCCCTCTGCTGGGATGTCCGACGATGCAAGGGTGGTTCCTCGGGCACCGGGGGCATCAGCCCCCGAAGCCGAACTCGGGGCGCAGGGCCTTGGCCCCGCGCAGGTAGACGTGGACGATGTCGTCCTGGCCCTTGTCGGTGTTGACGTGCAGCAGCACGCGCAGGCACATGGGCAGGGAGCCTGGCACGCTCATCTCGTGTCCGCAGAGGAGAGCCACGTGCGTCCAGCCCAGCTCTCTGGCGGCCACGGCCGGGAACTCGGCCGTCAGGTCGGGGGTGGTGGTGAAGATGGCCGAGGCGATGTCCTCGGTGCGGACGTCGTTGGCCTCGACCATGGCCAGCAGCAGCTCCCTGGTGGCCTCCAGGATGGCCTCGCGGGTGTTAGCTGGCACCGTCGTCGCACCCCGTATGCCGCGGCAGAGCATCCCTGGCCCCCTGCGCTCTCCTGGCGGGGCCGGCCCTGCCCTCAACGGCCATAGGCGCCGGCCTGGGGCAGGGCGCAGCCCCTTTCAGGCCTCGTCCTGGCCCCTGCGGCCGGCCAGCACCTCCACATACGCCTTCACCCGTTCTTCCCGCTGGTGGGGAGGGGCCCCGTCCAGGCACTGGACTATGGCGCTCCCGACCACGACAGCCTCCGCCCAGGGGCGGAGGGCCTCTACGTGCTTACGCTTAGATATACCAAATCCTACCGCTAATGGCAACTCGCTGCGCGAACGCACCCGCTGCAGCAGCCCCGGCAGGTCGGGGGGCAACTCCTCTCGCGCCCCCGTCACCCCCGTGACGCTGACGCAGTAGATGAAGCCCGTGGCCTCCCGCCCGATGCGCTCCAGCCGCTCGTCGGAGGTGGTGGGGGCCACCAGCGGCACCAGGTCGAGACCGACTCGCCCGCAGGCGGAGCGCAGCGCCCCCGCCTCCTCCCAGGGCAGGTCCACCACGATGAGGCCGTCGGCCCCGGCCGCCGCCGCCTCGGCAGCGAAGCGCTCCGGCCCGTAGGCCAGCACGGGGTTGAAGTAGGTCATCAGCACCAGGGGCGCCTCCACGCCCCGTCGCCGCAGCCCCGCCACCGTCTCCAGGCAGAGGCGGGGCGTCACCCCCCGCTCCAGGGCGACCTGGGTGGCCCGCTGGATGGTGGCCCCGTCGGCCAAGGGGTCGGAGAAGGGGACCCCCAGCTCCACCATGTGGGCGCCGCCGGCCAGGAGCGCCGGCACCAGCGCCAGGGTGGCCTCGGGGTCGGGATAGCCCACCGGCAGGTAGGCGACGATGCCCATCTCGCCCCGACGCCGCAGCGCCCGGAAGCACTCGCCGATGCGGCCCATGCCTACCCCACCCCCGCTACCGCCAGCGCGAAGCTGATGGCGTTGAACGACAGGTGGGCCAGCACCGCGGGCACGATGGAGCCGCAGTAGGCGTAGGCCAGGGCGAACACCACGCCGATGCCGGCGAAGGGCACGATGACCTGCGGCTGGAAGTGGACGACGGAGAAGAGGAGCCCCGAGGCCAGGGCGCCCAGCGCCAGCCCCCAGCGCCCCCTCAGTCCGCCGAACACGAACCCACGGAAGAAGGTCTCCTCGGCGATGGGCGCCAGGGCGATCACCGTCACGCCGGTGAGGACGGCCAGGGAGCGCTCGCGGAAGGCCACGTCGGGCAGCTGCTCCCGGGGCAGCGCCTCGCGCAGCCCCAGGGCCTCGACGACGCCGGCGTAGATGCCCAGCACCAGGTAGGCGCCCACCAGGGCGGCCACCACCACCCAGACCCCGCCCCGCCAGGAGAGGCGCCAGCCCAGGTCGGCCAGTGGCACCCGGTATTTGCCCACCGTCAGGGCCACGGCCACCGCCAGCAGGAGCACCTCCACCCCCATGCTGGCCCCCAGCAGCAGGCCGGTGGCGAGGGGCTCGTCGCCCAGCGCCTGCCCCCCGTCCAGGACGGCGGCCGCTATCCCCAGAGGGATGACCAGGAAGACGGAACCGACCACCGTAAGCCCGATGCCCAGGGCGATGTCCCTCACGCCCCAGGGCGTTCGCCGCCGCACGGCCACGTCTTCCATCCGCGTCCCCTGGCTCCAGTGTAGGCCAGGGGGCGCGATGGCGGCTACCGCCGCAGGGCCGCCACCGCCGGCCCGGACCGACGGCAAGCACGGGGCAGGGCACAGACCGAGCCGCAGTCCCGACCCGCGGCGTAAGCGCCCTGGCGAGTCGCCCAGGCAATTAGTTGACAATTCCGCCAGACAAGGCGGATAATGCCAGCAGGAGGCGATGACCATGACGGTGGAGACCCAGGCCGACAAGGTGCTGGACGTTCGCGGCCAGTTCTGCCCCGGGCCGGTGCTCTCGGCGCGCAAGGCCATGGACGAGCTGGCCGAAGGGCAGGTGCTGGCCGTGCTGGCCACCGACCCGGCCGCTGAGGCCGACCTGCAGGCCTGGGCCAAATGGGCCGGTCACACCGTCCTGGGCCTGGACAAGTCGCAGGGCTACCTGCGGGTGCTGGTAAGAAAGGGAGGATAGGGCCATGGGCCAGGGCAAGAAGATCGTCTACCTACTCACCAGCGGCACCGACACCCCCGAACGGCTCTACGCGCCCTTCATCCTGGCCGCCACCGCTGCCGCCATGGGGCAGGAGCCCACCATCTACGCCTTCATCAAGGGCATCACCGCCTTCAAGAAGGGGGAGGCCGAGAAGGTGAAGGTGGGCGCCTTCCCCAGCCTGAAGGAGGTCATGGAGCAGGCCCGTCAGGCCGGCGTCCGCTTCCTGGTCTGCGAGCAGTCGTGCCTGCTGCTGGGGCTGGACCGGGGCGACTTCGTGGAGGGCGCCGAGGTGGTGGGCGCCGCCACCCTCAACGACGTCGTCCTCTCCGCCGACGCCGTCGTCAGCGTGTAAGCAGAGGGGCCTCCGTCGCCCTCATCGCCCCCATAAGACGCAGACCGGCACAGAGGGGCCGAGACTGGCCCCCGGCGCTCCGGTCACAAATGGCGCCAAAATGGTGCCAGCCGCCGCCTCCCCAGGCAGGGGCCATCCTGCCACCCCCGGGCCCAAAGGTCAACGCCTTAGTGGACGCATTACGGGCCAGTTTCGGGGGCCCGGGGCGGCGGCGCCAGCTTCCCGTCATCTGCCCCATTTGCCGTCCTCTGGCGCCACAAGCTTGACTCCAGCAGGGGGCGGTCGGTAACTTAACGTCGGGCCCCGGTGCGGCTGAAAGGGCCCGTAGCTTGTCGGGTCACTACGGGCCGCCTTGGTCTGGTGCCGGGGCCCCTTCCCGTTTCGGCCCCCAAAAGCTAGGGCCCCCAGCCGTAAGGCCAGGGGCCCGTCTATTCGGTTGTCGCTCTCGCCTAAAGCCCTGCTAGTGCGTAGTGGTAGGCCAGCGGCACCATCGGCAGATGGACGTGATTGACGGTGCCGCACCGCTTCCGCTTGCCCGTCTCAGCGTCCCGATGGACGTGGTAGCACCGTGTCCACAGGTTCCACATCTCGATGGTGCAGCCGCAGCCCTTGCAGCGAGCCCTAGGCACCAGATCCCCAGCTATGAACTCGTTGCTGATGTAGCCAGGGCCGCAGCCAGGACACTGGTAGGCCAGCGGGTGCCAGGGCTCTTTGGTCAGGACTTGCAGGGCCCACTTGCGGTAGCGGTTCGAGGACTTGCGACGTCGGGTCATCGCACTCCCTCCTTGGTCTGGTATGTCCTGGCCCACAACGTGGGCTGTCGGGCGCTCTCAATGGCCGCCCACGCCTGGCCAGGTCTACGGCTGTTAAGGTGCAAGACCCTTGCGGGCCGTCTGCCCAGAGGCTAGCACCTGTTGGGCCGCTTGTCAAGCTTTGCGGGCAAGAATTTTCAAGGAATTTTCAGGAAGCGGGCACCAGCAGCCCTTGAAAAAACCCCAGCGGCCCAGAGTGCCCCAGGTCGCCTCTATCCTCGAACGGTGCCTCTCTCCCTCCACGGCCCCTGAGATGCCCAAAATGGGGCCCTTCGAGCCCTGGGGGGCGCCCTGATATACCCCCGCCTCCGTGGGATCCCAGAATCGGCCCCCTGGTGCGGATGTAGGTAAATGCCTGTTTGGGTGCCAGGTTACGGCGTATTTCGCAAACAACCGAGGCAATGAGCCCCGTGCGGCGCACCCCCGCCCGACTGAGCACCCGATAGGCGGCAGATTGGCTCTCTCCCCGACGATTTGTATAATCGGGCAGGGGAGAATCCTTGCTAACGGACTGTAAGGACCGTATGACGCTGGGAACCGCTACGCAAGCGAAGCGTCAAAAGGAAAAACATTTTGCCCGGCGGGAAAAAGTGTATGGGCAATTTTTCACCCCTCCCCAGGTTGCAGACTTCATGATTCGATTTGCTCTTGCCAGCGGCGGCGAAAGGTATCTGGGCGTTGACCCTGCTTGCGGCGACGGCGTCTTTCTGAGGAGCCTTTTAGCTGCGGGATATGCCAGAGTCCTTGGTGTTGACCTTGACCCGCAGGTTCTGAATAAACTACGCACCGAGTTAGACAATCGGGTCACGGTTTTCTCTGGTGATGGATTGCAGCCTTTTCCCATAATGGAAGGTATTGCGAGTGTTGTCGTGGGCAATCCTCCCTTCAGTGCTAAGTATGGCCGAGTGACGGATGTGAACACACTTTCCAATTTCGAGCTCGGCAAAGGCAGGAGAAGCCAAGCCATTGAGCTGCTTTTCCTTGAGAGGTTCCTCCAGTTGGTGTCACCTGCCGGAGTTGTCGGCATCATCCTGCCTCAAGGCGTCCTTTCTGCTGTGCCCCTAGAGTATGTGCGACGGTTTTTAGTCGAGAAATCCTCGGTTCTCGGCATTGTTTCACTGCCCAGGGGCATCTTCAGCAACGGGACGACTTCGAAGACAGCGATTCTCTTCCTTCGGAAACAAAAGCGTATGCCTGAGACTTTCATGGCGATTGTGCAGCATGTGCAAGAGCTAGAGGCCGTCCTAAGAGCCTACGTCGAGCATCGTGAACTTGAATTTCCCCCTGCCTTTTGGGTCAAGCTCAATCCTGCTTCCTTTGAACCCGAGTTCTACCTGGCGTCCAAGACGGTGCCTGTCTTCAAAGCAGGTCTGCCGGTTGAGCCTCTTGGTAGCCTTCTATCCTGCATGCGGTGCGGCAGGACTGAGTATGGCGAAAGACGACGATTCACACAACAAGGCATCCCGTTTATATCAGCGAAGTGCGTTACTCCGCTCGGGATAGACTTCAGCCGCAACGAAAGGTATGTAGAGCCCAATAGCATTATGGACAAGAGGTGCGCCCATGTTTCGCCCGGCGATGTCCTCTTCGTTCGTGTCGGCGTTGGGTGCAGTGGAAGAGCCAGCGCTGTAGTTGATAGCTCCGAGGCCGGCGTCGCCGATGACTGGATATACATCTTACGGCCAAGGGAGGTATCTCCTTTCTACCTTGCTCTGTTCTTTTACACTCGGCCCGGCAGAGCGCAGATTGAGCGCTTGAAGCATGGCGTTGGCACGGTGAACATCCCACAGAGATTGTTGAAGGAAATATTGGTTCCCATCCCCCCAGAGTCGTTCCAGAAGGAAGTTGAGCTGGCCTACAGAGAGATGGTAAGGCTACGACGGGCGGGCCATCTCGCCCAGGCACGCCAAGTGTTTGAGCAAACGATAGCTACCATTGAGTCTAGAACAAGTGAATAGGCTTGGGGGTCAAAATGGCTACACCCTGCAAAGTGGCCTACGATAATGGAAAATTGGTTTGCTACCTACCAGTCGCCAAGCCCACGGGCAAGGTTAGAGTCTTGCGAGGCGACCGGCCTGTTTTTACAAGGCGGGATCCCTTGTCGCAGGACGATACTATAGAGTGGCAAATATCGTATTTTGCGGACGGCCACTCAAGGCTAGTGGAATTGGGAGAACTCCTCAACTTGGCCTTCCAGAACAACATCGTGAACAGAAACCAGCTCCGTAAGCTCCGCTCCTCCATAGAGAAACAGCAGGAGTTCTTTGCCGACAGGTATTCCATTACCATTCCCACCGATCCCGCCGGTTCATCATCTATGCGGTTCTACGACTTCACTGTATTGAAGAAGACTGTGCCTGTCTTGGTTAAAAACGTTGATGATGTGACGATTTGGATTGAGCTTAAGCATAAACAAAAGGCCGTAGGCTTTCAGCCCATGCTGTATCTTCGTATCCCTATACAAAGTGTCTCGCCTTCACTCCTAGGGCGGTGCGCAAGTCTGAAACAAGAGGTAACTTGGCACCCGACATGGAAGATTCTGTTCGAAACGGTCAAGGCGTTTTCTGTAGCGTCAAGCAAGCATCGTCAAGACATGATTGAGGTCCTAGGGCAAGTTCTCAACGAGTAACACCCAATTTACCCGACGGCCAATCGGGGAATCACCCAGCAAATCGGCCACAGCAGCATCCCGGAGCAAAGCCGTCAGTGGACCCTTCGCTCCCCAGGCAGGGCCATCATGCCACGGGTTCCCGCCGCAGCTCTAGCAACCCACGTCCTAACAGTTGGTGCGGCCAAAAGGCGGGGGCCACTCGCCCTTCCTGCGGCCTGGCTGTGCCATAGCTGGCGCCCGACCGGCGATACCCTCCGCCTCCCTCACCCGTCCAGGCCCCGCCTGGGCCAGCTATAGACGAAGGTTATCGTCCCGCTCCTTAACGATGCCGCTTCTATGGGGTGGCTCAGGCATTAGCTCCCTTTTGCTGGGGTGCGGTTGGTGGCCGAATTGAGGGCTTAAGGCCCCTTTTCGGCCCCGTTTTCGTCCCGCAGGAGCCAGAAGAGTCTTGCTAGGCAGGCGAACGCCTCCTGCCAGCGGGCCAGGTCGTGGACCGGGTGCGCCTCGAAGGGCCGCCCGTCTCGGGGCAGGCGCAAGACGTAGGCCGCCGTCACGGGCCCGCCCACCTCTTGGATGCAGGCGGCGTAACCGCCCAGCTGCAAGAGGTGGGCGGTGCGCACCTGGCCGGTCTTCACGTCTAGAACCACCCACCCCTTCGAGGTGAACATGGCCAGGTCGGTGCGCCCTGCCACCCTCAAGGAGTCCGAGGCCAGCAGCCACTCAGGGTAGCGGGCCAGGGGGCGCAGGCCCTCGATGAACTCCTGGGCGGCCCGCAGGCCCGGGCGCAGGTGGGGAGGGGCGGCGGCGCTGTCGCCCGTCTCCAGGTAGCGGTGGACGCCTGTCCCCCACCGGGCGGCGCCGTCCCTGAGGGCGTCAGGCCGACGCAGCGCCTCCTCCACGGCCAGGTCAACGGTCTCGGGCTGGAGGGGGCGGCCCAGGTAGGCCATCAGGGTCTGCCGGGCTGCTTCGAGGGCCTGGCGCAGCCGCCACCCCTCCAGGGCGGGGCGGGACAGAAGCCCCACGACGCTGGACACCGAGGGGTAGCGGCGGCCATCGGCGAAGCCATACCACCTGGCCCCGCCTTCGCTGAAGGGCTCGGCCTGGAGAAGGGGGAGTCGTGAGACGATCGTCTCACGAGACGGCGTCACGGCTCCTCCTCCGGCAGCAGCCACTCCCGCTCGTCTTCACCGTCGGGAGGGGCGGCCCCAGCTTCTGCGAGGACGGCGGCGGCCCAGGCGGGGGGCGCAGCGCCTCCACCACCACCCTTATAGGTAGGGGCTTGGTGGTGGAAGCTTCCACCACCATCCCACCCCTTTATAGGTTGGTGGTGGAACGACCGGTCAGTGAGGCGGTAGAGGGGTGCGGCCCTGCCCGGCACCGTCACCGTCTCCACTGCCCCCTGCCCTGCCAGCCATTCCAGGGCCCGCTTGAGGGTGGACGCCGACACCTGGTGGCCGCCCTTCTCGATGGCCTTGGCCAGCTGCCAGCAGCCGATGGGCTCCCCGTCGGGCGGCGGCAGGAACTCCCGGGCCAGCTTGACCGCTCGCTTGAAGGCGGCCCGCTCCCCGGAGCCGATGGCCACGTATTGGCCGTCGGGCCGCAGCTCGATGACCAGGTCACGGGGCGTTAGGGAGTAGCGAGAGAGGGCCTCCAGCCGCCTGCGGCTCTCGCCACCCTCTGCACCCTTCAGCTCCACGGCCACATCTACGGCCCCCAGGAGGGCGGACGAGCCCCGGTGGGCGGTGCCCTCATCCCCTGGGGTCTTTCGCAGGTGGTGAAGGACCATGATGGCCACGCCGTGCCGCTGGGCCAGGGTCACCAGGGGGCGGATGGCTTGCTCTACTTTGGCCGAGTCGTTTTCGTCCTCGACGCCCACCCAGGCGGCCCAGGTATCCAACACGAGCAGCCGCATCCCCTCCAGGGCCGCCCGCTCGAAGAGGCTGAGGGCCTGCGGCCAGGAGGCCACGTCCTTGCGGAACAACACCCGCACCTGGGCAGTCGAGGGTATGCCCAGCTCCCGGCACCGCTCCGCCACCCGTTGCGGCGCCTCCTCCGTAGCCACCAGCGCCCACCCCCTCAGGCATACGGGCAAGCCCAGGAACTCCTCCCGCCCACCTAGGGCGGCCCCCAGCATGTGCCAAGCGAGGGTCGTCTTCCCCTGCTTCGGGCGGGAGGACAAGAGAAGGACGCCGCCGTAGGGCAGGTAGCCCTCCCAGGCCCAGTCGGTGCCATCGCCCCCCTCGGCCTCCAGGTCGGCCAGGCTGCGCCAGGGTGTGGGGCCGCCTTCACGCTGGGCCACCCTCTCCAGGTCGCTTCTGGCCTGGGCGACCGCTTCCGCCGGGCTAGTGCCGTTGCAAGCTAGCTCTGCCAGCCGCTGGGCCGTGGCCAGCAGTTGCCGCTTGCAGGCGAGCTCCCGCAGCCGCTCCAGGTGTGGGCGGGAGAGGCCCACGGTGGCCCCCAGATTATTCGGGCTGTTGTCCAACGTGCGCAGCCAGGGGCGGAAGCCCTCATCCGGCCCGAGGGTAGTGCTGGCGATGTAGCTGCGGGTGACGGCCTCTGGGCCATGCTCCGAGTAGGCCCCGGTGATGGCCTCGAAGGCGGCCCGACAATACGGGTCCAGGAAGTCTTCGGGTCGAAGGAAGCCCACGGCTGCCGCCAGCAGGTCGGCGTCTCCGTGCTCTCCAGCATCAAAGGCGGCGGCAATGACGGTCTCTTCAAGGTCACGGTCGTGGGGCACGCCCTCCCCCGGCTCAGGCGGGCGGCGCTCGGGCCGTTGGCGGCGGGTGGTGGGAGCGGTCGTCATTGGGCCACCTCCCGCAGGAACGCCAGCTGGCGGGGCCGTTCATGGGGCAATGGGCCCAAGATGACCTGGCGAGTGGCGTAAGGCCAGGTGGGGCACTCTGGGAGCTCCTCCATGTCCTCGAGCGTCCAGGCCCGCTCGGGCAGCCCCGGCTCTTCGACGAGGGGCTGGCCCTGCATGACCTTGGCCAGCGGCATACTCCAGGCCCGCCCCTCGTGGTCGTGCCGCACGATAACCTCTGCCGCCCCCTGCGCCTCGGCCCAGCGCAGGACACAAAGGGGCAGCGACATGGCCCGCTGCCTCTTGCGGCTGCGGTAGGGAATGGCGAGGACGGGATGGCCCTCAAGCGAGACGAGCTTAGCCACCACGCACGGGCGGCCCCGCTTGTGGACGGCGATGGCTAGGGCCCCAGCGGGCTGTTGACACAGGTATAGGTCGTAGCTATGATGTTCCATGGAAACAGCGGCCTCCTTTCGCTAGGCAGGTCGGTCGCTGCCCCCCGCCCCAGACGGTTGCGAGCCCCTAGGGGCGGGCAGGCACAAAATGCGTTGGCATATTAACCGTTAGGTCACGTCGGCACCTCCCCCTGGTCTCGCTCGGCCTCCTCGATTGTCCGCCGTAGCTCTGTCAGGGCCTGGCGCATGACCTCGGCCCAGCTTCGTAGGCCCAGGCGTCGGCGCACCTGCTCCAGCCAGGCCCGGTCTTGCGGGCGGAGGCGAAGCGCCGTGGGAATCGTCGTGCCCACCCTCTGCGGTCGCATCGTAGCACCCCCCGGGCATTTGTGCGCAGCCGCATACACTGATTATTGTGTGCGGGCAGCTTAGCAGTTGTCAAGGGGGTGCGGGGTGGCCTAGCCCAGCACCCTGTCCATTATCTCTGCCGCCCGCCGGTCCATCTCCGAGAGGGCATGGCTGTAGATGTTCAAGGTGACTGATGCCTGGGCATGGCCTAGCCTACGCTGGAGGGTCTTCACGTCCAGGCCGGAGGCGGCAAGGAGGCTGGCATGGGCAGCCCTCAGGTAGTGGGCGGGACGCCTGGGGACGCCTGCCCTCTCGCACAGGCTAGCCATAGCCCGGGAGATGGCCCAGGGAGCGGGCGGCCTCTCGGCCCAGAAGACATAGACGCCCCGGCGCTCCAGGCGAGAGAGCAGCCCCAGGGCCAGGGAGGGCAAGGCGATGGCCCTCTGCCCTGCCTTGCTCTTGGGCGGGCCCAGGTGCCAGCGGCTGTTGCCCTCCCAGGCGATGGCCCGCCTCACCGAGAGCGTCCCCGCCGCCGGGTCAATGTCGCCCCACTGGAGCGCTGCCGCCTCACCTGGCCTCAGCCCCGTCACGAGCATGAGGGCCAGCATCGTGGCGAGGGGGCCGCCGTCCCCCAGGGCTGCGGCGAGGAAGCGGCGCATGTCCTCTAGCGTCCAGTCCCTGGCCTCCCTCGGCTCGTGCCTGGGCCTGGGCACCCTGGCCGAGGGGTCTTGGGCCAGGATGCCCAGAGAGACAGCGGAGCGTAGGGCGGCCCTGAGGTAGGCATAGGCTAGGGCCACCTGTCTGCCTCCCTTGCCTTGCCTGCGCAGCTCCTCGATGGCGTGGGCGATGTGTAAGGGCGAGAGGGAGGTGAGCCTGACGCCTCCCAGGAAGGGGAAGAGGGGCGAGAGGGCCTGGCGGTAGGTGCGTAGGGTGGTGGGCCTGAGCCTCCCGGCCTGGAGTCGCAGCCACTCCGTAAGCCACTGCCCCACGCTGAGACGAGAGGGAGGTGAGAGGGCCCCCTGGCGATGGCGGAAGGCCAGCTCCAGCAGGGCCTCGTGCACCTCCTGGCGGCTCCTGCCCGACACCCAGTAGCGCCTCCCTCCCAACCGGATGCTCCCCTGCCAGCCCCGCCCGTGCCTGCGGATGCTGCCTGCGCCGTTGGGCCTCCTGCCCGGCATGGCGCCCTCCCCAAATGGTGGCAAAATGGCGCCACAGGGAGGGGCCATATCTGGCGGCCCTATCTGGCCTGGTCTGCGAGCAGTCGTGCCTGCTGCTGGGGCTGGACCGGGGCGACTTCGTGGAGGGCGCCGAGGTGGTGGGCGCCGCCACCCTCAACGACGTCGTCCTCTCCGCCGACGCCGTCGTCAGCGTGTAAGCGCTCTCAGGCGATCCCACACCGCGCCATCGTGCCAACGCCGCTGATACGGCGGCCCCGACCTCAGGTCAGGGCGTAGATGCGATTGTGGACGCCTCCGCCGGGGGCGACGCCGCCTACTCCCACCGCCACCAGATCCCGGCGGCATGAGGGGCCAGAGCGTAAGCCTGGCCGCGGCCCTCGAACCGCAGCAGGGGCTTCCAACGAGACGCACTCGTCCTTGACAGGCGTTATGGGCGGGCCTTAAAGTCGCCCTGAGTGGTGAGAGAGGACTAGATGCTGGCCAAGGTCAATACCTGCGCCGTCGTCGGGCTGGACGGCGCCATCGTCGAGGTGGAGGTGGATATCAGCCAGGGCCTCCCCTCCTTCACCATCGTCGGCCTGCCCGACACCGCCGTGCAGGAGGCCCGCGAACGGGTGCGCTCGGCCATCCGCAACTCGGGGCTGCAGTTCCCCCAGCGACGCATCACCGTCAACCTGGCGCCCGCTGACCTGCGCAAGGAGGGCCCCGCCTACGACCTGCCCATCGCCGTGGGGGTTCTCTTGGCCTCGGGGCAGGTGGCCGCCGACCTGTCCGACGCCGTGCTGCTGGGGGAGCTGGCCCTGGACGGGCAGGTGCGCCACACCGATGGCGTCCTGGCCATGGCCGCCATCGCCCGCGACCAGGGCCTCCGCCAGGTCTACGTTCCCGAGGCCGACGCCCGCGAGGCCGCCCTGGTGGACGGCATCCAGGTGGTGCCGGTGCCCTCCCTGGGGCGGCTGGTGGCCCACCTGCTGGGCGAGGAGCCGCTGCCGACCATCGCCGGCGGCGCCCCTGGGGAGCCGGCAGAGGCCCCCTGGGACGGCGTGGACCTGGCCCACATCCGTGGCCAGGAGCACGCCAAGCGCGCCCTGGAAGTGGCGGCCGCCGGCGGCCATAACCTGCTCTTCATCGGGCCGCCCGGGGCGGGCAAGACGCTACTGGCCAGGGCACTCCCCGGCATCCTGCCCCCCATGACGCCCGAGGAGTCCCTGGAGGTGACGAAGATCTATTCGGTGGCGGGGCTGTTGCCCCCGGGCAGGCCCCTCATCGTCCAGCGCCCCTTCCGCTCCCCCCACCACACCGTCTCCCACGCCGGGCTGGTGGGCGGCGGGCGCATCCCCAGGCCGGGCGAGATCACCCTCAGCCACCGGGGCGTCCTCTTCCTGGACGAACTGCCCGAGTTCCCCCACCTGGTGCTGGAGGCCATCCGCCAGCCCCTGGAGGACCGGGTGGTGACGGTGAGCCGCGCCCAGGGCAACGTCACCTTCCCGGCCAGCTTCATGCTGGTGGCGGCCATGAACCCCTGCCCCTGCGGCTACTACGGCGACTCGGCCCGCCCCTGCACCTGCAGCGAGGCGGCCATCGCCCGCTACCAGCGGCGTATATCGGGGCCACTCCTGGACCGCATAGACCTCTTCGTCCACGTGCCCAGGGTCGAGCAGGAGAAGCTGCTGGCCGAGGAGGCGGTGGCCGAGCCCTCGGCGGCCGTCAGGCTGCGGGTGGAGCAGGCGCGGGCGGTGCAGCGGCAGCGCTTCCAGGGCACCGGCATCACCTGCAACGCCGAGATGGGGCCGGTGGAAGTGCGGGAGCACTGCCAGCGCTGGCTGGACGAGGGCGCCCGCTCCCTCCTCTCCCTGGCCCTGGGCCGGCTGGCGCTCTCGGCGCGGGCCTTCCATCGGGTGCTGAAGGTGGCCCGCACCATCGCCGACCTTTCAGGCAGCGAGGCCATCGCTGCCTCCCATGTGGCCGAAGCGCTCCAGTATCGTCAGCGCGCCCTTGGCGGGCCCCTCTAGGGCTGGGGGTGCCGTGAGGCCACCGCCCAGGAGGCCCGGTGGACAGCGCATCAGCGACGACGCCGTCCGCCGTCGCACCGGTCGCGGCTGGGAGGAATGGTTCGCCGACCTGGACGCCGCCGGCGCACTCGACTGGGACCACCGCCGCATCGTCGCCTTCCTGGAGCGGGAGCACAGCCTCTCCGACTGGTGGTGCCAGATGGTGGCCGTCGCCTACGAGCAGGCGCGGGGCCTGCGCGAGCCGCACCAGACGGCCGCCGGCTTCCAGGTCTCGGCGGGAAGGACGGTGGCGGTACCCCTGGCCCGGCTCTACCGCTTCTGGGCGGACGAGGCGCTGCGCCGACGCTGGCTGCCCGACGTCCCTCTGACGGTGCGACGGGCCACCCCCGACAGGTCCCTGCGCATCGCCTGGCCCGACGGCGGCAGGGTGGACGTCAACTTCTACACCAAGGGGCCGGCGAGGAGCGAGGTCAGGCTCCAGCACAGCCGCCTCCCCCACCGCCAGGCGGTGGAAGAGATGCGCGCCTTCTGGCGGGAGGCGCTGGAGCGGCTGCGGGCGGCGCTGGAAGAGGGGGAACGGGGCAGCTAGGGGCGCATCCCCGTCACCTGGCGGGGCCCTAACTGGGTGCGCAGCACACCCTGGGCCATCTCGACGAAGCGGCAGACCAGGGGACGCGTCTCGCGCGGGTCTATGATCTCCTCCACCCCGAAGGCTTCGGCTGTCAGGAAGGGGGAGCGCAGGCGCCTCAGCTTGTCCTCGATCTCCCGCTTCCTCGCCTCCGGGTCGGGGGCGGCCTCGATCTCGCGACGGTAGGCGGCCTCCACCCCTCCCTCGATGGGCAGGGAACCCCACTCGGCCGAGGGCCAGGCGAAGCGCAGGCTGAGGCCGCTGTGGCGTATGTGCCCGCCCCCGGCCACGCCGTAGCAGCGGCCGACGATGATGGCCAGCCAGGGCACCCGCGACTGCTCCACGGCGAACAGGGCCCGCACCCCCCGGCGGATGGTGCCCCGCCGCTCGGCCTCCAGGCCGATCATGAAGCCGGGCTGATCAACGAAGTTGACGATGGGCAGGTGGAAGGTGTCGCACATGTCCACGAAGCGCATCAGCTTCTCGGCGGCGGCGGCATCCATGCTGCCGCCCAGGTGGCGGGGGTCGTTGGCCATGACCCCCACTGGGTAGCCGTTGGCCCGCGCCAGGGCCGTCACCAGGGAGCGACCGAAGCCGGGGGAAAGCTCGAGCAGGGAGCCCTCGTCGAACACCAGGCGCAGGAGCCGCCGCACGTCGTAGGGGCGACGCCGGTTGCGCGGCACCAGGCGCAGCAGCTCCTGTTCCCTTCGCTCCGGGTCGTCCTCGCTGGGGCCGCGGGGCGGCATCTCCCAGACGTTGCTGGGCAGGTAGGAGAGAAAGCGACGCACCAGTTGCAGGCACTCGACTTCGTTCTCGGCCACGTTGTCCACGCAGCCGCTCTCCACGGCGTGGATGTGGTGTCCGCCCAGCTCCTCCTTGCTCACGTCCTCGCCCAGGGCCTGGCGCACCACCGGCGGGCCGGCCACGAAGAGCTGGCTCGTGTCCTTGACCATCACCGTCCAGTGGGCGGCCACGGCCTTGGCCGCCGGCAGGCCCGCCGCCACGCCCATGATGGCCGAGACCACCGGCACCGTGCCCAGCAGCCGCACCATGGTGGGGAAGCCAGGGTTGTCGGGTATGTAGGTGCGGCCCAACTGCTCCAGGGTGCGGACACTGCCGCCGGTGCCGTCAATGAGGCGCACCAGGGGCAGGCGCCACTGCTCGGCCAGGCGCTCCGAGTAGAGCCACTTGGCGCCGCCGCCGCCGTCGGCCGCGCCGCCCCGCACGGTGAAGTCCTCGCCCCCCACCACCACCATCCGCCCGCCGATGCGCCCCAGCCCCATGACGAAGTTGGCGGGGCGGAAGGAGACCAGGCGCCCGCCCTCATACTGCCCCACGCCGGCGATGGAGCCCAGCTCCTGGAAGGAGCCGCCGTCCAGGAGCGCCTCGATGCGCTCGCGGACGGTGAGCTTGCCGCTGGCCCTGTGCCTGGCCACGGCCTCCGGGCCGCCCATGCCCTGGGCCAGGGCCCGGCGCCGCTCCAGCTCCTCGACCTCGGGCTGCCAGCCGCTCGTCTCGTCCACGGTAACGATTATAGTTTACGGGCGTCGCGATAGGCGCGCGCGCAATCTAAGGCACCCGCGACACCTCGCGCAGCAGGTCGTATTCGGGCCTGTCGCCGATGAAGATGGTCTCCACCTCGATGCCCACCGGCCCACAGGGGGCGAGAGTCCACGGGGGGCATCCTGTCCACCGCCCCCTCCTTCCAGGCCTCCCAGCTGTGAAAGCCCGGTTCGGCCAGGCGCACCCGCTTGTCGAGCCGCCGGACGGTGGTCCAGGGCGGGGCGACGGTGGCCTGCTGGGCCCGCCAGGTGCGGTAGAGGCAGAGGCCGTGCATCCGTCTGGCCTCCCGGATGCGGCCGCCCAGATACCACCGCTCCCCCTCCGCCAGGGAAACGCCGTCGGGATAGCGGAGCAGGAACAGGCGGCGGATCATGCCCCTCGCACCTCCTGGCGTCAGGTTGACAGGGCGACCTGCGCTAGTATACCATCTGCCCAGCCGGAAGGAAAGAATAGGTAGGAAGACAGGCTGCGGACAGAGGGGGACCGATGCAGGCCTATATCGTCAAGCGCCTGCTGCAGGCCGTCCCCCTGCTGCTCCTGGTCACCTTCGCCACCTACTCCCTCATCCTCATCCTGCCCGGCGACCCGGTGCTGGCCCTCTTCACCGGCGGCGAGGCCTCCCTGGACGAGGAGCAGTTGGCCGCCGCCAGGGCCAAGCTGGGCCTGGACAAGCCCCTCCCCGTCCAGTATGCCCTCTGGCTGAAGCGCGCCCTCCAGGGCGACCTGGGCGTCTCGACCCAGACCAGCCGCGAGGTCACCGAAGAGCTGACCAAGCGCCTGCCCGTCACCGCCCAGGTGGGCCTCACCGCCCTCTTCTTCTCGCTCCTCATCTCGGTGCCGGCGGGCGTCCTCAGCGCCGTCTGGCGCAACTCCCTGCTGGACCGCGTCGTCACCGTCTTCTCGGTGGCGGGGGCGGCCATGCCCTCCTTCTGGATCGGCATGCTCCTCATCCTCCTCCTGTCGGTGCGCCTGCACCTGCTGCCGCCGGTGGGCTACGTCAGCTTCCTGGAAGACCCCCTGCGCGCCCTGAAGCTCATGGCCATGCCTTGCCTGGTGCTGGGCTGGCAGGCAGCGGCGGTCATCACCCGGCAGACACGTTCGGCGGTGCTGGAGGTGCTGCGTGAAGACTACGTGCGCACAGCCTACGCCAAGGGCCTGCGACAGCTGCGGGTCATCGGCTTGCACGTGCTGCGCAACGCCCTGCTGCCGGTGGTGACGGTGGTGGGCCTCCTCATCGGCCCCCTGCTGGCGGGGTCGGTGATCGTGGAGCAGATGTTCGCCATACCCGGGGTGGGCAGGCTGCTGGTGTCGGCGGTCCTGGCCCAGGACTTCCCCACCGTGCAGGGGGTGGTGCTGGTGGTGGCGGTGGCGGTGGTGACGGCCAACCTGCTCACCGATTTGGCCTACGCCGTCCTCGACCCCAGGATCCGCTATCGCTAGCGAGGGAGGCATGAGCGAGGAAGTCACCTCCATCGCTGTGGGGGCGCCGCGCCTGCGGGAGATGGCCCTGGGCTGGCTGCAGGCGCTGGGACGGCTGCTGCGGGTGCGGCTGGCCGGCCCGGCCCTGTTCTTCATCCTGCTGGTGGCGGTGGTGGCCGCTCTGGCCCCCGTCATCTCCCCTTACGACCCCCTGGTGCAGAAGGCTGACGAAAGCCTGCAGCCACCCAGCCTGGCCCACCCCTTCGGCACCGACCAGTTGGGCCGCGATGTCCTGTCGCGCATGCTGTTCGGGGCGCGGGTGGCCCTGGCCGTGAGCCTGGGGGCCGTCTCCTTCGGGGTGGCCCTGGGCCTCAGCATCGGCATCGTCGCCGGCTACGTGCGGGGGCTGGTGGACGAGGTGCTGATGCGGGTGATGGACGCCATCGTCGCCTTCCCCGGCCTCATCCTGGCCCTGGCCCTGATGGCCGCCCTGGGTCCCGACCTGAAGAACGTCATCATCGCCATCGGCGTGGCCAACGTCCCCTGGGTGGCGCGGGTGGTGCGCAGCCAGACGCTGTCGGTGCGGGAACGGGACTACATCCTGGCGGCACGAGCGGTGGGGCTGGGGCACGCCCGCATCATGGCCCGCCACGTCTTCCCCAACGTGCTGGCACCGGTCATCGTCCAGAGCACCCTGGGCATGGGCTACGCCGTGCTGGCCGAGGCGGGGCTGAGCTTCCTAGGGGTGGGCGTCCAGCCCCCCACCCCCACCTGGGGCGGCATGCTGCGCTTCGCCTTCGGCCTGCTGCACCAGGCCCCCTGGCTGTCGCTGGTGCCGGGGGCAGCCATCTTCCTGCTGGTGCTCTCGTTCAATATCCTGGGAGATGCGCTGCGGGACGTGCTCGACCCCCGCCTGCGCGGCTCCATCTGAGAGCACCGATGCGCCCATGACCGCGCTGCCCCTGGCGCACGTGCGGGCCCTGGAGGCGGGACGCGGCGCTGCCGCCGCCTTCTGCGGGCGCCTGCTGGCCTGCTTCGGCGCCCAGGTGGTGAAGGTGGAGCCTCCCGGCGGCGACCCCCTGCGACGCGAGGGGGCGCCACCCGACAGCCAGGGCCCCGGCCCCCTGTTCCTCTACCTCAACGCCGGCAAGCTGGGCATCAGCCTCGACCTGGACCGGGCCGACGGCGCCGACCTGTTCCGCCGCCTGGCCGCCCGCGCCGACCTGGTGGTGGAAGACCTGGGGCCGGGGGAGATGGAGCGGCGGGGCCTCGGCTACCCCTCCCTGGCCGCCGCCAACGGCGACCTGATATACGTCTCTATCTCGCCCTTCGGCAGCGAGGGCCCGTATGCCGCCTTCCGCGCCTGCGACATCGTCCTCTACGCCCTGGGGGGATACATGTATATCACCGGCGAGCCCGAGCGGGAGCCCCTGCAGGGCCCGCCCTGGCTGCCCTCCTACCTGGCCGGGGCCTACGCCTTCGTCGGCGCGCTGCTGGCCCTCTGGAGTCGCCAGGCCGGGGGTGGCGGCCAGCGGGTGGAGGTGACCGAGCTGGAGGCCCTGGCCGGCTCTCACCAGTGGACCCAGACCCTTTTCAACTACTCGGGCACCGTGCAGCGACGCCAGGGCAACCGCTACTACTTCAGCCACCCCAACAGCGTCTACGCCTGCGCCGACGGCCACGTCTCCCTGTCGGTGGCCACGGAAGACCAGTTCGAGCGCTTCTGCCTGATGCTGGGGATGCCGGAGCTGCGGGAGGACCCCCGCTTCGCCAACAACGCCGCCCGCTGCGCCAACGCCCAGGCGCTCGACGAGACGGTGGCCCCCTGGTTCCGCCATCGCCGCCGCGACGAGGTGGTGGCCCTGGCCCAGGAGCTGCGCATCCCCGCTGCCCCCGTCCTGAACCTGGGCGAGGTGCTCTCCCACCCCCACCTGGGGGAGCGGGGGTTCTGGCAGGAGGTGGAGCAGGGGACGCTGGGGCGCCTGCTCCTCCCCGGCCCGCCCGTGCGTCTGGGCGAGCGGGCCACCCTGGGGCCGGCCCCGGCCGTCGGCGAGCACAACCGCCAGGTCTACGGCGGCTGGCTGGCGCTGGACGAGTCGCAGCTGGAGCGCCTGCGGGGGGCGGGCGTCATCTGAGGAGATGCAGGGCGAGCAGGGGCCCCTCTCGGGGGTGCGGGTGCTGGACCTGACCCGCGTCTGGTCGGGCCCTCTCTGCACGCGCATCCTGGCCGACTTCGGCGCCGAGGTGATCAAGGTGGAGCACCGGGCCAGCCGTGGGCCGGCGGTGGTGCCCGACAGCTACGCCCGCGCCAGCGGCTTCTACCCTGGGGGCCAGGCCGGCCAGCGCCCCTGGAACCGCCACGGCTTCTTCAATGAGATGAACCGGAACAAGCTGTCGCTGACCCTGGACCTGGCCTGCCCGGAGGGGCGCGCCCTCTTCCTGCGCCTGGTGAGCATCAGCGACGCGGTGCTGGAAAACTTCAGCCCCCGCGTCCTGCGGAACCTGGGACTGGACTACCCCCGTCTGCGGGAAGTCAGGGACGACATCGTGCTGGTGTCGCTGCCCGCCTACGGCCTGGAGGGCCCCTACTGCCACCGCGTCGCCTACGGCACCAACCTGGAGACGGAGGCCGGCCTGACCGCCCTGATGGGCTACCCCGACGGGGGCCCCCAGCGGCTGGGCGCGGCCATCACCGACCCCATCGCCGGCGTCATGGGGGCGGCGGCGACCCTGATGGCCCTCCTGCGCCGCCGCCAGACAGGGGAGGGCTGCCACGTGGAGGTGTCGCAGCTGGAGGCGGCCGTGAACTTCGTGGGCCAGGCGCTGGTAGCCTTCCAGATCTGGCAGCGGGAGGCGCCCCGCCTGGGCAACGCTCACCCCTGGCGGGCGCCCCAGGGCTGCTATCCCTGCCGGGGCCAGGACCGCTGGCTGGTCATCAGCGTGGGCAGCGACCGCGAGTGGGAGGGGCTCTGCGCCGCCATGGGCCGGCCGGAGATGGCCCTGGACCCCCGCTTCGCCACCTTCAGCGCCCGCTGGCAGCACCGACGGGAGCTGGACGAGGCCATCGCCCTCTGGACCCAGGGGCTGGACGCCCACGAGGCCATGGCCGCCCTGCAGGAGGCGGGGGTGCCCGCCGCGGCCGTCCTGGACGGCGCCGACCTAGCCCGGGACGACCACCTCCACGCCCGCGGCTTCTACGTCAGCCTGCGCCACCCCGACGCCGGCCGCCACAGCTACCCGGGGCAGCCCATACGCCTTTCGCGCACGCCCGCCTCCTTCCGCAGCGACGCCCCCTGCCTGGGGGAGCACAACCGCTACGTGCTGCAGGGGCTCCTGGGCCTGAGCGACGAGGAGCTGGAGCGGCTGGAGGCGGCCGGCGTCATCGGCGAGCGGCCGCCCTAGCGCCCTTCTGCCCGCTGTAACAGCTCTCTGCCCCTCACGTCTTTTTAGATAGAGGTCAGTAATGCAGCGCTGGCAGGCAGGGAGCCACCCGTGAGCCGAGGAGGAGCGCAGGCACGCGGGAGAGCTACCGGGGCGAGTGAGGGGGCACGAGGCGGCCGCGGCGTCGGGGCGCAGCGGCCCCTCCTGTCTGGGCCGGCCAGGGGGCCCTTCATGTGCGCCCTACTGGTGGGGAGGGACGCCCGTGCCGTCGTCGTGGACTGCTCCCCTTCCCTCCTCGCCCGTCTGCGCCGGCGACGGGGCGAGGTGGTGGGCAAGCCCTTCGCCCGGCTCTTCTCGACTGACGATGGCGACGACCCGTTCCGTCGATTGGGCACAGACAGCGACGGCGCCCGCAAGGGCTATCTCTTCGCCAGTGGCGGCGAGGCCGTCCCCGTGCTGCTGGCCCTGGCGCCCCTGGGCCGCGAGGGCGAGGAGAGCCTCGCCCTCATGGTGGACGTCTCCGAGTTCGAACGAGAGCAGCGTGAGCTTGCCGACCAGAAGCGGTGGCTGGAGTCCATACTGGACACCGTCCGCGACGCCCTCTGGGCGCTGGACCGGGAGGAACGCATCGTCTACGTCAACCGCAGCTTCGCCGCCAGCGTCGGGCTGCCCGCGGAGGAGCTGCTGGGCAAGCACATCTCCATCGTCCTGCCCGAAGACCAGCTGCTGCGGGCCAGGCAGATGAACCGCAGCCACATCCGCGGCGAGGCCCCCCACACCCCCTACGAGCTGGATGTGCGCACGCCCAGCGGTCGCATCATCCCCGTCGAGGTGCACATCAACCCCATCCGTCGGGAGGGGAAGGTGGTGGGGCTCATCGGCGTCTCGCGGGACATCTCCGAGCGAAGGCGCCTGCAGGACCAGCTCTCCAGGCTGGCCCGCAGCGACCCCCTCACCGGCGTCCTCAACCGCCGCTCGTTCATGGAGGAGGTGGACAGGGAGATCACGCGCTCGCGGCGGGAGGGGAAAGGTTGCGCCCTGCTGTTCATTGACCTGGACAGCTTCAAGGAGGTGAACGACCAGCTGGGCCACCGGGCCGGCGACCAGTTGCTGGTGGCGGTGGTGGAGCGCATCCGCCAGGCGGTGCGGCGGCCGGACGTGGTGGGGCGCCTGGGCGGCGACGAGTTCGGTGTCCTGCTGCCCGGCGCCGACGCCGCCGGCGCCACGGCGGTGGCCGCCCGCATCCTGGATGCCCTGGAGAGCCCGGTGCTGCTGTTCGGGCAGGGGGTGCCGGCGGTGGCCAGCATCGGCGTGGCCCTCTTCCCCGACCACGCCAACGACGCCGAGGAGCTTCTGGCCCGGGCCGACATGGCCATGTATCGGGCCAAGGGCGAGGGCGGCCGCCGGGCGATGGTCTACCAGCCGGGTGAGGCCGAGGCCCGCCGCCTGCAGTCGCGCCTCTCCTGGGAGGGGCGGGTGCGGGCCGCCCTGGCCGAGGGGCGCCTGCGCCTCTACTGTCAGCCCATCGTGGACCTGCGCACTGGTCAGGCCAACCGCTACGAGCTGCTCCTGCGCCTATTGGAGGACGGCCAGGTGATCCCCGCCGGGGCCTTCCTGCCCGCCATCGAGCGCACCGACCTCATCCGCCAGATAGACCAGTGGGTGGTGCAGGAGGCGCTGGCCATGCTGCGGCGTCTGGAGGCCCAGGGGCGCAACGTCCACCTGCACGTGGACATCCATATCAACATCTCGGGGCGGACGCTGGGCCAGAACGGGGCGGTGGCGGTCATCGAGCGCATCGTGCGCGAGTCCAGGCCCCGACCGGGCCGCCTGGTGTTCGAGGTGACCGAGACGGCCGAGATCTCCGACCTGGAGACGGCCCGTCACTTCATGCAGCGCATGAAGGAGCTGGGCTGCGCCTTCGCCGCCGACGACTTCGGGGTGGGCTACAGCTCCCTGCAGCGGCTGCGCGCCCTCCCCTTCGACTTCATCAAGATAGACGGCTCCTTCGTGGCCGGCGTGGCCGAGAACGATTCCGACCGTCGCCTGGTGAAGGCGCTGGCGGCCGCCGCCCGCGCCATCGGCATGGAGAGCATCGCCGAACAGGTGGAGGACACCCAGACCCTGGGCGTGCTGCGCCTGTGCAACGTGGACTACGCCCAGGGCTTCTGGGCTGGTGAGCCCCGGCCGGTGGAGGAGATGTGGCCGGGGCTGGTGGCGGCCAAGTGACCGGCCCTCAGGCCAGCGCTGCCGCCAGCCGCTCCGCCTCGGCCCTCCCCTGACGGTAGCCCGCCTCGGCCGCCGCCTGTCGCCGCCCGAAGTCCAGCAGGTTCAGCCCGAAGGCCTCCAGGGAGCCCTCGTCGGGCTGCACCAGCACCACCCGACTGCCCGACTCCGCCAGCGCCCGCAGCTCCCGCTCCAGCAGGCGACGGGCGTTCTCGGCCAGGGGGTCGTTGCGGCGGGCGCCCATCACCGCCAGCACCACCACCAGGGGCCAGCCGCGGGCCAAGTCGGCGTTGGTGCCCGAGCGGACGCCCCCGTCCATGTAGCGACGCCCGTTGATGGTCACCGGCGGGAAGATGCCCGGCACGGCGCAGCTGGAGGCCACCGCCCGCACCAGAGGGACGCCCGAGTCCCGCGTCCAGACCACGAAGGAGCCGTCCTCGGCGTCCACCGCCGTGCAGCGGAAGTCCCGCTCCGGCCAGGGGCTCTCGCCCAGGGTGCGACCGAAGCTGGCCAGCCACTCCTCTTCGCTGATGGTCTCGGCCCGCAGGGCGAAGGCCCCTATCTCGCGGCGCAGGTCTTCGGGCCGCCCGCCGCCCAGGCGCAGGCGAGTGAACATCTCCAGGAAGGACTGCATGTTGACGCGGGCGGCCTCCTGCAGGCGGCTGTCGCCGCGGGCGCGCACGTCGCTGGCCAGTTGCGCCTGGAGCATCTGGCGGGGGTCGCGGCCCAGGGCGAGCTGCGCCCCCACGATGGAGCCGGCGGAGGTGCCCACCACCAGGCCAGCGCGGGTCAGGTCCACCCCCGCCTCGGCCAGCCCGGCCACGATGCCCGTCTCCCAGGCGACGCCGACGGGGCCGCCGCCCCCCAGCACCAGGGCGAAATCGCTCATGGCGCCCTCCTCATATTACCCTCGCGTGAGCGTCAGATGGCTGGCCCCATTCTAGCACGGGCGACTATCGCTGCCCACGCCCGCCCCCTATAGTGTTAGCGACGGAACGATATGGCCGACCCCCTGCCCGACCCGGAAGCCCTCGCGCGCCGCCTCCCCCGCCCCCTGGGGCTCTTCTCGGACGTGGACGGCACCCTCTCGCCCATCGCCCCCCGGCCCGAGCAGGCGCGTCTCTCGCCTGCCGTGGTGCAGGCCCTGGCCGACCTGGCCCGCCTGGGGGTGCTGGTGGCGCTCCTGTCGGGGCGGCGGGCACAGGAGGTGCGCGACTGGGTGGGGCTGCAGGGCATCGTCTATGTGGGCAACCACGGCCTGGAGCGCTGGGAAGGAGGGAGGCTGCAGCGGATGCGCGGCCTGGGACGCTACCGCCGCCTGGTGCGGGCCGCCCGCGCCCACCTGCAGCAGCTGGCCCTGCCGGGGCTGCTGCTGGAGGACAAGGAGGTGGGGCTGGCCGTCCACTACCGCCTGGCGCCGTCGCCGGAGGCGGCCCGCCGCGCCGTCCTCGAGGCCATCGCCGAGTCGCCCGCCTGTCGCTCCTTCTGGTTGCTGGAGGGGAAGATGGTGCTGGAGCTGCGCCCGCCCCTGGCCGCCGACAAGGGCACCGCCGCTCTGGAGCTGGCCCGTCGTCACCGCCTGCGGGGCGTCCTGGCCCTGGGCGACGACATCACTGACGCGGCCCTGTTCCGCCGCCTGCGCCAGGCGCCAGGGCTGGAGGCCGTCTGCCTGGCCGTCGCCGGCCCCGAGACGCCGCCCCTGGTGCTGCACCTCGCCCACTACCGGGTGGAGGGGGTGGCCGGGGTGGAAGCGCTGCTGCGGGCACTGGTCAGGGCCTTAGCCCCTGGAAGACCGCCCACAGGTCCCTGAGCTGGGCCTCCAGCCAGTGGAGGATGTCCTCCTCCTGCACCTGTCGTCGCAGGGCCTCGGCCCGCTGCCGCCGCTCCTCGGGGGGCATGGTGCAGGCCTGGTAGAGGGCCTGCACCATCCCCTCCATGTCGGTGGGGCAGACGGATATGGCCGCCTCCGCCAGCTGCTCGTGGGCACCGGCCATCTCCGAAAGCACCAGCACGCCGTCGCGCTGGTTCACCAGGGGGCCTTCCTTGGCCACCAGGTTCATGCCGTCAATGAGGGGGCTCACGAACAGCACATCGTAGAGGCTCAGGGCGGCGATGGCCTGCGGGTAGTTGTGCTCGTAGAACACGTGCACCGGCTGCCATTCCTCGTCGCCGAAGCGGTCGTTGATCTCGTCGGTGAGCTGGAACACCTCGTCCACGTAGTTGCGGTAGACGTCCAGCTCGGTGCGGGAGGGCACCAGGAACTGCAGCAGCACCGATCTTCGCTGGAAGGCGGGGTAGCGCCAGAGGAACTCCTCCCAGGCGCGCAGGGAGCGGACGATGTTCTTGCTGGGCTCGGCCCTGTCCACCCGCACCACCGTGCAGTCGGCCAGCAGCGGCGCCAGGCGACGACGGTAGCGCTCCACTTGGGGCGAGGCGGCCAGCTCCAGCAGCCCCTGCACGTCCACCGACACGGGGTAGTGGGCCACGTAGGTGGTGTTGCCTTGGTAGCTGACGGTGCAGTGCTGATGGTCCACCACGGCATCGGGCAGGATGTTCTCGCAGGCGTAGAGGAAGTTGCGCACGTCGTAGCGGGTCTGCAGGCCGACGATGTCGGCGGCACAGAGGGAGGCATGGATGGCCTGACGCATGTGTCTGGGCAGCAGCCCCCAGTAGCGTGGGGCCGGCCAGGGGATGTGGGTGAAGTGCAGGACGGTGGCCTCGGGCAGCAGCGCCTTCAGCTCCGCCGGCACCAGGTAGAGGTGGTAATCGTGGACGATAACGAAGGGCGAGCCGCCCTGCTCGGCGGCCTCCTCGGCGATGGCCCGGGCGAAGGCGCGGTTGACGGGCACGTAGCCAGCGTCCCAGGCCTGGTGCACCGACCGTCCGATGACCGGCGACCAGGGGGTGTTCCACATGTAGTGCTGCACGAACCAGAGGAGGGGGTTGGCCAGGACGTAGTAGTAACGGTGGTAAGTGCGCTCGGGCACCGCCAGCAGGCGCAGGCGCATGTTCATGTCGGGCAGGTCCAGGACGCCGCCGTGGGCCGCGGCCGCCTCGCGGTCGTTCTCGTCCATGGCGGCGGCCACCCAGGTGATGGGGACGAAGCGGGCGGCGGCCAGCAGGGCCGTCACCAGGCCGCCGCTGCCGCGACGGGCCTGCAGGGAGCCATCGGCCTCGCGCCCGAACTCGATGGGCCCCCGGTTGCTGGCCACGATGAGGCGGTGGGAGTCCAGCACCTGCCGGCACAGCTCTTCCAGGCGTGCCAGCTTGCGCCGGAGCAGCTCTTCCACGGTTTCGGCCCCTGGCGGACGGGGTTGGCTAGCGCCCCTTTCTGACCTGTCCGCCCCTAGGAAGGATGGCGGGGGAGGCGAAAGGTGTCAACCGACTAGGCTGGGGGCTGGCTTGAAGGGCTGGAGCGGGCCTCTTATGATGGAGCATGGGCGGGCGCCCCCGTAGCTCAGTCGGAGAGAGCGCCGGCCTCCGGAGCCGGAGAGCGTGGGTTCGAGTCCCACCGGGGGTGCCAGGTGCCCCACATTCCCGACCGCGCCGCTTCCCGCCGCAGTTGCACATTGCGGGTGCCATTCCCCCATCGGTCTCCAATGTGGGGCGGGGCATGGGTGTGCTACAGTGTCCCCGTTACGCCCGATTCTAGGAAAGGAGGACGCCGTGGCTGTGAGACCCGTGCCCGAAGGCTACCACACCATCACCCCCTTCTTGATGGTGAGGGGCGCCGCTCGCTTCATAGACTTCCTCAAGGACGCCTTCGGGGCCGAGGAGCTGCTGCGCATGCCCGGGCCCCAGGGCAACGTCATGCACGCCGAGGTGCGGGTGGGAGACTCCATCCTCATGCTCTCCGACGCCACCGACGAGCGCCCGCCCACGCCGGCCATGTTCTACCTCTACGTCGAAGACGCCGACGGCCTCTACCGACGGGCGCTCCAGGCCGGAGCGACCTCCCTGGCCGAGCCCACGGACCACTTCTACGGCGACCGCGCCGGGGCAGTGCAGGACGCCTGGGGCAACCAGTGGTGGATCGCCACCCACATCGAGGACGTGTCACCCGAGGAGCTGGAGCGGCGCGTGCGTGCCCAACAGCGGTAGTCGTCACTCGCCGCGGAAGCTGGGCTCCCGCTTCTCCACGAAGGCGCTGATGCCCTCGCGGTAGTCGTGGCTGCGGGAGGCGATGCCCTGCGCCTCCGCCTCCAGGTCCAGGACGGTGGCGTAGTCGGCGGTCAGGGCCGCCTGAGCGATGCGCTTGGACAGGCGATAGGCCAGGGTGGGCCCCCGCGCCACCGCCTGGGCCAGCTCGCGGGCCGCCGGCAACAGCTGGTCGGCAGGCAGGGCGCGGCTCACCAGGCCCATCGCCTCGGCCTCTCGGCCGCTGAGGCGACGGCCGCTGTAGATGAGGTCCATGGCCCGCGGCCGCCCCAGGGCGCGCAGGAAGTGGAAGTGGCCGCCCGAGTCCAGCACGGCGCCGATGCGACCGAAGGGGGAGGCGAAGAAGGCGTCCTCGGCCGCCAGCACCACGTCGCAGGCCAGGGCCAGTCCCAGGCCAGCCCCCAGGCAGGCCCCCTGCACGGCGGCGATGGTGGGAACGGGCAGGCTGTAGAGGCGCAGGAAGAGGGGGTGGAGGGTCTCGCGCAGCACGCGGGCGGCATCCTCTTCGCCGGGCCGGGCCTCCGATAGGTCGCGGCCGGCCGAGAAGGCCCGCCCCTCCCCCCACAGCAGCAGCGCCCGCGCCTCGCCCACCCGGTCCAGGGCGGCGTGGAGCTGCTCCACCATCTCGCTGCTGAGGGCGTTCAGCCGGTCGGGGCGGTTCAGGACTATCTCGCAGACGGGGCCGTCGTGGGAAACGCGCACCAGCTCGGCCACGGTCATCGCCTCCCCCTCGCCGTCAGGGCGCCGCAGTCAAGGAAAGCATCGCTACCCTCCGACGGGCTGTCAAGGGGCGTCGGAGCCGTCTTCCCGAGGGTCTCGCGCTGGTCGAGACCGGCGACGGGCCCGCGCTCCTCACAGGCGCTGGTAGCGGCTGAGGGGGTAGGGGGCCAGCCGGTTGCGCAGCTCGCCGATGTCCTCCACTTGCACGGCCACCACGTCGCCGGCGCGCAGGAAGAGGGGCGGGTTGCGGGCGAACCCCACCCCCTCCGGCGTGCCGGTGAGGATGATGTCTCCCGGCAGCAGGGTCATGCCCCAGGAGAGCTCGGCGATGAGCCGCGGCACGGGGAAGGCCATCTGGGCGGTGCTGGCCTCCTGCCGCAGCTCGCCGTTCACCCAGCAGCGCAGCGTCAGGGCGTGGGGGTCGGGCACCTCGTCGGCCGTCACCAGCCAGGGGCCCAGGGGGCAACTGCCGTCCATGGCCTTGCCCTTGAGCCATTGCCCGCCGTGGCGTCGCTGCAGGTCGCGCACTGAAACGTCGTTGGCCGCCATGTAGCCGAAGACGTGCCCCATAGCCTCCCGCTCGGGGATGCTGCGCCCGCCTGGGCCGATGACCACCGCCAGTTCGGCCTCGTAGTCCCATTCCAGCGACAGGGCCTCGTCGTAGGGGATGTCGTCGTAGGGGCCGGCCACCACCCCCGTCGGCTTGGTGAAGAAGGTCGGGTGGGCGGGCATCTCCTGGGCACGCCCCTGGGCGCGCGACTCCTGGAAGTGGGCCAGGTAGTTCCAGCCCACGGCGAACAGGCAGCGGACGGGCTCGGGGATGGGGGCCAGCAGCCGCACCCGCTCCAGGCGATGGCTGGGCCGGCGGCGGGCGATGACCTCGGCCGCCCGCGCCAGGGCCTCCTGCCCGCCCCGCACTATCTCCAGGACGGAGGCGAACTCGGGCGAGAGGTCCACCACGCCATCGTCCACGGCCGCCCCGGGCCGTGGCCGTCCGTCTTCGGCAGCGAAGGTCACCAGTCGCATAGCGTCCTCCCGCGGGTCGAGCGCCCTTGCGCGTCGGTCAATTCACCATCCTGCGCTCCTCCCCCCGCCCGGCGCAAGACCCCGTCCCGCCGCCGCAGGGGAGACAGGCGCCCTTGCGTCCCTGCGCGCCGCCTGCTGGCAGCGACCCGGGCGGCAGAGACGACCCGCCGAGCGTGCAGGGGTTGACGCTGCGCGACGGGCCTGCTATGGTGGGAGGCTACCGATACGAGGTATCAATCGTGACGGCGCTAGAGAGCATCGAGGGAGCGCTGGAGGCGCGGGGCTATCGCGTCACCGCTGCCCGCCGTGCTGTGCTGCGGGCCATCCTCAGCAAGCCGGAGCACTTCACCGCCGAGGAGGTGATGCGCCAGACCTCCGCCGGCCGCGCCACCGTCTTCCGCACCGTGCGACTGCTGCGGGAGCTGGGCATCCTCTGCCGGGTCATGCTCGAGGACGGGCGCCCTCAATACCGCCTGCTGGGCCCCAGGCAGCACCACCACCATGTGGTATGCGTAGAGTGCGGGCGCGTCCAGGACCTGGAGGAGTGCGCCGTGGGCGGCCTGGTGCGCGAGCTGGCCAGCGCCACCGGCTACGAGATCCAGGGGCACTGGCTGGAGTTCTACGGTCGCTGCCTCTCCTGCCGTCAGCCGAGCCACAGCGGAGGTGAGTAGTGGTCGTTTTTTCTTGCCGCCGACTGATACTGAGTATCACCGCCGCCTGCCTCTTCCTCCTGGCCTGCGCCGGGGGCGAGGACGACGGACGCGCCCTGGTGCTCGCCACCACCCCCATCCTGGCCGACCTGGTGGGGCAGGTGGCCGGCGACGCCCTGCGGGTGGAGTCCATCATGCCGGCCGACGCCGACCCCCACACCTTCGACATCACGCCCTCGCAGGCCCGGCGCATCGGCCAGGCGCGGCTGGTCTTCGCCAACGGCCTGGGGCTGGAGGGCCCCCTCATGGAGGCGGTAGAAAGGAACAAGGCCCCCGCTGCCCGGGTGGTGCAGCTCGCGCCCAGGGCCGCCCAGAGGCTCGGCCTGGCCATAGAGCCCTCGGCCGGAGAAGAGCACGGCCACGAAGGTGGGGCCACCGACCCCCACCTCTGGCTGGACCCGCGCATCGCCGTCGAATACGTGGCCGTCGTCGCCGAGGAGCTCGCCGCCCTCGACCCGACGGGCGCCCAGGGCTACCGTCAGCGCGCCCAGTCCTACACCGACCAGGTGCGGCAGGCCGACAGTGAGCTGGCGCAACAGGTGGCCGCCCTGCCGCCGGAGCGACGCAAGCTGGTGGCCACCCACGCCGCCTTCTACTGGCTGGCCCGTCGCTACGGGCTGGAGGAGGTGGGCTACCTGGTGACCAACCCCGAGGCGGAGCCCAGCGCCGCCGAGGTGGCCGCCCTGCGCCAGCGTATCCTGGAGGAAAGGGTGCCGGCCGTGTTCACCGAGCCGCAGCTGGAGGGCCCCGACCGCCTGCTGGCCCGCCTGGCCCGCGACCTGGGCCTGCCCGTCTGCACCCTCTACTCCGATAGCCTGGACGACCGGGTGCGGTCGTATCTCGACCTGCTGCGGCACAACGGCCGCGAGCTGGCCCGCTGCCTGGGAGGAAGATGATGTCGGCCCCGGAGCCCATGGCCCTCGAGGTGCGCGACCTCTGGACGGGCTACGATGGCACACCCGTGCTGGAGGGGGTGACCTTCGCCATCGAGCGGGGGTGCCTGGCCGGGCTGGTGGGGCCCAACGGCTCCGGCAAGAGCACCCTGCTGCGCACCGTCCTGGGCCTGCAGCGGCCCTGGCGAGGGCAGGTGCTGGTCTTCGGCGCCCGCCCCGACCGCCGTCGCCTGGGCTACATGCCCCAGACGGAGGCGGTGGACTGGGCCTTCCCGGTGACCGTCTTCCAGGTGGCCCTCATGGGCCGCTACGGGCTGCTGGGGCCCCTGCGCCGCCCCGGTCGCCACGACCGGCAGGTGGCCTGGGCCGCCCTGGAGCGGGTGGGCATGGCCGACAAGGCCAACAGACGCATCCAGGAGCTTTCGGGGGGAGAGCAGCGCCGCACCCTCATCGCCCGTGCCCTGGCCCAGGAGGCCGACATCCTGCTGCTGGACGAGCCTTTCGCCGGCCTGGACGCCCCCGTCCAGCACGACCTGCTGCACCGCTTCCAGGAGCTGGCCGCCGAGGGGCGGACGCTCCTGGTGGCCACCCACGACCTGAGTTGCGTTGCCACTCACTTCGACCACGCCGTCTTCCTCAACCGGCGGGTGGTGGCCTTCGGCCCCCTGCAGGAGGTGCTGCGGGAAGACGTCCTGCGCGAGACCTACCAGCGGCACCTGCTGCTGGTGCGGGAAGAAGGGAGGCTCTATGCCGACCATCCTTGAGGCCCTGCGGGAGCCGTGGACGCTGGAGTTCATGCAGCGGGCGCTCCTGGCCTCCTGCCTGGCGGCGACCGTCGCGGCGGCCGTGGGCTGCTACGTGGTGCTGCGGGGCATGGCCTTCCTGGGCGACGCCATCCCCCACGCCACCTTCAGCGGCGTGGCGGCGGCCTTCCTCCTGGGCGGGAACCTCTATCTGGGGGGAGCGCTGGCTGCCCTCGCCACCGCCCTGCTCATCGGCCTCCTGGGCCGCCGCGGCCTGCTCAAGCACGACACGGCCGTGGGCATCGTCTTCGTCGGCGCCTTCGCCCTGGGCATCCTCTTGGCCAGCCGCCGCAGCACCTACACCGTGGACCTGTTCGCCTTCGTCTTCGGCAACGTGCTGGCGGTAGGCTGGGAGGACATCTGGCTGATGGCCGGCGTGGGGGCGGCTGTGCTGGCCCTCGTCTTCCTGTTCTGGAAGGAGCTGCTCATCGTCAGCTACGACCCCACCATGGCCAGAGCGCTGGGCGTCCCGGTGGAGGCGGTGCAGATGGGGCTACTGGCGCTGGTAGCCCTGACCGCCGTCATCGCCCTCAAGGCGGTGGGCATCGTGCTGGTGGTGGCCCTGCTGGTGACCCCCGCCGCTACCGGCCAGATGCTGGCCCGCAGCCTGGGCGGGATGATGGCCGTGGCGGTGGCGGTGGGGCTGGCCTCGTCGCTGGCGGGCCTCTACGTGGCCTACTACGCCGACGTCTCGCCCAGCGCGGCCATCGTGCTGGTGGCCACGGCCATCTTCGCCCTGGCCCTGGCCGGGACGAGGCTGCGAGCGCGGGCCACCGCCCGCCGCGGCCTGCCGGCCGAGGCGCCCACGCCCGGCCCCAAGCCCTAGCGCGCCTCTGGACTCCCGGCTCGTTGACGGCGGAGACGGACCCCCGTATACTTGCCGCATTCGACCGCTGTGCGTCGGCCCGGCGCTGGCTGGTGCGAGGGCCGCGTTCCGGCTGCGGCGATGGCAGATATGCCGTCGCAGGGCGCTGCTGCCGCCAGAGGGGGCGCGGGAGGCCGATGGGGGAGGAGGGCGATCATGCTGTTCGTGGCCATCCACCAGCACACGCCGGAGATGTGCCCGGCCGACAACCCGGCGCCCATACACCAACTGGCCAGCGAGGAGCACATATCCGCCTCGGGGGTGAAGGTGCTAGGGAGCTACATCGCTCCGCCTGAGCACACCCTTTTTGTCCTGCTGGAGGCGGACGACTACGCGCAGGTGGTGCGCTACTTCCGGCCGCTGATGAAGATCGGCACGCCGCGCATCGTGCCGGTGCAGACGCTGGGCGAGGCGCTGGGCATCTTCCCTGCCCGCTGAAGAGGGCGCCTCAGTAGGCGCTCTCCATGTATTCGGCGATGGACTGAAGCTCCAGCGACTCCACCGCTATCTCGGGGGCGTAGACGATCTCGTCTGCCGCCCAGACCAGGGTGGGCCGCGCCTGCCTGGTCACGCCCAGCACCCCCTGCAACACCCGACGCACGTTGTCGTTGATGCGCAGGGTGTTGGGCTTGATGGGCTCCGCCAGCCGACCGTCGCGGATGACGAAAGAGTCGCCGATGACGGTGGCGGTGAAGTCGCCCGCCCGCAGGCCATTGACGGGGTAGGTATACCAGATGCGGCCGATGTAGAGGCCGTCGCCCACCAGCCGCAGCAGGTCTTCCCGCGACTCCACGTCGCCGGGGATGAGGACGTTGGTGGGGTAGATGCCCGGCTGGGCATCGAAGTGGCGACCGCCCCCGCGGGCGAAGCGAAAGCCGTTCCTGGGCACCAGGGCGTGACGCCACTCCTGCGGGTCCACCCCCAGCTTCTCGCGGGCACGGGGGTCGCGCAGGATGCGCTGCGACTCATACCAGTTGCAGAGCAGCCCCACCAGCACCCCGTCCCGTATCAGCTCGGTGCGACCGGTGGGCAACCCCTCACAGGTGATGCCCTTGGAGCCGGCCAGGCCCGGAGCGGCGCCGTCGTCCACCAGGGTGAACCTGGGCGAGGCCACCTGCTTGCCCAGTTGCCCCACGAAGGGGGTGGCGGCGGCGTAGAAGGTGCCCAGGGAGAGGCCCGGCAGCACCAGGTTCTCCAGGATGTCCATCACCGCCTGGCGCCCCAGCACCACCCGATAGGTGCCGCCGGGCACCCGCACGCCGCCCATGGCCCGCACCGCGTTCTCGGCCGCCTCGCGACCCGCCTCCCCCGTGAAGCGCTCCAGGTGGGTGGTGGCGTCGTAGCCGGAGCCTTTGCCCCCTTCCGACTCCACCATGGCGGTGATGAAGGACATGATCAGGGTGGACTCGTCGGTCTGCACCTCGGGCATGGCGCTGGAGCAGAAGGCGACCCGCTCCTGCAGCAGGGTGACGTCGCCGCCCAGGATCAGGGCCAGCTCCTCGGGGGAGCGCCCCAGGGCAGCCAAGGCCTCGGCGCTGCGAAAGGCCCGCAGGCCGGCCCTCACCACCCGCCAGCCGGCGTCCACCAGGTCGGCATCGGCCAGGTCCATGACCCGGGGGTCGTGGTAGTCGCGCAGGCGTCGCTCCTCGCCGGTGGGCCGCGGCAGGCTGACGAACTCGGGGTCGGCCACCGCCCCGCGGCGGGCCTTCTCCAGGGCGGAGCGCACCCCTTCCGGCCCTAGGTCCGAGGGCTCCGAGCCGAAGCCCACCCGCCGCACCTCTCCCTCGCCCGCCCGGAAGACGGCCTGCACGCCGATGCCGAAGTTCTCGATGGACTTGGGCTCCTCGACCCCGTTGCTGGGGATGTGGGAGGTGTAGTTGAGGCGGGCGTGGAGGATGCCGTTGCAGGAGACGAAGACCTCCGCCTCCTCCACGTCCTCCTGGGCCATGAGGAAGGCCAGCGCCTCCCGCGCCGCCCTCTCCAGCTCCGACAGGGGCCTCATCTGCTCCCTCCCGACGCCGGCTGCGAGCTAGCGGCGGCCACCTAGACCACCTTCTGGAGGGCGTCCAGGGCCGCCTGGTAGTTGGGCTCCTGGGTCACCTCGGGCACGATCTCCTTGTAGCGGATGACCCCGTCCCGGTCCACGATCCAGACCGAGCGGGCCAGCAGCTTCAGCTCCTTGATGAGGATGCCGTATTTGAGGCCGAACTCCCGCTCCTGGTAGTCGCTGAGCACCTTGATGCGGTCCACGCCCGTGGCCCCGCACCAGCGGCGCAGGGCGAAGGGCAGGTCCACCGTCACGTTGGCGATGACCACTTCATCGGAGACCTGGGTGGCCAGCTCGTTGAAGCGCTTGCCCTGCATGTCGCAGACGGGCGTGTCCTGAGAGAGGGCCACCGTCAGCAAGAGCACCTTGCCGGCGAAGTCCTGCAGGGTGACGGGGCGCAGGTCCAGGTCTACCAGGCGGAAGTCGGGGGCCTTCTCGCCCACCTGCAGGTCTGGCCCCAGCAGGGTCAGGGGGTTGCCGCGAAAGGTCACCGCTCCCGGTCGCTCCTGCACCTGTGTCATGCCTTACCTCCTCCGTTCCGTGATGATGCCCTCAGACCGCCAGAGGCCGCAAACGCTCCCGCAGCTGGCGCACCCGCTCCCGCGCCAGGGCCACGTCCTCCCTGGTCAGCCAGCCCTCGTAGAAGTTGGTGTGGAGGGCGTTGGCCGCCAGGAATAGCTCCCGCGGCCCCGGGTCACCCGTGTCCTGCGCCAGCCTCCCCACCGTCTCGAACAGTAATCGGTGCCCGTTGTGAGGCCAGCCGCGGCTCTCGGCCACCGCCTTCATCACCTGGTCGGCGGCGCCCCAGCCCCTCTCCGACGCCTGCATCAGGTCGCCCTGGGCCAGAGCCTCCTGCGCCTTGCGCAGCAGCTCGCTGCTGGCCTCGATATAGTCCTGCTGGCGCCCCATGGCATTACCCAGTGCCGCTCAGCCTGGCGCGGCTGCGCAGGGTGGGGCCGCCGTTGCTCATGCGCTTGGTCTGCATGGGCTGCCCCTTGCCACAGTTGGGTATGGCGAAGAGGCGGAAGTCGTTGCCCACCGCATCCACGTTCATGAAGAAATCGCGGCTGTCGGACACCAGCCCCCCGTCGCGGTAGAGCTGCCCCAGCTTGCCGTCGCGGATCTCGTAGACCTTCATGGCCGTGATGCGGAAGTTCTCCCGCGACTCGGCCACCGAGGGGATGCGGTGCCCCACCACGTAGTAGCCCCATTCCACCTCGCCGATGATGTCCCGAGGGTCGCGGTCGCCCGGCGCGAAGGCGGTATTGGACATGCGTATCAGCGGCACCAGGTAGGCATCGGTGGCCTTGTAGTGGCCGTTGGGCTGCGCCCCCACGATGGCCGCCGTCTGCCGCGAGTTGAGGAACTCCTCGTAGACGCCGTTGCGGATGTGATAGACGCGTCGCGCGGGCGTCCCCTCGTCGTCGTAGAGGTAGTGGCCGAAGCCCTCCATGGTGGGGTCGGAGAAGGCCGAGAGGAGGGGCGAGCCCACCTGCCGGCCGACCTGACTCTCGCGCAGCGACTTCAGGAACCAGGAGCGGCCGGCGTAGCCCGTCTCCAGCTTCAGCGCCCGGTCCAGCTCCGAGGGGTGGCCCACCACCTCGTGGCAGACCAGGGCGTTGTAGTGGGGGTCGGTGACCACCACCACCTCCCGGTCGGTGGCGGGCAGGGGCGGCGCCGAGGCCAGCTCCACCGTGTCCCGCGCCAGGGCCAGCGAGAACTCGTCCAGGGGCCGGAAGCGGATGAAGGGCTCGTCCACCCCGCGGGTGATGACCTCCCAGCCGCGCTGGTGGCCGCTGAAGTCGTAGAGCTCCTGGTGGGCGTCGGGCCCCTGGGCCACCACGAAGCAGGTGCCCTGGCTGATGGCCCAGGTCTGGTCGAGGTTGGCGCCCTCGGAGCTGACGAAGAGGATGCGCTCCAGGTGGGTCTCGGCGCCGATGTAGTTGTAGACCACCTGGGGCCCGATGGCCTGCACCCGTCGCGACACGTCGCGCACGTAGGCCACCACCTCGGCCAGGGGCACCTGGCGCGGGTCTATCTCGTAGCGGGCGGGCACGGTGTCGGTGCGGGCCTCGATGGGCGCCAGGGAGAGGTCGTAGAGGCTGGCGCCCAGGTCGGGGAATTCGTCGCGGGCGGCCGCCTTCTGACGGGCGTTCCACAGGGCGCGCTCGTAGGCGTGGTCGAGGCCCTCCCGCAGGCGCTCCAGCAGTTGGGGCACGTCGCGGGCGCCCAGTTGCTGGCCGAAGTAGCCCGCCGCCGCCACCTTCTCGCCGGCGATGGCCCGGACGCCGAAGGAGAGGCCGTAGTCCTCGGCGCTGAACTTGTCCATGCCGTTCTCGGCCAGGGCCACCTTGCCCTCGCTGACCTCGATGCGCACGTCGGCGTAGCGGCAGTGGGCCTTGCCGGCCGGGTAGGAGGTCACCAGCTCGTGAACGGCGGCCCGCACGCGCTCTAACAGCTCGATGTCCGGTCGCTGGGGCATGGCCCGCTCCTCCGAGGAGGCTCTAGCGGCCATTGTAGCCGCCGCCCCCGCGCCGGTCTAGGCGAGGGCAGGTGGCGCAGGGCCGCCGCCAATGGTAATCTGCCCTGCAGCCGAGGTCGCCATGTCCGAGCGAGAGCCTGGCAGGCCAGGGCAGGGCGCCCCGCCCCGGGACGCGGCGCGGGAGAGCAGCCTGCTGCTGAGCGTGAACCTGATGTTTCTCTCGCAGGTGGCGTCCTATGGCCTGGCCTTCGCGCTGCGGGTGGTGCTGGCCCAGGCGCTGGGCGACGAGGGGCTGGGCACCTACTCGCTTTTCTACACCTCGGTGCTGGTGGCGGCGGGCGTCGTCAACCTGGGGGTGGGGCCGGCCAGCGTCTACTACCTGAACCGGGGCTCCCACTCCCTGGGGCGCCTGTTCGGGGGAGCCCTCTGCCTGTGGGCGGCCGCCGCGGCGCTCTGGTCGCTGGCGGTGGTGGCCTTCGGGCTGCTGCGGGGGCCCGAGGCCTTCGTGAGCGGGCGCGCCTTCTGGCTCTACGCCCCGGCGGTGCCGGCGCTGGTGGCCTACCTCTTCCTGGCCGCCTTCCTGCAGGGACAGCACCGCTTCGGCGCCATCTTCCTCGCCGGCGCTTCCCAGGGGGTGTCGTCGGTGGCCTCTCTGGGGGCGCTGTGGGCACTGGGGCGCCTCGACCTCTTCGCCGCCGTGGCCTCCTGGGTGGGCTCCTTCGTCCTGGCCGACCTCGTCGCCCTCTGTTCCCTGGCACCCCACCGGCTGCAGTGGCGGGAGGCCCTCTCCCGCCCCTGGCAGGTGCTGCGGGAGCAGGTGCGCTACGGGGTGCAGGGACAGGCGGGCAACCTGGCCCAGCTCTTCAACTACCGGCTGGACCACTACCTGGTCGGCGCCTTCGCCGGGCGGGCCGCCGTGGGCCACTACACGGTGGCCGTGGGCCTGGCCGAAAGCCTCTGGTGGCTGGCCAGCGCCGTCTCCTACGTGCTGCTGCCGCGCCTGTCGGGGATGGGGCAGCGGGAGGCGGCGGCCCTGGCCCAGGCGGGGGCGCGCAACACCTTTCTGGTCAGCCTGCTGGGCGCCGTCGCCCTGGCCGGCCTCTCGCCGGTGCTGGTCACCGTCGTCTTCGGCAGCGAGTTCCGGGCGTCGGTGCTGCCCCTGGCCCTCTTGCTGCCGGGGGCCCTGGCCAACGGCGTGACCATCGTGCTGGGCTCATACCTCTACAGCCGTGGCCGCCCCCTCTACCAGACGGGGGCGGTGCTGGCGGCCCTTCTGGCCACGGTGGTGCTGGACCTGGCCCTCATACCCTGGCTGGAGGTGCCGGGGGCGGCCATCGCTTCCTCGCTGGCGTATAACACTGGGCTGGCTACCGCCCTCTATTTCTACAGGAGGGTATCGGGACAGCCGCTGTCCCGCCTGCTGACGGTGCAGGCCAGCGACCTGGACCTGCTGCGGGAGGTCTGGCGCGGCCTCTGGCGGCGGCTGCGGGCGCGGCCCGAGCCCTGAGCTGGCCCCACGGAGAGGGGCCGCCCACGGGAGGGAACATGGAGACGGACAGGCTGCGGCGCTTCCAGGGCTGTCTGGTGGGGCTGGCGGTGGGCGACGCCCTGGGAATGCCGGTGGAGGGAATGCCCAGGCACGAGGTGCGAGAGCGCTACGGCCTCCTGCGCGAGATGGTGGACGGCTGGCTACCGGCCGGCTCCACCACCGACGATACCGCCCAAGCCCTGGCCCTGGCCGAGAGCCTGGTGGAGGTGGGCCGTTTCGATGCCGACGACTTCGTGGTGCGGCTGCTGGCCTGGTTCCGTGCCGGCCCGCCCGACGTGGGCGTCCACACCCGTCGCGTGCTGGAGCTGATCGAGCAGGGCATCCACTGGCGGGAGGCCACCGAACGGTGGAGGCCCAGCACGCCCCCTTCACCGCCGGCAACGGCTCCCTCATGCGCTGCGCCCCCATCGCCCTGCGCTACTACCGCGACATTGACGCCGTCATCGGCTACAGCCACGAGCAGTCGCGGGTGACCCATCCCCACCCCCTGGCGCGGGCCGCCTGCGCCTTCTACAACGTGGTGCTGGCACGCGCCCTGCGGGGCGAGGACAAAGAGGCGGCCATCGGCTACGCCATGGAGGTCCTCTCCCACTCTCCCGCCGAACTGCTGGAGCGGGTGCGGTCGGTGCCCTTCAAGGAGGCGGAGGAGGTGGGCACCACCGGCTTCGTGCTGGACACCCTCGAGTGCGCCTTGTGGGCCTGGTGGCACCACGACAGCTTCTTCGACGCCCTGGTGGCGGTGGTGAACCTGGGCGGCGACGCCGACACCAACGCCGCCGTGACCGGTGCCCTGGTGGGTGCCCACCTGGGGCTGGAGGCGGTGCCGGGCCTGTGGGCCAGCCGCGTGCCCGATGTGCCCCGCTGCCTGGAGCTGGCCGAGCGCCTCTTCCGCCTGGCCGAGGCCGGCAGCTAGACGTCCACCCCCAGGCCCCGCAGGGCGGCCACGGTGGTGGGCAGGTCGCCGCGGTGGAGGACGGCGTGGAAGCCCGCCTCCCGCGCCCCCCGCACGTTCTGGACGAGGTCATCTATGTGCAGACAGCGCTCGGGGGGCAGGCCCATCCGCTCGGCGGCGATGCGAAAGATGCGCGGGTCGGGCTTGGCGATGCCCACCCGCGCCGAGTTGACCACCACCTCGAACAGGTCGGCGATGCCGTTGGCGGCCAGAAGCTCCCGCTCCAGCCGCGGCGTCGAGTTGGATATGAGCCCCACCCGGTAGCGGCCCCGCAGCCGCCGCACCATGTCCAGCATCTCCTCGTCCAGTTGCCGCCAGACGATCTGCCACTCCTGGGTGATGCCCTCGATGGGCCGTGCGGCCATCTCCTGCAGCCGACGCAGCACGGCCTTCAGCCATTCCTCTTCCGGCAGACGGCCCGTCTCCGCCTCCAGCCACTCGGGGATGCCGTAGAGGGCGTCCAGCAGGCCTCCGGGCGGAAGCCCGTATTTCTGCTCCAGGGCGCGGGTGTGCTCCCGGTCCAGCCTGGCGATGACGCCGCCGAAGTCGAAGAATACCGCCTCGATCATCCCGCTTCCGATGATGGCAGCCCCTCGCCCACTGCGTCCAGGGGGCCTCAGTAGGCCTGGTAGCGGTGGGCGATGGGCAGGCGCCAGTCGCGCCCGAAGGCGCGGGGGGTTATCTTGATGCCCGGGGGCGCCTGCCTGCGCTTGTATTCGTTGCGGTCCACCATGCGCAGCACGCGGGCCACCGTTTCGTAATCGTAGCCCAGGGCCACGATCTCCTCGATACCCTTCTCCTGCTCTACATAGGCCTCCAGGATGCCGTCGAGGATGTCGTAGGGGGGCAAGGTGTCCTGGTCCACCTGTCCGGGCTTCAGCTCCGCCGAGGGTGGCTTGACGAACACCTCCTCGGGTATGACGGGCGAAAGGGAGTTGCGGTAGCGGGCCAGCCGGTAGACGAGGGTCTTGGGCACGTCCTTGATGACGGCGAAGCCACCGGCCATATCGCCGTAGAGGGTGGCGTAGCCCGTGGCCAGCTCCGACTTGTTGCCACAGGTGAGCACCAGGGCGCCGAACTTGTTGGAGAGGGCCATGATGATGTTGCCGCGGATGCGGGCCTGGATGTTCTCTTCGGCCACCCCCGGCTCGGTGCCCGCGAAGGCAGGCGCCAGCATGTCCAGATAGGCCTGGTGGGCCGGCTCAATGGGGATCACGAGGAACCGGATCCCCAGGTTCTGGGCCAGCGTCTTGGCATCGCGGATGGAGCCCTCCGACGAGTAGCGCGAGGGCATGCTGACGCCGGTGACGTTCTCGGCGCCCAGGGCGTCGGCGGCGATGCAGGCCACCAGGCTGGAGTCTATGCCCCCCGACATGGCCACCAGCGCCTGTCGGAAGCCCGTCTTGGTCACGTAGTCGCGGGTGCCCAGCACCAGCGCCTGGTAGACCTCCGCCTCGCCATCGGGGGCCGGGGCGACACGCGGCTCGACGGGCGGCTTCTGGCGCTGGAAGGGCTCGCCCGAGAGGTGATAGGTAGGCACCTGCAGCTCGGCCTGGCGCCGCTCCCGCCGCCGGCGGGGGTCGTGCAGGCGCATGCGCACCACCTCGTTCACGTTTAGGTCGCAGACCAGCAGCTCCTCCTGGAACATGGCCGCCCGGGCCAGCAGCCGCCCCTGGGCGTCCAGGATCATGCTGCCGCCGTCGAACACCAGCTCGTCCTGCCCGCCCACCTGGTTCACGTAGCAGACCGCCACCCCGTAGTCAGAGGCGCGGGTGGCCAGCATCTGCTCGCGGAAGAGGCGCTTGGCCCGGTGGTAAGGGGAGCCGTTGATGTTGACGATGACCTGGGCGCCGGCCAGCGCCTGGCTGCGGGTGGGGTCGCCCGGATACCAGATGTCCTCGCAGATGCTCACGCCCACCGCCACACCGGCCACGGTGAACACGGGCGAGAGACGTCCGGCCTGGAAGTAGCGCTCCTCGTCGAAGACGCCGTAGTTGGGCAGGTGCTGCTTGTGGTAGACGGCGACCAGGCGCCCGTCGTGGACGATGGCGGCGGCGTTGTAGATGTCGTCGTCCAGCTCCCCCCGGCCAGCGGGGTGGTCCACGAAGCCGACCACGGCGGTGATGCCGCGGGAGGCGGCCACCACCTCTTGCAGCGCCTCCAGGTTGTCGCGGACGAAACGGGGGCGCAGCAGCAGGTCTTCGGGCGGGTAGCCGGTGATGGCCAGCTCATGGAAGGCGACCAGGTCCACCCCCAGGCGACGGGCCTCGTCCAGCCAGTGGACGATCTTGGCGACGTTGCCGTCCAGGTCGCCGACGGTGGTGTTGATCTGGGCCAGACCGACGCGGAGGCTGCGCAAAGCTTCCCCCTCGCCCCAAAGGTAGCACCGCCCCCGCAGACGGGTCAAACCAGCCCACGTCCGCTCCGGCTCCCCGGGCGTATAGACCATGGGGGAGTATGGTGATAAGCTTCACGATGGGCGAGGCGGTGTGAGGAAGCTCGCGGCCATACCTCTCTTCTTCCTGGCGGCCCTGCTGCTCGCGGCCTGCGGCGGCCAGAAGACCCCCAACCCCGACGACCCCGCTTTCTGGCGCGTCACCCTGCGCCAGGCCGACGTCTCGCCGGTGATAGTCAACAGCAGCCTCTCCGTGGGCGAGAACCGTCTCCAGGTGGGGCTGCTGGACAGCCAGCAGGCGCCCATCCTGGGCGCTCGCGTCCGCTTCCTGCTCTACCGTCTGGACGACGCGACGCCCTTGCGCCTGGCCGAGGCCGACGCCCGCTACGTTGCCCTGGAGCGGGGGGTGGTGGACGAGGAGCGGCACGAGCACGTGCACCTGGGCGAGACGGGCGTCTACGTGGCCGCCCTCAGCTTCGACTCCGCCGGCACCTACGGGCTGGCCATCTCCGGCACCCTGGCCGACGGCAGGCGCTTCGGGCCGCTGCCCTACGTCTTCAACGTGCTGGAGCGTCCACCGGAGCCGATGGTGGGGGAGCCGGCGCCGCCCAGTCGCCAGCCCACCCTGGCCCAGGTAGGCGACATCCGCGAGCTGACCACCGACCTGGACCCCATCGCCGACTTCTACACCCTGACGGTGGCCGAGGCGGTGCGCTCGGGCCGGCCCACGGTCGTCGCCTTCACCACCCCCGCCTTCTGCCAGAGCCAGGTGTGCGGGCCGGTGCTGGACAGCGTAGTCAAGCCCCTCTACCAACGCTACCGGGGACAGGCCAACTTCGTCCACATCGAGCCCTATCGCCTGCGGGAGGCGAGGGAGGGCATCGGCCTCTGTCCGGTGCCGGTGTTCAATCGCGAACTGGCCCGTCAGGGGCAGGGGGTGGGCCGCTGCCCACCGGTGCCGGCCGACCAGCTCCCGCCCGCCAACGAGAGCTGGAACCTGAGCAGCGAGCCCTGGGTGTTCGTGGTGGACAGGCAGGGGCGCATCGCTGCCAAGTTCGAGGGGGTCATGGCCCTGGACGAGGTGGAGGCCGCCCTCCGCGCCACCCTGTCCCGCTGAAGACCGAGGCGCCGTGCCCGCGGCGCCTTGACCACATCCGCCGATGGGCCTAACATGCGGATACCGTGCGGCCCGGCCGTAACGCTGTAGGGGAAGACAGCGTTTAGCAGAGAGGGGAGTGGGCCTATGTCGCCAGTGCTCATCGAGCGTCGGGAAGACGTGTGCCGAGGTTCGCCGATCATTAAAGGGACCCGTATACGGGTAGCCGACGTCGTCCGCTATTACCGCCTGCTGGCCCGCGAGATGGTCATCGAGCGCATCGTGCAGGCGCTGCCGCACCTGACCCCCGAGCAGGTGCGGGCCGCCCTGGACTACTACGACCGCCACCGCGACGAGATAGAGCGCGAACTGCGCGAGGAAGACCGACTGTTCGCCGAGCATGGCGAACCCTGAGCCCCCACTCTATCTGGACGAATGCGTAGCTCTGGAGGTGGGGGAGCGACTGCGGCGGGCCGGCTTCGATGTCGTCACTGCCCATGAATGCGGCGCCCTGGGCGCATCCGACGAGGCCCAGCTAGAGCTGGCCACCCGCATGGGCAGGGTGCTGGTCACCCACAACGCTAGGCACTTCGCGCCGCTGGGCAGGGAGTGGTTCCTGAGCGGACGAAGACACGCTGGCATCATCATCGTGCCTCTGTGCCCGCCGAGCGAGGTGTGCGCCCGGGTGCTGAAGCTGCTGGCTTCACAGCAGTTGTCCCTCGAAGACCAGGTGTTGTGGGCCAGCGAGTGAGGCGGCCGAAGCATCACCTGAAAGTTGACCCTAGGGGGGGGATTGTGATAGAAGTGGCAAGCGGGGGGAGGTTCCGCCCCACCATCTGTCAGGCGGTGCCCCGATGGAGTATGTGCAGCTAGTCCTGGCCCAGCTACCGGCCGACAAGCTGGAGGAGGCCCTCCGTCCCGGCGGTCTCCTGGACAGGCTCGACGAGCACCGCAACCAGCTCGTCCACCACCACGGCTTCCAGGACATGCGGGTCGTCCGCTCCATCAACCGTCAGGGCAACGTGCAGCTGGTGGTGGAGACCCGCTGGGCCGATGACCAGAGCCTCATTGACTACGAGACCGGCGAGCCCACCGTCACCTCCATCCTCGAGCAGCACAGTGACTTGCTGGTGCCGGGCAGCCTCCAGGTCATAGACATGGAGGCACTGCGCAGCGAGGAGTGGTGGCGCCGCTTCGAGGCCGAACAGCAGGTGCGGGAGCGCACCGCCTTCCCCTTCCTGGTGCCGGCCATGGCCTTCCTGTTCAGTGTGCTGGTGGTCTATGGCCTCTCCCGCATCTATCTGGAGCTGGCCCACTGGAAGGTGGGCGATGTGGACATGGCCACGCCCCTAGCCCTGGGCATCTCCGCCCTCATCTTGCTGGGCGGCTGGTTCGTCGCCTCGCGTCCCCAGCTCAAGGCCTGGCAACTGGGTGCCATGGCCGCAGTCGTCCTGGTGGGCATCCTGGCCGGGGCCATCTGGGCGGCCGTCCATGAGGAAGGAGGCGCCCAGGAGGCGGCAGCCGAGCAGCCCCCGGCGGCTACGGCCCCCGCTGGCGGCGCTCAGGGTGGTGGCGCCCCCGCCACCAGCCTGCAGGTGAGGGCCGTCCGCACCCTGCGCTTCGACCGCCAGCAGCTAGTGGTGGCCGCCAACCAGCCGGTGACCATCACCTTCATCAACGAGGACACGGGGCAGGTCCATGACATCGCCATCTGGCGGAGCCGCCAGGATGCGCAGGGCGGCGGCCAGCCCCTGGCCAGCACCGAGTTCTGCACCGCCCCCTGTCAGGAGACCCTCAACGTTACCCTCGCACCGGGCAACTATTACTTCAACTGCACCGTCCACCCGCAGCAGATGACGGGGACGCTGGTGGCCCGCTAGCGGCGGTCTAGCCCTGGTCGCGACGGGAAAGCCCCAGTCGCTCCAGCTCCTCCTCCACCTCTTCCCAGGAAGGCCCGCGCTCCCGCCGTTCGTGCTCCATGAACCACTGGTAGAAGGCCCAGGCAGCGAAGCCCCACAGCACCACCGAGCCCAGGATCTTCATCACCGCCGCCGCCAGCTGCTGGTCCACCACCGGCGTGATGGAGTCCACCAGCCGCGGCATCTGGGCATAGACGGGGTAGACGGGGCCGGTGGCGAAGACCAGAAAGGCGGCGATGACCGTGGGCAGGATGGACTGCACGAAGAGATAGGCCAGCTGGAAGGGGTAGGAGAGGCGGGGCAGCTCGGGGACCGTGCTCAGCACCGGCCACCACATGAGCATGGAGCTGACCATCAGCCCCAGGTGGGTGAGGAAGTGGAAGCCGCCGTTGTTCACCGCCAGCTCCAGCACCGGCGGCAGGTGCGTCAGCGTCTGGAAGACGGTGAAGACGATGAAGGCCGAGGCGGGATGGGTGACGACGCGGGCCGCCCGCAGCACCGTCTGCGACCGCAGCGGCATCTGCCACAGCCAGGTGGGGATGCCCACCACCAGCAGCGGCGCCGCCACCATGCTGAACAGGAAGTGCTGGAACATGTGGGCCGAAAGCAGGAACTCCTCGCCGAGGGGGTGGATGGGCGTTCCGGCGCCGGCGTAGATGGCCAGCACCCCCAGCACGAAGGCCACCACGGTGGAGCGACGCACCCGCAGGGCGTCGGGGGGACGCAGGTAGCGCAGGGCCAGGTAGTAGAGCCCCAGCAGGCCGATGCACAGCGCCAGGGCGTCAGGCGGATACCAGTCCAGCCACCAGCGCTGCTCTAGGCCGAAGTGGAGGAACGGCACGTCCCCATACCACCCTTCCTCACAGGAGCCCCGCCTTCATGGTGGCCAGGGCGGCCACGAACAGGCACACCGCCAGCGTCAGGCCGAAGGCGAACAGGAACGAGAAGAGGCGGCTGTCGAAGCGCAGGTGCATATACCACATGACCACCAGCAGGAACTTGAGGCCTGAGAGGGCCAGGAACAGCTCCACCAGCACCCCGCGCAGCCCCTCGATGTAGTAGATGGCCACCTCGATGGAGGTGATGATGAACAGGGCCACCGCCACCCGGATGTAGTCGGCGGTGGTGGCGTGGAGGCCGCCGGCGTGGGCCTCCCCTTCCTCCTCCCGTCGCCGTCGGGTGCCGCGCAGCTCGGCCAGCGTCATGCTCCACCTCCGGCCAGCGGGTCGAGCAGGTAGACCAGGGTGAAGATGAGGATCCAGACAATGTCCACGAAGTGCCAGTAGAGGCCGGCCAGCTCCACGTTCAGGGCGTTGTGCTGGCCGATCCTCCCCCGCGCGGCCATGACCCACAGCGACAGCAGTATGAGCACCCCCACCGAGACGTGGGCGCCGTGGAAGCCCGTGAGCACGTAGAAGCTGCTGCCGAACAGGTTGCTGCTCAGCGTCAGCCCCTTGTGCACGAACTCGGTGAACTCGAAGGCCTGCCCGGCCAGGAAGGAGATGCCCAACAGGGCCGTGCACAGTAGCCAGGTGCGCATCTGGTGCAGCCGCCCCCGGTGGGCCGCCCCCACCGCCAGAGCCATAGTGGTGCTGCTCATGAGCAGGATGAAGGAGCTGACGGACGTGAAGGGGATGTTGAACACGTCGTGGGGGTAGGGGCCTTCCTGGCTCTGGCCGCGATAGAGAAGGTAGGTGGCGATGAGGGAGCCGAAGAAGAGGGCCTCCGAGGCCAGGAACAGCCACATGGCCAGCTTGCGGTTGTCCAGGCCGGTGGAGGTCTCCAGGTGCTCGGCGACGTGTGCCCTCTGTGCCACGACCGCACCTCACTCGCTGGCAGGCTCCAGCGCCCAGCCATAGATGCCGAACAGGAGCACCACCACCCCCACCGCCACCAGGGCGTAGTCGGCCAGCACGAAGCCGTAGGCGATGAGGGGGAAGCCCAGGGCGGCGATGAGGGGGAAGAAGGAGGGCGACGGCATGTGGATGTGCTCGGCGTGCCCCTCCTGCTCCTCGTGCCCGTTGGCGCCGCCGGCCACCACCGGGATGGGGCGCCCCGCCTCGTCCTCGCGATACTTGTGGTGCCAAAAGTCGTCGCGCGCCCTCACCACCGGTATGCGGGCGAAGTTGTAGGGTGGCACCGGCGAGGGGATGCTCCACTCCAGGGTGCGGCCGTCCCAGGGGTCGGCCCCCGCCTTCTGGCCCCGCCGCAGGCTGTAGATGACGTTGACGATGAACACCAGGATGGAGAGGGCGATGAGGAACGCCCCCACCGTGGCGATCATGTTCCAGAGGTCCCAGCCCATGCCCGTGGGGTAGGTCTGGATGCGCCGCGGCATCCCCAGCAGCCCCAGGATCATCATCGGCTGGAAGGTCACGTTGAAGCCGATGAGCATCAGCCAGAAGTGGAGCTGGCCCAGCCGCTCGTCCAGCAATCGCCCGGTGAACTTGGGCAGCCAGTAATAGATGCCGGCGAACAGCCCGAATATGGCCCCGCCGAAGAGCACCTGGTGGAAGTGGGCCACCACGTAGTAGGTGTCCTGCTGCTGGTAGTCCGAGGGCACCATCGAGTGGGTGACGCCCGTCAGGCCGCCCACCACGAACATGGTGATGAAGCCCAGGGCCATCAGCAGCGGCGTCTTGAAGCGGATGTCACCGCCCCAGAGGGTGCCCAGCCAATTGAAGATCTTCACCCCCGTGGGCACGGCGATGAGGATGGTGCTCACCCCGAAGGCCGAATTGGCCACCGGCCCCAGGCCGGTGGTATACATGTGGTGCACCCACACGCCGAAGCTCATGAAGGCGATGGCGATGCCCGAGAAGACCACGAAGGGGTAACCGAACAGGGGCTTGCGGGCGAAGGTGGGTAGCACCTCCGACACGATGCCCATCGCTGGCAGGATGAGAATGTAGACCTCGGGGTGCCCGAACAGCCAGAACAGGTGCTGCCACAGCAGCGGCGTCCCGCCCTTCAGGGGGTTGAAGAAGTTGGCCCCGAAGAGCCGGTCGAAGGAGAGCTGGAACAGCCCCACCGCTAGCACCGGCATGGCGAAGATGATCAGGAAGGAGGTCACCAGCGTCATCCAGGTGAAGACGGGCATGCGCAGCAGGCTCATGCCCGGCGCCCGCATGTTCAGGATGGTGACGATGAAGTTGAAGCCCGAGGCCAGGGACGAGATGCCCAGGATCTGCAGCCCCAGCGCCCAGAAGTCAATGCCGTGGCCCGGGTTGAACGCCTTCTCGGTCAGGGGGGCGTAGCCGAACCAGCCGCCGTTGGGCGCCCCGCCGAAGAAGATGCTGGAGTAGAGGAACAGGCCCCCCATCAGGAACGTCCAGTAGCTGAAGGCGTTCAGACGGGGGAAGGCCACGTCGCGAGCGCCGATCTGCAGCGGCACCACCAGGTTGAAGAAGGCGGCCGAGAGGGGCATCACCACCAGGAAGATCATGGTGGTGCCGTGCATGGTGAACATCTGATTGTAGACTTCCTGGTCCAGCACCTGGCCTTCCGGCACCGCCAGCTGCAGCCGGATGGCCAGCGCCTCCACGCCACCGGCCAGGAAGAAGAGGAAGGCGGTGATGGCATACATGATGCCGATACGCTTGTGATCAACGGTGGCGATCCAGCTCCAGATGCCCTGGTAGGTGGCGGCCTGCCGCCGCAACTGGCGCAGGGCCTCCAGCACCCCCAGCGAGGAGCCTTCGAACGTGGTCTGCGCCATGCCTTCCTACCTCCCCTAGCGGGCCGCCTGCTGGCTCTGGCGCGCCAGTTGCTGCCGCGCCCAGGCGTCGAACGCCTCCTGGCTCTCGTGCACGATGACCCGCATGCGCATGTCGGCGTGGGCCAGGCCGCAGAACTCGGCGCACTGGCCCCCGTATTCCCCCGGCTGCTCCGCCACCAGCCAGAGGTGGTTCACCCGCCCGGGTATGGCGTCCACCTTACCCCCCAGCCGGGGCGCCCAGAAGCTGTGGATGACGTCTATGCTCTCGATGGCCAGGTCTATCTTGCGATTGGGCGGCAGGTGCAGCTCGGCCGGCTCCGTTCCCCGCCCCACCATCTCCAGGGGCCGCCCCTGCGAGTCGGTATACTGCGGATACTGGAAGCGCCAGACCCACTGCTGGCCGATGACCCGCACCTGCAGGGGGTTCTCCTCAGGCGACGGGCGGTCGGCCTGCTCGATGATCATGCCGATCATGGGCCCCGCCAGCCCCAGCAGGAGGGCCAGGGGCGCCAGCGTCCAGGCCAGCTCCAGGGGCGGGTTGCCGTGCACCTGCTTCGGCGGCGGCGCACCGGGCCGGTGCCGGTAGCGGAAGAGGGCGAAGAGGAGCGCGCCCCACACCAGCACCAGGATCACCACCGCCGGCCACATGGCCAGGAAGAAGAGGTGGCGCTGGTCGCGGGCCACCTCTCCCACCGGCGCGAAGGTGTTCTGGGGCGTGTCTATGGCTACGTTGCAGCCCGTCAGCAGCAGCGCCGCCAGCAGCGGCACCAGCAGACGTGCATAGGCGAGAAGCGACTTGCGCCCGTGCAAACCGGCCCGCCTCTCCACAGGGCTCCAACCCCTAATCTCGCACACCGACCGTCCGTCGTCAACGCGTTTGTGCCCAACTTCACTAGAACGCCAACACGTCCACCGCCAGGGCCGCGAACAGCGCCGCCAGATACAGGTTCGATAGCTGGAAGAGGAAGGCCGCTCGCCGCGCCGAGGGCCGCAGCAGCAGCCACAGGCCCTGGCCCAGCAGGGCCACCGCCAGGGCGGCCGCCGCCGCCAGATAGAAGGCACCGGCGTCGCTGACCCAGGGCAGGGCCAGCGACAGGCCCACGGTGGCCAGGGCGTGCAGCAGTATCTGGCGTCGCGTCTCCGCCTCCCCCTTCACCACCGGCAGCATGGGCACCCCCGCCCGCTGGTAGTCGCGACGGTAGTTGAGGGAGAGGGCCCAGAAGTGGACGGGCGTCCAGAAGAAGACGATGCCAAACAGCACCAGCGCCGCCGCCCCCACCTCGTCGCGCACCGCCGCCCAGCCGATGACCGGCGGCATGGCCCCCGCCGCCCCCCCGATGACGATGTTCAAGGGCGTCGTCCGCTTCAGGGTGAGGGTGTAGACCAGCACGTAGAAGGCGTAGGCGGCGATGGTCAGCAGGGCGGCCAGGGTGCCCACGGCCGCCTGCATCAGCAGCACGCCCAGGGCGCCCAGGGCCAGCCCGAAGGCCAGGGCCCGCTCCGGCTCCACCGTCCCCGCCGGGATGGGGCGCCCCCGCGTGCGCAGCATCACCGAGTCTATGTCGCGGTCGAAGTAACAGTTGAGGGCGTTGGCGCCGCCGGCGGCCAGGGCGCCCCCGACCAGCGTGGCGACCATCGTCCACGAGGGAGGCCATCCCCCCTGGGCCAGCAGCATGGCCGGCACCGTCGTCACCAGCAGCAGGAGCACGATGCGTGGCTTGGTGAGGCCCACGTAGGCGCGGACGGCCCCCGCCACCCCCCGCGTGCGCTGTCGCACCGCCGTCCCCAGCATCCCCTACGCCTCCCTCCGCTGCCCGGGCGCGTCCCAGGCGGCCAGCGCCACCGCCAGCGACCAGATGGCCGCCGCCAGGGCCAGGTGGGCCATGCGCACCGGCGTGGGCAGCTCCAGCCAGATGTTGGCCGCCCCCACTAGCACCTGGGCCAGGTAGAGGCCGAAGGCGGCCGCACCCGCCCAGCGGGGGAAAGGCCCCAGCCCCCGCGCCCGTAGCCACAGCCAGAGGAGGGCCGCGCCCACGGCCAGGGCCAGCAGGCGGTGGGCGTAATGGACCTGGGCGGCGGCCGTCCCTCCCGGCACCACCTTCCCCTCGAACAGGGGCCAGTCGGAGTAGGCCAGGGCCGCCCCGGGCAGGTGCGAGACGTAGGAGCCCAGCAGGCTCAGGGCCAGCACCAGCGCCCCCGCCACGCCCGCCAGCGGCAGCAGGCGACCGCCACTCCCTTCCCCGGGCCGCCGCAGCACCAGCACCGAGGCAGCCGCCAGCGCGCCCAGGGTGAGGAGGGCCATGCCCAGGTGGGCGGCCCGCAGGGGCAGGGGCATCTCCTGCTCCACCGCCTCGCGGCCGATCATGGCCTGCACCAGCACCAGCGGCACGGCCAGCCAGGCCGCCAGGGCTGCCCAGCGCTCCTGCCGCCGCTCGCGCAAGCCGGCCACGGCCGTCCCCAGCACCAGCAGGCCGGTCACGGCGGCCAGCAGGCGGTGGGAGTATTCCAGCAGCACCAGCCTCTCCAGCGGCGGCAGGAGCTGGCCGTGGCAGAGGGGCCAGTCGGGGCAGGCGAGGCTGGCGCCCTCGGTGCGGACTGCCGCCCCCAAGACCAGCAGGGCATAGGTGCTGACCAGGGACAGGGGCGCCCAGAGACGGAGGCGAAAGAGGGCCCACAGGCCAGCGGGCAGGCCGAGGGGAAGGGCGCGGACAGCGCGTGGGCGGGAGGGGACGGCGCCTTTCAAGCCAGCACCCCAATTGCTCTTTGTATCACAAACTCGCCCCCAGGGTCAAGGAGAGGCAGGTGGGGGCGGGCGGCCCCGGCGCCGCCTCTGCAGGCGGTAGAGGCCGATGACCACCGCCGTGGCCACCACCACGACCACCTCCGGCCGCCGCAGCGCCCCCACCAGGCGGCGCACGGCGAAGTCCAGCCCGGCCGAACGCAGCAGGTGCACGCCCTGGCGCCGCCCCAGCCGCTGCTCTATCTCCTCGGGCGGCAGTTCCCGGAGCGGCTCGCTGGGCTCCTCCACCCCGTCCACGTCCTGGAGGCCTTTGAGGAAGTCCTCCAGGGGCACCTGGGCCAGCACCCAGTCTTCGGGCAGGTCGTCTTCCTGGCCGTTGCCGCTCATGGCCCTCGCACAATGACCTCACCACCGGCCCTCCTCCAGGGTAAGTCAGAGCGGCGGCAGGGGCCAGGGAGGGGCTAGAAGACGATGGCAGCGATGATGGCGGCCACGGCCTGCACGACCACCAGCGTCAGCCAGCCCAGGAAGGCCACGGCGATGGCCCGCAGCCAGCTCTCGTAGTCCAGGGCGGCGCGGATGGCCACCACCGTGGCCACGAGCACCCAGATGGCCACCACTATCGCTACCAGGATTCCCAGCACGGGCACGACGCCCAGCACCAGGAAGAAGCGTGGCGCCGAGGCGAAGCCCAGCACCCGCAGCAGCTCTCCCCAATCGGCGCGGGTGGCCCCCTCGGGCAGCAGGCGCGTGCCGATGAAGTAGGTCACGTAGGCATAGGCGGCCCAGCCAATGAGGGCCAGGACGAGGCCCACCAGTAGCCCGCCCGCGCCGGCGGAGAGGGCGCCGATGCCGGCGGCCAGGGCGCCCAGCACCACCACCAGGGCCGCCTGCCAGGTGGCGTCCTGGTCGGCCTCCACCGCCTCGTAGGCCTGGGACTGCAGGAGCATCGCCCCCACCACCCGGTCACCGAAGGAGGAGGGGCCTGTCTGGGTCTGCATCTCCGTCGCACCTCCTGCGCGAAGCTCTCGCCCATTTTAGACCCTTCCCACCCCGACGGGTAGAATGGGCCTATCAGGGTGCGGGAGGTGGCAGCATGACCAAAGAGCGGCTAGTGGTCGTGGGCGGCGACGCGGCGGGCATGAGCGCCGCCGCCAATGCCCGTCGCCGACGCCCCGCCGACGACCTGGCCATCACCGTCTACGAGCGGGGCCCCGACGTCTCCTACGCTGCTTGCGGCATCCCCTATTACATCGGCGGCCTGGTGCCCTCCGACGACCGCCTCATCGCCCGCCGGGCCGAGCAGTTCGAGGCCGAAGGCATAGAGGTGCAGCGGCGCCATGAGGTGGAGGCCATAGACACCGCCCAGCGCCGGGCGCTGGTGCGGCCCCTGGACGGCGGCGAGGCCCGCTGGGAGCCCTACGACCACTTGCTCATCGCCACCGGCTCGGTGCCGGTGCGCCCGCCCGTGCCGGGCATAGACGCCCGCGGCATCTTCGGCCTGAACACCCTCGAGAGCGCCCGCGACCTCTACCGCTACCTGGAGGAGGAGCGGCCCCAGCGGGCGGTCATCGTCGGCGGCGGCTACATCGGCCTGGAGATGGCCGAGGCGCTGGTCCTGCGGGGGCTGCAGGTGGCCCTGGTGGAGAAGGAAGAGCAGGTGATGCTCACCCTCGACCCCGACATGGCCGCCCCCATCGCCCGCCGCCTGGAGGAGCTGGGCGTGGAGATGCGGCTGGGCGAGGCCCTCACCGCCTTCGAGACCGCCGACGGCCGTCTGCGGGCGGTGGTCACCGAGAAGGGGAGCATCCCCTGCGACGTGGCCGTGCTGGGGCTGGGGGTGCGCCCCAACTCCGACCTGGCCCGCGAGGCGGGCATCCCCCTGGGCGTGCGCGGCGCCATCGCCGTCAACGAGCGCATGATGACCGAGGTGGCGGGGGTGTGGGCGGCCGGCGACTGCGCCCAGACCTTCCATCTCGTCTCGCGACGGCCCTTCTGGGTGGCCCTGGGCACCGTGGCCAACAAGCAGGGGCGGGTGGCAGGCATCAACCTGGGCGGCGGCTACGCCACCTTCCCCGGCGTCGTCGGCACCGCCATCACCAAGGTGTGCGACCTGGAGATCGCCCGCACCGGCCTGCAGGAGCGGGAGATAGAGGCCCTGGGCTGGCAGCACGTGGCCGCCCGCATCGAGGCGCCCACCCGCGCCCACTACTACCCCGAGGGGGCGCGCATGACGGTGAAGCTGCTGGCCGAACGGGACTCGGGGCGGCTGCTGGGGGGCCAGATCGTGGGCAGGGACGGCGCCGGCAAGCGCATAGATGTCATCGCCGCCGCCCTCCACGGCGGCCTGACGGTGGAGGAGTTCCTGCACCTGGACCTGGCCTATGCCCCGCCCTTCTCGCCGGTGTGGGACCCCCTGCTGGTGGCGGCCCGCCAGCTGGTGGGGAAGCTGTAGGGCTCACTCGGGCAGGTGCCCGGGCGCCCGCCGCTCCCCCTCCAGCGCCAGCAGCCGGCGCAGGGCGGGCCAGGGCAGGCGGGCGATGGCCACCCCCAGGCGCGGGTAGGCCCAGCGCCGCAGGGCGATGGCCACCGGAAAGCCCAGCAGCGACACCACCGCCCCCGCCGCCGCGTCCAGGAAGAAGTGGTTGGCGGTGACGGTGATAGCGAAGACCTGCGAGGCGGGCAGAAAGACCCCGATGGGCACCAGCAGCCAGGCCAGCCGCGACCCCCAGAAGCACCAGACGATGCCGATCCCCAGCAGCAGGTCCCAGCCGAAGTGGAGACTGGGCATGGCCGCATAGGGGTTCACGAAGGCGGCCGTCTCCTGCGTCTGGTAGGCGTAGCCCAGGTAGCGCTGCATGGTGTCCACGAAGCCGGTGATGTAGGGCGGGGCGTTGGGGTCGAACTGGGCCGCCAGGTCGGGCAGCAGCCGCGGCGGTGCCACCGGATAGGCCCAGTAGACGATGAGGGCGATGGCACCCGAGGCCAGGAAGGCATCGCGCAACAGGGTGTATTTGGGCCGCCGCCAGTAGTAGCACCAGATGCCGAAGGCGATGATGAGCGGGAAGTGCAGCCAGAAGTAGATGATGTTGAAGGCCTGGATGACGAACAGGTTGTCGGCGAACAGGCGCTGCAGGTCGTCCTCCCAGAAGAAGCCCAACGCCCGCTGCACATCAATCACCTGGCGGGCGTGCCAGTAGGCGTCGGCGGGGCGGTCTATGACGGCGCCGCGCACGCCGAAGTAGGCCAGGAACCCCACCGCCACGATGGCCGCCTCCAGCAGGTCGCGGCGTCCCAGTCCCGGCAGGAGCCGTCGCCAGAGGGGCTCGCGGGCGGTGGGCTGGGAGGACATGACCTCAGCGGGCAGGGGCCACGCTCCCTCGCGGCCGTCGCCAGGGGAAGAGGCGGCGGCCGTGGATGGCCCAGGCCCGGGCCACCCCCAGGCCCAGCATCGCCACCGCCGCCCCCAGCACCAGGTCCAGGATGTAGTGATTGGCCGTGGCCACGATGGCCGTTCCCATGGCCACGGGCATGGCCACCGCCAGGGCCCGCAGCAAGGGGTGGCGCGTGGCGCTCCAGATGGCCAGGGCCAGCAGCAGGTTCCAGCCGAAGTGCAGGCTGGGCAGGGCCGCATACTGGTTCACGAACCCCGCCGGCTGCATGCTGTAGTTGACGGGCGAGAAGGCGGCCATGGTGTCCACCAGGCCGTAGGGCCAGGGCAGCAGCCGCGGCGGCGCCGTGGGCAGGAAGGTGAAGAAGAGCAGCCCGATGCCCCCCGACACGAGAAAGGCGTTGCGATAGAGGGCGTAGACGGGCCGGTGCCAGAAGAAGAGCCACAGCCCCACCACCACGATGAGGGGGAAGTGGGCGTAGACGTAGACGGCATTGGCCGCCTCCACCAGCAGGTGGCTGGACATGACCAGGGCCTGCAACTCCTTCTCCCAGAAGAGGCCCAGCGCTCGCTCCACCTGCGCTATATCAATGCCGCGCGAGACGGCCTCGGTGGTGCGGCCCTCCACCAGCCCGCGCACCCAGTAGTAGAGGGCGAAGGCGGCGCCCATCACCGCCAGGTCCCACAGGCCATACCTGTGGCAGAAGCGCCAAGAGCGCAGGGCTACCGCTATGGTCGTCCTGGGTGCCGCCATTGGCCCCACCTCCCCCCTGGCCGCCCCCTTAGTCACCATTAAAACATCCCGCGCCCCCAGGGGCAACGCGGGGCGGCCACGCCCGACAGAGAGACGAAAGCGGGGCCGGAGCCCACCGCGCGTCAGTCCTGCGAATCAGGACCGCTGCTCGCAGCCGCGGCGAGGCCCCGCACCCGGCCCGGGGCTGCAACCGGCGCAGGGCTCCCCGCACGACAGGCCCGACGCGGGGCCGGTCAGCGGGGCGCGAGGCTGCCGACGATGATGGGCTGGCCGGTGGGGGCAGGGCTGCCCCCCTCCGGCTCCACCGTCACCACGATGGCCGAGGGGCGCCAGCCCGGCGGGAAGACCGACAGGTCGAAGGAGTGGTAGACGGTGCCCCCCTCGCTGGGCTGGAAGGTGCCCACCCCCCGCGCCTCGTTGCCGGCCACGAACCAGAGCTGGTAGGTGCGGCCGGGGGGCGGCGGGGGCAGCGACGTCCCCACGATGAAGCCCCACCGCTTCTGGGTGCTCCAGTAGTAGGACAGCTCGGCCGACAGGGCGGGCGACTGGGGGAACATGGGCACGCGGGCCAGGTCGGGTATGGTGAACAGCTCCATCAGCTCGTAGTGCTCTCGCACCACCGCCAGGGCGTCCGAGAGCTGGCCGGCCAGCTCCTGTCGCTCGTCCTGGGCCATGCGCCACTCGACGAAGAAGAAGGCCGAGAGGGCCACCGCCGCCGCCGTCACCGTGGCCAGGGCGCCCAGGGCCAGCCGCGGCAGGGCCGCGCCTGCCCGCCCGGGACGCTGGGCGGCCGTCAGGATGCGCCGCCGCAGCCGCTGCGGTGGCTCCAGCACTGGCACCGCCAGCCCCAGCCGGGCCACCACCTCCCGCGAGCCGGCCAGGTAGCGGGAGCAGTCGGCGCACTCGGCCAGGTGCCCCTCCAGGGGGCGGGCCTCCTCCTCGGGCAGGGCGCCCAGGGCCAGCAGATCGAGGGCCTCGCGCACCGCTTCGCAGCCCACCCTCTACCCCTCCTCGCCTTCGGGCAGCAGCAGCCCGCGCAGCTTCTGCATGGCCAGGCGGATGCGCGTCTTGACCGTCCCCAGGGGCAGGCCGGTGGCCTCGGCGATCTCGCGATGGGTCAGGCCGTGGAAGTAGGCCAGCTCGATGGCCTCTCGCTGTTCGGGGGGTAGCTGGGCCAGGGCCGCTAGCACCTGCCTCCGCTCCAGCGCCCAGTGGGCCTGCTCGGCCGGGTCCTGGGTCTCCACCTGGGCGCCGGCGGGAGAGCGAAGGAAGCGCTGTTGTCGCCCCTGGGCGCGCAGGTGGTCAATGGCCCGGTTGCGGGCCAGGGTCAGGAGCCAGGTCAGTAGCTGCCCGCGCGAGGCCACATAGAGCTGGGGGCGGTCCCACAGGCGCAGGAAGATGTCCTGGACCACGTCCTCGGCCCGGTGGGGGTCGCTCAGCAGGCGGCGGGCCAGGGAGTAGACCACCGCCCCGTAACGGTCGTAGAGGGCCTCCAGGGCCCTGGGGTCGCGCTGCGCCACCGCCGCCATGATCTCCTCATCGGAGGCGTCACCGTAGTCGGGGCCCTTGCCCGGGCCCTGACGCCCCTTGGGGCCAGGTGGATCCTCCATTAGCCTTACGTCCGCGGCGGCAGCCCCAGATCCCTCAGCGCCCGCCGCTGCGCAACTGCTCCACGATCTCGGTGACGGTCAGCACCCGACCGGTGAAGCTGGGCTCCCGGGCGGCCAGCCACAGGGTGGCCTCGGCCACCGTCTCCGGCTTCTCCCAGTCGGAGTAGTCGCGGTCCGGGTTCAGGTAGGTCCAGCCTTCGGTTACCACGCTCATGTCAATGCGCAGGCAGTTGACGGCCACCCCCTTGGGCGCCACCTCCACCGCCAGCCCGCGCGTCAGCTGCTCGATGGCCGCCTTGGCCACCGAATAGGAGAGGAGGCCCACCTGGGCGGCCATCTCGGCGTTGACCGCCCCCGAGGAGACGTTGATGACCTTCCCCTGGCCGCGCTGCACCATGTGGGGGAGGAAGGCCATGCAGCAGAGCACCGTCCCCCGCAGGTTCACGTTCAGCACCAGGTCCCAACGGCGTATGGGCGTCTCCAGGAAGGGGGCCGGGTAGCTGACGCCGGCGTTGTTGACCAGGATGTCCACCCGCCCGAACTCGTCCAGGGTGCGGCGGGCCAGCTCCTCCACCTGGGACTCGTCGGCCACGTTGCAGGGGACGGCCAGCGCCCGCCGCCCCATCTCCTGGATGAGGCGGGCCGTCTCCTCGATGGTGCCGGGCAGCTTGCTGGGGGCGCCCTCGCTGGAGCGGGCCGTCACCACCACGTCGGCCCCCTCGCGGGCCAGCGCCAGGGCGATGGCCTTGCCGATGCCCCTGGACGCCCCGGTGACGACGCAGACCTGGTCCTGGAAGCGCATGGCCTTTCCTCCCTCGTCTGGGCTGGCTATATGATACGCCGCCGCTGCAAACCTGTCCAAAAGGGGCGCCGCGCTCCCCTTTTAACCTCCCGTTCATCTTGCCAACATTAGAATGGGGCTGTGCTGAGGCATACCTTCCTCCACCTGCGGGGGGTGGGCCCCCGCACCGAGGCCCGCTTCTGGCGGGAGGGCGTCTTCACCTGGGACGAGGCCCTGCGCCACCCGCTGCCCTGGCTGGGCGCCTGGCAGCGGGAGCAGGCCCGCTGGGAGCTGGCCGAGTCCTGCCGCCGCCTGGCCCTGGGCGACGCCCTCTACTTCCAGGGGCTGCTGCCGGCGGGGGAGCGCTGGCGCCTGCTGGCCGACTTCCTCCCCCAGGCGGTCTGCCTGGACATCGAGACCACGGGCCTCTACTGGGGGGCCAACGTCATCACCGTCATCGGCCTCTACGACGGCTGCCAGTATCGGGCCTTCGTGCGGGGCCGCGACCTGCACCTCTTCCCGGAGGCGGTGCGCCGCTACCGGCTGGTCATCACCTACAACGGCCAGCGCTTCGACCTGCCCTTCATCGAGGCCGAGATGGGGCCAGTGCTGTCGGGCCTGGCCCACCTGGACCTGATGTATGTGCTGCGACGGCTGGGGCTGCGCGGCGGCCTGAAGCGGGTGGAGCAGGTGACGGGCCTGGCGCGCCCCTCGGCCCTGCAGGGCCTCAGCGGCTACCACGCCTTGGTGCTCTGGCGGCTGCACCGCAGCGGGCACCGGGGCGCCCTCGACACCCTGGTGCGCTACAACGCCGAGGACGTGGTGGGGCTGCTGCCCCTGGCCGTCCTGGCCTATAACCTGATGGCGGCCGAACTGCCCCTGCCCCTCTCGCCCCTGCCCCTGCCCGAGCGCCCCGACCTGCCCCTGCCCTACGACCCGAGCCTCGTCGAATGGCTCCTGGAAAGAGAGGAGGAGGCGGTGTGAAGAGCCTACTGGCAGCCCTCGTCTTCCTGGCCCTCGTCCTGGCCGCCTGTCAGGGCGGCTCCAACGGGCAGGTCTCCACCCCCACCGGCGAGACCTCCCGCCCCACGACCCTGCAGCAGACGCCGCCCGCCGGCGGCTTCTCGGTGCCGGAGCTGGTGGAGCGTCTCCGACCCAGCGTGGTGCACATCCTCACCGAGTCGGCCAGCATCAGCGTCTTCGGCCAGCCGGTGCCCCAGCAGGGCGTCGGGACGGGCATCGTCATTGACCCCAACGGCTACATCGTCACCAACAACCACGTGGTGGTGCGGCCCAACACCTGCGACACGCCCGCCCAGAGCATCACCGTCACCCTGGCCGACGGCCGCCGCTTCCCGGCCACCATCGTGGGCCGCGACCCCCTGACCGACCTGGCGGTGCTGAAGATAGATGCCAGCGGCCTGACCGCGGCGCCCCTGGGCGACTCGGAGGCGATGCAGGTGGGGGAGGAGGTGGTGGCCATCGGCAACGCCCTCAACCTGCCCGGCGGCCCCACCGTGACCAAGGGGGTGGTGAGCGCCAAGGACCGCACTATCCAGGAAGACCAGTGCGGGGTGACCATCCCCGGCGCCATCCAGACCGACGCGGCCATCAACCCGGGCAACTCGGGCGGGCCGCTGGTGAACATGCGCGGCGAGGTGGTGGGCATCACCACCGCCGTCATCCGCGGCGGACAGGCGGAGGGGGTGGGGTTCGCCATCTCCACCGCCACCGCCCGCCCCATCATCGAGGCGCTGATGCGGGAGGGGCGGGTGGAGCGGGCCTTCCTGGGGGTGGCGCTGGTGGACGTCACCCCCCAGCTGGCCCGCCAGTTCGGGCTGCCGGTGGAGCAGGGGGTGGTCGTGTCGCAGGTGGTGCCGGGGGGCCCGGCCGCCCGCGCCGGCCTGCGCCCCAACGACGTCATCGTGCGTCTGGGCGGGCGGGACGTGCGCAACTCGGGCGAACTGCTGCAGGCCCTGACCCAGTTCCGGGCCGGCCAGACGGTGCAGGTGGAGTTCTACCGCAACAACAGCCGCCAGACGGCCGAAATCACCCTCGGCCAGCGCCCCAGCTAGCGCCCCCTCGAGGGGCTGCAGGTGTGTTATACTTTACTTCGGCCCGATGCTGGTGCGTGACGCCTTGGGGAGGGCGCTAGAGCTTCCGGGGCCCCCGAAGCGCATCGTTTCCCTCGTCCCCAGCCTCACCGAGGCCCTCTTCGCCTTCGGCGCTGGCCAGCGGGTGGTAGGCGTGACCCACTTCTGCCTGGAGCCCCGCGACGGCGTGCGGCCCCTGCCCAAGGTGGGCGGCACCAAGACGGTGGAGGTGGACCGCGTCCTCTCCCTCTCGCCCGACCTGGTCATCGCCAGCGCCGAGGAGAACCGCCCCGAGCACGTGGAGGCCATCGCCGAGGCGGGGGTGTCCGTCTACGTCACCCTGCCCACCACCGTGCCCGGCGCCCTGCACCTGCTCTCGGAGCTGGCACGCCTGCTGGACGTCGAAGAGGAGGCGCGCCCGCTGCTGGCCGCTTCGGAGAAGGCCCTGGCCGAGACGCGGGCCCTGGCAGCGGGGCGGCCGCGTCCCCGCGTCTTCTGCCCCATCTGGCGCGACCCCTGGATGACCGTCGGCCCGGGCACCTACATGCACGACCTCATCGCCACCTGCGGCGGCGACAACGTGTTCGCCGACGCCGGCGAGCGCTACCCGGCGGTAGAGCTGGAGGAGGCGGCGCGGCGCCGGCCGGAGGTGGTGCTCCTGCCCAGCGAGCCCTATCGCTTTCGCCAGCGCCACCTGTCCGACCTGCAGGCGGCGGGGCTGGAGGACGCCCGCGTCCACTTCGTGGACGGCCGCCTCCTCTGCTGGTATGGGCCGCGCATACCCGAGGCCCTGACGACGGTGCGAAGGCTTCTGCTGGGGGTGTGAGGTGAAGATGGGCAGGCTGCTGCGGGCCCAGGTGGGGCTGGCGGCGGCTCTCCCCGCCCTCCTCTGGGCCTACGCCTGGTGGCTGGAGCGGGCCAACGAGCGCCTCGACCTCAACGACCTGCGCGACCCCGAGCAGGTGGCCACGGTGGACGGCATCGCCCTGCACTATCTGGACGTGGGGCAGGGGGCGCCGGTGCTGTTGCTGCACGGCATGGGGGGCTCCCTGGCCAACTTTCCCCGCGCCATCGCCCTGCTGGCCCGCAGCCATCGGGTGGTGGCCCTGGACCTGGCCGGCTTCGGCCTCTCCGACCGCCCCCGCGACGCCGACCTGACGCCCCAGGGCCAGGCGCGGCTGGTGCGGGGGCTCATGGCGCGCCTGGGGATCCAGCGGGCCGACGTCATCGGCCACTCCCTGGGCGGGGCCATCGCCCTGCACCTGGCCGCCCGCTATCCGGAGGCAGTGGGCAGGCTGGTGCTGGTCTCCAGCGCCGTCCCCGGGCGCCTCATCCCCTGGTTCCTGCGGCCCGTCTGGTTCCCGCCGGTGGTGCGCACCATCGTCGCCCTGTGCCTGCACTGCGCCCCGGCGCGGGAGTGGATGTGGCGGGCCGGCGTCTGGAGCGCCGACGTCCTCACGCCCGAACTGCGCCAGGCCATGCGCCTGCCCTCGCTGGTGCGCGGCACCACCGACGCCATCACCCGGGTGGGGCTGGCCCTGGCCAGGGAGGAGCGGCTGGACCTGTCGCAGGTGCGGCAGCCGGTGCTGCTGCTCTGGGGTGCCGAAGACCGCTGGGTAGACCTGCGCAGCGCCCGCCGCCTGCTGCGCGCCCTGCCCGACGCCCGCCTGGAGGTGATTCCCCGGGCGCGGCATATGGTGCTGGAGGAGCGCCCCGACGAGGCCCACGCCGTCATCGTCTCCTTCCTGGAGGCGGGGCACAGCGCCGACACCCCTACTGGTAGCGCGACGGGCCAGGCTGTATCCTAGAAGTCGGGACGCGGAGTCGCACCGGGAGGTGACCTGACATATGCTCAACAACCTGAAGACGGCGGCCCTGCTGGCCCTGCTGGCGGGCATCTTCATGGGCATCGGGGTGCTCGTCGGCGGCATGAACGGCCTGCTGGTGGGCTTCGTGCTGGCCCTGGTCATGAACGGCTTCACCTACTGGTTCTCGGACCGTATCGTCCTGGCCATGACCGGCGCCCGCGAGGTCTCGCCCGAGGAGGCGCCCGACCTGCACCGCCTGGTGGAGGAGGTGGCCGCCCAGGCGCGGCTGCCCAAGCCCAGGGTGGCCATCATCCAGGCCGACCAGCCCAACGCCTTCGCCACCGGCCGCGACCCCAAGCACGCGGT